>OGPA01001511.1_pt1 | contig 19213 bp, 12 predicted proteins | sample 1552841 | NCBI WGS metagenome assembly OGPA01 (sample SAMEA2579916, study PRJEB22360) | human gut metagenome | reverse complement strand
CAGCTGCCGGAGCGGTGCTTAAGCCGCAAGGCGGGAATTGTGCGGTGTTGCCCTATCCTCACTCCCCTTTTGGTGAGCGGCTAGCCTGCAATTCGACGTATTATTGAGGTTACCATTTCTATCCACACTCTCCTTGTGGAGAGCGATACGTTGGGAGCAACCAAGGCCGATGCGGCATTTCTATCCACACCCTCTCACAGGGAATGACTGGCATTTATTCATGGCTCTGGTAATGTTACACAAACTTTTACCGATGGTTTGTGAACAGAAAAACAATCGTACTGGGCACTGGCATGGCATTTTTGCTGGCTCAAACACTCGTGCATTTATTTCATGTTCTGCTTCTGCTATTTTGTGCAGGCAATGCTTATTTCATCAGTTTCTGCAGCGTTTTCAGCAGCTCATCCACAACTTCGTCATTCCCGGCACGGATATCATCCGCCACACAGGTGCGGATATGGTTTGCCAGCAGCTCACGGTTGAACGCGTTCATCGCCGCCGTTACCGCCGCCGACTGCACCAGAATATCCGGACAATACACTTCGTTTTCCACCATCCCACGGATGCCCCGAATCTGCCCTTCGATCCGGTTCAGTCTGTGGACCAGGCTTTTATACTCTTCTTCACTGCGATGCTTTGTTTTGTGTGCACAGCAGCAACACGGTTCCTTCTTTTCGTTTTCCTGCATTATGTTACCCTCCCATCACATGCAAGGTACCCCGGCGGGGTATATTCACTATATACCCCACCGGGGTACCTTGTCAAGTAGATAATATAATATTTTTATATTATTTTATGCGAGAGTTTTTACTATAGCAATTTTTAAAATTAAAGCGGATATCCGCATGAACAAAACCGCCCTGAACAGTCAGAAAGAGAAACATTTTATACTCTCCTTGCGGAGAGCGACACCTCCGGCGCTTCATCCTCTGCGGACTTGAGCATTTCTATCCACGCTCTCCTTGCGGAGGGCGACTTGCCCCAATCGGCAAAGGTCGGGGTAGGGGTTTCATTTCTATCCACGCTCTCCTTGCGGAGAGCGACAGCAAGCCCAGGGCCTTAAAATCCCGACGCATAGTATTTCTATCCACGCTCTCCTTGCGGAGAGCGACAAGCCCAGAATACTTCTTAGCTTGACATTTCATCATTTCTATCCACGCTCTCCTTGCGGAGAGCGACGGGCAACCTCGTTGGCCTGGTGCGCCGCAATGCTCATTTCTATCCACGCTCTCCTTGCGGAGAGCGACTACATCATAGGACACGCCGTCAATCTCCATCCCATTTCTATCCACGCTCTCCTTGCGGAGAGCGACTCCTCGACGCAGTGCAGATTGTAATTATCGTAATATTTCTATCCACGCTCTCCTTGCGGAGAGCGACAGATTTAGATTCATCCACGACACGAAGATTCACAATTTCTATCCACGCTCTCCTTGCGGAGAGCGACGCCCGCCGAGCATCACGCCAGCAGCCAGCAGGAGATTTCTATCCACGCTCTCCTTGCGGAGAGCGACCGTACATTATGACAACTATAATCTGCATTGTGTAATTTCTATCCACGCTCTCCTTGCGGAGAGCGACCGCACCCAGTCAGCGTCACGAGTCGAAAAATAGAAATTTCTATCCACGCTCTCCTTGCGGAGAGCGACCAATTCTCGAACGTAATCACAATCCCGTAAACGGTATTTCTATCCACGCTCTCCTTGCGGAGAGCGACTCGGGGCAGAAAGGATGTGTGTGAATTGACAGATATTTCTATCCACGCTCTCCTTGCGGAGAGCGACTTCATGTTATATGGCTCTTTTTGCAGACACTCAATATTTCTATCCACGCTCTCCTTGCGGAGAGCGACCGTTCAAAGATAATTGCTCAGGCAATTGCCAATTATATTTCTATCCACGCTCTCCTTGCGGAGAGCGACGCCATTGGCAGATGGGGCACAGGCGCGCGCGACATTTCTATCCACGCTCTCCTTGCGGAGAGCGACCAGTTGGCCGCGCGGGATGATTCCATCATGTTTGTATTTCTATCCACGCTCTCCTTGCGGAGAGCGACAGGGCGCGAGCGCCCGAATAAGGCCCGTTATATATTTCTATCCACGCTCTCCTTGCGGAGAGCGACCAGTTTGAACCTCCCATCAAGACCCATAGACAAGATTTCTATCCACGCTCTCCTTGCGGAGAGCGACGCACCTCCTTACAAATATAATGATAAATCAAAAAATTTCTATCCACGCTCTCCTTGCGGAGAGCGACTTAGTAACAACTCACGGCGCAAAACGCGTCCGCAATTTCTATCCACGCTCTCCTTGCGGAGAGCGACTGTGGGTGCTTCGGAAAGTGCCCTTGCTGGGAATATTTCTATCCACGCTCTCCTTGCGGAGAGCGACCCACTACGACAACTACAACCTGCATTGCGTGGAAATTTCTATCCACGCTCTCCTTGCGGAGAGCGACTTGGGGGGAATGTCTGAAAGACTAATCGGGTCAGTATTTCTATCCACGCTCTCCTTGCGGAGAGCGACAAAATACGCCCCGTTGCTCCTGACATATCATCTAATTTCTATCCACGCTCTCCTTGCGGAGAGCGACAATCGCGGGGCGTATCACGTCAAACGGTACGAAATTTCTATCCACGCTCTCCTTGCGGAGAGCGACACACCAAACACTTTCCGGCATTGCACGACATACTTATTTCTATCCACGCTCTCCTTGCGGAGAGCGACCACTTGAAACAATTTGTTGTTGGCGATGTAATGGGCATTTCTATCCACGCTCTCCTTGCGGAGAGCGACTTAGGAACTCGGAAGCAGTTAGTAAGTATATGATATTTCTATCCACGCTCTCCTTGCGGAGAGCGACCCTTGTAACAGAAGAAGACATCCCGGAGTTGGACATTTCTATCCACGCTCTCCTTGCGGAGAGCGACACTTGACTAACTATCATTTTACGCTACTTTTTATATTTCTATCCACGCTCTCCTTGCGGAGAGCGACAACGACTTATACCCTGCAAAAGACTGAGCACTGATATTTCTATCCACGCTCTCCTTGCGGAGAGCGACTGAAGCAGCTGCGCGAAGAAAAGGGACTGAATATATTTCTATCCACGCTCTCCTTGCGGAGAGCGACAGGTATGGTTTATATTGCAAGCAGCGGCAACGGCATTTCTATCCACGCTCTCCTTGCGGAGAGCGACCGCACCCAGTCACAGTCTCTGTTCGCGTAATAGAAAATTTCTATCCACGCTCTCCTTGCGGAGAGCGACAGCAGACTGCCCATCAATGACAGTGTTACATTGTATTTCTATCCACGCTCTCCTTGCGGAGAGCGACAATATCCGGCTTTTTAATTCCTTTGCTCCATCGGAATTTCTATCCACGCTCTCCTTGCGGAGAGCGACGGCCGGAATACTTCTTGACTTGGCATCGCATAAGAATTTCTATCCACGCTCTCCTTGCGGAGAGCGACTGAAAACACCTTGTGTCAGATTGTCGATAGACGTATTTCTATCCACGCTCTCCTTGCGGAGAGCGACCGAATGTACCAGCTTAGCGCCAAAACCAAAGACATTTCTATCCACGCTCTCCTTGCGGAGAGCGACTCATAAGTTAATCCAATAGATGTACCACAATACCATTTCTATCCACGCTCTCCTTGCGGAGAGCGACGCCAACAGCCGCGCGGAACGACAAGAACAACATGATTTCTATCCACGCTCTCCTTGCGGAGAGCGACTGTTTCGGCAGAACTACGAGTGTTTCGAATGGATTATTTCTATCCACGCTCTCCTTGCGGAGAGCGACGCCAGAAAGACATTAATCGCAGGTCTGATCACATCATTTCTATCCACGCTCTCCTTGCGGAGAGCGACTGTTTCGGCAGAACTACGAGTGTTTCGAATGGATTATTTCTATCCACGCTCTCCTTGCGGAGAGCGACGCCAGAAAGACATTAATCGCAGGTCTGATCACATCATTTCTATCCACGCTCTCCTTGCGGAGAGCGACTCGGCAAAATCGACACCAGAAGAAGCATAAAGATATTTCTATCCACGCTCTCCTTGCGGAGAGCGACCAGCGTGTCACAGTGGACCGCTACTTGGAATCTGTCATTTCTATCCACGCTCTCCTTGCGGAGAGCGACGCGTGATCAGCGTCTAAATTGGGGGGAATGTCTGATTTCTATCCACGCTCTCCTTGCGGAGAGCGACCCAAAGAAGCCGCTAGAGACAAAGGAAAAGTAGAGATTTCTATCCACGCTCTCCTTGCGGAGAGCGACGCTGTTTTATTATTTTTTTGCACTTTGCTACGTTATTTCTATCCACGCTCTCCTTGCGGAGAGCGACGGTATAGTGTAGTTGGAGGTGTTAACCATGCAAAATTTCTATCCACGCTCTCCTTGCGGAGAGCGACTGCATGTTCCTGCTGTTGTCTCTCCCTTGCATGATATTTCTATCCACGCTCTCCTTGCGGAGAGCGACGTCTCTTTTATGGTTTATGATACTACAGTATTGATATTTCTATCCACGCTCTCCTTGCGGAGAGCGACTTGGCAACGTGGTAGTCGTATTACCTACGTGGAAATTTCTATCCACGCTCTCCTTGCGGAGAGCGACAGTTGTACTCCACATAGTCGGCGGAGCCAGAAAATTTCTATCCACGCTCTCCTTGCGGAGAGCGACATCAATCGGAACATTGCGAACAGTAAGCGTTAAAAATTTCTATCCACGCTCTCCTTGCGGAGAGCGACTTGGGGGGGATGTCTGAAAGGTTAATAGGGTCAGTATTTCTATCCACGCTCTCCTTGCGGAGAGCGACGATTCTCGGCGCGCTCTGGGTTTTGTTGATCCTGATATTTCTATCCACGCTCTCCTTGCGGAGAGCGACCACTCGGAGCCAACCAAGCAAACCAAGACGCTTATTTCTATCCACGCTCTCCTTGCGGAGAGCGACCGCCGGAACCGGAAACAACACCATCGGAATAACTTATTTCTATCCACGCTCTCCTTGCGGAGAGCGACTATGGGCGGCGGATCACCCGCAAAATTACGCTTACATTTCTATCCACGCTCTCCTTGCGGAGAGCGACAGGAGTAATGGCGGCACCCATTACTCCTACATACGAATTTCTATCCACGCTCTCCTTGCGGAGAGCGACCGTATCTATTGAGCGTTGTAGCTTGGAAGAATTTATTTCTATCCACGCTCTCCTTGCGGAGAGCGACGACGATTTAGAGCCATCCAAAACACGCAAATTGACATTTCTATCCACGCTCTCCTTGCGGAGAGCGACTCGAGATATTGCGAACGGTCAAAGTCAAAAACACGATTTCTATCCACGCTCTCCTTGCGGAGAGCGACGAGTAACGTCATCGACAGTAATAGTAATCTTACGCATTTCTATCCACGCTCTCCTTGCGGAGAGCGACCAGAAACACATCAATAGCCGGGCGGATGACATCAATTTCTATCCACGCTCTCCTTGCGGAGAGCGACGGCTAGAAACACATCAATAGCCGGGCGGATGACATCATTTCTATCCACGCTCTCCTTGCGGAGAGCGACACGCCTGGCATCGCTTTACCATGCGCCGAGACTTTATTTCTATCCACGCTCTCCTTGCGGAGAGCGACAGGTTTAGGCGTTGGCCTGTACCTCGTAACAGAAATTTCTATCCACGCTCTCCTTGCGGAGAGCGACGCCGGGAAGGGCCCCGCTGTCAAGGGTTATCGGAATTTCTATCCACGCTCTCCTTGCGGAGAGCGACCCTCTGCTCTATTCAGTCCTCTGCTGTGATAGTATTTCTATCCACGCTCTCCTTGCGGAGAGCGACGGATTTGAAATACAAGCCCGACCAAACTATTTTATTTCTATCCACGCTCTCCTTGCGGAGAGCGACTTAATAAGATACCGTATCAGCGCAAGATAGACCAATTTCTATCCACGCTCTCCTTGCGGAGAGCGACCCGCTAAAATCCGAATCCTTGACAACATATTTAGATTTCTATCCACGCTCTCCTTGCGGAGAGCGACTTCAGGAACAAATTCTTGTTTAATCTGCTCATCTATTTCTATCCACGCTCTCCTTGCGGAGAGCGACGACGGGGGGCCAATCGTGTAACTCGACATTAGTGCATTTCTATCCACGCTCTCCTTGCGGAGAGCGACCCAATCGTCGGCAAAATCAACACCAGAGGAAGAATATTTCTATCCACGCTCTCCTTGCGGAGAGCGACGAAAATCAAACAGAGCAATAAGCGGTTTTAGACACATTTCTATCCACGCTCTCCTTGCGGAGAGCGACAGTTGGCCGCGCGTGATGAATCCATCATGTTTGTATTTCTATCCACGCTCTCCTTGCGGAGAGCGACACCCATAACTTTGCGGCATTGCACGACATATTTATTTCTATCCACGCTCTCCTTGCGGAGAGCGACACGCACCCAATCGGCGTCCTTGTCCGCATAATAAAATTTCTATCCACGCTCTCCTTGCGGAGAGCGACCGTAACGTCATCGACAGTAATTGTAATTTTTCTCAATTTCTATCCACGCTCTCCTTGCGGAGAGCGACAGAGAGCCAACCGCCTTGCGGACACCCCACCACAATTTCTATCCACGCTCTCCTTGCGGAGAGCGACAACGTGCGAAGCCAGCCGAGCAGGCCAAGGCGTTTATTTCTATCCACGCTCTCCTTGCGGAGAGCGACCGAAGTCATTGCGGTGATAACGGAAGCCCAATCCATTTCTATCCACGCTCTCCTTGCGGAGAGCGACCAACCGCATTTTCCATGTACGGAGCTTTACCAGCATTTCTATCCACGCTCTCCTTGCGGAGAGCGACCAATAGAATGTAGTTATCATAACATCAAGTTGGAATTTCTATCCACGCTCTCCTTGCGGAGAGCGACTAAGGGCGGGCGGTCGTAGCGTGTCCCCGCAACTATTTCTATCCACGCTCTCCTTGCGGAGAGCGACTTCTCCTGATGGCTCATCCGGTCGGCAGGAAGAATTTCTATCCACGCTCTCCTTGCGGAGAGCGACAAGGACGGGTCAAATCGTTATAGTTATTGTTGATAATTTCTATCCACGCTCTCCTTGCGGAGAGCGACATTTTAGCGGTACAGCTTGGGTGCAGGAGTTCCCTATTTCTATCCACGCTCTCCTTGCGGAGAGCGACGCAATCAATCCATCATAAGTAAGGCCGATAGATATTTCTATCCACGCTCTCCTTGCGGAGAGCGACAAGTAGCAAAACGCACGACAGACATAAGACCGTTATTTCTATCCACGCTCTCCTTGCGGAGAGCGACGTGATCCGGAAGCCAACAGCCGCGCGGAACAACGAATTTCTATCCACGCTCTCCTTGCGGAGAGCGACTACACGCACCCAGTCACAATCCTTGTCAGCATAGTATTTCTATCCACGCTCTCCTTGCGGAGAGCGACCGAGAGAGAGAGCCAGCATTAAGCCAATCTTCGGCATTTCTATCCACGCTCTCCTTGCGGAGAGCGACGCATTGGTTTGGTGTTTTTGTGGTGGGGCGTTCGCATTTCTATCCACGCTCTCCTTGCGGAGAGCGACGCATTGGTTTGGTGTTTTTGTGGTGGGGCGTTCGCATTTCTATCCACGCTCTCCTTGCGGAGAGCGACTTTGACTGATGATGTATCAACTGGTGGCAAGATTATTTCTATCCACGCTCTCCTTGCGGAGAGCGACACTTGGGCGCGGGGAAGTCGTGTGACGTATGTCGAATTTCTATCCACGCTCTCCTTGCGGAGAGCGACTATGGGTTCTGTGAGGGGGGTGCCTCTTTTGCGTAATTTCTATCCACGCTCTCCTTGCGGAGAGCGACATCAAGATAAGTTTTCTATTCCGCCCGCCCAAAAAATTTCTATCCACGCTCTCCTTGCGGAGAGCGACACTTCTTCCACGCAGTGGAGATTATAATTGTCAATTTCTATCCACGCTCTCCTTGCGGAGAGCGACCGAGTAACTTCGAGCACCCGGAGCCAACCAGGTATTTCTATCCACGCTCTCCTTGCGGAGAGCGACTCAATCGCAGGCCTGATCACATCAAACGGAACGAAATTTCTATCCACGCTCTCCTTGCGGAGAGCGACATCAAGATAAGTTTTCTATTCCGCCCGCCCAAAAAATTTCTATCCACGCTCTCCTTGCGGAGAGCGACGGGTAACATCATCAACAGTAATTGTAATTTTACGCATTTCTATCCACGCTCTCCTTGCGGAGAGCGACGACCGCCAAACTTATCATCAATGTCAGAAAGATTATTTCTATCCACGCTCTCCTTGCGGAGAGCGACCATTGACATAATCAATAATGTAATCGATAGAATATTTCTATCCACGCTCTCCTTGCGGAGAGCGACATAAAGTTTCGCGTTTCAGGCAGCGTAAAGTAGTATTTCTATCCACGCTCTCCTTGCGGAGAGCGACTTATAGTTGTTATTGATAGAATTATTGATAGCTTATTTCTATCCACGCTCTCCTTGCGGAGAGCGACCGGAACTATTAGCCGCCTGCACGGCAATAACTTCTATTTCTATCCACGCTCTCCTTGCGGAGAGCGACCAGAACGGCCAGTAGAATCACGAAGCAACATTTTGATTTCTATCCACGCTCTCCTTGCGGAGAGCGACAGCAAAAGTGCACAAAACAGTGGGGCACTTTTGCGCATATGAAACAAATTTTATGGGGATTGCATCTTCATGCTGACAGGCAAGGCTGTATTTTACCCTTTCTGCCCCTGTTTTTTCCATATTTTCTGGTGCGAAGGAACCGGGAATTTTATGATTGCCTTCCCCTCGCACTAAGCAAACAAGATTCCATCCTGATCAAAATCCGGGTGCAGACCCACATGCTCAACTTTGCTTTTGTAATGGTTTCCCAGTTGATAAAAGCGCAGGCTGTCCGATTCCGAATCGATCAGTTCGGTCAATTTTGCTTTGAACATCGTGTATTGCGCGGCATCCAGCAGGCACTCAAATACGGAGTTTTGCACCCGCTGGCCGTAGTCTACACAGACTTTTGCTACTTTGCGCAGCCTGCGACGACCGGCGGCTGTTTCGGTGTTGACATCATAGGTTACAAGCACCAACATAACGGCACCTCACTTCCAGAAAAACGGTGGGTACACTTCCAGGTCGCCGCGCAGAGCACGGGCCAACAAAAGCGCCTGAACATAGGGCACCAGCCCCCAGGGCAGTTTTTCTTTCAAAAACGGATGGGTGATCTCTTCCTTCTTTTTGTTCTGCCATGCGGTCAGGAAAGCTTTGCGGCCATCATCCGTCAGCAGTACGGCACCATTTTCCTGTTTTTGCAGGTGTTTTGCCGTGATGATCTTTTGATTGATGCAGCTGATGACCAGCCGGTCTGCATAAACCGCCCGCAGTTCTTCCATCAGGTCAAGTGCCAGACTTTTGCGGCCGGGGCGCGGGCGGTGCATAAAGCCAACATAAGGGTCCAGGCCCACAGCGGTCAAGGCGGATGCACACTCCCGCGCCAGCATGCTGTAGGCAAACGAAAGCAGCGCATTCACATTGTCCAGCGGTGGACGGCGGCTGCGGCCCTCAAACACAAAATCCTGCTTTTGCTGCAGAATCAGGTCATTCAGGCAGTCAAAGTAGCGCTGGGCTGCCTCGCCTTCCAGGCCGCGCAGCTGTTCCGGATCATCGCTGGTCTGTATCAGCGGCAGCGCGGCGGCCAGCTGGGTGGAGGTGCGTTTCAGTTTTTCGACCGGGACACGCTGGGGATGATCGCGGGTTGCGCGTTCCAGCACCCAGCGTGCGTTATACACTTTACCAAGGATAAAGCTCCGGGCATAGCGACAGCTCTGGGCCGGGTCATCCGACACGCGGTACTGCGTCTGACGCAGCAGCACATTGCCGCGTTCTTCCCCCACGGTGCGGGCCTGAAATCTGCCATACGGGTCAAAAAAGCAAAGGTCAATGCCCCGCCGGGCACAAGCTCCCATCAAAGCGGGGCTGGCACCTGCGTAAGTAAAGCAGACGATGCCTTCCAGCGTATGCAGGGCATAGCGGTGGGTTTCCTGCTTATTGCGGGTAACAACAAGGTTTTCGCCATCCAATGTCAGGTAAGCGTCCTCATTGATGACAAACAGGGTGTTGAGCAGCTTTCTCATGGCACGCCCTCCTCAATATGCTCCCGCAGATACGCCGCCGGGTCTGCCTGCTGATACAGCGCCGGCAGGCAAAGCTCTTTCAGTGAGCAGGCATTGCAATGCTTGCCGGGTTTGCTTTTTGGGGTATAGCCGCGCGCAAACAGGCGGTTCATCTCATCCGCCATGGTCTGCGCGGTGCTGCGCAGTTCCGGTGTCAGGGAAACATGTTCACGCTGCCGGGTTTCTTCATAAAAGATTTCCCCTTCCGGCACCTCGCACACCAGCATTTCTTCCAGCGCCATGGCCTGTGCGCAGAGCTGCAAACGGTCGGCATCGTTTACCTTGCTGCGGCCATGCTTATATTCCACGGGCATGGGCTGCCACAGGCCGCGGCGGCCCTGCAATGACACGCCGTTTGGATCCTTGTGAAACTCTACCACATCGCAGTCGCCGGTCAGTTTTAAGCGGTGGCTGACGACCCTCATACCGCGGGCGATCAGCAAATCGCCGCGTTTTTCCGTCAGGGTAACATCATGGCAGCGGGTATGCTGCAGGCGGCCTTCGGCGGTGCGTTGGTTTTCGGACCATTGTTGTTCCAAGTACGCAAGTGCCCATTGACGGCGGCAGAATGCAAAGTGCTGGATGCCAGACATTTGCAGATAGTCATCAGTATTCATCATACACTTCCGGTGTCAATCCGTTCAGGGTATCGCAAGTAATATTATAATCTTCCACCCGGTGTGCTTGTGCCACACTTTCTTTTAGCTCCACATGCAGACAGCGATGGACCTTTGCCGAAGAATACTGTCCGTTTTTGCAGTTATGACGCCACCAATACAGGCGAACAACCTCCATACTTCCATCCGGGCGGGCAGAGGAAATATCGTTTTCAAACAGTGTGCGCAGCGTTTCTTTGATGATTTCTGCATCTTCATCTGTAAAGCCGGTCTTTTCTGCCAGCTGGCAGTTAATGCTGCCAAAGGTTGTGTACACGCCAAAAGCCACACGGTGCTTCATACCCATGGTATCGCTTGACTTCTTTTCGCCAGTCGTACCGTTCACGCTCTTTGTGATCTGGATATCATCGACATCAATCGGGTCCACGCTGAAAGCCGGATGAATAGATACCGGGCCGCGCACGCCAATGGAAACACCATCGCCCTTGGATTCTTTCCCCTTAAAGGCAAACACCTGGCCAAAGCTGCGCACATCCAGCCAGGTTTCACAGGCAGCCTTTGCATAAGCATCTTTATCTTTTTCAGCTTTTTTCACTGCTGGGCAGCCGTCTGCACGGTCTTTCAGGCTTTTGAAGCCATCATTGCAGCGGTCGTCCGACTGGACAAACACATTCTGGCCAAGGTCCATCATGCGGTTGCGGATCTTGCGTTTCAGGCACACATCCGAAATTTCACCCAGTCCCTCATACGTTTCGCGCGGGCGGTTTCCGTTCAGCGGGTCACCGTTCGGGTTCGCATGGTTTACAGCAATCACAAGTGCAAAGTCGATTTTATTCTGCAGCACAGCCATCTTTTATTCCTCCTGCTTTTTTGCTTTCGCTTTATATTCTGCATTTTCGGCCTTAAAGTCCATCATCTGGTCGGCATAGCCAACCAGATACAGCTCACCAAGTCTTTTGTTCGTAAAGTTTTCTGTGCCAATCTTATGTAATAATTCTTGCATCATCGCATATCTTTGGCTATCCATTCCGTTACGGTTTTTCATTCTGTTCAGGTACGGATTTAATTTTTTATCTAAAAGAAGTGTTGTTGCTGCCGGGTGCAGAGCAAACGCGGTTCTTAAACGCTCTGCATTTGTCAAACGTTTTTCGTTCTCATTTCCTAGCTGAATCAACGCCCGTCTTTCAATCTGTTCTGCACAGGCTAAAATTCTCCCAAACAAATAGTTTCGGTCTTTAATGGTTTCATCAACATTCATCGGATAATCCACCTTCTTATTTCTATGATAGTACCCACGCACAAGGGCGCAGGCAATGTTTTGTGTTTTTTGTTGTTCCCAATAATCCAGGCCAATGCTGTTTGTTGCCCGATCTACCGCGCTGATCATCAAATCCCGCGGGAAGCGCTCCCCATTGGTAATACAGGGAATCAGTCGTTCGATTGTCGCTTGTTTCAGCTTTGCATCCACTTTTTCGCCATAGGCTGCTTTTGCAATGTCCGCCGGGGCAGGCGCACCAACAAAGACAACTTTCTTGATCTTGGGCTTTTTGCCCAGTTCCGTCGGCTCCTCTACACTGCGGTATTCCAGCTGCCATTGGAACGTATCGTGCCAATCCTTTATATTGGCAAGCAACTTAGAGCCCTGCAGTTCCTGATAGTACCGGATGGACAACCGGCCAGGTGTAGCAGAATCCAAAATCATGACCGCCGTTTGGGAATTGTCCTTCAACTGGTGCTGATACCCCAGAATGGCCCGGTTAAACTGCCGTGCAATTTCTTCTTGGGTATTCGCAGGCAACCTTTCTGTATCTTCCTCAAAATCGTCCCAATCATCGCCTGCTAGTGGATTATATTCCTGGGCAATATCGAGAGTATCCCCCAGCACATTGGGTACTGCTTCGTTCTGTGTTCCCCAAACAAGTACAGTCTGGTCCCCTGTATTTACCCCTTGCTTGCTGACCAACCATCGCAAGGCGCTGTGTGCCTTTTGGGTTGTTTCATAACCAATCGAAAGTGCCTGCGCTGCATCCGCAAAGCGCCCGCGGTAAGTATAATTCGTATTGTCATTGCTGGATATCAGCTTTGCACGGTCACCTGGGTTGCGGATCTTATACGGGCTTAATGTAGAAACCGGCATTTTGATTCCCTGAACTGTGCAATAGTCAATATCTTTTAACTGTGTTTCATAAAAGCGGATAAAGCTTTCTCGGACTGTTGTATCACGCGACAAATCAACATTGTCAACGCGGAACCGGACAAAAGATTCCGTCTGGTCACTACCGGCCAGCGTATCCAAAATAGGGGGCTTGTCTTCTTTGTTTCCCTGCCATTTTGTTGGCAGAGTTCCATTTTCATCTATAAACAAAATATTTGCCTTGACCAGGTCTGCGATCAGGCATTCTTTTTCCAGGTAGTGCAGGACTGTACACACAGCCAGGTGGGCATAAGGAGATGTACACCACGCTTGTAACTGCTTGTGGTAAAGCGGCCATCCGGATTCTTTACTACCACCAAAAGTGGGATAATCTGCCGCAATATATTGCAGTTTATCCACTAGCGGGTGCGGCACCATGCCGGATGTCCGCGCCGAAGATTCCTCTGTGCAAGGAATGATCGTTGTCCTTTGATCTTGTGCCAGCAAGCCTGCATACTGAAAGTTTCCGTCCTTGTCCAGCTCCACTTCAATGTTGACCTGCTGCGTCGTGTGAGCCACCGGCAGTAGTGGAACTTTCCCAGGCTGCTGCTTTCCAATTTCTGACACGCTATTCTGGTAGGTTTTATAGCAATAACTAAGCCAGCTCATTTCTGTATCACCTCCCTGTACAAATCATCGCAGTCGCTGACCGTTTCACCCAGCGTAAAGGTCTTCATCTTTTGCGGGTGGATATCGCGCACAATTTCGCATTCTTCCGGGCGGCAAAAACAGATTTTTCCGTTCTGCATTACCGGGTGCCAAAAGCGTTCCTGCATCACGCCTTTCCCGTTTTCGTCCGCATAGGTAATGCCGTGCTCCATTAGGCCTAGGTCCAGGGATGAAACATCATCATAATGCCCTTTTCCCAGGCCAAAAATGCAGGGTTCAATATACCCCTGGCATTCGCGTGTTCCCAAAAAGATATCTCTTCTGCCGCCGCGTTCCAACATACGCTTTGCAATAGCGTAATGTTTGTTTTCATTGCGGTCTTTTTCCAGGTCTGGGCGATGTTCGTTCCATTCAAAATGTGCCCGCACCTGGTAGCAAACATCGGAAAGGTACGTATAGATGGAAAGATCGTTTTTTCCATTGTTATACATAATGGGACGGATGCCCTTGGATTGTCTTTCAATCGGGTTCATCACGCGCAGTTCATCAATTACCCAGGTGAACGTTGGTTTCCAATAGCAGCTTTCATAAATGCCCTTCAATGCCTGGTAGGTAGGCACCGGGTAGCTGAATTTTTCGCCGCCTACGCGGGTAATTGGGTCGCTGAACAGTGCATAACGCCCATATACCTGCATGGATATTGAATTTTCGTATTGCAAAGTCTAACCCTCCTTGTTAAGCAAATTGTATCGGCATAAATCCGGGGCTTGTCTGAATTCCCTTTTCGTCATCGTAATATTCCTTGTTAAGAATTGTCACTGCCCCTTCTTTTACTGTGTACAGTGCGCCTTGATCTGCCAGGCGTATTTTTTCATTTGTTGTAATACCAACGGTAAAGCGTTGTGCGTCCCGCAGCATTTTGGGGGTAAGCGGTTTACTGGACGAAAGTCTTGTTGCCATATCCGCGCCATCTTCCCCATAGGGAACCACCACCGGCGTTGTAATGTCCTCCAAAGCATGGAAATTCCTTTCTGCCGTGGCAAACGCCTGCCGGAGCAAGTAATTGGGGAACTTTTGTTTTCCTGTTGTCTCTTTCCAGGCTAGCACACTTTCCTGATTATCTGACAAAAGGTCAAACAAATTCACTGTTTTTGGGGGAATGTACCCCTTTAATTCAACCGGATCGCCCATCCGTTCCTGTTGTTGGGACTCTGCATAATAAAGCTGGTAGTACCTCAAAATACTTTCCGGCTCTAACAGGTCCGCATCCCTTTGTAATTGCTGCAGCAGGTGCCGTGTGGCTTCCCTGCCGTTGCGCAGTTCCGGAAGTCGATCCAGATTTTCCAGATTGTAGGTTTTAACAAGATACACCGTGCGGCATTTCCTTTCCGCATTGCGGTTGCATCGGCCGGAAGCCTGGGCCACACTGGGCAGCGCAGCCATACTTCGAATGACGCAATCAAAGCTTACATCCACGCCTGCTTCTATCAGTTGGCTGCTTACACAGATCAAACGTTCCTGACCGTGTAAGGTGTTTAATTTTTGCTTAACTTCTGCGATAACATCTGCACGGTGCTTTGCACACAGGTGCGTGGTCAGGCAGTAAAGTTGTGTATGTTCCGGCTGGCATTGTTTCAAAGCCTCAAACACCTTTTCGACCGCCGAACGGGTATTCAAGATGACCAAAATGCTGCCATTCTCGTCTTGCTTGCTCCGTACAAATTCTGCGAGTTCTCCTGCCTGAAATCCATTTCCTGTTTCGGGCACTTCAATCTTTGTCCTTCGGAACTGTGCAAAGCGCAGCTGGTAATCCGGGACCAGGTCCACCGGCGATGCAAGCCGCAAAGGGTTTGCTACTTCGCTTAGCGCTGGCTGTGTTGCCGTACACAAAACAACAACGCACCCCAAATAGTACGCCAAGAAATTTGCCGCCTGGTTGAACAAGTATGTATGGCAAATGGGCAGGGACTGTATTTCGTCAAACACCAAGATAGAATTTGCCAGTGCTGCCATGCGGCGCACATTCTGCCGCCTGCTGCAAAACAGGGTTTGCAGCATCTGTACCATAGTTGTACATATCACCGGCGCTTCCTGCCAGCGTTCCAGCTGGCGGAGAATTTCGGGGTTCTCTGTATCCAGCACCGCATCCGTATGGTGCTCCAACAGATATTCACTGCCGCCTAATGCCTTTTTGAACTCCTGTACATTCTGTCCGATAATTGACCGGAACGGTGCAACATAGAAAATATGCCGGGCCGAAAGTTTTTTGGCCGCATGCACACAATATCGCAGCCCGGAAAATGTTTTTCCTCCGCCTGTTGGCACATACAAGCGGTAAATGCCCAGCTTTGCACATTCGCCTGCTGTCTTGCATTGCTCCGAAATTTCTGCACGCAAGGTATCTATTTTATGTCGGGGCTGCAAATTGTTCAGGAATCTTTCAACATTGCTTTCTATCAGATCCCATGGCGGAAGCTGCTCCGGGGGAAGGCATCCTTCTTGATTATAATAGTTGCCTGAATCCAACCAGTCTGCATCGATCAGGGCTGCAAACAAAAATCTGTGTGCCAACCCCAACATGACCTGATAGATACAAAGCCGCGGCTTCTTTCCTTCCTGCGTTCGGATTTTCCGCACAAGACATTCTACCTCCTGCGCAGCTTTGGCAAACATTTGCCGTATCTCTGTTTCACTTATGCAATCCGCAAAAAAGGCCCGGCAGCTTTCTTCATATAGCTCTTGAGCCTGCTCTGAATACATATGTTTTATCCAGGGTTCTACTCCACTCAGGTCGAAAACATCCATACGTTCAGAGTGATGGGATCCGATTGCCAATGCTGCCATTTGCGCAGTCAAGCGAGAAGGTGGTGAAGCTGTTTCTCCGCCATAATTTTCCCATAGCCACCGCATTCCGGCGCTGGAATGATTGATTTTTTCGTTTGTCTGGCCTCTCAGATGTTTTTGCACGTTGATATGAGATTTTCCAACGTCATGGAGCCAGCCTGTAAGACGGCCCAAATTTTCAAGTCCCAGCGGCTGGCACGCCCGTGCGCAGTACTCGGCCACGTTTTCACTGTGTTGTTTTAGGGATTGTATTTTCCAGACGCCATTGATTTGTTTGGTATGACCGAGTAGCATGGTAATCATCTTCTTATGTTTTTATTTTGGATTATATGAAAGTTTCATTTGTAATCAATATAACATCATAAATAGGACTCTGTCAATCCTCTTTACTAAAAAATTTGCTTTTCATGATAAAATCATGTACACTACTTTATGTCAGAAAGCGACCTTAAGGCTTTCTGTGGATAGAAATGGATTTTATAATAGTTCCACATTTCTTCTTATTCCTAGCCGTCACAGTCCGACTGTGGCGGCTTCTTTGTTTCTTTTATTATAGCAGATCACTCATCCCATAATTCGGACTTTCACTCCAGTTCTGCAATCTTTGTCATACTATCCAAATTTATCCATGTAGAATTGTTAGCTATTCCCATTAGCAGATATTTTTGATAAAATAAGATATTATAGGGTTTATGAATTCACTTTCTTATATTACTTCTTCATCTTACCGAAAAATCATTTACGCAAGGAGTGAAAAACCATGAAAAGGAAGTTATTCTCATTTTCCGCCAGTGTTATCACCGCAATAATGCTTACCGCTTGTGCTGCAGCGCCAGAAAATAAACCTGCTTCCTCCGCTGCTCTTTCCCCGACCAGTGAACCTGTTGCCACAGCTATACCATCCACTAGCAATGCCAACTGAAAGTTACCGCCGCAATATGATTTTGACGAGATGATTCCTCTCTTCTCCCGCGAAACCCACACTGCCGGTTACGCCGCTGCCCGAAATCTGTACGCTGTGCGCAAGGGCGAACGCTGGAGCCTGTTTAATGCTGTCAACTGTAATGCTTTTCTGGAAGATTTGTCAGAAAGCATCCCGTACCTGTATGGTGAGCAGGAGCTCTCCATTGGGGTAGATGATACATACGATTACCAGAAGCTGAATGCCCTGGAAGAACAGATTAACCAGGAGCTGGTTGCCCAACAAATGCCTTTTACAACCATGCTGGGCGGGCACGGCGGGTATGGCATCCAGTGGATTTTAGGTGACAGCCAGATTTACCGTTCTGCTATTGGTGTCTATACATTTAGTGGCACGCCCATCGAACAGGTGTATGCTCCTGATTTGGTTGGCATCCAGCAAGGCATTTGGGATGATGAATATGCCGGTTATCTTGTTGACAATTCTGCACCTTTTGCCGTTGCGGATAAAAACGGTACAATTTTAACCGATTTCGACTACCAGGATGCCTGCATGGCCGGTGAATCTTTAATCGCGGTAAAGGATGCAGCCGGTAACTGGGGATATTGCGACCAAAGCGGTGCTTTAGTAATCCCCTGCATTTATCAGCCGCAGATGAGTTTGTCCATCATGAACGAAACTGTTGAATATCCTTACGCAGACTTATCCGGCATGGTAGTTGTGAAAAATCAATCCGGACAAAAGCTAGTTCTGGATGTTTACGGCAATGAGATAATTTCCGCTGGGCAATATGAAGATTTAGCCCCCGCGCGCGATGGCTGCGTATGGGCAAAACAGAATGGCCTTTGGGGCTTGCTGCAAGTACAGGATTATGCCGAAAACAATGCCGACATTATTCTGCCGGATGGATGCATTGCACCAGATGTAACGCTTAGCCGAATTGATAGCCTTTGTACCTACACCACTGCTGATCATGGGCTGGTTATGCGTAAAGGTCCCGGTACAAATTATGAAAAAATGGATAATATCCCCTACGGTATCATCGTATGGGAATGCGGCTATAGCAGCAATGTGCCTGACTGGGTTGTTGTATATTACAGTGGGATTTATGGTTGGGTCAGTGATGAATACTTGGCTACCACTATTTATTCCAGCAGTAAATAATAAATAAAAAAGCAGGTGTTCATGTAGAAACGATATCGTCCTCCACGTGAATACCTGCTTTTTATAGCTTCTTTTATTATATCTGTTCTATGCCGCTATTTGTCTCTGTATGAAATTAATAGCCGCTATATGCATTTGAATGAAGTGTTCTGCTTGTTTGTTTTTTTACCTAAAAGAATCGCGTAGGAGGCTTTCTTAACTAAAGAGCCGACCTCTCACACCACCGTGCGTACCGACCGGTACACGGCGGTTCAACCGCGTAAGTGCAAGGACTCGTAGTAGCGCCTGAGGATACTAAAATATCCTGCTTCTGCGAGTCTTTCGTTTGCAATGGAACCTTTTAATACAGGACTACCGGCGATACGCCAATAACCCAGTCTGGAATTGCCCCACTGGTACTATTCCAAAATTCTTCGTTTGAGTTTCATTACTCATCGATATAATCTTTATCGAACCACTCGCCTAGCGAGTGGTTTTAGACATACAAAAAAAGCACCTTAGCTTACGCTATGGTGCTCCTCCTGGTGACCCGTGCGGGAATCGAACCCACGTTAACGGCGTGAGAGGCCGCTGTCTTAACCGCTTGACCAACGGGCCATAATAAAAAAGAGAAGCCGGCATCTACCTATTTTCACAGGCCGTTTCCAGCCAACTATCTTCG
>OGPA01001509.1_pt1 | contig 19239 bp, 18 predicted proteins | sample 1552841 | NCBI WGS metagenome assembly OGPA01 (sample SAMEA2579916, study PRJEB22360) | human gut metagenome | reverse complement strand
TGGCAGCAGGCGGTATCTGTATTGGCATTGGGATTGCGATGGGAGGAAGCCCGGTGTTTTATCTGGATAACGAAGGAATTCATTTGAAAGAGACAACAGCTTGCCCGGAGACGGTACAGGATTATGCCGGACAGAAGCAGCTGGCAGCGTTTGAAAAAATTGAGGTGGATCTGAAATACGGAGAGTTTTCTTTGGAGGAAGGCGATTCTTATAGTGTTGAATATCTTCTGGCAGGCGATCGGGAAGAACCGGTGTGCCAGGTGGAGAATGGAACACTCATAGTGAAAGAAGGCGATTTCGGGGAAACGCAGGAAGGAAATCGGTGGTATTTCCGGCTCTGGGGAGAAGAAGGAGAACGGCGGCAGGATGATCCTTATGTGAAAATCACAGTGCCGAAGGGTGCCAGGTTGAAAGAGGTTTCGGTCGATGCACCGTGGGATATCGATCTTGCAGCGAATCTTTCTGCAGAGAAGCTTTCTGTAAAGACGAGCTATGGTGAGATTAAAATGGAGGACTGGAACGGAATTGACCTGAGTATTTACGACGAAGACGGTGACATCAAGACTGGAAATCTGACCGGTAATAAGGTAGAAATCACCGGTTTGTATGGAGAGCTGAACATTGGCTGTATCGAAAGCGCACAGGCATCTTTGGAAGCGGAGAATGGTTCGGTAACTGTTTTTGCAGGAACGCAGGGCACGCTGGATGTAAAAAACAGTTACGGGGATACGAACATATACGGAATGCAGAAGGCGGATGCATATGGATATGATCTCCGCACAGAATATGGTAAAATTTATTTTTCGGGATATGAGATGATGGAAAATGAGAACGGAGACGCAGCAGAGTACAGAAAACAGGCACCCGGCAGTGCTGTCATCCGGGTATCCGCAGAAAACGGCGATATCAAAATCCGGGAGAATGTTGCGCAAAGCACTTTGGAAGAAACAGTTGCAGAAACAAAATCTGTAGACGAAGAGGAGTGATTTCAATTTCATAAAGACGTAGAGACAGCTCCGGCAATCTAAAAAAAGGATTGTCGGAGCTGCTTGTATAAGTTGCCTGAAAAGATGTATACTCTTTTTGGCGAAAACGTGAATTTACAAAATGTCGTGAAAACAGAGGGCGGGGGTTACCATGGATTACAGGAAAACAGCACAACAGATCTGTGACAACATAGGAGGCAGGAAAAATATCATCAGCGCTGAGCACTGTGCGACGCGACTGCGTCTGGTCATCGGAGACAATGACAAGTGCAGCAAGGAAGCAATCGAAGCAAGGACACAGGCTATCAGTGCCTATCTGACACAGGAATTGCAGGATTTGAATGTTGATACTGTCTGTATGGACATACCTACAAGCTCTACGGTAACGGACGTTAAGATTTGGGAGGTTGAAGCGACTGGAACGGACGACTTTACCGTTGTCTACTCGGTAGATCAAACGGTAACAGAGGGAGAGACTTCTATCGGTTACACTTCCGCTTACATGGTGGTAGTTCATGTAGATGGTGACGGAAATCTGGTTATTACACAGAATCCGACCATCAGCAGCATACCAACAAAATCCGGCTATGAACCAAAAGTCAAGGAATCGGACGGAACGGTGGACGCTGCCACTACAGAGGAAGTGACAGAGTTTTTGGAAACATTCTTTAAGCTGTACCCTACCGCAACGGAAAAAGAGCTTGCCTACTATGTATCGGGGAATGTGCTTGAACCTGTCAACTGTGACTATATGTTCTCGGAGCTGGTAAATCCTATCTTTATACAAGATGGAGAACAAGTGAAAGTATCGGTATCGGTAAAGTATCTCGACCAGAGGACAAAAGCAACGCAAATTTCACAGTTTGACTTAACGCTGGAAAAAGATAGTAACTGGAAGATTGTAAAATAACATGAAGAAAAGCGTGCATTTTCACATAAATCGGATTTGCACGCTTATGTTTTTATTGTTTTGGGATAAAAAATACAGTATGATAATAGTTAGATGTTGCTAATCGACATATGGAGGTACATAATGTGAGTTCTACATTTAATAAAGACTGGTACAGTGATAAGGCAAAAATTATCAAGCAAGATGAAAATTTTATGATTATAGATTATGGGTGTCAAGGGAAAGGAATTGTTACAAGTTACACGCTTTTTGATGGTATTCAACTCTCTTTTTTGGACTTTGATACAGACATAAGTATGCCTTCTCAAAAATTCAATCCTAATATTATTTCAATTACACATTGTCGCTCTGGACGCTATGAATGTGAGTATGCCAATCATACAGTTTCGTATTTACCAGAGGGATATTTTAGTGTGACTGGAACACAACATTTACCAGTTTCTTTCTCGTTTCCATTAAAAAAATATTATGGACTTAGCCTTGTGATTGATAAACAATCCTTATCAGAAGAAATCAAAAAAATGATGGAAACTATTCCGCTTAACCTTGATAAAATTGGTTCAACATTAGGGATTGAGAATAATGGATATTTAAGTTCCACTCCACCTAAATTACATCATTTATTTTCTGAATTATATGAAGCACTTAACATAGAACAATTAGGATATTTCAAAATTAAAGCAATTGAATTACTTTACCATATAGACCAGCTAACTAAAAATCATGGCTGTGATTTCAAATATTATGATAAACGTCAGATTCAAGCTACTAAAGAAATTCAAACATATATGATAACTCATTTAGATGAACGAGTATCGTTAGAACAACTCGCCTTTCGGAATCAAATTAACTTATCACTGTTTCATAAAATTTTTTTACAGATATATGGTGACACACCATATTCATATTTAAAGAAATATAAGATGAATATTGCAGCACATTGGCTTTTAAATGAAAATATGAAAATTGGAGATATAGCGGTAAGTCTTGGATATAATAATGCTAGTAAATTTGCAATAGCATTTCAATCTGTTTATGGTATTTTACCGAAAGATTACAGAAAACAAAAATAACACTTTTGGGCTATTTTTACCCAAATATACTAGAGATGGAGTAGAAGAAAAATAGTATTTCCTTTAGAATACGTGGTGTGGTTAGATTAAGCTAACTCACCACGTATTTTATATTTAAGGAGGATTCGTACTATGGCAAACAAAAAGCCAAAACAAAACAAACCCAAAACGGGTTTAGCACGATGTTTAGAATTAGCTTCCAATAAGAAAGGATTAGTATTTTTATCGGCTATACTTTCCTCGTTAGCGGCTATAGCGTCGTTTGTTCCGTATATTGCGGTATATTTTATTATTAGTTCCATTTTAAAAGTCTATCCTAATTTAGAATTGCTGGATATGAGCAAGGTTATGAATTATGGCTGGATAGCTTTAGCTGGTATTATTGCTAATATACTATTATATTTTTTAGCAATTTTCAGTTCTCATATGGCAGCATTTGGAACACTTTATGAATTAAAACTTCACTTCGCAGAACATATTACCAAAATTCCTTTAGGTTATCACTTAACCATAGGTAGTGGTCGTTTAAGAAAAATAATGGATGAAAACATTGAGAGCATTGAGGGTTTCATTGCACATCAATTTCCAGATTTTGTTGCTTCTGTAACTGCGCCTATTGTTATGGTTATTATTCTACTGGCTATTGATTGGCGATTTGGTATTGCTTCATTAGTTGGAATTGTGCTTGCTTTTGTCGTACAATTCAGTGGATTTGGTAGCGGAGCAATGAAAGAAAACATGGGAAAATATCAGATCGCATTGGAAGATATGAACAATGCTTCTGTAGAATATGTTCGTGGTATGCCTGTTGTGAAAGCATTTAATCAAACAGCTTCTTCATTTGCTCGTTTAGAACATGCTATTAAAGAATACACAGAATGGGTTCTAAAGTTCTCTCTAGGTTGGCAAAATTATATGTCAGCGTTTACTACCATCATTAACAATATATATTTGGTTATCGTTCCTGTAGGTATTTTGTTAGGAGCTAATGCACAAGATTATAAGAGCTTTACTATGACATTTATATTTTACTTGCTTTTTGTTCCGGCAATCGCTGGTATTTTAAACAAAATAATGTATATCTCTGAATCATTTATGCAAATTGACGGAAATGTAGCAAGAATGGACGAAATTTTCAATATACCTGTTCTACCACAAACTACCAGTCCTAAAAAAACTCAAAAAGATGATGTTGTGTTTGATAATGTTAGCTTTACATATACAGGAAAAAAAGAAGAAATGGCTATTGAAAATGTATCTTTTAAAGCCAATCAAGGACAAATAACAGCTATTGTTGGCTTATCTGGTGGTGGAAAAAGTACAATTGCAAATTTAATTTCACGCTTTTGGGACGTTACAGAGGGAAGTGTAAAAATCGGCGGTGTTGATATAAGAGATATTTCAGAAAAAGACTTAATGAATCATGTTAGCTTTGTATTTCAAGATATTTTCTTATTCAAGCAGAGTATTTTAGATAATATTCGCATGGGAAATCCAAATGCTACAGAAGAACAAGTCATTGAAGCCGCGAAAGCTGCACAATGCCATGAATTTATTTCAAAACTTCCTAATGGCTACAAAACTGTATTTGGAACAAAAGGTATTCATCTTTCTGGCGGTGAGCGTCAACGTATCGCTATTGCTAGAGCTATTATCAAAGATTCCCCTATTATTGTTCTTGATGAAGCAACTGCATTTAGCGACCCAGAAAATGAGTATTTAATTCAAAAAGCATTCGAGAAACTTATGCAGAATAAAACAGTTATTATTATTGCTCACCGTTTATCTACGATTCGTAATGCTGACAAAATTATTGTTATGGAAAAAGGTCATCTAGTTGAAGAAGGTAAACATAATGAATTAGTTGCTGCTGGTGGACGTTATTCGCAAATGTGGAACCATTACACAGAAGCGGTTGATTGGAAAATCAGCGGAAAGGCGGTGTAATAAAGATGAAAAAACTAAAAGAGTTTCTTTTTCTATCAGATAAAAGTTATAAAGATTTAAAAAAAGCTATTGTTGCTTGTACGATAACAAATCTAGCCTTAATGCTACCGTTTTGTGTTACAGTAATGTTATTTAATGAATTACTGAACCCGTATGTAGGAAAGCAAATTGCATGGAATCATATATGGTTGCTTTGGGGAATTGGAGTTGTTTCTGCTGTTTTGGTGTTTTTAGCAGCAAGAAATGATTATAGAAAGACATACATTGCGTCTTATCAAGAATCAAATAAAACAAGACTTAATATTGCAGAGCATTTAAGAAAATTACCAATGAGTTTCTTCAATACAAAGGATTTGTCAGAATTGACAACTAACATGATGTCTGATTGTAGCAGCATGGAATCAATGTTAAGTAGTACAATTCCACCTCTCATTGCAAATGGTATTACTGTTACTCTTACTTGTATTTTACTTGCTTTCTTTGATTGGCGTTTAGCGTTATGTATGTATATTACGCTGCCAGTTGCATTTTTGATAATTTGGTTAAGTAAGAACTATCAGAAAAAATTATTTGAACGACAAGTACAAGCAAAGCTAGACGCTTCTAGTCAAGTACAAGAATACCTTGAGGGAATGAAAATTATTAAATCATGTAATTTAAGTGGTTCTCACTTTTCTGCTCTTAACAAAGCATTATTATCTATGAAAAAGATTGCTGTGAAAGTAGAAATGATTTGTGGCGTATTTATGTCGAGTGCAAGCATGATTTTGCAAGCCGGAATTGGTATTGTCATTTTTGTTGGAACAATGTTGTTAGTTAAAGGTGAAATAGAACTGCTCCCATTACTAATGTTCTTTTTGATGGTTACTCGTATATATGGACCAATTCTTGCGATTCTTTCACAATTAACTACATTACTAAATCTTAATGTTGTTACAGAAAGAATGCGTACTCTTTTAAGTACATCTGTAATGCAAGGAAATGATAAAGAAATTGAAAATTGTGATATAGAGTTGGAACATGTTACATTCAGATATAATACAAAAGATGTCATTAAAGATGTGACTTGTAAAATTCCACAAGGAAGTATCACCGCATTGGTAGGTTCATCTGGAAGCGGGAAAAGTACAATTTCAAAATTGATTGCAAGATTTTGGGATATACAGAAAGGTACAATTCGTGTTGGTGGTAAAGATATACGAACAATGGAGCCAGAAAGTCTTATGCGAAAAATGGCTTTTGTATTTCAAGACGTAACATTATTTAATGATACTGTTTTTAACAATATCAGTATTGGAAACCCTAACGCCACAGAGGAAGAAGTTATGGCGGCTGCTAAAGCTGCATACTGTGATGAATTTGTGCGTAATATGCCAGACGGTTATCAAACTGTTTTAGGTGAAAATGGTAGTACATTATCTGGTGGTGAAAGACAAAGAATATCTATTGCACGTGCTTTATTAAAAAATGCTTCAATTATTTTTTTAGATGAAGCAACTGCTTCTCTTGACCCGGAGAACGAAGTTTTAGTGCAAAAGGCTATAGCTCAATTGGTTGAAAACAAAACAGTAATTATGATTGCTCACCGTTTAAGAACAGTTGTAGACGCAGACCAAATATTAGTATTAGATGATGGCAAATTAGTTGAATATGGCACACATAATGAATTGATGAAGAAAAAAGGTGTATATCAAAAATTGTATCATATTCAGCAAGAAAGTCTTGGGTGGACAATTTAAAAACTGATTGAATCAAATATTTAAGAGGTGATAATAATGTGACATTGGGAAAGTCATTAGAAGATTATTTAGAAACAATACTTATACTTAAAATCAAAAAAGGCATGGTTCGCTCTATTGATGTGGCTGATTATATGGGATTTTCAAAGCCTCGTGTAAGTCATGCAGTAAAGCAACTTAAAACACAAGGATTCCTACTAATGGATAATAATGGTCAATTGCTTTTAACAGACAGTAGGCAGGCTATGGCTGAGAAAATTTATGAGCGACATTGCTTTTTTACAAAATATCTTACAGAAATGGGTGTAGACCCAAAACTAGCAGAATCAGACGCTTGCAAACTGGAACACGTAATCAGTGACGAGTGTTTTCAAAAATTAAAAGAATCAACTCGTATAGGGAGTGAAAAAGAGGAAGTTTAATCTTCCTCCACTTTCCTAGATTTAATAATTCCGTCAGCGACACTTTCCATGATAACTAAATCTTTATCAGACAGGTTATCAAGCTGCTTTTCTAACTGTATTCTTCTGGTGCTTTTCGCCAGATCAGAAGCAGGAAGAAAAAAAGCGTCTACTGATACATTCAATAAATGAACAATGTCATAAAGCACTTGTAAACTTGGGTGATGCCCCTTATTTTCAATATTTGTCAGATAACGTGGGTCAATCTCAATCATTGCTCCCACTTGTTCACGGGTTAGACCCTGTTTCATACGAGCTTCTTTGATGGCAAGACCAAAAGCTCTGAAATCGTACTTATCTTCTTTTTTACGCATATGTAATCACCTCAATACATTTTACTGTTCCTGTTGATTTTCTAACAGGTATAGAAAAACGTGTTATATGGTTTGTCAGTTCCTAGTGTGTTAAAAGAACAAAATTACTGTTATACGGTAAATAAAAAAAACCGTTATCGGCAGTAACCTTTTTGCTTATCCAAAAATATTTCTGATTTGATGGCGGTCAAGATAAAGCCGCCGTTTTTCTTTTTCCTCAATTCGGTGGATAAATCATATAAGGTTTTTTTGTTTTGCGGCTCTAGGAGGTAGCCGCATTGAAAGAATCTCATAATCGACATTTTATGACATACCCTTTATTGTCAAAAAAACTGAAATTACCATAGCAGGACAATACACCCTTGAATGTGGTTTTTTACATCATATAACAGGTACAAATGATAAAGCACAAGAACGCTATACAGCCTTTTCTCTTGTGCTTTTTTCGTGCGTAAAAATATTTTTCAAGTTCATTTCTGAAAACGCAACAAATAGCTGCTGCGTGGGTAGCTACTGTGCGGAAAGGGGGATAGAGGGAAAACACCCTCATCTACTCTCACGCAGAAAGGAGGTGAATCAGCATGAAGTCATCTTCTTTCCAACAGGCTATTCAAGCACAGTTTGATTGCCTTACAAAGAAAGTCATTAAAAGAGCAGCAATGAAGTATAACCGTGATATTTCAAGACGCTTGAAACATGAAGTTCCGTTTTCTGAAATTTCAGATTTGGAATTGAACAAAGCAGGCGTTTATGACAAGTATTCCAGCGATTATACAGCGTTCAATGTTCTTGGCATGGAAGTACAAGTATCTGACGACCAGTTAAGCAAAGCACTCAAATGTTTGCCAGAGAGAAAACGCAATATCATTTTGTTGTCATACTTTATGGATATGTCTGACGCAGAAATCGGAGAGCTTATGAACGTGGTACGCACTACTGTTTACCGTCACAGGACAAGCACTCTGGAAGAATTACGAAAAATGATGGAGGAGGAATAAGCATGGACAAAGACCAAAAACATATACCGTTTGCTGTGATTGTGGCGGCTACGAATGGTGATGAAACTGCAATACAGGAAATCTTGGATTTCTATGACGGGTACATATCAAAGTTGAGCTTACGCAAATTGTATGACGAATACGGTAACGTCTACATGGTAGTGGATTCTGAATTAAAAGGCAGAATACAGGCAGCAGTCATGGATATGATTGCAAACTTTGAGATAGTCGTAATCTAATCATTCAGACGGGCGGAGCATTTTCCCCTTTCCTCTGCTCCGCTTGTCAATCTATGAAAGTCCATTATCTAGGTAGTGGATTTTCATAGACTGGCAAATACAGTCGGTAGTTCTTTGACAACTGAATAAAGCAGTCAGATACGTTTGATATGCAGCGAGCCAGCGGAAATTGTACGCCATGACCTAAAAAAGCGAGCGATTCATGCAATGATCCGAGAGCGACTTGTGGAATGGTCGTTCTGCCATGACCTGTATATCTGAATAATGATACACTCGCATGGTGCGGTTCTGCTCATAGGAATGAGAATGGTGAAAGTCCAGTGGAGCTTCCAAAGCCATCTGACTGCTTCGGAAACACACAGTAAAGGAGGTGCATAAGGCAAAAATTTTGCAGTCTGTATGTCAGATATAAGCTGCTGATAATCTATCTCTGATATGGTATACTTTTAACTATGATTAGGAAGAAATGCTGTATTAAAAGGGGTAGAAAGTGATATGAAGATATTGTATGTTACAGATTTACATGGAGATAAAAAGAAGTACAGAAAGATTCTGGACGTAGCCATTGAAAAGGAAATCAAAGTCATTGTAAATGGCGGGGATATGTTACCAAAACAATGTGACCGCCACAGTGAGCAATCGTTTTTTATCAATGGATTCCTTGATGAATATTTTGAGGAACTGAAAAAGCAGGACATCACATACCTTGCCATGCTTGGAAATGATGATTTACTGGCAGCAGATGAAATGTTTGACAATCTTTGCGACAGATTTGAAAATGTCTGCAATATAGCTGGTAGGAAATTTTCTGTCAATGGATATGAATTTATCGGCATGAACTATATTTTAGACCATCCGTTCGGTTGTAAAGACAGGGTTGTTACAGAAACACATTATATTCCGCAGCGTCAGTTAAGTCCTGTAGCCGGAATCTCTAATGCTGTTGATTATGACAGGATTTACAACTGGCTGGAATATTCCAGAACAGAATTACCGCATATGTGTGATGTGCTGAAGAAACTTCCATTGCCGGACGATAGACAAAAAGCGGTTTACGTTATGCACATGCCGCCTGCGGGATTGAGATTAGGACAGTTGCGCTATCAAGATTTGGATATATGCTCTGTTGATATTTACGAATTTCTGAAAGAAAAACAGCCACTTCTTTCTCTGCACGGACATATACATGAAAGTCCTGACACAGAGAAAGGAAAGTGGATAAACCAGATTCATCAGACAACCTGTATTCAGACTGGACAGACGGAACTTAATGACAAATACATGGTTTATGCGGAGATTGATTTGCAGGAAAAGAAGTATGAACGCAAAGTAATCAGTGTAGATTAGCAGAAAGACACCAGAAATGGTGTTTTTTTGTTGGAAGAAATGAGGTGGGATTATAGGAAAAACAGTACAGTCCAATACAATAAAAATAGGAAATACGACCTTTTATGTAACGTCAGTGTTCTCCGGTACAGTGGATTTGCAGCATTTGATTAAAAGGCTGATTCAAAAGGAAATCGAGCAGGAAAACAATGGATATTAAATTGAGAACAGTGTAATAAGCGGCTGAAAATAATTAAGTAGCGTGGTATAATATTAACAGGATATAAGTTGTTTGTTTGCTGTTGGAAAGGAGTAAAAATGACGAAACAGCAAGCAAGATTAAGAGTTAGATTATATGCACGTTTATCCAAAGATGATGGTGACGCTGATAAAGAAAGCAACAGTATCACAAACCAGTTGCAAATGCTCCGATATTATTCAAAGGAAAAAGGATTTGAAATCATTGACGAGTATGTAGATGATGGCTATTCCGGCACAACATTCAACAGACCGGATTTAAACCGCATGATTGAGGACGCTATGGAAGATACACAGCCTAGTGGAATCATGGTAAAGGATATGTCAAGGTTCGGTCGCAACAATGCCATGTTCATGTATTACGTGGAAGAAATCTTCCCGAACAATGACATTCTCTTTATCGCACTGAATGATGATGTTGACACAAGATATGAGGATAACGAGATGATGCCATTCAAATCTATTATGAATGAGTATTATGCACGTGATACCTCAAAGAAAATCCGAAGCGTCAAGAAAACAACTGCTTTAAGTGGCGGGTTCTGCGGTTCATTCGCTCCGTATGGTTATAGGGTTGACCCGAACAATAAGCGTAAACTACTGATAGACCCGGAAACAGCGCCTATCGTCAAGCGTATTTTTGAAATGTCGAAACAGGGAAACAGTGTTCATCAGATAGCAAGAACATTGTGTGAAGAAAAGATTTTGATTCCGAGAGCCTACAGAGCAATGAAGAATGGCACGCTGGAAACAAGCACAGGGTTCCGATTCCCTACCGACTGGGTTGGAAAAAATGTTAAGATGATTTTGGAAAATCAAGTGTATCTCGGTCATATGGTATCGCACAAGACACAGACAAAATCATTCAAGAACAGAAAACTGGTAGCGGTTCCTAAGGAAGATTGGATTGTTGTAAAAAACACCCATGAAGCTATCATTGATGAAGAAACCTTTGAACTGGTACAGAAATTCATCAGTGTAAAGAAAAGACCAAATAAGACTGGACGACCAAATATGTTTGTGGGGCTTGTAAAATGCCCGGACTGTGGACGCAATATGGCGTTCTCCAATCCAAACGGGAGAGAGCCGAGATTTCGTTGCAGGACATATGCCAGAAACAGCAACCTCTGCACAACTCATGCAATTTCCTATGACGCATTAGTGAAGATTGTCATGGACGACATTCAAAAGCATATCAAGAATATGGAAACATTAGGCGACCAGTTCATTGAAGAAATGAGGGTGTTGAGTGAATCCGGCGGCGGTAAGAAAATCAAGCAGTTTAAACAGGAATTGGAACTGGCAGAAAAGCGTATTGCTGAAATTGACAGTATCATAATGAAGCTGTTTGAGCAGAATGTAGCAGGAAAGATTTCTGATGGACGTTTTGAGAAAATGTCTGTAACTTATGAAAATGAGCAGAGAGAACTTGAAGAAAGGCGTAAGGCATTAAAAGAGAAAATCGAAGCCGAGGACTACAAGACGAAAAATACAAACAAATTTTTAGAAACCATACGCAAGTATGAAAATGTAACAGAGTTAAACCGTTCTATGCTGGTTGAACTGATTGACAGTATATATGTGTATCAAGCAGAGGGAACCGGCAAAGAACGTACTCAAAAAGTGGAAATCAATTATAGATTTCTTTGTGAGTCCCAATGTGGTATTGCATGATGGAAATGGAAGAACAGCCAGGCTGTTATCAGGGTATATTCTGGACAAAAACGGTTATGGGTTTAACGGCATTGGCTCGTTAGAGGAGTATTTTGCATACGATATCGATGAATATTATGAGGCGATTCAGATGGGACTCCCGGCGTTGTATTATTCAGGGAGAGAAAACCCGCCTAAGCCGGAAATCTGGGTAAACTATTTCTTGCGGATGGTGTTGCTTTATTCAGGCAAGGCCTGTGAAATACAATCTGAGTCCAAGGAAGAAGATGTGGCGGCAAGTTTGTCCTTTTTGAAAAACGGGAAAAGGAACTGCTCTTGCTATTGCTGCAGAAATATAAGAGAGAGTTTACGCCGATTGAGATTAGTCGGGAATTGTCGGTCACGAATAAAACGGTGATCAACAGGCTCTCTGTCCTTGCGAAAAATGGATTTGTGGTTCCGAATCTCGTAAAGGAAAGAATTCGGTCGTATGAGCTTAGTGAATTTGCGAAGAACTGTGAAAAGGAGATCGTAGGGGAGTTAACAGAGTGAGTTTATAAAAATATTACTATCGTATTGACAATAGTACCCAATCTGGGTACTATTGAATAAAAAATACCCAAATCGGGTACTGCTGGAGATGATATAAATGAATATAAAAGAATTACGTATAATGACAGGACAGACCCAGAAGCAGTTTGCTGAAAATTTTGGTATTCCTGTTGGAACACTTCGCAGATGGGAATATGGGGAAAGTACGCCGGCACCCTATGTGATTAAACTGATAGCGGACAAGATACCGGCAAAAAATGAGCTTATGAAGAAAATAGAATATTCGAAAGGAACCTTTTATTTTGATGAATCAACGGGAACTATAGCGGATGTTAGAGGAACAAGGATAAAAATAAATGAAGATATAGAAGGTGTAAAAAAGGAAAATCTTGTGCTTTATGCGAAAGATTTATTTGAGGCTTATTACGAGGCTGTTGAAAAATTTGATCGTGATTGTAGATTAGACAAACAAGAAGACATTATTTGGGAGTGATATATGGTGAAGAATATTTGAAGAGGAAGGTCAGAAATCTTGAAATCAAAGAGGGTGGAACAATATTCCAATAAAGAATGGTCCTATGAGGAGAAAACCTGGAAATAACTTACAATCCCCCCCCTCCCCCACGACAATTCTGCATCTTTCCTCATTTCTATTGAAAAAATCCCTCAGATATTATACAATTCAATCTAACGATCAGCCGTCTGGCAAGCACCAGGGGCAATACATATCTTACGAGGAGGATCTATATGAAAGTTAAAATGAAATTTTGCATACTGGCCATGTTAGTACTTACCGTGGCAGCGGTATGGTTTGAAACCGGAGAAGCAGGCGCTTTCACTATTTCGGATGATGGAGAATATGCACTGGTTTTGAATTTGAAGGTGTCAGATGCGGACGCGACTATCGATGGACAACAGTCAGGCAAGGTGATCAAGTTCAATTTTGATGAGGACGAGGAAGCGATAAGGGTATCTGATCTTACCCAGGGCATTTGTCCTTATAATGGCAAAAATGAATTTTCAGGCTGGGCCGGAGATTCAGCCAGTTCAGAAACCGTTGAAATGTTGTCGAAAGATGAATTTTCATCTACGGGAAGTATGAATGGTGTGTCCTATACAAAAGGCCACAGCATTTATGCCTTATTTCTGGGGGCAGAAATAGAACAACCACAGCAATATTATGTGCTATTTAATGCGGTTGATGGAGAAGTGTTGACAGACGGTGTTTCTACCGGGGAGGACAAAGTTGTCCTGTCCGGCACTATGGATCAGTTAACATCTCAGGATCTGTCCAAGTATACTGCCCAGAGAGAGGGATGTACATTTTGTGGATGGGGATTCAATAGCGAAATAAGTAATGGACAATTTTTTACAAGTACATCCTTGACTCCGTCTGAGTTAGAAAAATATTCGCCAATGACAATTTTTGCCCTTTACAAAAAGAACACATTCGAAGGAAATTACCTTGTGCTGGCTCTGGATGCCAACGGAGGTACCATCGACGGACAGGACGTGGAAAAGTGTGATTATCTTAGTGACTCGTCGAAAAGTTCAGCTATGCCGATTTTCCAGTATGTTCCTAAAAGAAGGGGATATAAATTTACAGGATGGCATGCTGATAAAGAGGGATCCTCCACAAAGTATACATTGATGTCCAATCAATATTGGAGAAGGGATGAGGAGCCGGGGCTGGAAAAAGATGCGCTGATGGATAATGGTACTTTTTATAAAACGGTTACCCTGTATGCAGGCTGGGAGAAAGATACGAGTATCACGAAGGAGCCGATGACGATAACCAGTACCGGCGACATTCAGGGCAGTGTGGAAGCGGAACTGTTAAATGATGGTGATTATTCACTGGATTTGGTTCAGATGCCAATCACAGACGCTTTAGCAGCGGAAAATGTGAAATATCTGCTGGGCATTAACTTGTTGGATGATCAGGAGATTGTTCAGATAAATGGAGTTACAGTCAAGGTAAAACTTGCCCTTCCGGAGGAATTGAAAGATTATGATTCTTATGAGGTTGTATATGTAAAAGATGGCAAGATTACTGAGCGGCTTGCGTGTACGGTGGAGGATGGTTATGTGGTGTTCAATACCAGCCATCTTAGTGAGTACGGCATTGTGGCGAAGAAAAACCAGTCGATAACACCGGGGGATAACACCGGCGGCGGTGAGACAGATGATCCGAACAAAGGAAATCAGGGTGACGGTAACAACAATAATGGCAATACGAATACCGGTAACACCAATAACACCAATAACACCAATAACGGCAGCAGCGGCGCCACAGCAGGTAACCAGAATAACGGCAATACCAACACCGGTACAAACAATGGGGCAGATAACAAAAACAATAACACCTCAAACAACAGCAGTGCCACAAACAACAGCAGTAAACCAAAGACAAACAGCAAGCAAAAAATCAGGGTGGCAAGACCGTTGGTTATCAAAAAATCTCTGAGCAAAAGCAGGAAACGGGCAAAACTTACATGGAGAAAAGTGAAGGGGGCCAGTGGATACGAGGTTAAGTACTGTTCTTCCAAAAGTTTTTCAAAGAAGAAGACAAAACGATTTAGAACAAAGCGTACCACCTACACATGCACTCTCAAAGGAAAGAAATCTGCATATTATGCAAGAGTCCGTGCCTACAAGATTGTAAAAGGAAAGAAATATTACAGTGGATGGAGTTCCATCACACGGTTGAGAAAGGCGAAGAAATAAGACGCCAAAGTCAAAATGAAAATCTGAAAAGGAAAATAAGTTCCGTTGGCAAGAGCCTTAGCACAAATTGTGCAAAGTGTCTCCCGCTGATGGAACTTTTTTCCTTTAAACCTCATTTAAGTTTCTTCTGCTATAGTATAGTCAAAACATAGCAAACACAAAATCGAAACGGAGGTTTTTATTATGACTAGATGGAAAAAAATTGTGCAGGCAGTGGCGGAAGCGGCTATTGCAACCTGTATATCAGCAAGGACTCCAAATGGGTTGTAACAGGGGACAGCACATTGACAAAACTGGCAAGTGCTGGCACTATAGTAGATAAGAGTGGCAAGACGGTAACGGTAAAAGGTACAGACGGAACGGTCTATGTACAGGGAACCAGTGATGTGACAGTGACGGTAGGAAGTTACAGTACGACAGTAGATTTAAGCGGTGCGTCTAAGACAACTTCTTTTTCGAAGTATGAAGTGAGCCAGCCGACTGTTTCTACCACCACAAGTACCACCACTGGCACAAGCAGTACCGGTACAAATAAGACCACAACTTCCAGCAAGGTAACTGTGAAAAAATCAGCCATCAAAAAGGCAGTCCGCAGTAAAAATAACAAAAAGATCAAATTCACACTGAAAAAGGTCAGCGGTGTTAAAGGATACCAGATTAAATATTCCACTTCCAAGAAATTTACGAAGAAAACAACCAAAACGGTGAAGGTGAAAAAGACGACCAAAACCGTGACGAAATTAAAGAAGAAAAAGACATATTACGCCAAGGTTCGCGCTTATAAAATGGTGAATGGAAAAACTTACTACAGTAAGTGGAGTACCGTAAAGAAGGTCAAGGTAAGAAAATAAAGAACCCAGGCGCAGAAGGGAGGAACCATGAGACTTTTACTGGCAGAAGATGAACGGGAACTGTCTGCGGCCCTGCAGGCAGTTCTGAAACGAAATCACTATGAGGTAGATGCCGTCTATGATGGGGGCGAGGCCTATGACTACCTTCAGACTGGAAATTACGATGGTTTCATATTGGATGTGATGATGCCGGTAATGGATGGTTTTACTTTGCTAAAGAAGATCCGGAACGAGAGAAACAATGTGCCGGTGCTGATGCTGACGGCCAGAGCAGAGGTGGATGACCGGGTTCAGGGGTTGGACCTGGGGGCCGATGATTATCTGACCAAGCCTTTTGCTATGAAAGAACTGCTGGCCCGTATCCGGTCCATTACCAGACGGATGACAGAGGCGGAAAGTTCGTCTCTGCAGCTGGGTAATGTAGTGCTGGATCTGTTAGTATTTACCCTGGAAGTAGAAGGAAACAAAGAGCGCCTGCCCAATAAAGAATTTCAGATGCTGCAGATGCTCCTTGCCAATCCCTCCCAGATTATTTCCACAGAGCGGTTTATGGAGAAAATCTGGGGATTTGACAGTGACGCCGATATCCAGGTGGTATGGGTTTATATTTCCTATCTGCGAAAAAGACTGAAAGCCATGGGAGCCAATGTGGTCATCCGGGCCAAACGGAATCAGGGATATTTTGTGGAGGTGGAGCCGGATTGAAAAAACTAAGGAAAAAGTTCATTCTGGTGGCCATGGCATCTATGTTTGTGGTGCTGCTCCTTATGATCGGTGGCCTGAATGTGTTGAATTATCACAACCTTATTGAAAACGGCGACCGGCTGACCAAGATGATCAGCGACAACGGAGGTTCTTTTCCAAGGAATCAGAAGGTCCAGAATGCAGCACCTCCGGTTCTGCCCCAGGGAGAGAAACCGGGCAAGGCACCACGGGACGGTATGGGGCAGCAGGATGGAAGCAAGGCACCGCCGTATAAAAACAAGTCCATGACCAGAGAGGAACCATACCAGACCAGGTATTTCACGGTGACCATCTCTTCCAAGGAGACCAAAGTCAATGTGGATCAGGTCTCAGCGGTACAGGAGGACACGGCCAAAGCTTACATGGAAATCGTGAAAAAAAGCGGTAGTGACACAGGCTTTGTTGATATTTACCGTTACCGTGTGGTAAAACAAACGGATGCCGTTTTATATGTATTTGTAGATTGTGAGCAAAGTCTCTCTACTTATGAAAATACACTGTTGACCAGTGCAGGAATGTCGGTGGCCGGCTTTTGCATTGTCTTTCTCCTTGTGTGTATTTTTTCCCGGATCATCTTCAAACCGGTGCGGGAGAGTTACCAGAAGCAAAAGCAGTTTATCACAGATGCCAGTCATGAACTGAAGACTCCGCTGACTATTATTGAAGCCAATACCGAGGTGCTGGAGATGGATCAGGGGGAAAATCAGTGGCTGAAAAGCACCCACAACCAGATCGAGCGAATGAGTCATCTGGTGCAGCAGATGGTCAGCCTGACCCGGATGGATGAGGAAGGGGGAAAAGGAGAAAAATGCGAGTTTTTCCTGTCGGATGCTTTGCTGGATCAGGTGGAACTGTATGAGCCGCAGGCCCGCAGCCGGGGGATACGGATCCATCCGGATGTGGCACCGGGAATTGTGTACCGGGGGCAGGAAGAAGAGGTGCGGCAGCTGTTTGGCATTTTGTTTGATAATGCCATGAAGTACAGCACAAAAGATACGGAGTTTGTCATTACACTGCGCCGGAAAAACCGCCGGTGTCGTATGACATTCACCAATGAGACAGAGCAGGTGGTCAAAGGAAATCAGAATATTTTGTTTGAGCGTTTTTACCGCTCCGATGCTTCCCGCAACTCAGCAACAGGGGGATCGGGGATCGGCCTGGCCATTGCCAGAGCCATCTGTGAAAACCACGGCGGCAGTATCCAGGCAGAGAGCAAAGACGGCCACAGCCTGACTATAACCGTAGTGCTTTGATTCTGGCCGCATTTTCTGTGAAAAATAGTTGACATATAAGGTTTCATCTTATATAATAATACAGTATTGCGTGAAAATACAGTTCCAATGCCCCGGAGCCGTATTTGATCATAAAAATAGTAAACAAGAGTTGGAACCAGGCTTCCGGACATTGAGCCAATGGTGCTGACGCATAGAATAAGGAGGATTCCAAGGATGAAAAGTTTTATGGCAAGCCCATCCACAGTGGAAAGAAAATGGTATGTTGTAGACGCTGAAGGAAAGACTTTAGGTCGTCTTGCATCTGAGGTTGCAAATGTGTTGAGAGGTAAGAAAAAACCTATTTATACACCACACATCGACACAGGTGATTATGTGATCGTTGTAAACGCTGAGAAAGTCGTTACTACCGGTAAGAAACTGGATCAGAAGAAATATTATCATCATTCAGAGTATGTAGGCGGAATGAAAGAAGCTACATTGAAAGAAATGATGCAGAAGAAACCAGAGTTTGTTATTACTCACGCAGTAAAAGGAATGCTTCCAAAGGGACCTTTGGGACGCCAGATGCTTACTAAACTGCATGTATACGCAGGACCAGAGCACAACCATGCTGCACAGAAACCAGAAGTTTTGGATATTTAATCAGGTTTAGAAAGGAGAAATAACAGTGGCTAGTTCAACATTTTATGGAACAGGAAGAAGAAAATCCAGTATCGCTCGTGTATTCCTTACACCAGGTACAGGTAAAATTACAATCAATAAAAAAGATATCGATGAGTATTTCGGTCTTGAGACATTGAAGATCATCGCTCGTCAGCCTTTGGAAGCTACCAACACAGCTGACAAATACGATGCAAAGATCACCGTTAAAGGTGGCGGTTTCACAGGTCAGGCAGGCGCTATCCGTCACGGAATCGCTCGTGCATTGAATGAGGCAGACGCAGACTTCAGACCAGTTCTGAAGAAGGCTGGATACCTTACTCGTGATTCTCGTATGAAAGAGCGTAAGAAATACGGTCTCAAGAAAGCTCGTAGAGCACCACAGTTCTCAAAGAGATAATCTTTTACGAATATCAAAGAATACGACACCTCAGGACTTTTGTTCTGGGGTGTTTTTTTATGGGAAGTGTGGTATTATGATACCGAAATCACAAAGAAAGGATAGATACACCGTAAGCGCTTAATAACAAGGTGCCTATTAAAATAAAAAGGACCAACCGGTCACC
>OGPA01001507.1_pt1 | contig 19253 bp, 17 predicted proteins | sample 1552841 | NCBI WGS metagenome assembly OGPA01 (sample SAMEA2579916, study PRJEB22360) | human gut metagenome | reverse complement strand
TTGTAGAAGATACCCCCGGGGTGACCCGTGACCGTCTCTACCAGGATACCGAATGGAACGGCAAAAATTTTACCCTCATTGACACCGGCGGCATTGAAATGTCTTCACAGGATTCTATGCTGACCTTAGTCAAAAAACAGGCACAAGTCGCTATTGAAGAAGCTGATTTGATTTTACCAGCAAGTGAACATTGTGAAAATGTAAAAAAAGTAGCCTCTAAAGTAGGTTACCAAGTTGTTTGCGACGAAGAAGAATAATTGCTAAAGCGACAAAAATTTTCCGGCAGAATATATTCCAGTAAGCAGAATATGTTCTGCCGGATATTTTTTAGGCAAATATCCTCATAAAAACTATATCTTCAAAAGAAAACTATTTCTTCACCGTATATTTTTTTGTGTTTATCGTATATTTATGATATGATGACAATATCTTATCATATTTGGAGGGATTATGATGGCGTTTTTTGATGACTTTGGAAAAAAAATAAGTACAGCTGCGGACTTAGCTGTTGATAAAGCAAAAGATCTAGCCGAAACCGGAAAATTAAAATTGGACATTGCCGCTGAAGAAAAAGAAATTCAAAATCTTTATATACAAATCGGAAAATCGGTCTACCACTTAGAAAAAGATAATCCAGACAGTATCTACGCAGCAGAATGCTACAATATTACAGAACGAATGGATAAAGTTGAAGCACTGCAAAAAGAAGCGGAACGCGAAAAGCTTTAATTTGAACAATAGATAAATCACGCAAGATACTTGACTTATTCAATTAAATCATGCTACAATAAACAGCATTCAGATTGATTTCAAGTTTGGTCATGCTAGATGGGGAGGTAGCGGTGCCCTGTAACCTGCAATCCGCTATAGCAGGGTTGATGCCTGTTCGAGGGCTGGCTTTGTGAAGTCTGCCTCAGGTAAGTGGTGTTGACGGCTGGGTCCTGTGCAACGTGAACTTATGAACCTTGTCAGGTCCGGAAGGAAGCAGCAATAAGTAAGCACTTGCGTGTGCCACGGGAGTGCCTGGTTCGAGCTAACTGCCTGAGTAACGTTTGGAAAGACCCGCTCAGAAACAGGTGCATGGCCATTTAATTTTAAAAATGATGTTATTACTGCCGTATCAATTTTACTTTGATACGGCAGTTATTTTATTTTTCACCCCCAACAAAGTAGAAATCAAAAAAATTTAAAAATTTTTTAATTTCTATGCAAGGATCATTGCCAACTAATCGTATTTTAAATGGAAAGGCAAATAAAAATATACAATACGGAGGTATTTCACATGAAAAAATTAATTATTGCTGGTGTAACAACTGCTATGCTGTTGGCGGCGGGAACCGCCTCTTTTGCAGCCAACGAAACCAACACTGCCGCTCAAGATCAGGCCGGCACAACAACTACACCAAGCTATCACCAATTTATCGACGAAAATAACGATGGTGTCTGCGATAACTGGGAAACCCATCAAAAATATGGCAACGGTTACTGCCAGAATTATGACGGACACAGACAACACAATGGCAACGGTCATTGTCGGAATTACGACAGCAATAACAGCAACGCCGCCACCCAATCCAATAATAACATGACTGGTTATGGTCATCATGGAAATGGGCATAATAGTAGAAGTTTAAACGTGTAAAATACGTTAAGTTACATTAATTTCACCAAGGAGGGAAACAGATGCGAAGTGAACAGGAGGTAAATCAGGCCGTAGAACTATATGCGGATATGATACGACGCATCTGTTTTTATCACTTGAAAAATTATGCAGATACAGAAGACATTTTTCAGACAGTGTTTTTAAAATATTTGCTATATGACAAGCCTTTCGCTACCGCAGAGCATGAAAAAGCCTGGCTGATCCGGGTATCAGTTAATGCCTGTAAGGATCATCTAAAAAGTTTTTTTAGACGCAAAACAGTACCGTTGGATGTGCTAAACGAAGAATCCGCCAATATGGATGATGGACAACGCCATATTCTGCACAGCGTATTATCGCTGCCCAATAAATATCGCGATGTAATTTATCTACATTACTACGAAGGCTATACAGCAGCAGAGATTGGCTCCATTCTGGGAAAAAAAGAAAACACCGTCTACTCGTTGTTATCACGGGGAAGATCCACTTTAAAAGAAGTACTGGGAGGTGAACTGATTGAGCAATGAGATACAAAAAGCGTTTGACACCATCCAAGCCAGTGACACACTAAAAGCATCCACAAAGCAATACGTAGCGGAGCAAAGACATAAACGGCAAGGCTTTTTCCATGGCTCTATGCTGAGCAGAGCCATGCCTGCATTTGTGTTGTTATTATGTCTGCTGAGCGTAGGTAGTTACCATCTGTTGCAAACGCCAGTATCCTATATCAGCATGGATATTAACCCATCTATCGAGTTATCACTCAATCGGTTTGACCGAGTAGTGCAAGCCACAGCCTTCAACGACGACGGACAGCTGCTGCTGGATGCCGTACCAGTCAACGGGCAAACCTATACCCAGGCGATTGACAATCTGGTAACCAGTGAGACAATGCGTTCTTATTTAACAGAAGAAAATATATTAACATTTACCGTTGCTTCTACAGATACTGCCCGAGAACGCAATCTAATCTCCGGTATTGAAGCGGCCGAAACAAACAAAAACGGTTGTCAACATATTTGCAGGAGCGCAAATGCAGATATGTCACTGGTGCAGCAAGCACATCAACAAGGGCTGTCTTTTGGTAAATATGCTGCCTATTTAGAATTACAAACTTATGATAACACTATCACCGTAGAAGACTGTAAAAACATGACCATGCGGGAAATGAATGATTATATCGGTCAATGCAAAGCAGAACAGCAACATCACAACCAAAATGGCAACAACCGTGCAGAAAACAGAAATGGAAACAACGGACAAGGCCATCATGGCAACCGAAATAATCAGCAAAATGGATAAAACAAAAAGCTGCAAAAAGTGAAAAATCATTTTTTGCAGCTTTTTTGTGCCTTTCTTCCTATATATTTTTACTGCATCAAAAGATGAATACATAGTATCAAACATATTACATCTTCGCCGAATACAGCCTTTTTAATCTGGTTACAAAATATAATTTTTTGAAATAGAAATTTCCTGCACTATCGTTTATAATTAAAAAAAGAAAAAAATGTATACATTTACAGATGCCGTTTTATAACGTATATCTAGTGGTTATGTAGTAATTTGCTACTATATAACCACTTTTTTTATTGCACAGGAATGTATACTTTTTTTATGTCTACCCAAAATTATACCATTTTTCTTTTAAAAGTCATAGAAAAAAATGAATAATCTAGGTATTTTTTTATTATTTAGTATGATTTTTCTGACAACTTAAAAAAGCAGCTATATAGTAAAAAATCTCTATACCGCTACTAAATATATGATATAAAATCGCATCCGAAAATCTATACTATGTCAGATAAATTCCTAAATAGACTGTACCTACAGGAGGACATATGCCATGACACAGGCCCTTACTTCTGAATTTTACAAAAATATTCTAAACAGAATCAATTCAAATATTTACATTACGGATATTGACACCGATAAAATTGTTTACATGAATGACTATATGAAGCACACGTTTCATTTACAGAATCCAGAAGGAGAAACTTGTTGGAAGATATTACAGTGTGACATGACAGACCGCTGTCCATTTTGCAAAATTGAACAATTAAAAAGTACACAACGTAACAGTGCTTGTGTATGGAAAGAAAAAAATACCATTACCGGTCGTATTTATATGAATTGCGACAGCTTAATTGATTGGGACGGAAAACAATACCACATCCAAAATTCCATCGATATCACTGACCAGATTCTGCTTTCTATGGAAGCGTCTATTGACGAGTTAACCGGTATTTTAAACCGCAATGCAGGAAAAAAACGATTAGAAGATATGTTAAAAAATATGACTTCTGAAGATAAGTTAGCTGTGGCATTGTGTGATATCAACGGGCTAAAATGGGTAAATGATACCTATGGCCATATGGAAGGCGATAAATTGCTGGTTTTCTTTGCACAAAATGTGCATCAGGAACTGCAGGATTCTGACTTTATCTTCCGATTGAGCGGAGATGAATTTGTTATCGTTTTTGTAAACAAAGAGACTGCCCAATTAGAAACCTGGATGCAGCACATGCTGGAAAAATTAAAAGTACGGCGTACTGCCAAAGGAATTACTTACGATGTCTCCTTCAGTTATGGTCTGGCCAGTATTTATGCGGGCGAGCATCTCAATGTTTCCGATGTACTGTCCATTGTAGATACCCAAATGTATATTCAAAAACGGGATCATCACATAAAAATGGGACAAGAACGATTGCAGCAAGACCGTCGCCGACAGACAAACGGCGAAACCTTACTGCCGTTTCAGTACAATAAAGATTATCTGTTTGATGCTTTATCAGAAAGTATCGATGATTACCTTTTTGTAGGTAATTTAAAAACGGGAAAATTTATGTACTCTTATAAAATGATGGTTGATTTTGGTCTGCCATCACAAATATTATCCAACGCTGCAGCATTTTGGGGCGAAAAAGTCCATCCGGATGATATGATGATGTTTTTACGCAGCAATCAAGAAATTGCCGATGGACGAGCCGAACAGCATGCCATTACTTATCGAGCCAAAAATGTCAACGGAACATGGAGTAATTTATTATGTAAAGGAAAAATGATCCGGGACGAATCCGGTCAGCCTGATTTATTTGCAGGAACGATTCGCAATCTGGATAAATACACCGATATGGTTTCAGATTCTGAAAATTCTTCATCATTTTTGCAGTCAAATGATATTGAACAATTTGTCGTATCAGAAATTTTCAAAAATCATTTTCCATTTGCTGAAGAACGAAAGGCAGAAACACCGGATAAGAATGCGGATAGTCAAGCATTACTAGCCACACCAAAAGTATTATTCTATTTCTTAGAGCAATTACCTGAAGCAGAGCAGTTAAAAATCGAACAAAAATTACAAAACTTTATCAATCAATACATTTTGGATGGTTTTCGTGTAGCATATATCAAACCCCAAATGCCATTGTTCTGCTTCAATCAAGCTGTATTGGACTTTACCCAATATACCTATCAGGAATTTATGGAAACCTGCAACGGATATTTTAGCCATATCATCCATCCTGATGACCGTGAAATGGTGGAACAAAGTATCAGCGAACAATTAAAAAATAACCAGTTCTATTCATTGCGCTATCGTATTTTACGCAAAGATACGACTTCCTTATGGATTTATGAACGAGGAAGCTCCGTCATAAACGAGTACGGAGAACAATTTATTTTATCCTTCCTCTTCGCTCCAGATGAGCAAAAAATGACTGAATAAAACTTACAACCAGCATTAACATTGTACACTAGCGCACCTGCAAAATTGCCTCCAAGGGTTTATCACAACCTTTGGAGGCATTGTTTTGTTTCAATCAGTCATCATTATCGTCGTCGTTATCGTCATCGCTGTCATCATCATCGTCATCATTGTCATCGTCACTATCGTCATCATCATTGTCGTCGTTGTCATCATTATCATCATTGTCATCCGCATCGTCCCAATCATCGTCACGGTCATCATCGTCATCATCATCGGATACAGGAACTACCACGTTCTGGGTGCCGGATACCACTTTGTCATCATCATCTCGGTCGTCGTCGCGGTCATCATCTCTGTCATCTACATCATCCATATCGTCATCACGATCATCATCGTCGTCATCATCGGATACAGGAACTACCACACTCTGCGTCCCGGATACCACTCTGTCATCATCGTCGTTGTCATCCGCATCGTCCCAATCATCGTCGCGATCATCATCTCTGTCATCTGCATCATCCATATCGTCATCACGGTCATCATTCTGTCCTGCAATATCATGCTCTGCTTTTATTACTTTACCGGTTACAGCATTCACATCATATTCATACTCATTGCCATTGGCTTCAAATTCCAGTTCATATACTGCACTGCCGTCATCTAAATCAAATTCCTTATCGTCAAATACAGCTGCGGATGCTTTCACGCCAGCTTGTGTCAACGCAATTTCTTTTGCTTTTTCTAAAGTGATATAATGAGATGGTTTCCCTTGCTTTTCATATTTATCATCATAGTCATCATCATCAATAGATACCACACCGGAAGCCAACTGCAAATTTTTAACCGCAGTTTGTGCATTTGTACTTACATCATCCAGAAAATCATCATCTGGCAGTACAGAACCTGGTTCTATCTGAATCACAATATTTTTGCTGTTGCCATCAATATCATCCACAAAATAACCGGCTTCATTAATCCGTTCAATTAAATCACTTACCACAACTTCGCATTCTTTACCAATGTAATCATCATAATCGGCTGTTACCTTTTTACCATCATCATTTTTACCGCTTAAATCTGTAACCAAACCCTGTTTATCATATTCAATCATAATTTCCGGATTTACACTCAAGGTCAAATACCCTTTGTCAGCCAATGCACCGGCATCTTGGTTACCGCATCCTGTCAATAACATTGCACCAATCGCACACATTGTCGCACCTGTGATAAATAAATTTCTCTTTTTCATAATCGTAATCTCCCTTCTTTGTTCCACCTTGTTTTTTAATTTTATTTTTGTTTTGTTTGCTTACATCCGTAGATTACGGTGCTTCTTTTTAAAAAACGGGGTCTCGGTTAAAAAATTTTAAAAACTTTTATTTTTTTATTCATCGTCATCTTCTTCGCCCAATTCACTGTCCTGTTCCCCGTTATCATCATCCCAATCATCAGTGTCATCGATGTCATCGGCGTTGCCCTGCACAGAATTATCATCATCGTCATCATTGTCATCATCATCGTTAGACAAACCGATTTCTTCTGTGTCGTTGTCATCACTGTCCAGATCATCGTCATCATCGCTGTCATTTATATGATCCGTATCATCGTCACTGTCATCTATATCGCCCTCAATCTCATCCTGCTTATCATCATAATCAGCTATATCATCGCTATCGTCATCATCATCTGTATCATACTGAGCATCATCTACATCATCTGCATCGTCTATATCGTCTGCTTCATCCCAGTCATCGTCATTATCATCATTCTGAACAATGGGTATCACTGCAGTTGGTTTTTTCTGCTCTTGCGGTTCAGCGGACGGCGCTACTGCCGATTGGTTATCATCGTCCTTCTGCCAATCATCACTGTCCTCCGCCTCGTCATCTGTACTGTGCCGTTTAATTTCAACCGTAACGGTAAAACGATCTGCCAAATGCTCTGTCACATTGCTGCGCAGCTCTACACCATATTGTTGAAACTTAGCATCATCCGGCGTGTCAATATCAAAAGAAATTCGACCTCCGGCTGATAAATAGCCCATATCAATGGCACGATCAATCAACGCATCGGTTACTTCCAATCTGTCTTTGCTCTCCGGCTTATAACCTTCCAGCAAATCTTCGCCATCTTCATTTAATCCTTCTAAATCTACCACATTCCCCTGCTTATTCAGCTCCATCAGCACAGATGGATTAATAGATAACGCAATCGCTGTGTACGGCGCCATATAATTTTGATAATATCCCAGCAACAATAGCATCATACAAGCCACAGTAGCACCCAGCTTACGCGGCAACCGACTTACTTGAGCTGTTTCCTGCTCCCGCATAATAACGGGCGATTCTACTGTCTGTCCCACCTGATAGTGTAAATTTGCCGCTTTTACTAAACGACCATCCTCATCCAGAAGGATTGCATAGCTGGGATGACATTCCATAACCAGATATCTCACTGCCCGTTGCCTCCTTTCCAAAGATGCTGCAAATGGCCACGAATAATCTCGTAACCATTGCTGTAAATCAGCAGCAGCGTCACCAGATATTTGCGATGCCGTTCCAGTGTTTTGCGCTCCACGCCGCTGCCTTCTGCCAGACGGGTAATGGGCAGCCGCTTAGTTGTCACCAATTCATCAATCAGTGTCGGATTGGCCCTGGCAAAACCAATGGCTTTTCGGCAAGCTTCTATCGTGCGCTGCTGCCGCGGACAATTTTCTGCCACATCTGTCAGCGATACGCCAAAAGAAGCAATCTGTTTTGTTAATTCTTCAATTTCACTGCGGGTAGCTTCCCGCGCAATCAGTTCCTCGCTGTGCGCCCGTTTGTCGGCTACCGTATCCCCCAATACGCCGTCGCCGTTCTCATCAGGCATATCCAGCGATAACACATGGCTGTGCCGTTGTTCCCGCCGTTGATAATCAATCAAACGACTCCGGATTACCATCGCTGCATACTTAAAAAAAGCGCCCTTCAAACGGGAATACCCCCGTATCGCTTCATGAAAAGCAATCATAGCAATACTCAATTCATCATCATAACCATCTATCGGCACCCGTTTTAAAAATTTGGCTGTTTCAGACCGAATAAACGGCATATATTGATAAATCAACGCATCGGCACGTTCCATACTTTCTTTGGCTTCATAAACCAGCTTCACAATCTCATGCTCTTGACCCACGCAATGTTCCCCCTTACTGATAGCATACGCAGTCCATTTGTTAAAATCGGGGTCGTTTTGTAAAAAATCCCCTTTATTTTACTCAGTTTAGCAAGAGAATGGTAAATTTAGCTAAAGGTCAAGTAAAATTTAGGTAAAATTCACGAACCTTTATTATAAAAAACAATGTAAAAAACCAGCCGGAACATGGTATCTTCCCTGCTGGTTTCTTTGTATCGTTCTATTTTTTATGTCACTTTCACTCCATACTATATGTCAATCACATCATCAACATTCCGCACATCAATGCTGTTCATATATCGCAGTGTAATCTCATAGCATTGCTCCACATGATGCTTGCCTAAATAGCGCATGGCAGCAAAACTAATCCCGGCAGATACCGCTTGTCCTGCCAACGGCACCAAACGGCTTACCTGCCGCGCAGCAATTTTATTACTGATCCGTTTTAGCAAACTGCGCACCAATGTGACCGAAACAGTTTTGCCCGCTACTTCGTTGCCGATAGAAGATATAATTACCAGCAACACCTTTTTTCGCTCCAAATCCAACTGACCAATCTGTTCCTCCGACAAACCAAATCGTTTATTAATCTCCAACAAAAGTTCCGTCATAATCGCAATATCCGCCGAAATATCTGCTCCCGGCAATGGAACCACTGCCGCCGCGCCAGATAGCAGCGACCTTTTATTTACCAATCGCAGACATTCTGCACGTACCTGTTCCAACTCTTCTATCGTTTTGGGAAAGTACACCATATCCCTCCTGTTTCTCAAAAACATAGCTCTGCTTTTTCCTTTACTATACAACACCGCCTCAGGCAGTACAAGTATAATCTTTTCCCAATTTAAAGCAAATCCTCTAAGCAGCAATCTTTTTCACAACCGCTTTCCACTCCTTCTGCATAAAATAATATCGTTCAAAGAATAAACACAACCACAAACCGTAAACAACACTGCACCGGGAAAGGAGGGATGATTATGCTTAAAATCGGTATGTTAGGACCAGACTATCTGCGCAAGCGCAATGGAGATATCTTTCAGCAGCAGCAAATCAAAACCATTACAGTTTATAATGAACAGCAGCTTTCCCATATTGACGGCCTGCTCATTACAGGATGGAACACATCCGGCTATATTCGGCCGCTGCAGCGATTATTGCCATCCATACAGCAGCAGCTTCCGCAGCTCTCTGTCTTTGGCATCGCAGCCGGTGCTGTCAGCCTTGGACGAAACGGACCGCTCTCCGCTATGGACTGCGACATTACCATGCACTCAGCCCGTCAGCTTACTACCGCTTCTTTGGAAATGCCCGGCTATCTGCAAAACCGTTTTACCGCCTGCTTTTTGCCCCAAATTCAGTTTAAAAATCTTGCACCCAACCTTGGCATACTATGCCAGGACCAAAAAAACAATCCCATTGTGGTCCGACAGGGCAACTATCTGGCTTGCAGCTATGTAGCAGAACTGACGCCGCAGCCATACATTTATAACTATTGGCTGGAAATGGTGGCAGCTTTAAAAAATAGCAGAAAAAATTAACAGAAAATCTGGTCTGAAGCTTGACATTGCCTCCTTTTTGCCGTTAAATTATAATCAAGTGAATAAAAAAGGAGAGTCGCATTATGTTAGATATCAAGTTTGTTCGTGCCAATCCAGATGCTGTTGTGGCCGGCATGAAAAAAAGAGGAATGGATTTAGATCTGGCTCCATTTCTGGCTTTAGATGAAAAACGCAGAGCGCTGTTGACAGAAGTAGAACAGTTAAAAAATACAAGAAACACCGTTTCTAAAGAAATCGGAAAAATGAAAAAATCCGGCGAAAATGCTGATGAACTGGTTGCACAGATGAGCAAAGTCGGCGAAGACATTAAAGCATTAGACCAGCAAGTAGCCGATGTAGATGCTAAAATGGAAGAAATCATTTTAAGCATCCCTAATATTCCACATGAATCTCTGCCAGAAGGCGGCGAAGAAAACTACCGTGTAGAACGCACCTGGGGAGAACCAACCAAATTTGACTATGAACCATTGGGCCATTGGGATGTCGGTACCAGCTTGGGCATTCTGGATTTTGAACGGGCTGCCAAAGTAACCGGCGCACGGTTTACATTCTACAGAGGCTTGGGCGCCAGATTGGAACGGGCCGTTATCAGTTTGATGCTGGATATCCACACACAAAAACACGGCTACGAAGAATTAATGCCGCCATATATGGCCAACAAAGCCAGCATGACCGGTACCGGTCAGCTGCCAAAATTTGCAGAAGATATGTTCAAACTGGAAGGTCTGGACTATTATTTGATCCCAACTGCAGAAGTACCGGTTACCAACTACTATCGTGAAGAAATTTTAAATGTAAAAGATCTGCCAATCAAACATTGCGCCTTCAGTCCTTGTTTCCGTGCAGAGGCAGGTTCTGCCGGCCGTGATACCCGCGGCATTATCCGTCAGCATCAGTTCCATAAAGTAGAGATGGTGAAATTTGCTCATCCGGATCATTCTTTTGAAGAACTGGAATCCTTAACGCAGGATGCCGAAGATGTTCTGCAGGCATTAAATCTGCCATATCGTGTTATTACATTGCCTACCGGCGATATCGGTTTCTCTTCCTGCAAAACCTATGATATCGAAGTATGGCTGCCAAGCTATAATGCTTACAAAGAAATTTCTTCCTGCAGCAACTTTGTAGACTTCCAGGCAAGACGGGCCAATATCCGTTTCCGTGATGAAGATGGCAAAGTACGGTTCATTCACACTTTAAATGGCTCCGGCCTGGCTGTCGGCCGCACCGTTGCCGCAATTCTGGAAAACTATCAGCAGCCTGACGGCAGCGTTGTTATACCGGAAGCACTGCGTCCTTACATGGGCGGCTTGGAAGTTATCAAAAAGTAATTTCCATTAGGTAAATACAAAAAATAATAGCTTTATATCAATGATTGGAGCAGCAGAAAAGACCAGCAAACCGCCTTTCCTGTTGCTCCAACCTTTTTTATTGCCCTTTTCATCTGATAAAAAATACAGGGAGCATACCGATGAATCAAGAAAATTGGAAAAAAAATTTTTACACCATGTGGACAGGACAAGCCATATCTATTCTTACCAGCTCTATCCTGCAGATGGCGCTTATCTGGCACCTAACCGCAACCACCCAGTCAGCCCTGGTACTTTCCATGGCTTCTCTGGCAGGATTTCTTCCCAATGCCATTTTGGGTATCATTGCCGGCACATTTGTAGACCGCATGAACCGAAAAGCCATCATGATTGGCGCCGACTTATTTATTGCTGCTGTCAGTCTGGTTCTCACCATCGCAGCCCTATATGGCGATCTGCCTGTATGGCTGGTGCTGCTGGTGCTGGCAATCCGAAGTGTCGGAACTGCGTTCCATACCCCTTCTATCAGCGCCGTTACCCCTTTAATTGTACCAATTGAGGAATTAACCAAATGCGCAGGGTATACCCAATCCTTGCAAACAGCCGGTTATCTGCTTGGCACAGCCATTGCCGGTGTACTCTATCCCATTTGCAGCATCAGCACCATGGTTGCTTTGGATATTTTTGGCGCTATAGTGGCAGCTGCTACCGTGCTTATTACCAAAATCCCAAAAACAGAAGCAGCACAGCAAACACAAAAACCAACTGGATTTTGGGAGGACTTAAAGGCCGGTTACATTGCACTAAAGCAGGAAAAAGGCCTATTTGCATTAGTTTGGATTGCAGGATTATTTATGATTCTCTACTCTCCAATTAACGCATTATTTCCTTTAATGTCCTTTGATTATTTTGCAGGCACCTCCATTCATGCCGCTATTGCAGAAATTACCTTTTCCGCCGGCATGCTGATCGGCGGCGTTCTCCTTGGAAAATGGGGCGGATTTAAGGACAGAGGACTGGGGATTGCCTTTTCCATTGTACTAATGGGCATACCCATTACCCTTTCAGGCTTACTTCCCGCAAACGGATTTTGGATATTTGCATTTTTGTGCATCATTATGGGACTTTCCTGCCCATTCTATAACGGCCCTGTGATTGCACTACTACAGGAACGAATCTCTCCCGAATATCTGGGACGGGTATTTGGACTATACGGCAGCATCGCTTCCTTTGCCATGCCTGTCGGATTATTTATTTCCGGCATTTTTGCAGACAGCGTGGGGGTCAGCACATGGTTTCTCATCACCGGAATTCTGATTGTACTTACCGCCTTATTATGCCTTGCTATTCCTTCTGTCAGAGGGATTGATAAAAAGCAGCTCTAAGGCAAACAAATAGCTAAAAATACTGAGCCGATAAACAGCTAAACCGCTGCCTATCGGCCCTGTTTATTCATGTTTTGTTACCATATGCTGCTTATCATAACCCACACAGCCCTCACTGCCCGCAAAACCCATCAGTCTTTTTTCCGCCTACTTTTGTAGCAAAAATACCAATATGTAGATTCCTTAACAAAAATTCCATAAAACAAAAACAGAAAATCCAACACTTTGTACAAAATTTTTCAAATTCCCTTTTTCGGGCCAAAGCCTGAACACCGCTTTATTAAGCTGTTTTTTATCCCCCCATAGAATAAGACTATAACCCATATAAAGACCTTCTTATTCCGCCCCGAACAGTTCTATTATATTATAGTAGCAGATAGAAATCGTTTATATAACCTATCCGGCGAAATAGATATTTTGCAATTATTATTTGATACAGCCTTATTAGTTATATTGCAACGATTGAGAAAATTATCATAAATTAAAAAGGAGTGTTCACTCATGTCAAACAAAAATGAAAATGTTTTTGACAAGAAAGCAGTTGAATGTAGTCCTGCCAAAAAGAAAAAAGATCTGTACTACGTTCACGTTGCAATTGGTTTGGCAATCATGGCTGTTTTTTGGGTATTGCCGCCAATGGAACCCATTACCCCACTGGGTATGAAATGTGTAGGCGCCTTCTTAGGCATGGTTTATTTGTGGTCTGCCATTGAAGCATTGTGGCCTAGCTTGTTAGGTTTGTTTATGATCGGGCTGTCCGGTTACGGCGGCGAAGGCTTAAACGGCTTTAACAATGTATGGATGGTTGGTGTTGGGGCCAACACCGTATTACTGACACTGTTCGCTATGGTACTGTTTGGTGCGCTGGATGAATGCGGCGATACCCAGTACATTGCAAAATGGTTCTTAACCAAAAAAATCTTTAAAGGCCGTCCATATACATTCTTAGCAATGTTCTATGTCACTTGTTTTGCATTATCCGCATTAACCAGTCCAATTACTTCTCTGATCATTCTGTGGCCTATTGCCATTCGTCTGATGGATACACTTGGCGTAGAACGGTGTGATAATATTTGGAAATATTTCTTTGTAGGGATGTTCCTGGTATCCACATTGTCTCAGCCATTCTTCCCATTCCTAGGCGCACAGCTGGTGCCAACCAGTGCCTTTGCGCAAATGACAGAAACCATGGGAAATCCAATGACTATTCCAATGTTGGCGCACATGATTGTAGACTTAGTAATGACTACTTTGATTATGGCAGTTTACTTCTTACTGATGAAATTTGTACTGCGCGTTGACGTAAGCAAACTGAAAGCTGTTGACCCGGCACAAATCGAAGTACAGATGCCGCTGCCAAAAATGAATTTCCAACAGAAAGCATACTTGTGGATGGTTCCTTGCTATCTGTTAATGTTATTGGTACCAAACTTCTTTAAAGGTAATCCAGTTGCTGATTTCTTGAACGTATTAGGACCTATGGGTGTAACTATCGCTTGGGTAATTCTGTTTATTGTTATTAAATGGAATGGCAAACCATTACTGGATTTCAAAGAAGTTGCTTACAAACAATTTAACTGGGGTATCTTCTTTATGATTGCTGCTGCCGTATACGGTGCCACTCCGGCTACAGGTGTATCCGACTGGTTGGTTCAGGCACTGCGTCCAATTTTAGGCGGTCAGCCGGAAATGGTATTCGTAGCTATCATGTTTACTGTAGCATTAATCATTACCAACTTTGCTAATAACGCCGCTATGGCTGTTGTACTGCTGCCGGTTGTTATCAACTTCTCCAACGAACTGGGTATTAACCCAATTCCAGTAGCAATGGGCGTTATCCTGATGGTATTCGTAGCTATGCTGACACCTGCCGCTTCTCCACATGCTGGTATGATGCACGGCAGAAAAGACCTGTATACTACAAAAGATATCATGGGTATCGGGTTCCCAATGTGTGCAATCACTCTGGTAATGTACATCTTTATCGGTTATCCACTGGCTAAAATGTTAGTTGGTATCTTCGGTTAATCAATTATACTTTGTATAAAAAAACGGTATTCCGTATAAACGGATACCGTTTTTTTGTCCTCATTTTCTGATTCTTTTCTATAAATTATACGGCTATAATAAAAAGAGAGGAAACGCTCTGCAGAAACGCGTTTCCTCTCTTTTTATTCATTAAATTAAGCTTTTGTAATGGTTTCAAGCTTACAATTACTTACCCAATTATACAGACAATCACAACGTATATCCACCATTTTTATATAGCCATCCTCTATACTGGTATTGCAAATAATTATTGCCGGGCAGTTATCTTGGAGCCCTGCAAAAGCAGTTCTCCTATATAAATTTTGTTTATCTGTTAATATAACAACTATATACAGTATGAGGAAAAAAATAAGACATTTTATCTGCCCTTTTTACCAACCAACAAACAGTCTTTATTTAAAAAGACTCTCTTTTCACAACGAATGAATTTGTTTTTGCACCGGTGCCTGCAAAGTATGATTTTTCTGCCAATGTTTGAACTGCCATGCGGCTCGTTCCAAACACAAATGAAAATTGAGCTTCCACAAAGCTTTACGCTGTTCCCGCTTCTGCGTTTTTGTCAGAACACCATAATCTGATTCATAGTCGCCACTGCTCCAATCACCGCATTGCACTTCTCTTAACCCATTTACCCAGATATCACTGTAACGACCGCAATGATTACAATGGGTTTGGTATCCTACAGGTACATCAAAATGGTCTAATATCACTTTATCTAAAGAACCGCCGCAAACAGGGCAAACCGATTCTCGTTCACTAGGATGGAATAACATATCACATCTCTTCCTTTCATCTTACACTTCTATATTCTTCATGTTTATATCTGTAATTATATAGTATATATACAGATATGTCAATATAAAATTGCACCTTGACAAAAATTCTTTTTGCGTGTACTGTTATCTTAACAGATATATACAGCTAATAAAGAAAGAAGGTCTCTGGTTATGAACATTCGAGTAAATGCACTGTCTAATGTTGCGCTCTACGAACAAATTTCCACCCAAATAAAAGCGTTGATTATAAACGGCACCCTGCAAGAAGGCGAGCTGCTGCCATCGGTTCGAGCCCTGGCGCAGGAACTGGGTGTCAGTATGATTACCACCAGACGTGCCTATACAGAGTTAGAACAGGAAGGATACGTATTTACCGCTCCGGCCAAAGGCACCTTTGTATCCCATCGCTACGTAGAACAGCTGAAAGAACTCGGCTTGATGAAGCTGCACGAAATTATTGACGATGCGGTCTATCTGGCAAAAGTATTGAATATAGACGAAGATCACTTATTGGAGTTGGTCTCAAAAGAATATGCCAATATATTCTGCAACAACAATCCTCGGGCAAGAACCGCAAAATTTGCACGCTATAACGCCAAAAATCAATCCTAAGTATAAAAGCCGGCTGAAAAAATCAGTCGGCTTTTGCGTCATTCTGCACCAATTAATAAAAAATTCCGTCTAAAATAATTTTCCAATGTTTCACACTAAATACTCTTATTAACCAAATATGTTATTTTTTTATTCTGGTTCATGCCAGACAGAGATCATGTTTTGTGTTTGTGAGATGGTTGGGGGATTGTTTGAGTTGTGCCATAAAATGATTGTTGGACAAGTTTTATACAATTTGCAGCTAACAAGTATTTTGTTGTCGATTTATCTGAAATGAACCTAGTTTATGGTGCTACTCTGTTATGTAGAGATAGCTATAATAAGATTAGGTAATGGAACAGAGAAAGACTATGTTGAATTCGTTTTATAAAGTTGTGTCCGGAAAATCATAATTTTCTGTAGATATGAAAAAAGCGGCTATACAGTGTTTGTCGCACAGCATAACCGCTAGATATAGTATTTTTTATATTTGATTGAAAATTATAGTTTTCTACATCTTGCCGGCCGGCGAAACAGATGTGCAAATAATAAATGACAAAATTGTATGACAGAATGATGTGAATTTATTTCAAATTTTATTCAAACAAGAAGTATTTCATTATGAAGGGAGTTATTTTTATGTCAGCTGAAACGAAACGTACAAATGTGCGAACAAAGTATTATATTCACTGTGCGATTATGTTTGTATTAGCGTTTGTAATTGCCAGTTTGCCACCATTTGCAGGCATCACACCACTGGGGATGCAGGTGTTGGGCATTTTTGTGGCTGCTATTTATGGATGGTCTGTACTGGGGTTATTGTGGCCTAGTTTATTTATTCTGGTAGCTATGGGTTGTACTGAATATTGTACTGTAAAGGAAGCGTTTGCTGCAGGATTTGGAAATGATACTGTATTTACTTTGGTGTTTATCTTTGCCTTTGCAGCTTATTTGGAAGAAAGTGGCTTAAGTCAGTACATTGCTAACTGGTTTATCAGTCGGAAAATCGGCGAAGGCCGCCCTTGGGTATTCACTATGTTAATTTTTGCGGCAGCCTTTGTATTATCTGCTTTTGTAAGTACATTTGCCACAATCATCATCGTATGGGGAATTTTTTATAAGATTTGTGAATCTGTCGGTGTTGAGCGAAAAAGCAATTATGCAACTATGGTAATTGCTGGTATTGTTATTACAGCAGCTTTAACAGGTATTATTTTTACATTTAAACCATTTACCCTGATCTTTTATGGTATGGTGGTAAATGCAACTGGAATGACAGATTTGACCTTGCCGTTTATTCCGTGGCTTAGTTATAACTTGATTATTGGTATTGTATTAATTGGATTATATTTATTATGTGCCAGATTTATTATGCGTCCGGATGTTACATTGGTAAAAGAAGCTGGTTCAAAGCTGGCGTATCTACGAGAACAAAGGATGAACAAGGAACAAAAAGTTGCGATGGGCGTACTGGTATTGTTTATTGCATCACAGGTTATTCCGAGTTTCTTGCCAAAAGGTATGCCGGCAAAAGTGTTCTTAGATAATTTGGGAATTTTGGGCTGCACTGTTATTGCTTTGATTGCATTAATGATTTTCCGCAGTAAAGAAGGAAAACCAATTGCAGAGGTAGGTAGTTTGATTAATAAAGGGATCAGTTGGGATATTGTGATTATGTTAGCTGCTACTATGCCGCTATGCGATGCTTTGGAAGCGGACAGCACCGGCATTATCACATCTGTTATGGGTTGGATGACAAGTGTATTAAGCGGTGCCAGTCCAACAATGTTCTTGATACTGGTAGTGGTATTATTTATTTGTACCACGCAGATTGCGCATAACTTGGTATTGATGTTGGTATTTATTCCATTACTGGCAAAGATGGGTCTGAGTTATGGTATCCATCCATTTGTTATCATTAACGTGATTTGGTTCTGTGCCCAGTCTGCGTTTTTATTGCCAGCATCGTCTTCCTTGTCTGCTATGACCTATGGCAATGTACAATGGATTTCGACAAAACGTGCGTATATGTATAATGGTATGTTTGTTATAATTGCTATGTTTGTGATGGTTGTATTAGGCGTACCATTGGCGCAGTTTATTTTCCCTGGAATGTAATGAGAGAAGATAGTCAAAATACTGTAATAAAAAGGGCATTGTGTGTCGATGCCCTTTTACATAGTAATATATATAATCATTAAAAAGTATAGGAGAGAAAAAGAAAGCAATGAGTAAGATGGCAAAAACATATTTTCACGTTGTTGTAGTATTGGCACTTATGATTGGGATTGGAATGCTGCCGGCGGTGGAACCGATTACACCGTTTGGGATGAAAATTTTAGGTATTTTTGTAGGTATGCTGTATGGCTGGACTTTTTGTTCCATGATTTGGGTCAGCTTTTTGGGTATGCTGATGTTATGTTTGACAGGCGCATATACTATGACAGATTTTATGGCAATCAGTTTCGGCAGTGAGACAGTTATGTTCATTATGCTGATGTTTGTATTTACTGCATTGCTGGAGCATTTTGGACTAACCAAATATATTGCCAACTGGTTTATCAGCCGCAAATTTGTAGAGGGCAGACCGTGGCTGTTCAGTTTTATTTTGTTAGTCGGTGCTTTTTTTGCCGGTGGATTTATTAATATGATTGCATCTATGATGGTATTCTGGGGTGTGATTTATGCAGTATCGGATAAATTTGGCTTTAAACCTTATGAAAAATATCCGACCTTGATGATTTTGGGGATTGGCATTGCCAGCTGTGTAGGCGGTGCAGTACCGCCTTATAAAATGGTGCCGATGGTATTGTTGACTGCTTACGGCAATGTAACAGGAGAAAGCGTGACATTTTTTGATTATATTTGTTTCTCTCTGCCTGTAGCTTTGTTGGTGGTTGTGGTTTATATTTTAACCTGCCGGTTTGTTTTCCGTCCGGATATCAAAGAATTAAAAAATCTGCGCGCCGATTTGGTAGATCCATCTGAATTGGTGTTGGACAGAGATAAAAAAGTAGTGCTGGGATTTTTTGCAGCCTTTTTATTCTTAATTTTG
>OGPA01001498.1_pt1 | contig 19318 bp, 17 predicted proteins | sample 1552841 | NCBI WGS metagenome assembly OGPA01 (sample SAMEA2579916, study PRJEB22360) | human gut metagenome | reverse complement strand
CGTGCGGGGCGAGAGCCTTCGGTTCTTTCAAAAGCCATTGCTTATTACCTCCTATTGGATTTTTAACGGATTGACCGTTTCGTGTCAGAACGGCAGATCGTCGCTGTCGTCGATGACGGCGAAGTCGTCTGCATTGCCGGCAGAGTAGCTGGGAGCTGCCTCCACAGCGGCCGGGCGGGCAGGCGCTGCGTTCTGGTAGGCGGGAGCAGAATTATTCTGATAATTTGCTCCGCCGCCTGCATTGCTGTTTTTGGAGCCTGCAAAGTTGATATTGTTGGCTACCACTTCCACAGCGGTGCGGTTGTTGCCGTTCTTATCCTGATACTGGCGGGTCTGAAGACTGCCTTCAATGGCGATCAGACTGCCCTTCTGGAAATACTTGCAAACAAACTCGGCCTGCTGACGCCATGCAACGATATCGATGAAATCGGCCTGACGCTGCTCGCCCTGACGCGCAAAATTGCGGTCACAGGCAATGCGGAAGCTGCACACATTGGTACCCTGCGGGGTGGTGCGCAGTTCGGGATCCGCCACAAGACGGCCCATGATGGCAACAACATTCAACATTTTACGGTCTCCCTTTCTGTCACAGAAGAATTACTCCTCGTGAGCAATGATCAGGCTGCGCATAACACCTTCAGTGATCTTGTACACACGGTCCAGCTCAGCAGGGAAGCTGGGCTCGCTGGTGAAGTCGATCACGGTGTAGACGCCTTCCTCCTCGTCGTTGATGGGGTAGGCCAGACGGCGCTTGCCCCACTCGTCGATGGAATCGATCGTACCGTTAGCCTCGATCAGGGACTTGAACTTACCAACCAGAGCGGCGGTAGCCTCCTCGTCGAGAGCGGCGCTGGTAATCAGCATGGTTTCGTACTTTGCCATTTTGTAGCACCTCCTTTTGGACTTAAGGGTCCTGCAATCACAGGACCAAGGGTACACACAAAACGCGGCATCGCGCCTTGTGTGCGGCGTGTCTGTTCAGACAGCAATTTATTATAGCAAGCTGTGTGGATTCTGTCAAGCTTTTTCCGAAAAAAGATATAATAAAAAATATTTTGATTTTTTTGTGAAAGAGGAATATAATATAGTGGCTTTCAGAGGATGAACGGCAGGGCAGCCGGGGATCGGCCGTCTCTCTGCTCTCTGTTATCCGTCTTCGAAAGGAATGTATATATGGTTCTGGGAATTTTATAGTAAAGGAAGGATTCTTTGTGTATTCGGTTTTCCGTAATCTGGCAATCATCATCCTCAGCGCAAAGTTCTTTGGCCTGGTGGCCCGCAAGTGCAAGGCCCCGCAGGTGGTGGGTGAGATCCTTGCCGGTTTGATCATCGGTCCCTGTGTGCTGAATCTGGTGCAGACCAGTGATGCCATCTCCACCTTTGCGGAGATCGGCGTGGTCATGCTGATGTTCACCACGGGCCTTGGCACCAATCTGAAGGAACTTATCAAAGCCGGCCCCATCGCCACCCTGGTCGCCTGCGTGGGCGTAGCCGTTCCGCTGGTGGGCGGCACCCTGCTGTACAGTGCGTTCTACGGCTTCTCTGCCGTGGGCAGCCCTGAGTTCTATCGTGCCCTGTTCATCGGCACGATCATGACGGCCACCAGCGTGTCCATTACGGTGGCAACCCTGCAGGAGCTGGGCCACCTGAAGAGCTTTCTCGGCACCACCATCGTCAGTGCCGCCGTCATTGATGATGTCATCGGCATCGTAGTCCTCACCTGCGTACTGGGCGCAAGCTCCGGCACCGGCACGGGTCTGGGCAAGGTGCTCATCAATACGGTGCTGTTCTTTGCCACTGCCGTGGGCGTGGGCGTTGTGGCTCACTTTGCTATGACATGGCTGGATAAGCGCAATCCCCACACCCAGCGCATCACCATCGTGAGCATGGCGTTCTGCTTTGCCATGGCCTACATCGCCGAGGAATACTTCGGCATTGCAGATATCACCGGTGCCTATATCGCCGGTATCGTTCTGTGCACCATGGACGATGCCCCCTATGTGGAGCGCCGCGTGGATATCAGCAATTATATCATTTTTGCGCCCATCTTCTTTGCATCCATCGGCTTGAAGACCGACATCAGCGGCCTGACGCCGGAAATTTTCCTGTTCTGTGTCTGCTTCGTCATTGTAGCACTTATCACCAAGATCATCGGCTGCGGCCTTGCGGCCAAGATCTGCCGCTTCAACTGGGGCGACTCCCTCAAGATCGGCGTTGGCATGATGACCCGCGGCGAGGTGGCACTGATCGTGGCCCAGAAGGGCCTGGATGTCGGCGTGGTGGACTCGGTCTACTTTACCGCTGTGATCCTGCTGATCGTGGTGTCCAGTGTGGCAACGCCGCTGGTGCTGAAGGCGCTCTTTACCAAGATGCCGCCGCAGAAGCACCCCAGTCAGGTAAATGGGTAAACAATAAAAAAGATCCTCCGACAGGTCTGCCGGAGGATCTTTTATTTTCAGGATAAGTTACAGTGTCTTGCAGAACTCCTTCAGGTAAGCGCGGAATTCTTCGCCGATCTCCGGATGCTGCAGGGCCAGCTCCACCTGAGCTTCCACCACCTTGAGCTTGTTGCCCATGTCGTAGTGCTTGCCGGTGAACTCTACGGCCGTCATGCCGCCGCGGGTGCGGGCATACTCGGCCATGGCATCGGTCAGCTGGATCTCGCCGCCTGCGCCGGGCTTGGTGTGGGCAAGAATATCGTAGATCTCCGGGGTCAGCAGCACGCGTCCCAGAATGGAGTAGTTGCTGAACTCCTGTCCCTTCTTGGGCTTCTCGATCATGTCGTCCACAAAGAAATAGTTGTCGTGGATGGGGGTGGTCTTCAGGCTGCAGTACCGGCTCACATCTTCCCATGGCACTGCGGAAACGCCTGCCGCCGGGCGGCCGAACTCCTCGTAGGCGCGGATCAGCTGAGCACAGACCGGGTCCTCGCCCCAGATCACGTCATCGCCGTAGATGACAACAAAGGGATCATCGCCGGTGAAAGCCTTGGCAGTATTTACGGCATGGCCCAGACCCAGCGTTTGCTTCTGGCGCACAAAGAGGATGTTTGCCATGTTGGCAATGCCCAGACATTCCTCCAGAGCCTTTTCCTTGCCGGGCTTTGCCAGCTTTTCTTCCAGCTCAGGGCTGCGGTCAAAGTGATCCTCAATGATGCTCTGGTTGCGGCCCAGAATGATGAGGATATCGGTGATGCCGGAACGCACAGCTTCTTCCACCAGATACTGGATGGCAGGCTTGTCCACAATGGGCAGCATACCCTTGGGCATGGCCTTGGTAGCGGGCAGCACGCGGGTGCCAAGACCGGCGGCAGGGATGACGGCTTTGGTGACTTTCTTCATCATGATCCATATTCTCCTATTACTATTTTGAAATCCGCAATGCCAGCCTTTGCAGGCGGCATTGCAGATCAGAGCATCCCGGCCAAAGCGTCCAGATTCGGACCCATCAGCACGGTAGCGCAGGCACCCAGCACCATCAGCAGTACAAAGGCACCGATCACACCGGCGATGCTCACGCCGCCCTGCGCAGACAGGACCGCACGGCGCTGGGCAGCGTCCGGGAACTCGGCACGGATGCGGCGGATGCGCTCGGCTGCGCTTTTGCGGTACAGCCACTTGGCGTACAGGGTGCGCAGCATCACCAGCGCAAAGCTGAACACTGTCATAATGCGGGAAAGCACGACGATGGCAGTGCTGCTGATGCCCGCAGTGAGCGGACTGCCGGTGGCCTGCATCATGCTCAGCAGGGTGGGCAGGGCCACCACCAGCTCTGCGGCCAGAAAACCAAAGGCCGGCTTCCACGCCTTGCGGTAGAAGAAATAGAACGGGCCGAACACCAGCGCCGAGAAGCACATGGAAATTTTGGTGTGCTGCAGCTGCATCCGGCTGTAATCGTTCAGGTAGACGGGCGCGGCCTTGCCAATATAATCGTTCCAGTCGCTGTAGGGGATGCCGTCGATCAGCTCTTCCTTGCCAAAGGCCGCCTGCACGTTGCGGCGGGTGGGCTCCTCCACCGTCTGCTGATACTGGCGGTAAAGGTCGTTGTAATCAAAGCGTCCGTCTGCGTCGGTGCCGGGCTGGCTCTGGGTGGGCGGCTCCGGGCACTGGCTTTCCGGCGGAAGAACGGCACCGCAGCAGCGGCAGCGCTCTTCGGTGCGCAGGGTGCGCTCGCCGCAGCTGGGGCAGGTGCGCAGAGCATCGTCTTTGTACGGGAACGTCCATTCATAGCCCGCGCCATGGGCGGGGGTGTGGATGCAGCGGCCAAGCTTTTCGTAGCACTCGCGGTGATAGGGTGCGCCGCAGTCCGGGCAGACCACGATATCATCGGTCAGCGCCAGCGGTCTGCCGCAGCCTTCACAGGGACAGCCATAATATTTCGGCATGATTTCCTCCTGTTGTATGGTTCATACTGGTATTATACTCCCCTGAAAGAGAAAAGAAAAGGTGAAAATCTTCAAAATTCCAGCAGGATAATCCATTTACCCCTTTACTTTAGCATAGATTCTCGGTATACTAATGAAGTATCTGTGTATAAACTGTGTCTTTTGGCAAGTACAAAGGACTTTACCTTATTTATCATTTCGAGAGGGATTTAGAGAATGATCACGATTGACGAACTGAAGGTGCAGCTTGCCGATTACGGCAAGGCGGTCAAGGACTTGGAAGAAGCCCTTGCCATTGATGCCTCCCGCAAGCGCGTGCAGGAACTGGAGCACACCATGAGCCGCCCCGGCTTTTATGATGATGCAGACCTGAGCAAGAAGGTCTTTGACGAAGTGGGCGACCTGAAGGGCAAGCTGAGCCGCTTTGAAAAGCTGCAGGGCCTGTACGATGACGCCGAGACCATGCTGGAAATGCTGGACGAGGAGTACGACCCGGAACTGATCCCCGAAGCCGAAGAGGCGGTCAACACCGTGGAGAAGGCGGTGGATGAGCTGCAGCTCATGACCATGCTGAACGGCGAGTACGACCACAGCAACGCCATCCTGACATTCCATGCCGGTACCGGCGGCACCGAGGCGCAGGACTGGGCCGAGATGCTCTACCGGATGTACAACCGCTGGGCCGCTGCCCACGGCATGACCGTGGAAGTGCTGGACTATCAGGACGGCGACGAAGCCGGTCTGAAGAGCGCTTCGATGATGGTCAAGGGTGCCAACGCCTACGGCCTGCTCAAGAGCGAGAATGGCGTGCACCGCCTGGTCCGCGTCTCTCCGTTTGACGCCAACGCCCGCCGCCAGACGAGCTTTGCCTCGCTGGAAGTCATGCCGGAGCTGGACAACACCATCCAGGTGGACATCCGCCCCGAAGACATCGAGATGCAGGTCTACCGTTCCTCCGGTGCCGGCGGCCAGCACATCAACAAGACCTCTTCGGCTGTCCGTCTGATCCACAAGCCCACCGGTATCGTGGTCAGCTGCCAGACCCAGCGCAGCCAGTTCCAGAACCGCGACTACGCCATGGAAATGCTGAAGGCGAAGCTGTATCAGATCGCCCAGCAGCAGCACATGGACAAGATCGAGGACATCAAGGGCGTCCAGAACGAGATCGCCTGGGGCCACCAGATCCGTAGCTACGTCTTCATGCCCTACACCATGGTCAAGGACCATCGCACCAACTACGAGACCGGCAACGTGGACGCTGTTATGGACGGCGACCTCGACGGCTTCATCTTTGCATACCTCAAGGCCGCCAGCCGCGGGGAATTGCAGGACACCTAAATCTTATTGATAAGCAAAAAAGCCACGCGAAAGCGTGGCTTTTTCTTTTACATGTCTTACGCCAGATCCGCCAGGATGTCCGGCCAGAGAGCCTGCTCCTGGTGCATGACGGCAAATGCGCAGTCAAGAAACATCTTGTTGACGGCGGCGATGATGGTGCTGCGGAGCAGCAGCTTCTCCTCTCCGGCGTCCGCGGCCAAGTCCCGGATGGTGTGGGTCAGGCCGAACACATAGGGCAGGCAGTTTTCCACTTCCTCGCAGAAATAGTCGTAGGCCTGCGCGGCAGAGTAGTGCTGGCGCTGCATTTTGAAGAGGGTGTCGATGTTTTCCATCGAGAGCACCGTTTTGGAGACGACAATGTAGATCAGGCCGGCCAGCTGCTCACGGGTGTATTTTTTCTTGATGGGGTGGCCGATGATCCCTTTCTTGACGTAGTTGCTCACCATGGAAGCTGTGAGCTCCACCCCCGGAAATGCACGAAAATACCCATTGACGTACTGGACGGTCTGGTCGAGATACAGCCCAACGGAAGGCAATTCTGCGTACCGCGGCAGGGCAAAATCCACGGCGCAGGCCGCTATGCGGCGGTTGGATTCATTGTTCATGCGGATAGTATAGCGTATTTTTCCGACAGGGTCAACCGTCTTATGAAAACTTTTTGAAGATTTCTCGGAAACGGTTGACAGGTTTTTGAAAAACTGATATCATAGCTTCGACAACATGAAAAATGCGGCGGATTTTGCCGCTGGAATGGAGATACTGCTTATGAAGACCCGGATCGTTGTGGATTCTGCCGCAAGCCTGTATGCACTGGATGGCGTGGATTTTGCCTGTGTGCCCCTGAAGATCATCACCGATCACGAGGAATACCACGATGACGGCACGCTGGATGCGGTGGGCATGGCCACGACCCTGCGCACCTATAAAGGAAAGACCTCGACTTCCTGCCCCAACGTTGGCGACTGGCTGGCCGCTTACGAGGGAGCCGATGAGGTGTACGCCATCACCATCACCGGTACGCTGTCGGGCAGCTGCAATGCGGCCCAGCTGGCGGCGGAGGAATACCAGCAGGAGAACCCCGGCAAGCGGGTCTTTGTGCTGGACAGCCTGTCCACCGGCCCGGAGCAGATCCTGCTGGCCGAGCATCTGCGGGATGAGCTGGCTGCCGGCAAGGAGTTCGACGCCGTCTGTGAAGAGATGCTGCGCTACCATAAGCACACCCATCTGCTCTTCTCACTGGAATCGCTGGCCAACCTGGCCCGCAATGGCCGCGTGAAGCCCGCTGTGGCGGCAGTGGCGCGGATGCTGGGCATCCGGGTCATCGGGCAGGCCAGTGAGGCTGGTGAGCTGGACGTGATCTGCAAAACGCGCGGCGAGCACGGCGCATTGGAGCGCATCGTGCTGGAGCTCAAGGAGCACGGCTACACCAACGGCAAGGTGAACATCTCCCACTGCGGCAATCCTGCCGCTGCCGAGCGCCTGAAGCACATGATCGAGGCCGTCTTTGAGGGGGCCAGAGTCGTGGTGACGGAGTGCGGCGGCCTGTGCAGCTACTACGCCGAGCTGGGCGGCCTTCTGATCGGATACGAGGACGGGGAGGCTTGAAAAATCACCCGGACCGCGCTATACTAACTCCATCTTAAAGGGCCGCGCAGCGGCGGGGGAGGTACAGCGTGTTCAGACTGCCGATCGTTAAATTTTTTAGCCGCATCCTCAACCGTGCCACCATCACCATCGTGCTGGTGGCATTGCAGGTGCTGTGGCTGCTCTGGGCGTTCTGGGCCTTTACGACGGGCCGGGTCTGGCTGAACGGCATGCTCAAGGCGCTGAGTATCGTCATCGTGCTCTACCTCGTCCGGAAAGACGAGAACAGTGCCTATAAGATCGGCTGGATCGTCCTCATCGGCCTGCTGCCGCTGCTGGGCGGGGCGCTGTATCTGGCCTTTGGCAACAAGGCTCCGGCCAAGGGGCTCCGCACCCGGATGCGGAAGGTGGAGCAGGCCCACACGGCCGATCTTGCGCCCCGGCCGGACCAGACCGACACGCTGGACCGTGTGGAGAAAAACCTGAGCCATTACGTGGAGACCTACGGTCCCTACCCGGCGTGGAAGCACACCGCTGCTCACTATTTCTCCTGCGGCGAGGCCATGTACCCCAGGCTTCTGGAAGACCTGGAACGGGCGGAAAAATTTATCTTTCTCGAATTCTTCATTGTAAAGTCGGGCACGATGTGGGACGGCATTGAGGCCATCCTCAAGCGGAAAGCCGCCGAGGGCGTGGACGTGCGGCTGATCTACGATGATTTCGGCAGTCTGCTGGGCCTGCCCAGCGACTTCGTCATCCGGATGGAGCGCAGCCATATCCGCTGCATCCCGTTCAACCCTGTGGTGCCGCTGGTGTCGCTGGTGATGAACCACCGCGACCACCGGAAGATCGTGGTCATCGACGGCAATGTGGCCTACACCGGCGGCGTGAACCTCGCGGACGAATATATCAACGCCGAGCAGCGCTTCGGCTACTGGAAGGACGCCGCCATCCGGCTGGAAGGGGCAGCGGTCTGGAATTTTACCGTCATCTTCCTCAACTGCTGGAACGCCTTCCGCCCGCAGGAGACGGACTACGCACCCTTTGCGCCGACCCACCTGCCGGAAAGTTCGGACGGCGTCGTTCAGCCCTACACCGACAGCCCGCTGGACGAAGAGCCGCTGGCCGAGACGGTCTACCTGAACATCCTGGCCCAGGCGCAGCGGTATGTGTATCTCTACACGCCCTACCTCGCCGTGGGTGAGGAGATGCTTGATGCCCTGAAGACTGCTGCCAAACGCGGCGTGGATGTCCGGCTGGTCCTGCCGGGCATCCCGGATAAGAAGCTGGTGTTCCGGCTGAGCCGGTCCTACTATGTGCCACTCCTCCGGGCGGGCGTCCGCATCTACGAGTACACCCCTGGCTTTCTCCATGCAAAATGCTACGTCAGCGACGACCATCTGGCCGTGGTGGGCAGCATCAACATGGATTACCGCAGTTTGTTTTTGCACTTTGAGTGCGGGGCGCTGCTTTACAGCAACAGTCAGGTCATCGCCCTGCGGGAGGATGTGCTGGCCACGCTGCCGCAGTGCCGGGAGGTGCAGCTTTCCGACTGCCGGACTTCTCTGCCGGGCACCCTGCTGGACAGCGTCCTGCGGCTGCTGAGCCCGCTGCTGTAAAACCCTCTCCGTCAACGCCTGATGGCGTTGACCGCTCCCCCGAAGGGCGAGCTGGCGAGCGAAGCGAGACGGAGAGGGGAAAACTACTGACGAATAAGAAGGACCCTGCCGGATATACTACTTCCAAACCCATCGGGAAAGGGAGCGTATCTATGAGAAAAAGCAAGGCTCTTTGGGGCTGTGTGCTGGCAGCAGCCCTGCTGCTGGCCGCCTGCGGGAAACCGAACGCCGGGTCGTCCGGCTCTGGAAGCATGAGCGGGAGCGGCGCGGCCTCGCAGACGACTGCCGCCTGGAAGACCGGTCTCGGTGTCGTCGTGGAAACGGAAGACGAAGACCGCACCGGGAGCATCCGGCTGGCGGCTGCGGCAGTGCTGCTGGATGGCGACGGTAAGATCGCGGACGTGGAGCTGGATGAGCTGGAAACGACCATCGGGGCCGATGGTACCGGCGCAGTGCACCTGCCCACCGACTACCGGACCAAGCGGCAGAAAGGGGCGGACTACCCGCTGGCAGAGGCCTCTTCGCTGAAAAAAGGCTGGGCGGAACAGGCGGATGCCTTCGCGGACTACCTGACCGGCAGGACGCCGGAGCAGGTGTCCCTGCTGAAACTGGACAACGACGGCAAGCCCACAGACGCTGACCTGCTGGCCGGCTGTACCATCGCGGTGGACCGCTATCGGGATGCGGTGGTCAAGGCCTGCTCCAATGCCAGGGGGCTGGGCGCGGCCAAAGGCGACCGGGTGTCGCTGGGCGTGGAGGCAGTGAATGGCTCTTCGGATGTGACTGCCACCGATGACCGGGACGTCAACGCAGAGATCGACATCAGCCTTGTGGCCCTGACGCTGGACGCCGAGGGCCGTGTGACCAGCGCCGTGGCAGACATGGCTGAACCGGCCCTGACGGTGGCGTCCGATGGCGGCATCACTGCGCCGGACAAGGTGGAGACCAAGCTGGAACAGGGCGACCGCTACGGGATGCGGGGCGCTTCCTCCTTAAATAAGGAGTGGTACGAGCACAGCGAGGGCTTCTGCGGCTACCTCAAAGGTAAGACCCGTGCGGAGGTCGCCGCCATCCCGGCAGACGGCTCGGACGCTGACCTGATGGCGCTGTGCACCATCTCGGTGACCGACCTCCAAAAGGCTGCGCTGGACGCGATGCGAACCAAATAACGCTGCAAAGCACATCACAAGAGCTTTTCCGAAAGGGAAAGGCTCTTTTTGTTTGCGCGATTCGCACAGAAAGCACACCGGAAAGAGAACGCATTCCGGCATTGTGCGAAAAATCGGCCTTCCCCCTTGCAAAATCGTGCCAAATGCGGTATCCTAGATGCACAGTTTAGCTCTTTATCACGGTAAAGTGATAAAACAAGGGCGGTAGAGGAGGACTTTGGGATGAGAATGAAACGATTCCTTTCGATGTTTGTAGCGGGTGCGATGGCACTCAGTCTGGCAGCCTGCGGCGGGGCCGCATCCACGTCTACGGCTGCTTCGGCTTCCGGCTCTGCGGCAGGCTCTGCTGCATCCGCTTCGGCCGACGACAGCGACCTGGCCTACATCCAGGGCAAGGGCAAGATGGTCATTGGCTACACGGTGTATGCACCGATGAACTACACCGATGACGAGGGCAACTTCACCGGCTTTGATACCGAACTGGCCACCGCCGTCTGCGAGAAGCTGGGCGTGGAGCCGGAGTTCGTGGAGATCAACTGGGACACCAAGGAGACCGAGCTGGCCGCAAAGAGCATCGACTGCATCTGGAACGGCCTGACCCTGACCGATGACCGCGAGGAGAACATGGCCTGCACCAAGCCCTACGTCAAGAACGCCCAGGTCGTCGTGGTGAAGGACGGCACCGACTACACCTCCACCGCCGACCTCATCGGCAAGACCGTGGTGGCCGAGGCCGGCTCTGCCGGTGAGACCACCATCACCGAGAACGCCGACCTGTCTCAGGCTGATTTCATCTCCAAGGCTGTTCAGACCGACTGCCTGATGGAAGTCGCCGCCGGCACTGCTGACGCCGCCATCCTCGACCTGACTCTGGCCTCTGCCATGATCGGCGAGGGTACCGACTACGCAAACCTCAAGATGGTGGATGAGCTGAACGTCGAGGAGTACGGCGTGGCCTTCCGCAAGGGCAGCGACGTGGCCGAGGCTGTGGACAATGCATTCGACGAGCTGAAGGCTGACGGCACCATGCAGGCTCTGGCCGACAAGTACGGCCTGACTCTGGCGGAGTAACTTACATTATAAACGGATAGGTGTAGTGATTCTGTGACTGTGATTTTGGAGCGTCTGACCGGCGCATTCGCGCTCAACTGTGAGCTGTTCTTTCTGACCTTGCTGTTTTCGCTGCCGCTGGGCCTTGTGGTGGCCTTTGGCTCCATGAGCCGGTGCGCACCGCTGCGGGGCGTCGTCAAGACCTTCGTGTGGGTCATCCGCGGTACGCCGCTGATGCTCCAGATCATCGTCATCTACCTTGGCCCCGGCCTGCTGGGCATGACGAACCCCTGGCCCTCCGGCTCTTCGGGCCGTCTGGTGGCGGCGGTGGTGGCTTTCGCCATCAACTACGCCTGCTACTTCTCTGAGATCTACCGCGGCGGCATCGAGGATGTGCCGAAAGGCCAGACCGAGGCCGGTCAGGTGCTGGGCATGACCAAGAGCCAGATCTTCTTCAAGGTCACGCTCCTGCAGGTCGTCAAGCGCATCCTGCCCCCGATGGGCAACGAGATCATCACGCTGGTGAAGGATACCTCGCTGGCGAACGTCATCGCCAACAAGGAGATCATCATGATGGCAAAGGAGTACAGCGCCAAGGGCCTTATCTGGCCGCTGTTCTCCACCGCGATCTTCTTCCTCGTCTTTGTCGGCGCACTCACCCTGCTGCTGGACTGGGCCGAGAAAAAGATGAACTATTTCCGCTGCTAAGGAGGATACTGAATTATGGCATTACTCGAAGCCTCCGGCATCGGGAAGAATTTCGGCGAGACGAAAGTCCTCAAGGACATCTCGCTCACACTGGAACAGGGCGAGGCGCTGGCGATCATCGGCTCGTCCGGCTCAGGAAAGACGACGCTGCTGCGCTGCCTGAATTTCCTTGAGCGTCCCGACACCGGTGTCATCCGGGTGAACGGCGAGACCATGTGGGACGCCGCCGACCCTGCCACCCAGCGGGAGAGCGAGGTACGGAAAAAGCGCCTCCACTTCGGCCTCGTGTTCCAGAACTTCAACCTCTTCCCCCAGTACACCGCGCTGGAAAACGTGATGCTGGCGGGGGAGCTTCTGGCAAAGGAGCAGCCCGACTACAAGGCCAACAAAAAGGCTATCCACGCCCAGCTGGAAGCACAGGCCCGTGACCTGCTGGCCCAGATGGGCCTGTCGGAGCGGGCAGGCCACTACCCCCACCAGCTCTCCGGCGGTCAGCAGCAGCGGGTGGCCATCGCCCGCGCACTGGCGCTCCACCCGGACATCCTCTGCTTCGATGAGCCCACCAGCGCCCTTGACCCGGAGCTGACCGGCGAAGTCCTCCGCGTCCTGCGGGACCTCGCCGACCGAAAGACCACCATGATCATCGTCACCCATGAGATGCACTTCGCCCGCGACGTGGCCGACCGCATCCTATTCATGGACGGCGGCGTCGTGGTGGAGGAAGGCCCGGCCCGCCAGCTCATCGACCACCCCCAGGAGGAGCGCACCAAGCAGTTTTTGGCGCACTACTCTGAATAAGACAGGCTATGGCCCTCCCCGCTCGGGAGGGCTTTTTTGCGCCACTCACGCCGAAAACACCACGATTCGCGCAGATTTTATTTACATTCTCTGAATTTTTTGGTAAGCTTGTGTCAGAAAAGGCTGATTCTTCAAAAGACGAACAGACCAAAGGAGGACAGACTATGAGACTGAAAAGCGCACTCCGGCGGGGCGTGGCCGCCGCCGTCATCGCGGGCATCGTGGTGAGTTCCGGCATCCCGGCCTATGCGGCCCCGTGGAACATCGCCGACGGCGACATCACCGTGAAAGCGGGCGACACCGAAGGGACGAACTGGGTCTCACAGGGGGAGAAGGAGGATGTGAAGGACACCGACACCGTCATTACCGGCGAGTCGGATAAGAACACCGTCACCATCGACACCTCCAAGGGCGACGTGGACGTCACCTTCGACGACCTGAAGATCGACGTCAGCGGCAAGACCGAGGTGGATGGCAGCGGTGACGGCTCTACCCGGGAGAGCAATGCCGCCGTCACCGTGCAGGGCGGCGGCGATGCCACCATCGAGCTGGACGGCGACAACAAGCTGAAAAGCGGCAGCAATAATGCGGGCCTTGAGAAGAACAAACAAGAGTCGAAAGGCACGTTGACCATCAAGGACGACAAGGGCAAGGACGGCTCCCTCACCGCTGAGGGCGGCGAAGGCGGCGCAGGCATCGGCGGAGGAGCGGAGAGAACCGGCAGCAACATCACCATCCGGGGCGGCACCATCGAGGCTGTGGGCGGCGCAGGAGCGGCCGGCATCGGCGACGGTGTAGGTGCGCAGCAGCCTGAGATAGACCAGGATACACCGCCCAGCAACCCCAATAACATCATCATCTGCGGCGACGCCGAGGTGACGGCCAAGGCGGGGAGGAGCCAAATGTTGGACGCCAAGGCCCCGGCCATCGGCGGAAAGTACGGCGAAGTACCCACAGAGAACCTTTCTGACGAGGAACACAAGGTGACGGGAGGACGATTGACCCGTCTGAACGCGGACGGCACCGTGATGGAGGGGATGGGCTACGACTACACCTCCGTCCCCACGCCCCAGCCGGACGACGAGGACGACGATGATGATGACGTCCCGCCCCCGGCACAGGAGAACGCCCCCGAGCCCCTGCCCGGCGGCATGGTGGTGGGCGGCTTCTTTTCCAGCCGGGTCACCATCCGGCGGCTGGACCCTGCGGGGGTCGCGGAGAGCGGCATCGTCCCCGTGTTCGGCAGCGTAAAGGCCTCCGACGCCGGAGAGGATCTCACCTCGAGGGATGTGGTGCTTATTGAGAGCGCCGCTCCCCGCTCCACCGTCACCACCGACATCCCCAGCCTCCGGGAGGACGGCGTGGAGGACATCTTCTTCCGCTATGAGGACACCATGACCCACTATAGCGTGGACAAGATGGCCGACGCGGCGGGCGAGGACGCTGACGTGGAGCTGAAGCAGAACAGGGAGGACATCAGCCTCCGGCTGGACGGCGAAACGCGGGATGACCTGTCGGAGCGCTATCAGGAGTGGGTGCCGGTGCAGACGCCAGAGCCGCAGGAGCGGCTGATATTGACCCACAAAGAGGTAGAGCAAAAAACGAGTGAAGAGCTCAGACGCGAACTCGACGAATTACGGAAACAAGAGCTGGAGATGGGCTTCCAATTTGCGAAAAAAAGGGACGACCTCCCGAGTTTGGATTGGTGGCTCGAGCCTGCGAGAGCGGAAACGGTAGAGCAAAAAACGAGTGAAGAGCTCAGACGTGAACTTGACGAGTCCCTGAAACAGCTGGCTGCCCGATTTGAGGACATCGCTCCCGAGGAGGATAAGAAGCCACTGCTCGTTCTGGTCGAACCCTCCGGCACGGAGCGCAAAAAGTATATCGATCCGTTGGAGAGTGACCTGCGGCGCTATACCGACCTTAGTGACGACTGGGACGACCTGCCGGATACCCAGGGTGAGATAAAGCTCTGGATACCGGAGGATTTGGAGAAGGCCAAACTCTGGATACCGGAGGACTTGGGGCATCTCATAAGCCCCTCAAAGGAGAGCCTGAGCGGCATCGACGGCATTGCATGATACACAAAACGAAAGGATAAGACCGGCGAACCCCGCGGCCCTCGGGGTCGGCACGCGGGACGCGGAAACTGACCTGCGCACAATCACCAAAAACCGCCGATAGAAAATAGCAATGTTGTACGAAGAAATCTGTCCCAAACCCCTTGCAAAATCACGATGAGCTGAGTATAATACCACTCATGAAACGCAAAACGTCCTGCCCCTCGTCCGGCAGGGCGTTTTTGTCGGGAAAAATTTGGCAAAGAAATGTTAAGTGACCGCCCGGGGAGGGGCTTTGTATGACAAAAGACATGACACAGGGCAGCCCGCTCAAGCTCATCCTTGCCTTTGCGGTGCCGCTGATGCTGGGCAGTCTGTTCCAGCAGTTCTACAATCTGGCGGATACCATCATCGTGGGCCGTTTCGTGGGCGTGGATGCGCTGGCGGCGGTGGGCAGCGTGGGCGGCCTGAACTATCTGGTGCTGGGCTTCGTCAACGGCATCGCCTGCGGCTTCTCCATCCCCATTTCGTGGACGTTCGGCGCAAAGGACTACCGTGAGATGCGTCGTTACACCGCCAATGCCGTCTGGCTGTCGATCTTCTTTGCGGCGGTGCTCACCGTGGTCACGGTGGCTATGACCCGTTCCATCCTGGTCTGGACCAACACCCCGGACAACATCATCGACCTGGCGGATGTCTACATCCGCACCATTTTTGTGGGCATCCCGTTCACCCTGCTGTACAATATGACCAGCGCCCTGATGCGCGCTCTGGGCGATAGCAAGCGCCCGCTCTACTTCCTGCTGGTGGCGAGCTTCCTGAACATCGGGCTGGATCTGCTCTGCATCATCGTGTTCCGGATGGGTGCCTTCGGTGCGGCGTTCGCCACCGTGTTCAGCCAGGCCGTGGCCGGTCTGGGCAGTCTGCTCTATATCCTCAAACATTACGGGGAGCTGCGCTGGTCCAGAGAAGAAGGGCAACTCAGCAGGACGCACTGCGCCAAGCTCTGCAGCATGGGCATCCCCATGGGCCTGCAGTGCAGCATTACGGCCATCGGCAGCGTGGTGCTGCAGGGTGCCGTCAATGGTCTGGGCAGTGACATCGTGGCAGCACAGACGGCCGGCGGCAAGGCGGCGCAGTTCCTCTCCGTCCCGCTGGAGAGCATCGGCACGGCCATGACCACCTACGCCAGCCAGAACATGGGCGCACACGACCTGAACCGCGTGAACAGGGGCGTCAATACCGCGCTGAGCATCGGCGTGGTGTACAGCATCGCGTCCTTCCTCATCCTGCGCGTGGCGGATAAGCCCCTCATCGGACTCTTCTTGGAGAGCGACCAGACCGAGATCATGGCCAACGCCCAGAGCTTCATTTTCTGGAACAGCGTCTTCTACATCCCGCTGGCGGTCCTCATCATCTACCGCTATACCATCCAGGGGCTGGGCTATTCCAGCCTGGCCATGTTCGCCGGGGTGGCCGAGATGGTCGCCCGTGTGCTGGTGGGCTTCCTGTTCGTGCCGCTGTGGGGGTACTTTGCCGCCTGCATCGCCAACCCCGTGGCCTGGTTCTTTGCCTGCTTCTTCCTCATCCCGGCCTACATCGTGGTGTACCGCCGCCTGAAAAAGGAAAAGCTGGTGCCTCACGCAAACCTGTAAGAATCAAAAGAAGCGTTTTGCGATGACTGCATTGCAAAACGCTTCTTTTTATATTATACTGATTATAATTATGCCACAGAAAGGGCGGTGGAGCCGATGGAGCAGGAACTGGAACAGATCGAGGGTACAGTCGAAGACATCATCTACGAAAATACGGACAACGGCTACACCGTCTTTGAGATCTCCGGCGGCGGCGTCCTCACGGTGGTGTGCGGCGTGGTGGGAGAGCTGCATGCAGGCGAGAGCGTCGTCTGCCGCGGCAAGTATGAAAACCACGCCACCTATGGCCGCCAGTTCCACGCGCAGGAGTGCGAGACCGACATGCCCAAGGATCTGGAAGCCGTCTATGCCTTCCTCGCCAGCGGCTCGCTGCCCTATATCGGGGCGCGCACGGCCACGAAGATCCTCGACAAGTTCGGGGCACAGGCACTGGAGATCATTGCGAACGACCCGGCCCAGCTGACCACCATCTCCGGCATCTCGGCGGACAAGGCCGACCGCATCCAGCAGGAGTTTAAGCGGATGTTCGGGATGCGGGAGCTCATCGCCTATCTGGCGCAGTTTGAGATCAGCCCCCGCCGCGCGATGGAGGTGTTCCGGGTGTTCGGCCCCAGCGCCATGAATGCCATCTCCTCCAACCCCTATCTGCTCTGTGGCGAGCCGCTGCAGCTGGATTTCCGCCACGCCGACAGCATCGCCCAGTATTATCACATGGAAGGGGACTGCACCCAGCGGCTGGAAGCCGCCCTTTTGCGCACCCTGCGCCACAATGCGGGCAACGGCCACACCTGCCTGCCCCGTGCGCAGCTGCTGGAAACGGCCTCCAATTTCATCCACCAGCCGCCGGAAAAGCTGGCCAAAGCACTGGACCAGTGCATCGAAACGGACGAACTCAGCGTCCGGATGTTTGAGGGCACACCCTACATCTACCTGCCCGACCTGCTGGCCGCCGAACAGGACATCGCCGACCGGCTGGCCCTGCTGGCCAAGCGGGAGAAGCAGACCGTCCGCGACCTGGACAAGAACATCCAGGTATTGGAGCTGACCCAGGGCTTTGCCTATGCACCGCTGCAAAAAGAGGCCATCCGCAAGGCGATGACCGAGAACTGCCTCGTCCTCACCGGCGGCCCCGGCACCGGCAAGACCACCACCGTGAACGCCATCCTGCAATTGCTGGAACATCAGGCCGAGCGGGTGGCTCTCTGCGCTCCCACGGGCCGTGCGGCCAAGCGGCTGAGCGAGCTGACCGGCCGGAAGGCCTCCACCATCCACCGCCTGCTCGAAGTGGACTACACCGGCGGCGTGGTCAGCTTCATCCACAACGACAAGAATCTGCTCAAGTGCGATGTCGTCATCCTCGACGAGATGAGCATGGTGGACGTCAAGCTGTTTCAGGCCCTCATCGCGGCGCTGCGGTACAGCTGCCGCATCCTGATGGTGGGCGATGCCGACCAGCTGCCCAGCGTCGGCCCCGGCAACATCCTGGGCGAGGTCATCCGCTCCGAGCGGGTGCCCACCGTCTGCCTGAATGAGATCTTCCGGCAGGCCAAACGGAGCCTCATCGTGGAGAACGCCCACCACATCATTTCCAGTGAGCCGCTGCAAAAAGGCGGCAAGACCGACGACTTTTTCTTTCTGGAATCGGACGGCGACGCGGCCCAGAAGCTGGTCTGCGACCTCGTCACGACCCGCCTGCCCCGGAGCTACGGCTTCGACCCCGTCCGGGATATCCAGGTGCTCTGCCCGACCAAGCTCGGCCCCACCGGAACCCAGGCGCTGAACGTGGAGCTGCAGAACCTGCTCAACCCGGAGCAGAAGGGCAAACCCCAGCTGCAGAGCGCGGCCCGCGTCTTCCGGGTGGGAGACAAGGTGATGCAGGTGCGCAACAATTACGAGATCGTCTGGCAGCGGGTCGGCGGGGAACAGGGCGTGGGTGCCTACAACGGCGACATCGGCATCGTGGAGTCCATCAACATGCGGGAGCGCTCGATGGTGGTCCGGATGGACGACCGGCGGCTGCTCTACCCGGCGGAGAACCTCAACGAACTGGAGATCGCCTACGCCATCACGGTGCACAAGAGCCAGGGCAGCGAGTTCCCGGCGGTGATCCTGCCGGTGGCACAGGTGCCGCCCCGGCTGTGCTACCGGAACCTGTTCTACACCGGCGTCACCCGCGCACGGAAGCTCTGTATCGTGACCGGGCGGCGGGATGTCGTGAACCGGATGATGGGCAATGTGCGCCAGAACCTGCGGTACAGCGGCCTGTGCACCCTGCTGCAGCAGGCCCTGCCCGCTGAACAGCAGAAACTTGAGGAATGACGCAGGAAACCGCTGCTTTGTGCAAGAACGCGGGTGTACTTTTCCGCACGGTTATGTTATACTATAATGTGTTTGATTACCCGGCCGGGGAGCCCGGCATTCAGATAGGAACAGGGAAAGCAGAGAAAGGATCTTCGTATTATGGCACAGAATGATATCGGTATCGACCTTGGTACCACGACCATCATCATCGCGCAGGAGGGCACCGGCGTGGTGCTCAATCAGCCCAGCGTGGTGGCGGTGGATACCCGCAAGAACTCGGTGCTGGAGGTTGGCGACAAGGCGCTGGCCATGGTGGGCCGCACCCCGAACTATATTTCCGCGATCTTCCCGCTGAAGGACGGCGTCATCAGCGACCACACCATGACCCGCGAGCTCATCTGCCGGTTCGTCAATCAGGTGTACAGCTCCCACATGGTCAAGCCCCGCGTGGCGGTCTGTGTGCCTGCGGCCATTACCGGCATCGAGAGCGACGCCGTGGTCGAGGCGGTCATGGCAGCCGGTGCGCGTCAGGTCTACCTCATTGATGAGCCCATCGCCGCAGCCCTCGGCTCCGGCATTGACATCACCCAGCCCGACGGCCGGATGATCATCGACATCGGCGGCGGCACCACGGACATTGCGGTGCTGAGCC
>OGPA01001479.1_pt1 | contig 19421 bp, 15 predicted proteins | sample 1552841 | NCBI WGS metagenome assembly OGPA01 (sample SAMEA2579916, study PRJEB22360) | human gut metagenome | reverse complement strand
GCAAAGATATGGCGGCTAACAACTTATGTCAAGGCGGAAAATAGAATGGTTACATACTTAACGCAGCCCGGACAATCGCAACAAATTGCTATATTATTTCTTAGTAATACCTAATAACAGTTATTTTTAGTTTCACAAGAGATACTTTTATCTTCAAATTCGAGTGTCACATGATGAATATCCGCTTCTTCCAACTTATTTTTAATTGAACATTTTATCTCTTCCATTCTCTCTACGTCATCAATGACAACATGGGCTGTCAGGGCAGTTTCCGTTGTGCTCAATGCCCAGATATGTAGATGATGGCAATTCTCCACACCGGGCTGTTCCATGATAAGTTGCTGTATTTTTTGAGCATCTATCCCCACCGGCACTCCATCCAATGACAACCGAAGGCTATCGTGAAGCAATCCCCAAGTAGAGACAATAATAATAACAGCAATGCCAAGTCCGATAATCGGGTCAATGATGCTCCACCCTGTATACGTAATAATAATACCGGAAGCAACTACACCGACAGATACCAGTGTATCTGCTGCCATGTGCAAGTAGGCTCCCTTCACATTCAGATCCTTATCTTTATCTTTCATGAAAAGCCATGCAGTAAGCGCATTGATGACCACTCCCACCCCAGCTGTCCATGCGATAGCGGAACCATCAACCGAAACCGGATGAAATAATTTGTCTATGCTCTCGGCAATAATAATGCCAACAGCAACCAACAGTATAACTGCATTTAATAAAGAAACAAGTATCGTACTCTTCTTATATCCATACGTGTAACGACTATTAGGGTGAACTTTCTCCAACCGGAAGGCCAACATGGCAAGTACCAGACTGGCTACATCACCCAAATTATGCCCGGCATCGGAAAGTAACCCCAAAGAATTATAATAAAACCCTACTCCGAATTCTACTATGACAAAAGTTATATTCAGAGCGATGCCTATGATAAAAGCTTTATTGAGCGATGTCAACCGGTGACTATGTTCGTGGTGATGATGAGGTTCCATATTATATATTGTTATTATATCTAATTATATAAAAAACATCTAACCAGGAGATTAGTTCATCCCTTTCCACTTTTAGCAGTATTAACGACTGGCAAGTTTTTCCATAAACTTATTCCGGTCTACCACATAGCGTATATGTGTTCCTTCACCAATTTTACCCTGTGAATCAGAGGCTACTACAGAAAATGTCAACTTTCGTCCTTCTACCTCAAGAAGTGTGGCTGTTACAAGAACCGTATCTCCCAATGCAGTGGGTTTAAGATGTGTAGTCTGAATCATTGCTCCTACCGTTGTACTGCCTTCCGGTAATTGATTTTCAACAGCAGACAAAGCTGCATTTTCCATGAATGCTACCATAGCGGGAGTAGCAAGGACAGGGAGATCCCCCGATCCCATTGCCATTGCCAGATTTTCCGGTTTAACCACTACTTCCTTTGTTAATTGCAATCCTTTTTCTAACATAATTTCTGATTCTAAATTTTAGTTATGACTATTCTTCTTTTTAGCAGACTGATAAAATAGAAAGGCCAACAGAGCTAAGAAAGCCAAAAGTATCGTAATCATCTCTGTTGTATATGCCATTGGTTCTACCCATATTTCATGAAAGATATTCCAGCGTCCCAATACTTCTACAAAAGTCCAGAACACTACTACCGTAGCAATAGAAAAGCGCATGGCATATCCCCATTGAGTGATTTTCAACAGGCGTTTAAACATAAAAAATGAACCTGCCAGACAGCCGAAAGCAACTATAGCAGTAACAGGGCTATGCTCGCCGACAAAATTCTCATCATAACAGAAGAGCAACACGAGATAGCTCGTCCACATGATGAGATTTAACTCCATAAAAGTAACAATTGATGTATGACGTGTCATCGGCCGTACTACAATCGTGGTGGTACTCTTACGGAAAAAGACTTTTTGAAGATAGGTAAAGAAGTCGCATCCGCTTTTTATACTGAAAATGTAAATCAGCATAAACATCACCCAAAAGCCGAAGGAGGAAGGCATGATTAAATATTCCGGTTTTGTCACGACTTCACCAGCAGCGTTCAGCAATGGTTGCACTTCATAACGATGTGCATAATATACGTAGATAAACTCTACCCATCCGGTCCAGAAGAGTAGTCCTCCGAATAATCCCCATAATGTCTGTCGTGTATCTCCTTTTGCAAACACTCCAATAATCACCATCACCAGACCTACTGCTCCCATCGTGAAAGCCGCATAGTGAAGAGCTGTGGATGAGAGCACATGCTCCATAAAAATCATTAATGCATGCCCCAACGGCATAGTAAACAATACAATCAGGAAAGAAGTAATCCCTGTCAATACACTTTTTCTACTGTAATAGTTATTCATATTTTTCCATTTTATCCACTTTATAAATAAGACTATTTTGAACACAAAATTACAATTCCATAGATTTCTATACAACAATATCAATCAATTATTCAATTTTATAATCAAAAATCATCATTCATATACTGCAATGATAGATAAATATACCTACAAATAGGTATTTATTATAAACAAATAACACACTATCTTTACAAAAGAAACAATAAAAACATTATTATGAAAACAAACGTCTTAACTATTTTAAGCTTTATCGGGTTCTTTACTATTTGCTCTTGCCAAAAGGAAGATATAATAAATGTAGAAACCGCCAATAATCCTTCACCAGTATCAACAAGAGTTATACCTACACCTGATTTTGATTGGGAGAATGCAGACTGGATGCCAACTCCTACAGGACAAACACGTATCCCTGCACCATGGATAGGTCAAGGAAGTATATCGTCCACTTATGGCATAGATGTTGTAAATGACAGAAAATCTTCTAACGGCTGGGAATTAGTTTATAATACATTTGACCCTAATGCTACTACACTTGTAAATCCCTATTTTATTCTATATAATAAATACCGTGGAATTATGCGTATATTTTTATACCTAACAACGCCATTTGTATCACCTTCATCCTATGCTGTTGGCAGTTTATCTGTAATCTCAAATCATAAAACATCTATGCTTAATTTTATGGGGAATGATCTAATAGATGGTACTAATCGTCCCACAACTTTCTCACAAATACTGCCAGCTCCAGAGGATGGCTCATCTCCATTAGCATCAAACAAATGGTACATGATGCAATATGAATTGGCTTATGATCCTAATCTCACAAATATACCATACAATGAAATCCAACTAAATTGGAGTGCAAATTACTGTAACATAACAGCTATTGATTTAGGAGGAGATATCACAGGTACCATAAAATCATCTATAGGTTCAAACTCTGACATTACCTCAAAAATAAGCACAACGGGGAGCAAAAGCGCTACTGCTGTTTTAGGAGGAATAGGAAGTGAATTTTTAAAGAAAAATACAATTGATGAAGAAACTGGAGAAAATAAATTAGGACTTCCTAAAACTATATTTAAATCGGTATTAAAAGGAGCTACTCAAGCAATATCAGGAGGTGTTGGTGGTGCCATTGGTGCCGCTGCAAATCTCCTAAGTTCTATTGTTTTTGGTGGAGATACAAAAACTATGAGTTTTGATTTGAATGCAGAAATAAAACTGACAGGAAATAGTTCAGAGAAAGGTTCTTTTCCCTCAAGTCCAACATCATTTTGGACTCCAGGGACGTATATTCCAGACGAAGCTAACGGCTATATACCGTTATATAATAAGCCATTAGGAGTTATTAATATGTTAGAATCTCCTCAGTACAATGTTCTTTTACAAATACAAAATGCGATTTGGAATAATAGATGTTACCGATTTGAAAAATATGATTTTCAACCAGAATGGAGAGGATATTTTTCTAAATACTTAACATTTAATCCGGCCGTGAAAGAAATTGCAAATATAAAAAAGAAACAAGCTGATTTATTAATTTTTGTATCTGATGAATATCAAGTTTCTCCTGAAAAAGATGTTGTAATCGAAGAGATTGGCAGTTATGGAAAAGTTTATGTTAATCCTACTATAATAACATTATCAAGAATTAGTAACAAATACATTCCTCACAACACGCCAATATTAGCTCCATTTACCATAGGCATACGTTTTACGATAGAAATAGAACCATTAAATGGTTCTCCAACATCAGTTATTACTAAAACTTTCAAACTCACCCCAACATACCCTAGCATTGAAATATTGGACGACATAATTTATGATTAATATTTATAAAAATTTATTTCTTATGCTGCAATAAATACATTTTTATTCTCTGTCGAATCAAATGTTAGATCATTATTTCGACAGAGTTTTCTTTTTATTCAATTATAAAAAATTATTGTATAAGTCATCCTTTTAGATCCAAACTCAACCATCTAGTCTTAATATATGCACTGATTACAATTTTATATGCTTATTTATATAATCTCATTTTCAAGCAGAACAATCCCCCAATTATCAACAAATGTTTGTTTGATTGAAGAAAGACACACGAACAATACCTACACATAGTTAAAAACACGATAGTTTTTCATTTCTTTTAGGTATTTTCCATTCTTATACTTCCCTGTACCTTTGCATCTGAAAATTTAATTAATCATTATCTATCAAAATTAAGTATGAAAATCTTAAACTTTTGGATGGTTGCCTTTATGGCACTATCGTTCTCAACAACATTTGTTTCTTGCAGTGATGACGACGAAAAGAAAGAAGGGACAAATGCACAAACGCTGACCGTTGACGCTACAGCTTATAATCAATGGGTATATGTAAATCTTAAAGATGGTAAAACTCAAACTGTTACTATGGAAGGAACTGATGATGAGTCTGCAGTAACCATTGACTGGCAAATTGCCATACATCGCTATACGGAAGTGAAAACAAACGGAGGTTCTGTTGTAAAAACAGACATGACAGATATGAGCAAGGTTACTACGCTTCCAACAAGTGGATATATTGCAGATGAAAGTGATCAGAGTATACTCGTCAAGTTCGTTATGCCTCCAACACCTGATTGTTATGTTACAACCCATTTTAATACTACAATGGAATGGACAGAAGGTTCAGCTATGGATGGAACATTGGCGACAACAAACAAAGTTTTTGTTTTAAAATGTAAAGACGGAACATATGCAAAGCTACAATTCACAGATTTTGCAAATGCGGATAATGTAAAAGGACATGTCACTTTTAATTACGAGTATCCTGTTAAATAATTAATCATGAAAAGAATATTTATGATGCTATTGGGCGTCCTGTCTACGTTGTATACAACAGCGGAGGCGGGACGTTTCTACGAAAACAACGAAGATGACAACTCTACTATACGACGTTTCAAAGGAGTTGTGTTAGATGAAAATGGTACTCCCCTACCTGGAGCTTCCATTATTGTAATAGGCACGACAATCGGTGCTGGAACTAATACACAAGGCGAATTTACATTAAGTTTAAGAGATAAAGGATTTCCTATATTAAGGGCTAGTTTCATCGGTTATACCCCTGTGGAATACAAAATACAAAACAATGACAACAATAATATTGTCATACGCTTAAAACCGACCCAAAGTTCATTGGAAGAAGTTGTCGTTACAGGTACACGAACAGAAAAGCCGCTAAAAGATGTTCCGGTATTAACCAGGGTTATCGGACAAAAAGAAATTCAAGCTTTAAATCCCATGGATATAGAGACCTTATTACAGTATGAGCTGCCCGGTATACAATTCAATTACAATTCTATGAGTAAATTGCCGGAAATCACTTATCAGGGAATGAGTGGTGAATACTTATTATTCTTGGTTGACGGCGAACGTATAAGTGGTGAAGGCTCGGATCATAACCCCGATTTTAGTCGTTTCAATATAGATGATATTGAACGCATTGAAGTCGTCAAAGGAGCTCAATCTACTCTCTACGCTTCAAATGCTTTGGGTGCTGTGATCAATATCATCACCAAAAGTGCCAACAGGCCTTTTACAGGAAACGTAAACGCACGTTATGGCAATAACAGTGGACAAAAATATACTGTTTCAGGTGGAACCAAACAAAATCGTTTTTCTTCTTTCACTACCATATCCCATAGAAGAAGAGATACATACACAATTTCTGATGATAAAGAAACAGAAAGAACAGTCATCAATCCAGACGGTTCAATAACCATAGATAAAAGCACCAATAGCAGTACCATTCGAGGATATCAGATTTGGGATGCCTCTCAGAAATTTGGTTATGCTTTTACTGACCAATTTAGCGCTGAAATAAAAGGAACATATTATCGAAATAAACGCGATAATGCTACGGCCAACGCGAAAACCAATGATATATTTTCAAATTATTCTGTAAATGGTAAATTAAAATATTTATTTAATGTCAATCATAGGTTAGATCTTTCCTACATTTTTGATAACTATAGAAAGGATATAGACTATTTTGTAGCAGGATATACTAAAAAAAACTACGATAACTTTGTGCAGACAGCACGTTTGAATTATACCGGCAATTTCAATGACCAACATACATTTACAGCAGGACTTGAAGCTAATTTAGAATATTTAAAACATTACATGTTCAAAGACAGTACTAACTATAACCAGCAATCCTATGTGCTCTATTTACAAGATGACTGGAAAATATCTGAAAAGCTTAATCTAATTGCAGGTATACGAACAGATTATCATTCCAAATATCACTTTCATGTGACTCCTAAAATATCAGCAATGTATAGACCTGTCGAACTATTAACGTTACGTGCCGGCTACGCACAAGGCTATCGTACACCAACTTTAAAAGAACAGTATGAAGAATATGATATGGGAGGTCTGGGAATGTTTACCATTCATGGAGATAAGAACTTAAAAGCTGAAAACAGTCAACAATTTTCACTATCTGCAGAAATCAATAAAGACATTTTCTATGCTTCAGTATCCGGCTACTACAATAAATTCAAAAATAAAATAACATTAGCATATCTTGACAATATTGAAAACGGAAAAAACATGCCGGATATGAAATATATGAATTCCGACAATGCTGAAAGTATAAGTATGGAAGCTATTGCACGAGTAAAGATGGATTGTGGGCTGATGCTACAAGGTTCTTATGCATATGTCCATGAGAAAGAAGAATATAAAGGATATAATTTATCTATGACACGACCTCATAGTTTAACATTCAACGCTTCCTTTAACCGTAAACTTGGCAGAATTAACACTTCTGTTTCGCTAAACGGACAGTGGAGTTCCAAATTACACACATACTCATATTATTCTGTTGATAACACAATTACCGAATATAATTACTCTCCACGTACAATTTGTACCCTAAACACTAGTGCAAGTTTTCCTCGCGGCATCTCTGTTGGTTTAGGCATAGACAATTTATTCAATTACAAAGATAAATCTGCCGATTATGGAATACAGTTACCACAGCAAGGTATCGGCTTTATCGGAACTGTTTCAATAAATCTTGCTGATTTGTTCAGACTATAACAACAATAAAACTACATACAAAGCTAAAAATAAGAGAAATGAAAAAGAAAAGTAAAATCATCTTAGGTGTATGCACCGTTGCTGCAGCTCTGATAGGGATGTCCGTATGGAATATCTGGTTCAGTCCTACAAAGATTGCTTTCATCAACTTCCAGACCATACAGCAGGGAAGTATATCGAAAGCCAACGACAATTCATCCATCAAACTCAGTGAAGTATCGCTCGACAACCTCGACCGTCTGACCGGTTACGACATGGTATTCATCAACGGAATGGGTCTGCGTATCGTCGAGGAACAACGTCAACAAATACAACAGGCTGCCGACAAAGGTATTCCTGTATATACTTCCATGGCTACCAACCCGGCCAACAACATTTGTAATCTGGACAGCGTACAACAGAATCTGATACGAGGTTATCTGACCAACGGAGGAAAGACCAACTACCGGAATATGCTGAATTATATCCGTAAAGCTATTGACGGTAAAATCTCTTCCATACCGGAAGTGGAAGACCCAGCAGAAAGGCCCAGCGACATGCTCTATCACGCCGGACTCACCAACTCGGATGATGAACTGGAGTTCCTCACCGTGGCAGATTATGAGAAATTCATGAAGGACAACCGTCTTTATAAAGAAGGAGCACGTAAAATCATGATTACCGGACAAATGGCTGATGCCACCGGACTTATTGAGGCTCTTGAAAAAGAAGGTTACAATGTTTATCCGGTTCAGTCAATGACGAAATTCATGTCATTTATTGACGAAGTGCAGCCAGACGCAATCATCAACATGGCACACGGACGCATGGGAGACAAAATGGTGGATTATCTGAAAGCTAAGAATATCCTCTTGTTTGCTCCGCTCACCATCAACAGCCTGGTAGACGAATGGGAGAAAGATCCGATGGGAATGGCAGGAGGATTTATGTCACAAAGTATCGTGACTCCGGAAATCGACGGTGCCATCCGTCCTTTCGCTCTCTTTGCACAATATGAGGATGAAGAAGGATTGCGCCATTCGTATGCAGTACCCGAACGCTTGAAGACTTTCGTATCCACAATCAATAATTATTTGAATCTGAATACTAAGCCGAACAGCGAGAAGAAGGTAGCTATCTACTATTATAAAGGTCCGGGGCAAAATGCATTGACCGCTGCCGGTATGGAGGTGGTTCCTTCCCTATACAATCTTCTGGTCCGCATGAAACAGGAAGGATACAACATATCCGGTCTGCCTGCAAATGCTGAAGAACTGGGTAAAATGATACAGGCTCAAGGCGCTGTGTTCAACTCTTACGCAGAGGGAGCCTTTAATGACTTTATGCAAAAAGGACATCCCGAACTTATCACCAAAGATCAATATGAAAGTTGGGTGAAAGAGTCACTCCGCCCTGAAAAATATCAGGAAGTGGTGGATGCTTTCGGCGAATTCCCCGGCAACTATATGGCGACTAACGACGGTAAATTGGGTATTGCCCGTCTGCAATTCGGGAATGTAGTCTTAATGCCACAAAATGCTGCCGGAAGCGGAGACAACTCCTTCCAAGTGATTCATGGCACTAATATGGCTCCTCCTCATACTTATATTGCTTCCTATCTGTGGATGCAACATGGTTTCAAGGCTGACGCACTGATCCATTTCGGTACACATGGAAGTCTTGAATTTACTCCCAAAAAACAAGTGGCATTGTGCAGCAACGACTGGCCGGATCGCCTGGTAGGGGCAGTTCCGCACTTCTACATCTATTCCATCGGTAATGTTGGAGAAGGGATGATGGCTAAACGTCGTTCTTACGCAACTATACAATCATACCTCACTCCTCCTTTCCTTGAAAGCAGCGTACGCGGTATTTATCGGGAGTTGATGGAAAAAATCAAGATTTACAATAACTCTCAAAAAGAGAATAAAGATCAAGAATCATTAGCGATCAAAACGCTGACTGTGAAGATGGGAATTCACCGTGATTTAGGTTTGGACAGCATTGCTAACAAACCATATACAGAAGATGAAATCGCCCGGGTAGAAAACTTCGCTGAAGAACTGGCTACCGAGAAAATCACGGGGCAACTCTATACAATGGGAGTTCCTTATGAACCGGAACGGATCACTTCTTCCGTCTATGCAATGGCTACAGAACCTATCGCATACAGTCTGCTGGCTCTTGACAAGCAGCGTGGCAAAGCGACAGATGCCGTCAGCAAGCACCGCAGCCTCTTTACACAACAGTACTTGACTCCTGCTCGCCATCTGGTAGAAAAGTTGCTCGCTAATCCTGCACTAGCCACAGATGAACTGATTTGTCGTACGGCCGGTATCACCGCACAGGAACTAGCCAAGGCTCGTCAAATAGAGGCAGACCGCAATGCTCCGAAAGGTATGATGGCAATGATGATGGCTGCATCGGCAAAGAGTGAACAATCCGACGAAAAGAAAGCAGGTAAAGGACATCCGGCATCTGTCTCCAAAGAGGGTTCTCCTCATGGTCAAATGCCCGAAAGCATGAAAGAGGCCATGAAGAAAATGGGCGCCAACATGGATCCTGAAAAAGCAATGGAAATGGCTAAGTCTATGGGAGCAAGTCCGGAAGCATTGAAGAAAATGGAAGCCGGAATGAAAGCTAATAAAGAAAAGCCTCAAGGTATGGCTGCCATGATGGCCGCTATGGGAAAAGCTCCGAAAGAATACAGTAAAGAAGAAATCGAACTGTCACTTGCCATCGCTGAAGTAGAGCGTACAATCAAGAATGTAGGCAACTACAAGAACGCACTTCTGACAAGTCCCGAAGAAGAGTTAAGCAGTCTGATGAATGCATTGAAAGGTGGATACACCGCTCCTACTCCCGGAGGTGATCCGATTGCTAATCCGAATGCTTTACCAACCGGACGTAATATGTATGCTATCAATGCTGAAGCAACTCCTACAGAATCCGCTTGGGAAAAAGGTATCGCTTTAGCCAAACAAACGATTGATACTTACAAGCAACGTCACAATGATTCAATCCCACGTAAAGTGAGTTATACTCTCTGGTCTTCCGAATTTATAGAAACCGGTGGGGCTACTATTGCTCAAGTACTGTATATGCTGGGAGTAGAACCTGTTCGTGACGCATTCGGCCGTGTCAGTGATCTAAAACTGATTCCTTCAGCCGAACTGGGACGTCCACGTATCGATGTAGTAGTCCAGACTTCCGGACAACTCCGTGATATAGCCGCTTCCCGCCTCTTCCTGATTAACCGTGCAGTAGAAATGGCTGCGGCAGCGAAAGACGACAAGTTTGAAAATCAGGTAGCCGCCAGTGTGGTAGAAGCTGAAAGAGTGTTGACCGAAAAAGGTGTCAGTCCGAAAGATGCACGCGAAATGGCTTCTTTCCGAGTATTCGGAGGTGCTAATGGCATGTATGGTACAGGAATTCAGGGAATGGTGGAATCCGGCGACCGCTGGGAAAGTGAATCGGAAATTGCAGATACTTACCTCAACAATATGGGAGCCTTCTACGGTGACGAAAAACACTGGGAAGTCTTTCAGAAATTTGCCTTTGAAGCAGCATTAAACAGTACTGATGTTGTCGTTCAGCCCCGCCAAAGTAACACTTGGGGAGCATTGAGCCTCGACCACGTATATGAATTTATGGGAGGTATGAATCTTGCCGTACGCAATGTTACCGGTAAAGACCCGGACGCTTATCTTAGCGACTACCGGAACCGTAACAACATGAAAATGCAGGAACTTAAAGAAGCAGTCGGTGTAGAAAGCCGTACAACAATTCTGAATCCTACCTATATCAAAGAGAAAATGAAAGGCGGTTCTTCTGCTGCAAGCGAGGTTGCCCAGACTGTAACGAATACGTATGGCTGGAATGTGATGAAACCTACTGCTATCGACAAAGAACTTTGGGATAACATATATGATGTATATGTCAAAGACGAATACAAACTGAATGTAAAAGACTTCTTTGAAAAACAAAATCCCGCAGCTTTACAGGAAGTGACTGCCGTGATGATGGAAACTGCCCGCAAAGGATATTGGAAAGCTTCTCCGGAACAACTTTCCAATATTGCCAAGCTGCATACAGACCTTGTCAGACAGTTCGGTCCTTCGGGTAGCGGATTTACCGGAGACAATGCCAAATTACAGCAGTTCATCGCCTCTCAAGTAGATGCGCAAACCGCAGCCAACTACAACAAAGAACTGAAACAAATGAAACAAGCCACCCTGGACGGAGAAGCAACCAAAGGAGGCATGGTATTGAAGAAACAATCGAGCGATGCCGTACAAGGGGCACAGGAAGAGCAAAACTCTTTGAATGGAGGCCTTATCGCAGGTATTGTTCTGGTAGCATTTGTTGTCATGCTGCTAATACTTAAAAAGAAACGGAAAAAGTAATGTAATATGGAGTTAATCATTCACATATTAATGCTGTTTATCGTGATTAACTGCAGTTTCAAACTCAGTTTCTGGAAACTTTGGCAAACCGTAATATACAGCCTGATTGCCGGTCTTTTTGTGGCCGGCACCTGGCAGTATGCTATTCTCCAGTCAAAGACACAGATTGCTGATTATCTGCAGAACACGGAAGCATTGCAAAACATGGCTATTATCATAACGCTTGAGTCAGCACTCTGCTTCGGCTATTGCGTGGCTTTCCTGCGTGGACTTTATGGTAAGAAGAATTTATGGTGGGCGGAATTACTTCGCTGGTATCCCAGCTTGTTGCTCTTCCCCGTATTATTCTACTATCTCACAGAAGCTATCTTCCGGTTACCTGGCGTAGACTTTTCAGTGACAGCCTGGTCACTTGCAGGGATAGTGATTATCGCCATCCCATTATTAAGCCGGCTGATGAAGTATCTTGTACCCGAAGACGATCTCCGGTTGGAAGTTCATTTCCTTGTCAGCTTATTCATCTGTATCCTCGGACTACTGACCACTGTCAATGGGAAAACGACCTATGCTGCCACCGAAGAGGCGCTCAACTGGAAAGCTATTATCTTGTCCATCGGTCTGTTCGTTGTCCTGTTTCTTATCGGATTCGCCTGGAACAAGCTGAAATGGCCTTTATTACAACGTAGAGAATTAAAAAAAAGAAGTAAAATCAATCAATAAAAAATATATATGGAACTCATTTCTAAATTATTATTCTGGGTAGCAAACAGTTTACTTATACCCGATATCATTATTTTGCTGTGCCTGTTCGTTCGCTCACTTATTTTGATCGGAGGCACCTACAACATGTACATGACCAAACGTAAAAATGACAAAGCACTGGACCAACTCATTAAAGATGCACGGATAGACGATCTGAAAGCAGCTTTACCCGACAAAGACAATTCACTATATATGGGTTATCTCCGCGATCTGCTCTACCATCCGGCCAGTGCAGATTACTCTGACTTCCTGATAACAAAATTCGAGAATGAAGCAGAGAAAGATGTGTCTCTTTCTAAAATGCTGGCTAAGATAGGTCCGGTTCTCGGATTGATAGGAACATTGATTTCCATGAGTCCGGCACTTGTGGGACTTTCTACAGGAGATATCTCCGGAATGGCATATAATATGCAGGTAGTATTTGCAACGACTGTTGTAGGTTTGGTTATTAGTGCTGTGGGACTGATATCCATGCAGTTCAAACAACGTTGGTATGCCAAAGATGTCAACAACCTCGATTATGTATCAAGAGTATTAAACGAAACAACCGGAGAGTCCAATAATGAAAAGAAATAGAAGAGTCAGCAAATTCCTCAAAGAAGAGGATACCGACCCGCTAAGTGTAGTAGTAAACTTGTTCGACGTAGCGATGGTATTTGCCGTGGCATTGATGGTAGCAATGGTGATGCACATGAATATGACGGAAGTTTTCGGACAGGAAGATTTCACCATCGTGAAGAATCCTGGTAAAGAAAATATGGAAATCATCTCCAAGGAAGGAAAAAAAATCAACACTTACAAGCCTTCCGGTCAGAAAGAGGAGAATTCAGGGAAAAGAGGAAGAAAAGTAGGGATAGCCTACGAACTGGATAACGGTGAGATTATTTATGTTCCGGAATAACCATTAAAAGTATATTTCCTACCAATAACAATAGTATCGGGCAGGACAATCCTATTCAGGCATTGTCTGCCCTTTATTTCTTTCATTTTACATTGATAACTATCAGAACAAAACATGGTTTCTTCTTTATCAAAACCCGACAAAAGACACACACATTATCGCAGAAATCTACTAATCATCTGCCTGTTATTAGGTATCGTTCTCATTACTTTCTGCTTTTTGCTTTGCCAGCACGACAGTCAGGATATGGACTGCGATTGCTTAAGATGCTGTTAAGTGCTCCTCCCCAGGAGGGAGAGTATCTCTACAACCGTTATCTGCTCCTCATCAGTGTTCTCTGCTTCTTGTTAATATTCCTGCCCATTTATATATTCGAACATCGACAACATATAAAAAGGAAATAAAAAAACAAGCCACCGAAATGAGTCACTCATTCCGATGGCCTATCCCCTTTAAACACCTTTAAACAAAATGAAAATATGCCTCATATACTAACTAAACTAACTAACCCTCGAGGCATATTTTAAAGAGGCTGTCGCATCAACCTCTTTTTATCATAGATAAGCTTTCGCTCTCTAATCTTATTTACGAGCTTCAGCGATATAACCGAGAGCTTCTTCACATTTGGCAGTTACATAAGCCCAGTCTTCTGCTGCCACCTTATCTTTCGGGAACAGTTTAGAGCCCATACCTACACAGAATACACCGGCTTTGATCCATGCAGTCAGGTTTTCCTTAGTAGGTTCTACCCCACCTGTTACCATCAGCTTAGACCATGGCATCGGAGCCATCAAGCCTTTTACAAAGTTAGTTCCATAAACATCACCCGGGAATACTTTGCAAAGATCGCAACCTACTTCCTGTGCAAAACCAACTTCCGATACAGAACCGCATCCCGGAGTGTAAGCAACCGAACGACGGTTACATACCTTAGCTATTTCAGGGTTGAACAACGGACCTACTACGAAGTTAGCACCCAGTTGCAAGTACATAGCAGCAGTAGCCGGATCAACGATAGAACCGATACCAATTGCCATTTCAGGACATTCTTTTGCTGCGAACTTAACGATTTCAGCAAATACTTCCTGTGCAAAGTCACCACGGTTTGTGAATTCGAAAGCACGAACACCACCGTCATAACAAGCCTTTACTACTTTCTTTGCAACTTCTGCGTCTTTGTGATAGAATACAGGAACCATTCCTGTAGAGCCGATCTTATTTAATACGGCTATTTTATCGAATTTTGCCATCTTATTATTTACTATTTTATTATTTACAATTTACTATTTGATACTTTTGCTATTTATCATTTATCCTACTTTTCATAGTAGTTATTGAACTAACAATTATTTTTAAAAGCTCCTCATTTTCTTTATATAGGTCAGCCATCAATTCTGGTTTAACCAATTGAACTTCCATTAATAATTCCAGCCAATATAAAGTCTCATCCAGTTCTTCTTCCACCATCTTCAATTTATTAAGAAAATCCTTATCTGACTTTCCCAAACACGCTGCCCTATAATTTGCAGCAGGAGATGTACCCGAACGAATAATCTGATTGCCGATAGCTCTACCGGCAGGAGTATTGGGCAATTTATCTACCAATCTAATAATACGTATTGCTAATACCTTCAGCCTATTTTTAAGTTCAACCGTTGTCATCAGGCAAAAGTATTAAATAGTAAATAGTAAATTGTCCAATAGTAAATATCCTTATCTCTGTACGCGACCGCTTGCGTCACCACCAGCCAATGCTTCTACTTCTTCTATAGAAACAAGGTTGAAGTCACCATTGATAGTATGTTTCAAAGCAGATGCAGCAACTGCAAATTCAAGGGCAGCACCCTGATTAGGTTTAGTCATCAAACCATGGATAATACCACCGGAGAAAGAGTCACCACCACCTACACGGTCGATGATCGGATCGATATCATAACGTTTTGAAGTATAGAACTCTTCACCGTTGTAGATCATAGCTTTCCAGCCGTTGTGAGTAGCAGAGAAAGATTCGCGCAAAGTAGAAACTACATATTTGAATCCGAATTCTTTCATCATTTGCTGGAAGATACCTTTGTAACCTTCAGCATCTGTGTGACCAGCTTCAACGTCAGCATCCGGTTTGAAGCCCAGACAAAGTTCTGCATCTTCTTCGTTACCGATACATACGTCTACAAACTGCATCAACGGTTTCATGATAGACTGTGCTTTTTCTTTAGTCCACAGTTTCTTACGGAAATTCAAGTCAACAGAAACAGTTACACCGTGACGTTTTGCAGCTTCACAAGCCAGACGAGTCAACTCGGCAGCCTTGTCAGAAATAGCCGGAGTGATACCAGACCAGTGGAACCAGTCAGCACCTTCCATGATTGCATCAAAGTCGAAATCAGCAGCGTCAGCTTCAGCAATGGCAGAGTGAGCACGGTCATAAATAACCTTGCTAGGACGCATAGAAGCACCTGTTTCCAAGTAGTAGATACCTACACGGTCGCCACCACGAGCAATAAAGTCTGTCTTTACGCCATATTTACGCAATGCGTTAACAGCAGACTGTCCGATTTCGTGTTTCGGTAATTTGGTTACGAAATAAGCGTCATGTCCGTAGTTGGCACAGCTTACTGCAACGTTAGCTTCACCACCACCATATACTACATCAAAAGAATCAGATTGAACAAAACGAGTATTACCCGGAGTTGATAATCTAAGCATGATTTCGCCTAATGTAACGACTTTCTTTCCCATAATCTTATGTTTTAAATTCTAAGTTATTAATATTATGAACTTTCAATTTATCATTCCAGCCCTATTTTAGGGGTTAACGCACTGACTACATGAGCATTAATCTATAAAACAACCAACACCACATACCTTTCGTGTGCGGGCACAAAGATACAACAATTTTCGTAATTACAAAAATTGTTATATATTTGTATCGAAAATATTAAGATTATTATTGTGTGCGAGCACAAAAACCTATATAAATAAAGGTTATCGTATGAATAAATTGCCCGAAAGGATCAGAATCAAAGACATCGCCCGTCTAGCAGATGTATCAGTGGGAACAGTAGACCGCGTTATTCACGGACGTAGTGGAGTATCAGAGGCCAGTAAAAAACGCGTAGAAGAAATTCTGAAGCAGCTTGACTACCAGCCCAATATGTACGCCAGCGCTCTGGCTTCCAACAAGAAATATACGTTTATCTGCCTTCTGCCGGAACATCTGGAAGGCGAATACTGGACGGCTGTAGAAATCGGTATTCACGAAGCGATTGCAACCTATTCGGATTTCAATACTTCGGTGAAAATCAACTATTACGATCCATACGATTATCATTCATTCGTCAACGCCAGCGAAGCCATCCTGGCCCTGCAGCCGGACGGAGTGATGGTAGCTCCTACCGCTCCGCAATATACGAAAGGATTCACCGATCAGTTGCAGGCACTAGATATACCTTATATATATATAGACTCCAACATTAAAGAGGTTCCTCCCCTCGCCTTCTTTGGTCAGAATTCACGTCAAAGCGGATATTTCGCTGCTCGAATGATGATGTTACTGGCACGGGAGGAAAAGGAAATTGTGATTTTCCGTAAAATACATGAAGGAATTGTAGGATCCAATCAGCAGGAGAACAGAGAAATCGGTTTTAGGCAGTACATGAAAGAACATCATCCGTCTTGTACTATACTGGAACTTGACTTGCATGCCGAACGCAACGACGAGGACAACGAGATGCTGGACGAATTCTTCCGTACCTATCCGATGGTTAAGAATGGAATCACTTTCAACTCTAAAGCCTACATCGTTGGCGAGTACCTGCAAAGCCGTGGAAAGAAAGACTTCAATCTGATAGGATATGACCTTCTGGAACGGAATGTCACCTGCCTGAAAGAAGGAAGTATCTCCTTCCTCATCGCCCAGCAGCCGGAACTGCAAGGAGCCAATGGCATCAAAGCTCTATGCGATCATCTTATTTTCAAGAAAGAAGTGACTCGTATCAACTATATGCCCATTGATCTGTTAACAGTAGAGACAATAGACTATTACCATAGCAAATAACAACAAAGTACAACTTTACAAGTACATTACATGGAAACAAAGTATTTAAGAATTAATCCTGCCGACAACGTTGCCGTTGCCATTGTTAACCTCCCGGCAGGAGAGCATCTTTCTATAGATGGCATTGAGATTACATTGAACGAGGATATTCCTGCCGGACATAAATTCGCACTAAAGAATTTTGCGGAAGGTGAAAATGTAATCAAGTACGGTTACCCGATCGGACATGCACGAATGGCAAAGAAACAGGGTGACTGGATGAACGAAACGAACATCAAAACCAACCTCGCCGGATTGTTGGACTACACGTACAACCCGATTCAGGTTTCTTTGGACATTCCTCATAAAGATCTTACTTTCAAAGGTTACCGTCGCAAAAACGGTGATGTAGGTGTAAGAAACGAGATATGGATTATCCCGACTGTAGGTTGCGTAAACGGTATCATCGGACAACTGGCCGAGGGACTGCGTCGCGAAACCGAAGGTAAGGGAGTGGATGCCATTGTCGCTTTCCCACACAACTACGGTTGCTCGCAACTTGGTGACGACCATGAGAATACGAAAAAGATTCTTCGTGACATGGTGCTTCATCCCAATGCAGGCGCTGTATTGGTAGTAGGCTTGGGATGTGAGAATAACCAGCCGGATATATTCCGTGAATTCCTGGGCGAATTTGATGAAGACCGCGTCAAATTCATGGTTACCCAAAAGGTAGGCGACGAATATGAAGAAGGAATGGAAATCCTGCGTGATTTGTATGCAAAAGCTTCTAAAGACGAACGCACCGATGTGCCTTTGTCCGAACTTCGTGTGGGATTGAAGTGCGGTGGTTCTGACGGTTTTTCCGGCATTACGGCAAACCCATTGTTGGGTATGTTCTCCGATTTCCTGATTGCACAGGGAGGTACAAGCGTATTGACTGAAGTTCCGGAAATGTTCGGCGCAGAAACGATCCTGATGAACCGTTGTAAGAACGAAGAGCTGTTTGAACAGACTGTCCATCTGATTAATGACTTCAAAGAATACTTCCTGTCACACGGAGAGCCTGTCGGCGAAAATCCCTCTCCGGGCAACAAAGCCGGTGGTATTTCTACTCTGGAAGAAAAAGCACTAGGATGCACCCAAAAATGTGGAAAGAGTTATGTATCCGGCGTAATGCCTTACGGCGAACGTTTACAGAAAAAAGGACTCAACCTGCTTTCTGCTCCGGGCAATGACCTGGTTGCAGCCACTACTCTTGCAGCAAGTGGATGCCACATGGTACTTTTCACCACCGGACGCGGTACTCCTTTCGGCACTTTTGTTCCGACCATGAAGATTTCCACCAATTCAACCTTGGCTAAAAACAAACCGGGATGGATTGACTTCAACGCCGGTGTGATCGTAGAAAACGAACCGATGGAAAAGACTTGTGAACGCTTCATTGACTATATCATCAAAGTGGCAAGCGGTGAATTCGTAAACAACGAGAAGAAAGGCTATCGCGAAATTGCTATCTTTAAAACAGGGGTAACCTTGTAAACAGGTCGCTATCTGATACAACAAATATATCGAAGATAAAAGATACATTGTTAAAACAATAGAGTTGCTATCCCGTTCAACTTATCATTGAGTGAAGGATAGCAACTCTTTTTTTGTTATACCATATCATCGCCTGTTTTCTTAAACGTAACGCGGATTGTTTTATGGAAAGGAATAAAACGGGAAATCACAGCTATGACAACAGATATAACCAACAAATAACCCAGAATCTCTTTCAGTGCCAGCAACAGGCTTTGTTGTTGTAGCGTATTATAGGTATAGGCGGTTGATGCGCCCAAACGAAAGATAATCGCTACTTTTGTAGCA
>OGPA01001460.1_pt1 | contig 19578 bp, 18 predicted proteins | sample 1552841 | NCBI WGS metagenome assembly OGPA01 (sample SAMEA2579916, study PRJEB22360) | human gut metagenome | reverse complement strand
TTTAAGTATTTTTCGGTTAGAGTTGACGCATAGAAAGGATGTGTCAACTATGATCGTTTCCGAATTGTCCACTCAGGTCACTGATTTGCTGCGCCCGATGGGCATCACACGCAATCTGAGCGCCTACAGTATCCTGTGCCAGTGTCTTGAGCTGGTCTGTGAGCAGGAAGACCGCCTGCAGGCCGTGGAGAAAGATATCTATACCCCTATCGCCGACCGCAGAAAATGTGAGCCAAAAGCGATTCAAAGCGCTGTCCGCCGGGCAGCTAAAGGTGCATGGCTCACAAACCCGGAGTATGTGCAGCAGCTGGCAGGCTATCCGCTGACTGGGTGTCCAAGCGCGGTACAGTTCATTGAGATGTTGTATAATGCGCTGGTGAGAGCAGTCTGAAAACTTAATAGTGTTACCAAAAACGTTACCATAATAAAGAAAAGAACGCCAATTCCTAACGAAATGGCGTTCTTTTTTCATGGTGGAGGCGATGGGAGTCGAACCCATGTCCGAAAAGAGTTCAGTGTAGGTATCTCCGGGTGCAGGCGATCTACAACATTCCCGCCGCGCCACGCCGATCGTCAGGCTAGCGCATTGGTAGCTTCATGAGTTCCTGCCGGTCCGCAAAGCTTAAGTCCGTTCAGGTGCTGTGTCTAAAGGACGCCCCGACCCCACACGACACAAGAGTGGGCGGAACGCGCAGCACTCAGGCTGCGAGCAACTGAGAATTGTTATTGTCAGTTAATTTTTTTGGAGGAGTTATAGAGCAGTTCCCCCACTGCTACCCGCTGCCCAGACCTCACTCTCCCCGTCGAAACCTTTACGCCCCCTTATAAAGCACACCTTGCGGTGTGCAGAAAGCTTTGAAAAAGTTCCGCTTCAGGAAGCGGTCTGAAAAGATCAATAGTATTTGCCGTTGGACTTCATGGCACGGTCAATGGAACGCTTTGCGTCACGCTGTGCGGCATCGGCACGCTTATCGTAGAGCTTTTTGCCTTTGCAAAGGCCCACTTCCATTTTCACGCGGCCATGTTTGAAATAGAGCGAAAGCGGCACAAGGGTATATCCCTGCAGCTTGCACTGCTGATGCAGCCGCCGGATCTCACTTTTGTGTGCCAGCAGGCGCCGGACGCGCATCGGATCCTGATTGAACATGTTTCCGTGGTCGTAGGGACTGATATGCATTCCCTTTACCAGCAGTTCACCATCCTCAATATCGACCCAGCTGTCCTTCAGGTTGACCCCTCCGGCACGCAGGCTCTTGACCTCCGTACCTTTCAGTTCAACGCCGGTTTCCAGCGCTTCCAGAACGAAGTATTCATGGCGCGCTTCACGGTTTGTGGCAATGGTTTTTGTTGCCGGACGCTCCTTAGTGGGTGCCATTCCGCGCGCCTCCTTTCTCCATTGTGGTTTGTTGTATCAGTATACCATTTTTTTATGGTTTTGCAAGGGCTGTTTTTGAAGAAATTGTAAATTTTTCCCAATTCACAGCTCACCACGGCCAGAAAGTGCACGATACAAGGTGGTCTCGTCTGTGTACTCCAGACTTGCACCCACCGGCAGACCGTAGGCCAGACGTGTGGTCTTGATGCCCAGAGGCTTGATAAGCTTTGCCAGATACATGGCGGTGGCTTCACCCTCCACCGTGGGGTTCATGGCCATGATGACCTCTTTCACCTTGCCGTCGCCCAGGCGGGCCAGAAGTTCCTTGACGCACAGCTGTTCGGCAGTAATGCCGTCCATCGGGCTGAGCAGGCCGTGCAGCACATGGTACAAGCCGTGATACTCCCTTGTGCGTTCAAACGCCTGCACATCGCGGGGCGTTTCCACCACGCAGATCACAGAAGGATCGCGTTTTGCACTGGCACAGATGGGGCAGATATCCGCTTCTGTATAATTCTGGCAGATACGGCAGCGATGGAGCTTGGTGTGGGCCCCCTGAATGGCTCCCGCCAGTGCGGCGGCATCTTCGTCCGACATGCTCAGCACCTGATACGCCATGCGGGTAGCGCCCTTGCGCCCGATTCCCGGAAACTTGCTGAATTCTTCGATCAGCTTTTCCAGCGGGGCAGCAGTATAGCCCATGTTCTTCCCTCCTGCTGGATCAGAGACCGGGGATGTTCATGCCGCCGGTCAGCTTGCCCATTTCAGCTTCGGCAGTTTCGTCCACCTGCTTGACGGTTGCGTTGATGGCAGCAGCCACCATATCTTCCAGCATTTCAACATCATCCGGGTCCACAGCCTCGGGCTTGATGGTAATGGACAGCACTTCGTGCTTGCCGTTCATCTTAACAGTGACCATCTCACCGGCAGCGCTGCCGGTGTACTCGGCAGCTTCCAGCTCGGCCTGTTTGGCTTTCATATCTTCCTGCATCTTCTGTGCCTGACGCATGAGGGCGTTCATATCGGGGCGGCCAAAGCCTGCGGGCATTCTTGCTTTCATAATCGTTTCTCCTTATTGATGCAATGTATTTTTATGATCTCGTTTTCCTTGCGGAATCCTCAATGGACACATCCAACCCCAGCTTTTCCAGTGCACGAAGCGACTGCTCTGCGTTGGAGACCGTTTTGCCAGCGCTCTTTGGTTCATAGGGACCAATGGGCACCGCCGTACCGGACACATCCTTGATCAGCTTTTTGATCAGGCGCTGGCTGTCCTTATTGGCGCGGATAAAATCGCGGAAGGTCTTGCCGCCGTCGATCAGCACGCGGGTGCCATCAAAGTAAGCCTTGGACTTGCGCAGATAGGTGTAGAGCATGGGATCTTTTTCCTGCAGCTGCTGTACCACCTGCGGCCAGTACGGATACAGCGCAGTCCCTTCCTGCCCGGCATCTTGTGGCTTTTCCGGCACAGGCTTTGCAGCGGGCGTGGGTGCAGGTTTGGGCGGTTCTGGCTGTGGAACAGGTTCCAACTCTGCCGGCACGGGTGCAGCTGGCTGTGCGGCCTGCGCGGCAGGCTCGTCCCAAGGCAGCATTCCGGCCTGCTGCACGGGCGGTTCCTCCGGCAGCGGCGGCAGCTCTTCGGTCTGGACGGGTGAAGTCTGCTCTACAGATATTTCCGACGGCACGGAAGGTTCTGCCTTTACAGGTTTCGGTTCCGCTGCAGGCTGCACCACAGGAACGGGCGGTATTGGCGGCTGGGGAGTCGGAGCGCTTGCAAAGGGCTGCACAGCAGTTGCCGAGGCAAACGGCTGCGGCGCTGCGGGTTGAGCTGCAGCACGGACAGGCGCGGCCTGCACAGGAACTGCCTGCGGCTGCTGGGGCGGTTCGGATAAGCCAAACAGTGCAAGTTCCAGCTCGATTCGCTGGTCGCTGCCGCGGGTCATATGTTCCAGCGCACTGCCCAGCGCACGGATGGCACGAATGGCCTCCCGCTGGCCCAGCTGCGGGCCTTTTTCCAGATACAAAGCCTCCTCCTCCGGCGAAACGCCGGACAGAAGGCTCTGCCCGCCCGGCAATGCTGCCAGCATCAAAGCACGATAATGCGCGATCAATTCCTCTGTCAGACGCTTGACATCCACAGACTGCTGGCGAAGCTGTGCCAGCTGGGCCAGTGCTGTGGCACCGTCCTGCGCTTCCAGTGCGTCCGAAATGCGGAACAGATAACTGCGGTCGGTCACACCTGCCATGCGGCGCACCACATCGGCATCGATTTTCGCCGTAACGCCTGCGCAGGTATCCAGAATGGACAATGCATCGCGCAGTGCACCGTCGGCCAGACGGGCGATCAGTTCCGCACCGTCCGGCGAAAGCTCCAGCTTTTCCTCACCTGCAATGTATTCCACCCGGCGGGCGATATCCTCCGGCCCGATGCGGGTAAAATCGTACCGCTGGCAGCGGGAAAGAATGGTGGCGGGCACCTTCTGGATCTCAGTGGTTGCCAGAATAAAGATAACGTGGGCAGGCGGTTCTTCCAGCGTTTTGAGCAGCGCATTGAATGCTGCTGTGGACAGCATGTGCACCTCATCAATGATGTATACCTTATATTTACAGGCGCTGGGAGTGTAAGCTGTTTCGTCGCGCAGGTCGCGGATATCGTCCACACCGTTGTTGGAAGCCGCATCCATCTCCACCACGTCCAGAATGCTGCCGTTATCGATGCCCTTGCAGATCTCACACTCGCCGCAGGGGTCTCCATTGACCGGATGCAGGCAGTTGACTGCCTTTGCAAAGATCTTGGCGCAGGTGGTTTTGCCGGTGCCGCGCACGCCGGTAAACAGGTAGGCATGGCCCACACGGTTTGCCGTGATCTGGTTTTTCAGCGCAGTAACAATGGCCCGCTGGCCTACCACATCCTCAAAACGCTGCGGCCTCCATTTGCGGTACAAGGCACGGTACATGGTTCTCTCCCCTTTCCTGCAAAATAAAAAGGACAGCGCTGACGGGGTTTTGTCCCCGCCTTGCGTAACTCGGCATACGGATGCAGGCTTACTGAAACGCACGAACGCACTGCTTAAGGCTGCTTGGTTCCCCACCTGACCTGGTTCACAGCGAATCCATCGTACAGGACCCGCATCCGTATGCCGAACCACGCAGCAGGCGCTGTCCGACACATTCTTCTGAATGCCAGAACATTGTACCATAAACGCAGGCAGATTGCAAGGGGTGGAAGGTATCATTTCACGGCCCACGTATGAAACGATCAAATAGGATAGCCCAAAGTCAGAAAATGTGATGTTCTCAAAAATCCAAAAAAGCGCAGTACATTCTCTGCGCTTTCGCGTTATGTTTGTACCGCGCTTTGCTTTTATCCTGTTATTTTATTAACGGCATTGATTTTGCAGCAGCCCCTTTTTTCTTACAATGCCACATCCAGTGCCATCATCAGCGCAAATCCCAGCACAATGCTTACAACACCGGCAGGCTCATCGCCCTCCACGGCCTGCGGGATCATCTCCTGTGCGGTCACGCACACCATGCAGCCCGCCGCTGCGCTGAGCAGCCACGGCAGCGCAGCACTGACCCATTCGGCCAGAGCAAAGGCAAGCAATGCCCCCAACGGCTCTACCAGCCCGGAAGCCGCTCCCGCAAAAAACGCCTGACTGCGGGTGCGGCCGTTATGAGCCAGCGGCAGGCTGACTGCTGCACCTTCCGGGATATTCTGCAGGCCGATGCCAAGGCTCAGCGCCAGTGCACCGCTGATGGCATCCGGTTCCCCGGTCAACGCCAGTGCAGCGGCAAGGCCCGCCACCATACCCTCGGGCAGGTTGTGCAATGTTACAGCCAGCACCATACGTCCGCCGTGCCCGGCCCCGCCTGCCAGCAGCTGCCCGGCAAACTGTTCCACCTGCAAAAGGCCCACTGCGCCCAGCACAAGCCCCACTGCCGATGGGATCCATGCCGGAAGCGGCAAAGTCTGTCCGCGCTGGATAGCAGGCAGCAGCAGGCTCCACACACTGGCCGCCAGCATGATGCCCGCTGCCATGCCGCACAGGATGCGCTGCGTGCAGGGCCGCGACCGCCGCCGCAGCAAAAACACGCCTGCTGCCCCCAGTGTAGTGCACGCCGCCGGAAACAGCAGCACCCACGCAGTGAAAACGATCTGGTTCACGATACATTCCCCCTTTGCCCGGTGTATGTGCGCCGAAGCAAAAAGGTGCAGAAAAGCCCGTCACACTGTATTTTGTGTGACGGGCTTTTCTGTCAGAATGCGATGGCATCTTCTTCGCTGCCAAAGGGCAGACCCGTAGCCGGATCGACCGGCGGCAGGCCAGTCTGCCCCATATCCGCCGCCTTTACGCTGCATACCACCGCATTGGCAAGCACATACTTCACCTTTGCGGTGGCAGCAGCGCCGATCTTATCATAGATGCGGCCTGCGCTGTAACAGTCGCCCAGCACGGTGTGAGTGCTGTTGGCCACATAACCCGCCTTGTCCAGACCCGGCAGTTCTGCGCGGATGGCTTCGCGGTCAAAGTCATTCTCCGGCTCCTTGACCAGCTTTACCTTCTGGCCCACTGCAAACGGCTGAGTGCCGAAGCGGTAGTTGAGTCCGGTCAATGTAACATAGTACTTCATCTTTATTTCCTCCAAAACACATGTTTTATTTTCAGGGGACCCGTTCATCCCCTGCTTTGTCTGTATTATCCGCTTTTTATGTCCAATAAAAATCACTTTCAAATAACACTTGTCATTTTTTGATATTTTTGTTCAGGTTCGCTGCACAAAGTTTACCATCTTTTCTTTCTCCGCAGGTCAACTGTCAGGTGACAAATGGCTCTTTTCCGTTTCCGGAGCCGCATCATCCTCACTTTTGCATTTCTTTATTTCTCTTTAGGGAACATGCATTCCCGTCTTGATTCAAGGGAACAAACAATGAAAGAAATTACAAAGTGATTACAACGCGGTAAGAAATTCTTTCCTGAGTCTCTCTGCGCTTCGATCAGTTTAACAAAAACTCTTTGACTTTTAGCGATAAATTATAACAAAATCGTAGATTATCATTGAAATCTCACTTCTTAGCCAAAAAAACTCTTGTTTTTTTCGCAAAAAAGACTAGAATATCCACTTGCAGAGAGGCACTTCCTGTAGGGCCTTCTGCAAAATACATTTGCGTATGGCAAGGAGATTTTAGATATGAAACTCAAGAATGTTTGTGTTGCTGTTGTTGCTCTGGCTCTGGCTGTTGGCATGACCGCTTGCGGCGGTTCTGCTTCCTCCACTGCTGCATCCTCTTCCGAGGCTGCTTCTACCAGCACTTCTGTTGCTGCTGAGGCCGAGGAGAGCGCTTCTTCCGCTGTTGCAGAGGAGAACGGTTCTTCTTCTGAGGCTGCTTCCAGCGAGGCCGCTTCTTCTGAGGCCGCTTCTTCTGAGGCTGCTTCCAGCGAAGCTGCTTCTTCCGTTGCAGCTTGATCGCATAGCGCCTAAATTCCAATAAAAGCTGAAGCCGGGCACAGGGAGCCATGAGTTTTCCTGTGCCCGGCTTTTTGTAGCAAAATGCGCCGGAAAGGTTTATTGGGAACCTCCCGGCGCATTTTTCAGAAGCTGTCATCAGAAGCAGGATGCCCCTCAGGCAGCGTGCAATGCTTATTCTTATATTCCCCAGAACAGGATCCCCAGTCCTGCAGAGAGCAGGATCATCCCAATGGGCGATGGTGCTTTGCCCTTTTTCCGGCGGCAAAGGGCATGCAGCCACCACACAGGGACGAACGCCGCCAAGAACTGCGTTGACACCGGCATATTTCATCAAATTCTGCAGTACCGATGCAATGAGCAGAATGATCACAAAAGACGGTAGCACCACCCCCAGCGTCGCACACAGCGCGCCCCAGAAGCCGCCCTGTGAAGCACCGATGAAGGTGGCCATATTGATGGCCAGCGGGCCGGGTGTGGATTCCGACACGGCAATGAAGCTGAGAAATTCGCCTTCCGTCAGCCAGCCGTGTCCTAAGACCGTTTCCCGCACCAGCGAGATCATGCCGTAGCCGCCGCCGAAGGACAACGCACCGATCATGAGGAAATTCCAGAAAAGTTCTACATAGATCACGGCTTCTTCTCCCCCTTCCGCAGCTGCTGTACTGCATACACCAGCAGCCCGGCCGCACCGCTGAACAGGATGTAAAAAATGGAAGAGAAGGACACTGCTGCAATGGAACAGCCCACCATCGCTGCCGCAACCGTGGTCAGGATGACAATATTGAAGACGCTGTGTTCCAGCTGCTTCAGCATTTTCAGTCCGGCGGAAAGGATCAGATAGATCACACACACCTGAATGCCGTGGAACGCACTTGCCACCACCGAAAGGCGGAGGAACTGGTCAAAGAACAGCGAGATCAGATAAATGACCGCGAAGGACGGAAGACATACCGCCACCGTGGACGCTGCCGCACCTGCCGTACCCTCGATCTTGTAGCCGATATAGGTGGCACTGTTCACCGCCACCGGGCCGGGCGTAGACTCCGCAATTGCCACCATGTCCAGAAATTCTTCTTTTGTTACCCACTTTTTTTCTTCTACAAACTCATTTTGCAGCAGGGCTACCATGGCGTAGCCGCCGCCAAACGTGAACGCTCCAATTTTGAAAAACGTCCAGAAAAGCTCCTTTGTTTTCGACATAGCTTTCTCCTTTCTTGCACCTTATTATATCATTTTTTGTTTTGATATGATATACTTTAATGGAATATGCTGTTTTCTTTGGAAAAAGCAGAAAAAGGAGTTTAGGATATGAAAACAAAATTTGGCATTGTAGGCTGCGGCTTTCTGGGCGGCATTGTGGCCAACGCATGGAAGAACGGTCTGCTGCCGGACTACGAGCTGGTGGGCGTGACCAGCCGCACCCGTGCTTCGGCAGAAAAACTTGCCGCCGAGGTAGGCTGTCCCGTCTGCGATGATGTGGATGCTCTGCTGACACTGCAGCCGGAATACATTGTGGAGACTGCTTCGGTGGAGGCTGTGCGCGCCATGGCTGTGCCTGTACTGAAAAAAGGCGTGAATCTGGTCATTATTTCCATTGGTGCCTTTGCGGACCTTGATTTTTACGAGCGGGTCAAGGCCGCTGCCGTGGAGGGCGGTGCCAAGGTGCATCTGGCAAGCGGTGCCATTGGCGGCTTTGATGTGCTGCAGACCGTCACCCTGATGGCCGAGGCGCAGAAGCTGGCCGAGACGGCAGGCATTGAGACCCACACCGGAGCCAAGGGCTTCCGCAACACGCCGGTATGGGCCGACCACCTGCTGACCGATACCGAAAAGACCACCGTGTTCACCGGCAATGCCAAGCAGGCCATTGCCACCTTCCCCCGCCGCGTGAATGTGGCTGTTGCCACCTCGCTGGCCACCACCGGCCCGGAGATCACCGGCGTGACCATGCATTCCGTCCCCGGCTGGGTGGGCGACGACCACTGCATCACCGCCGAGATCGAGGGCGTGAAGGCCGTGGTGGATATCTGCTCTTCCACCAGCGCCATTGCCGGTTGGAGCGTAGTTGCCCTGCTGCGCAACCTCTCCTCCCCCGTATGCTTCTATTAAAGGAGGGCTTTACTGATGTTCAACAAACTGGTGGCCATTGAGCCGGTAAGCCTGATTCCTTCCGCCGAGGAAGCGCTGCATCAGTACGCAAAAGAAGTGGTGCTGTACCGCGATATCCCGGCCAGCGATGACCAGATCGTGCAGCGCATCGGAGATGCAGATGCCGTGCTTCTGAGCTATACCTCCCGCATGGGCAAAAATGTGATCGAGCGCTGCCCGAATATCCGTTACATCGGCATGTGCTGCAGCCTGTATTCCGAGGAAAGCGCCAATGTGGATATCGCCTACGCCCGCACCCGCGGCATCAAAGTGCTGGGCATCCGGGACTATGGCGACCGCGGCGTTGTGGAGTACGTCCTGCATGAGCTCACCGGCATCCTGCACGGTTTTGGGATGCCCATGCTGCGGGACGAGCCGGTGGAGATCACCGGGCTGAAGGCAGGCATCATCGGGCTGGGTGTGTCCGGCAAAATGATCGCCGACGCGCTGCAGTTCATGGGTGCCGACATTGCCTATTACAGCCGCACCCGCAAGCCGGATGCCGAAGCTGTGGGCATGGCCTATAAGCCGCTGGCACAGCTGCTGACCGAGAGCGAGGTGGTGTTCACCTGCCTGAACAAAAATGTCCTTCTGCTGGGCAAGGACGAATTTGCACAGCTGGGCGCAGGCAAGGTACTGTTCAACACCTCCATCGGCCCGGGCTTTGACTCTGCTGCTCTGGAACAGTGGCTTGCTCTGCCGGGCACCCACTTCTTCTGTGACACCCGTGCCGCTGCCGGCCCGGTGGGTAAAGACTTTTTTGCCCGTGAGAATGTGCATTGCGCGAATGTTTCTGCCGGACGCACCAAGCAGGCTTTTGTGCTGCTGAGCCAGAAGGTGCTGGCAAATATCCGCACTGCGCTGGGAGAATGATATAAAAAGGAAACGCTTCCCCGGCCGGGGAAGCGTTTCCTTTTAGGCTTTATTCAAAATTGTTGTGATCTCTTCCAGATTCACCGCAAATCGGATGCCCTGCTGGCGCTGCGGCGTGGAAAGGCCTTTCTCGATCATTTTGGCAAGCAGTGCTTTCAGGCTGTCGTAGTAGCCGTTCAGATCATACAGGATGCAGGGCGCGTCCAACTGGCCCAGCGAGACCTTGGACATTACCTCTGCGATCTCTTCCAGCGTGCCGGTACCGCCGGGGAACGCGATGAAGGCATCGCCCAGCTCGATCATCTTCGTCTTGCGCTCGGTCATGTCCTTGGTGACGATCAGCTCGGTCAGGCCATCGTGCTGCAGCTCCTGCTGCACAAAGAACTGCGGTTCCACACCGGTCACCGTGCCGCCTGCGTCCAGCGCGCTCTGGGCAAGCTGACCCATCAGGCCGCTGCGGGAGCCGCCGTACACAAGGCGGTGCCCGTTTGCACCGATCCAGCTGCCCAGTTCCCGGACAGCTGCCGCCAGCGCAGGATCATTGCCCGCATTTGCTCCAAGATAGACCGTGATGTTCATGGTATTTCCCCCTTTGTTTTTTCCATTTTACCACGCAGCGGGCCGATTGAAAAGGGCCATCCCCTTGCAAATGCAGCGGCACTGTGGTATTCTTGAACGCAGAAAAAAGGGAGCCTGCAAAAGCAGGCTGAGAGTGGGCTGTTTGCCCAGACCTGTGACCTGATTTGGACAATGCCAACGTAGGGAGATACTGCTGCTTCAAAGTGCGGAGATGCCTCCTTGCGGGCATTTCCGCATTTTTTGCAAAGGAAGTTGTAACCATGAAAACTGCATTGACGATTGCCGGCAGCGATTCCAGCGGCGGTGCTGGCATCCAGGCCGATATCAAAACCATGACTGCAAACGGCGTGTACGCCATGAGCGCTATTACCGCACTGACTGCCCAGAACACCACAGGTGTGACCGGCATTTTTGAAGCCACGCCCGAATTTCTGGCACAGGAGATCGATGCCATTTTTACCGACATCTACCCGGATGCCGTCAAGATCGGCATGGTATCCTCGGCAGAGCTGATCGGTGTGATCGCCGAAAAGCTGCACACCTACGGCGCAAAGCATATCGTGGTGGACCCGGTGATGGTTGCCACCTCCGGCTCCAAGCTGCTGCGGGACGATGCCGTGCAGGCACTGACCGAAAAGCTGCTGCCCATGGCAGAGGTGGTCACCCCCAACATTCCGGAGGCTGAGATCCTTTCCGGCATGAAGATCACCGATGCGGCCGGAATGGAGACCGCTGCAAAGCTGATCAGCGAGAAATACCACTGTGCCGTGCTGTGCAAGGGCGGCCACCAGATCAACGATGCCGACGACCTTCTGTGGCGGGACGGCTGCGGCAAATGGTTCCGCGGCAAGCGCATTGCAAACCCCAATACCCACGGCACCGGCTGCACCCTGTCCAGCGCCATTGCATCCAATCTGGCAAAGGGCTATGATCTGGATGCATCTGTGGAGCGCGCAAAGGCCTACATTTCCGGCTGTCTTTCTGCCATGCTGGATCTGGGCCACGGCTCCGGCCCGATGGACCATATGTTTGCACTGAAGGGAGAGTTTGTGGGTGAGTGAGCAGACCTTTGTGCAGCAGCTGGTGCAGGAAAGTCTGCCTGTGTGGGAGAAATGTCTGCACTCAGAATTTCTGACCCACCTTGCGGATGGCACACTGGATGAAGCCTGCTTCAAGGGCTACATCGTAGAGGACAGTCTTTACCTGCGGGAATATGCCAAGGTGTTTGCCTGGGGCATGACCAAGGCAAAGGATATGCAGACCATCCGCACCTACTATTCCCTGCTTTCCTTCGTGAATGAGAGCGAGGATGCAGCCCGCCTGCACTATCTCAAGCACTTTGGACTGACCGATGAAGGCATCCAGAGCCTGCCGCTGCGGCCGGAGAACCGTGCCTATGTGGACTCTATGATCGAAGCCGCCAAAAACGGCGAGGGCGCAGCCGAGTGCATGATGGCCTGCCTGCCCTGTATGCTGAGCTATGGCTGGATCTTCCAGAAACTGCTGGAAGAAAAGCCTTCCGTGCAGGATACCCTTTATGGTGCACTGGTGGTGGACTATGCTGACAAGGGCTATGAGGCGGCCTGCCGCGACTGGGCCGCGTTTGCAGAAAAAGTCTGCGAAGGCCTGAGCGACGAACGCCTTGCCCGCTGCCGCGAGATCTTCCATGCCTGCTCGGAGCACGAGCTGAACTTCTGGGCCATGGCAGCTTCCCCGCGCAGTGACCTGTAATTTTTCCTAAAATATAAAATGCACCTGGCCTGTGGGTAGAACCGCAGCAACCGGGTGCATTTGTTTTGTTCAGGGTTTCGTGGCCGCAGCCGCAGGCATGAGCCTTAGTGCCGGAAACAAGGGAGCCCTATGCTGCACTAAATAGTGTATTCCCGCACAGCGTCCTTCATGCTTTTTACATATGCGCCAATGTGCTCCGGTGCATCCTTGCCGTACTGTTCCAGCAGCTTGATGATGGCCGAGCCCACAATGGCACCATCGGCGATGCCCGCCATTTTTGCTGCCTGCTCCGGCGTGGAGATGCCAAAACCGATGGCGCAGGGGGTCTTGGTATTCTGGCGCACCACCTCTACGATGGACGTAAGGTCGGTCCTGATCTCGCTGCGGGTGCCGGTGACACCCAGACTGGAAACAATGTACAAAAAGCCCTCAGCTTCTTTGGCGATCATGGCAATGCGGTTCTCAGAGGTAGGGGCGATCATGGAGATGAGGTCCACACCGTATTTGCGGCAGATGGGCAGAAATTCGTCCTTTTCTTCATAGGGCAGGTCGGGCAGGATCATGCCGTCGATGCCGATCTCCGCGCAGGTGGAGATGAACCGCTCAGCTCCATAGGAGAACACCACATTTGCGTAAGTCATGAACACCAGAGGGATGGAAACATCCTTGTGCACTTCCCGCACAAAATCAAATACCTTATCTGTGGTAGTGCCCTCTTTCAGTGCGCGGATGTTGGCCCCCTGAATGACGGGGCCTTCGGCGGTGGGGTCTGAGAACGGGATACCCAGCTCGATGAGATCGGCACCGTTTGCCGCCATGGCGCGGACGGCTGCGGCGGTGGTGGCAAGATCCGGGTCGCCGCAGGTGATGAACGGAATGAACGCCTTGCCGTTGTCAAAGGCCTTTGCAATATTACTCATGAAGATCCTCCCCTCTGTAGCGGGCAATGGCGGCACAGTCCTTATCGCCGCGGCCGGAAATGGTGATGACGATGATCTGATCCTTGTCCATGGTGGGTGCCAGCCTGATAGCATGGGCCACGGCGTGGGCCGATTCAATGGCCGGGATGATGCCCTCGGTGCGTGCCAGATACTCGAATGCGTTCACGGCTTCGTCGTCCGTAATTGCCACATATTCGGCGCGGCCGATATCATGCAGCCATGCGTGTTCCGGGCCGATGCCGGGATAATCGAGACCTGCAGAAATGGAGTAGACCGGTGCAATCTGACCGTACTCATCCTGGCAGAAATAGGACTTCATGCCGTGGAAAATGCCCAGACGGCCGGTGTTGATGGTGGCAGCTGTTTCAAAGGTGTCGATGCCGCGGCCTGCGGCTTCGCAGCCGATGAGACGCACAGTTTTGTCGTTGATGAAATTGTAGAAGCTGCCAATGGCATTGGAACCGCCGCCCACGCAGGCAATGACGGCATCCGGCAGGCGGCCTTCCTTTTCCAGCATCTGCTCCTTGATCTCCTTGGATATGACAGACTGGAAGTCACGCACGATGGTGGGGAACGGGTGCGGCCCCATTACCGAGCCAAGGCAGTAATGGGTATCGCTGATGCGGCTGGTCCACTCGCGCATGGCTTCGGATACTGCATCCTTCAAGGTGCCGGTACCACTGGTGACGGGAATGACCTCCGCACCCAGCAGACGCATCCGGTAGACGTTCAGGGCCTGACGCTTGGTGTCCTCCTCGCCCATGAACACCACGCACTCCATGCCCATCAGGGCAGCGGCGGTGGCGGTGGCTACGCCGTGCTGACCGGCGCCGGTCTCGGCAATGAGGCGGGTCTTGCCCATCTTTTGGGCAAGCAGTGCCTGACCGAGAACATTGTTGATCTTATGTGCACCGGTATGGTTCAGGTCTTCGCGCTTGAGATAAATTTTTGCACCGCCAAGGTCCTTGGTCATTTTCTCAGCGTAGTACAGGCGGCTGGGACGGCCTGCGTATTCGTTGAACAGCTCGGTCAGTTCGCGGTTGAACTCCGGGTCGTTTTTGTAGTGGTTGTAGGCTTCTTCCAGCTCAATGACGGCATTCATCAGCGTTTCAGGGATATACTGTCCGCCGTGGATGCCAAAGCGTCCGTTGGGATTTGTCATGGTCGTTCATTCCTTTCCTGATGGGTCATTTTTGCGTACAGCGGCCACAAATGCCGCCATTTTTGCGGGGTCTTTCTTCCCTGCTGTTTCAATGCCGGAACTCACATCCACTGCGTAAGGATGCAGACGCTCCACAGCATCAGCGGCATTCTCCGGGCCAAGCCCTCCGGCAAGAAAATAGGGACGGTCAAATTTCTCCAAAATGGTCCAGTCAAATGTTATTCCGGTCCCGCCTGTGCCGGAATCCAGCAGAATGAGGTCTGCCGGACTTTTTTGCGCCTTTGCAAGGCTTGCGGCATCCGTCACGCGGAAGGCCTGAATGAGCGGTTTATTTGTCAGCTCCCGAAGACGGCTGATATAGCATTCATCCTCCTGCCCGTGGAGCTGGGCAATGTTGATGATGCCTGCATTCAGCAGATCAGCCACCGCTTCCGGTGCTTCGTTCACGAACACGCCCACAGCCTGAATTCCGGGGGAAAGCTGTGCTTTTAATGCTGCGGCTATTTCCCGGGAAACAGCCCGTTTGCTCTTTGCCGCAAACACAAAGCCGATGTACTCCGGCTGCAGCGCGTTTGCCGCCGCAATGTCCTCCGGGCGGGTCAGACCGCACAATTTGATTTTTGTCATAACAGCCCTTTCAGCTCTTGCAGCTTCGCAGTTTTATCCGGCGCGCGCATGAGCGTTTCGCCAATGAGCACCGCATCCGCCCCAATGGCTGCAAGCTGTGCTACATCCTCGGCGGTCTTTACGCCGCTTTCTGAGACGAAGAGCACATTCTTTGGGATGCGGGAGCGCAGGCGGCGGCTGTTTGCAGTATCCACTGTGAAGTCTTTCAGGTTGCGGTTGTTCACGCCGAGGATGTGTGCCCCGGCGGCAAGCGCCCGGTCCACCTCGGCATCGTCGTGGGCTTCCACCAGTGCGGAAAGGCCCAAGCTGTCACAGATGGCAAGGTACTCTTTGAGCTGTGCATCATCGAGGATAGCACAAATCAGCAGCACCGCCGAAGCACCCAGAAGCTTTGCTTCGTAGATCATATATTCATCCACGGTAAAGTCCTTGCGCAGACAGGGCGTGGAGACGGCGGAAGTGATCTCTTTTAAATAGGCATCCCTGCCAAGGAACCACTTGGGTTCGGTGAGCACCGAGATGGCATCCGCACCGGCAGCTTCGTACTCTTTGGCAATTTGCAGATACGGGAAGTCCGGTGCGATGAGGCCCTTGGAGGGCGATGCCTTTTTGCACTCGCAGATGAAGGCAAGGCCCGGCTTTGCAAGGGCTTTTTCAAAGCGGAAATCGCCTTTTGGCAAGGCCAGTGCCTGCCGCTTTGCTTCGGCCAGCGGCACGGTCTGCTTTGCCGCTTCCACCCGCTGCCGGGCGTGTTCGGCCAGCTGGTCTAAAATGTTCATGCATTTTCCTCCGGGCGGTTGCTCACCTCAATGAACTTTTCCAGCACAGCCGCCGCCTTGCCGCTGTCGATGAGCCGGGCGGCCAGCTGGATGCCGTCGGCCATCGTGTCCGCTTTGCCGCCGATGTAGAGAGATGCGCCCGCGTTCAGCAGCACGGCATCACGCTTGGGGCCTTTCTCGCCTGCCAGAATAGCACGTGTGATGGCAGCATTTTCTGCCGGTGCGCCGCCTACAAGGTCGGCTTTGGTGCAGCGGGCAAGGCCGAACTGTTCCGGCTCGATGGTGTAGCACTTATACCAGCCGTCCTTGATCTCGCACACCTTGGTGGGTGCACTCAGGCTGATCTCGTCCAGCTTATCCTTGCCGTAGACCACCATGCCGCGCTTGACACCCAGACTGATCAGCACCTGCGCCAGCGGCTCTACAAGGTATTCGTCGTAAACACCCAGCAGCTGCATAGCGGGCGAACCGGGATTGGTGAGCGGCCCAAGGATGTTGAACACGGTGCGGAAGCCCAGTTCCTTGCGGATGGGGCCAACGTACTTCATGGAGGTGTGATACTTCTGCGCAAAGAAGAAGCAGATGCCCACTTCGTTCAGCAGTTCTACACAGCGGGCGGGGCTTTGCTGGATGTTCACGCCCAGCGCTTCCAGACAGTCGGCAGTGCCGCACTGGGAGGACGCGGCCCGGTTGCCGTGCTTGGCCACCTTCATGCCGCCTGCCGCTGCCACCAGCGCCGAGGTGGTGGAGATGTTGAAGCTGTGGGCGTTGTCGCCGCCGGTGCCAACGATCTCAAAGATATCCATGCCGGTGTCCACCTTGGTGGCGTGGTCGCGCATGGCGGCGGCGCAGCCCGCAATTTCGTCCGTGGTCTCAGCCTTGGCGCTCTTGGTGGAAAGCGCCGCCAGAAAAGCTGCGTTCTGGGTGGGAGTGGTCTCGCCGCTCATGATCTCGTTCATCACGGCATAGGCTTCGTCGTAGCTCAGGTCCTGCTTGTTGACGATCTTCACGATTGCTTCCTTGATCATTTTTTAACCCTCCATACTTCGTCCAGTGTGGGCCGTATCTTCATGGCTTTTTCCCTCCCGGTAAAACAAAAACTCCCCCGGCTCTTCTGCCGAGGGAGTGGAAAAGAAAAACGCCCCTAACAGAAGAACTCTCTTCTGTCAAGGACGAATAAAATATGGCCTTTTATCCGCGGTGCCACCCTGACTTCATGGGCATGACCCCATGCACTTGGCGGGATGCCAACACATCCCCGGCAACTGACGTATGCCCTACGTTGCAGAATACTGTGCGGCGAAAGTTCTCCGCAGTTCCCTGCACCCTCAGCGGTCCATTTCGGGAAAATATAACGCAAAGTCACACTTTCCTTGACGAACTGTTTCCGGTCTGCTTCTCAGCTGCGCAGGCTCTCTGTACAGGCATGGTTCGCCGTTATCTCCGCTTCAACGGTTTAGTGTATTGAATTTGGCTATATTAAACCACGGATTTTTCGTTTGTCAATACCTGTTTGCAAATTTTTCAAAATCAGCCTATGTCCACAGTGGGTTCAGCGCTTCCGGCGGCTGTTCGTGCTGGAAAACTTCACCGCTTTTGCCGGCCTGCGGCGGCTGTGCAACGCACTGTAGTAGCCAAAGGCAGTGCCGCATAAGCCGCCCACAATGTGCATGAAGTTTGCTACATTGTCGTGCACAAAAATGATATCGTACACCTGCTGACCAAAGTACAGCGCTGCAACCAGCAGCATGGTGACCGGGATGCCGCCGGAGAAGCCCGCCAGCGACGAAAGCATGATAAGCATGAACACGATGCCGGACGCGCCCAGCAGCCCCGAACGTGGGAACAGCACGCATTGCAGCACGCCGGTGACCAGAGCGGTGAACACCATGCCGCACAAAAGCGGCTTGCTGCCGTACTTTTCTTCCATTGGCGGGCCAACAACGAGCAGCAGCAGCATGTTGTTCAGAAAGTGGTCCCAGCTGGCATGGCCCAGCACATGGCCGAACAGCCGGATGTAGAACAGCGGGTCCTTCAGCGAGGAGCGGTAGACACAGAACAGATGCATCGTCGTCCACCCGTCCGTCCACTGGTCGAGGAACAGCACCAGAAGTGACAGCAGGAAAAATGTGAGGATCACCGGGGAGTTGTACTGCAGTTCCAGTTTGAGTTTTACTTTTTTCATCCTCTTGTCTCCACCCAGTATTCGCCCATGCTCTGGCCGGGCTGGTTCGTCACTTCATCCTTGAGGTAATCGCCAAGGCCGCAGCTTTCCGGCTGCCATGCAAGGGCTGATTCCACCGTGGGGTACTCCACCTCGGCATACCAGAACTCGGTGGGCTGGCCTTCGTCCACATGGTTCACTTCCAGCACAGAACCGTCCGGCAGGGTGTAGCTGCGGCGCAGCTTCGGGATGAGAGGTTTAGCGATAATCTTGTATTCCAGATCATCAAACAGTTCTTTGTCGATGCTGCGCTCGATCTCCTCGCGGGCAAGGCCGCCCCCGGATTTGAAGCAGAGGATGTAGTCCGTTCTGCCGCCGGTGAGGGCTTCTTCCCGGATGCGCACAGTGGGCCGCACGCTGATATAGCCCTGCCGCATGGCAAATTCCTCCCTGAGGGGCAGCCCTTCCGGCCAGCCCTTCACCATCCATTTGCGTTCGATTTCCATAATGCATCCCTCTTTCATGCGGTTTTTTGGCATTTCTTATTTATAATAACATGATTTTGTGCTATTATAAAGGGTAGATTTTTACTCCTTCAGTCTGCTTCGCAGCCAGCTCCCTCAGTGAGGGAGCCTATCCGCACGGTAAGCGTGTCGAGCGAACGCGGGACGAAGGGAGTTCGTCCATGATAAGGAGAACCATATGAAAGAACGCGCTTACCCTGTGTATACCGTCAACAAACACGCCGAAGGCCTGCTGGTGGGCGGGCACCCCTGGGTGTATGAGAACGACATCCTCCATTCCCCGGAAAATGAGCCGGAAAACGGCACGCTGGCCGATGTGGTCAGCACCAAGGGTTCCTACCTTGGCACCGGCTTTGTCTCGCTCAAAAGCAAGATCCGCGTGCGGCTGATCTCCCGCAATGCCAACGACACCTTTGATGCTGCGTTCTGGCGCCGCCGGGTGGAATATGCATGGAACTACCGCAAAACCGTGCTGGAACCTGCAGACCTTTCTGCCTGCCGCGTCATTTTTGGCGAAGCCGACCAGTTCCCCGGCCTGACCGTGGACCGGTTCAGCAACATCCTCGTCACGCAGACCCTGAGCGTGGGCATGGAAAAGCTCAAGCCCGTCCTCTTCCCCATTCTGGCAGAAGTCCTGCGCGCCGACGGCCAGACCATCGACGGCATCTACGAGCGCAACGATGAGGCTCTGCGCGCAAAGGAAGGTCTTGAGCAGAACAAAGGCTGGTTTGAGCTGCCCGGTGAGACTCACCCGGCAAGCACCCAGACCGAGATCTGCGAGAACGGAGTTTACTATCATGTGGATTTCGAGAACGGCCAGAAGACCGGCTTCTTCCTTGATCAGAAGTACAACCGCCGGGCGGTGGCACGCCTTGCTGCAGGTCACACCGTGCTGGACTGCTTTACCCACACCGGCAGCTTTGCACTGAACGCCGCTGCGGGCGGCGCTGCCCGTGTGACCGCCGCCGACATCAGCGCCGAGGCCATTGCCATGGCGCAGCGCAATGCCCAGCGCAACGGTCTGACCAATATGGACTTTTTGTGCGAGGACACCTTTGAGCTGCTGCCCCGCTTGGAAAGAGAGGGACACCCCTACGATTTTATCATTCTGGACCCGCCGGCCTTTACCAAGGCGCGCCGCACTGTGGAGAACGCCATGCGCGGTTACAAGGAGATCAACTACCGTGCCATGAAGCTGCTGCC
>OGPA01001438.1_pt1 | contig 19861 bp, 12 predicted proteins | sample 1552841 | NCBI WGS metagenome assembly OGPA01 (sample SAMEA2579916, study PRJEB22360) | human gut metagenome | reverse complement strand
TAGAGAACAAATACAACCGTGGGACACACGGGGATAGCTCGCTTATGCTTAGCACAGAAGTGTTATCGAACGAGAACCAAACTTGCCGAGGATGGGAAGCTCACACCTCTACAGGTGGGGGAGGATGTCACTGAGGTAGGATTCTTCAGGACCAGCGATGCTGCTACGCTGATTAGTTGCATCATCAATATCTGCATAATGAGACTGCTCAACATATTTCAGAGTTGATGTAATAATCTTTACACTCATTCCTGTTTTTGTTGCGAGCATTTCAGGAGTATAAGCAATCCTATGCTGTTCGTAAAATTCGATCGTCTTATTGATCTCCCGGTAATTCTGCATATCATAGGAGTTAAGATGATGCCAGGTGAATAAGATAAATTCACGTATAGCTGCACGAAAATAACGGACAAAGAATGTAGTAGGAGTCCCCTTTGTTGCATCATATTCAGTGATTTTATTACAATACACTTCATATAGATCAATTTCTACATCATAAAAATGATGACTGGTAGCTGGATAAGAAGTCATCATCTTATGAGCAGTCTTAAGCCCAAATAAACGGATATTTTTCCATCCCCATTCACACATTTTATAATAAGCATTTTTGTCGCTGGCTATCATGGGAAAACTATGGACTTTGCTAAAAACAGTTCTTGTCACAGGCCATGCATCTGATTAAAGATGCATATTAAGAAAAGTTTTAACTTTGGATATGATTATCTTAAATGAAAATCGGCATTTGAATAATCTGGTTTTTACATTAAAAAATAGCTATTTTCATCCGGCTTTCATCTTTGACAATGGAAAATCTTATACGAACAGCCCTAACGGTAGATAACGAAAATATAAAAATTGATGCGTATAAAATTGTAAGTTTATCAGTCATTCGTTTGTTAGCGCTCTTTGCAAGATGGTAATTATTTTATTAATTTTTTATGTTATATGGATTGATAGAAAGTGGAAAATGTGATACTTTTTTTAAAAAGGAAACATATGAAAAATATAGTAGATAAGGAGAAAGTGAGGAAAGTCTATGAAAAAGAGAAAGGGACGGTGCTGGAAAAAAACATTATATGTTTTTGGTACGGGCATTTTGATACTTTCATTGTTTGCAGGAGTATATCAATTTTCGAGGGCGAACAGCTACGATTCTCCGAATGTTGTTATGCTAGAAGCAATGTTAAACGGTGACAGAAGGTGGGTTATCAATACGTTAGTGGATGATAATCGCTCTACAAATCCGTATAACAACGGTAAAAGTCTCATGGAAACTGCATTAAGCCAATATCAAAATATAGATGACCCAAATTATAGGGAAATATATACCATAATGGTAGATATGCTTAATGACTATTATTACAGCAATAGTTGGAAACAGGATTTTCAGGCAATAGTTGTGGATAAGGCAACGGAAATAGCACAAGTATTTTCAGGAGATGAAGAATTTTTGTCTTTTGGAAATGACCTTAAACAAACTGCGGAAGAACAGCATTATGAGGATATATTAACGGATGTATTTTCTGATGATTATACCACGTCATGGGGCGAATCTGTTGGAGAACAAGAAGAATCGATAAAATATATTAACGAAATGAGTAACAGCATAAATAGTCTGTCTAAACTAACTTCTTACTGGAAGAGTCTTTACGGACCTGGAACATCGGAAGCAGAGAATCTGTTTGACTATATGGATGAAGTAGCTGTTCCGCTGATTGATTCAGGAGAGGAGTATTTAAAGGTATTTAATAAACTAGAGACAAGAGAACAGCAGCTTACAGGAAGTGTTATGGTAATGGCAAGTAGTCTTGGAACGGCACATATGTTTACAAGAATGGGAGGTTCATGGTCAGGAGAAACGCTTGCAGAAGATTTAATTGATTATGTTGCAGGAGATGATGCGAAACAACTTATTGGAGGACTTGGAAAAGGGCTTTCATTTTCCTCTGGAGCCTTATCACAATACGCATTTTTAAACAGTCTCTGCCAACAGAAACAGCAGTTTCACGATACATTAATTCGAGTATCAGATAAAGCAAAAGCAGATGGAAATGATAATATGAGCAGAGTGTTCAGCCGATATGCAGAAATGATGGATGACGCATTGGATACAAATAAAATTGGCTATGATATCGTAGTGAAAAATCTGCAAAGTCAAAATCTGATATTGAATGAAACAATAAAAATGGCACCAGGTTATAAGCAAATATCTAAGTATCTCGATGAAAAACGTTATGTAGATCACTATGCAAGCCTTGCAAAACTTTTTCATACGGGAATGTTTTTGGTAGATAAATCAACAGGTTTAAAACAGGCTTGTCTTGGAACTGCAGAATTATGTTATTTACGAAATATTATTAACGAGACAAGAACGGTATACTATAAAGATTTGAGCAATTACCAATCAAGAAAGACAGATGCAAATGCCAAAAAAGTTCTGGATGATTTGCAGCTTTTGCAGCGCCTTCGTCTTCAGGGGGAAAATGTCTCTTATAAGATGTCAAAAGCACAGCTTACTTCCTGGTACGGGAAACTGGTCAGTGGTTACAGCCTTGGTGACTGGATAAATGGAGAAGAAGAGACAGAAATTTCAAAGGCATGGAAAAATCATTATCAGGACAGCGTAGATAGTTTGATTGGAGCAACCCTAAATCCAATTGCTACAAAAAGTTTTTCAGTAGGAAGCGGAGAATCTTTATTTATTTCCTATAACAAGGGAAAAGGTACCTATCAGGGAACATATACTTTTGGTGGACAGACAAAAACTCTCTATGAAATGCAGTACCGTATTACGGCTGGTATTAACGTAAATGGTGGAAAACTTACAGTAAAAGATGCAGCGGTACCTTTTATAAACGCATCCAATGGAAGTAATATTATTTTAGATGCTTCCACGGCAACGGTGGGAGAAGTAACGCAAAGCGGGGATTCTATCTTAGATATAAGGAATGGAGATATAAACTTTGCCAATTGTATGGATTTGCAGAATGTTACTGTTAAAAACAATGGAAATACGATTTCATCTCCGGATATTACCTGTACTTCTAAAGTTACATTAGATAATACAACAATGAGGACATCTGCAATACATTTAGGAAAATCGGCACAGGTAACAAATGGAACAATTATTTGTGATGGAAATATTGATGGTGAGTATGGAACTCTTCCAAATCTTATTTTAAATGGAACAGCAAAACAGACTGTCGCAAATACAATACATACATCAGATTTAACATTAAAAAACAGTGATAACCGGGCAATTGATATTAAAGGGAACATTTATGTTTCGGGAAGGTTAAGTGATACAGAGAATATTGTTAATAATCTTTATTTGTCCGAAAATGGAGATATTGCAGGCAATACGATAGTAAGTAAATTAAATTTAAATGGAGCAAAGGTAAGTCATGCAGTAACATATAAAAGAGGTGTATCTGTGACAGGTAATTCTTCTGTGAATGGAGGCACAATCAAAGGTAGTCTGATATTTAATGGGGGAACGTTAACTGTCAATTCAAAAGAGTTAGAAGTGAACGATGGAATATATGGCGGAGGGGGATTGATTTTAAATAAAACTATGAATGTGCATGGAGAATCCCATGGTAGTGGATTAAACATGGAATTAAATGCTCCGTTAAATTTGTATAAATACGCATATTTAAATGGAACACTGAAGCTGAATGCCCCGCTAAATGCATATGAAAATATTGATATCGAACAATCGACAATAAATACATATGATAACTTCAATGCGTACAAAGACACACAGATAAGTCAGTCAACCCTAAACTTAACCGATCCATTTAATATCTACGGTAGTGCTAGTATAACGAATAGCTCTTCAACAGGCGATGCATTTATAAAGGCATATAAAGATGTTAGCTTTGGAGAAAATTCGAAAAAATTAAATAATCTTACATTTTGTGGAGAACATTCACAGAAAATAAGCGGAACAGCATACGTTAATAATCTGGATTTAAATAATAGTGGAATTTCTAATATAAAAATTTCTGGTGATATATATATATCAGGAATTCTTAAAGACAGAGAGGATGTTGTAAATAGCGGACTTATATTAACAAAAACAGGAGATATCGAAGGGAATACTGCGATAAGTCATATTGGATTGCAGGGAAAAAGTTTTGAACGTACGATTAACTTTAATAGGGGAGTAGATATTTTTTCTGGTGAGTCTTCAATAATGGGAGGAATAATAAAAGGAGCATTAACATTTCATGGAGGAACGCTGTCAATTACCTCAAAAGATGTAGAAGTAAAAGATGGTTTATTTGGTAATGGAAAGTTAATCATTAATAGAGCATTAAATGTATATGGAGAATCCCATGCTGGATTAGATATACAACTGAATGCCCCACTCAATTTATATAAATATGCATATTTAAGTGGAACAATGGAACTGAATGCCCCAGTAAATGCGTATGATAACATTGAAATGAAAGAAATAACGATACGTGGAACGAATACTTTTAATGCATACAAAGATATGACAGTTTGTAATTCTGCGATAGAGTTATCCTCTCCTTGTGATGTTTATGGTACGGCAGAGTTTACGGATACTTCTTCCTCAGAAGAAACGAATGTAAATTTGTATGGAGATGGAAAGTTTGATATGACAAGTTCAAAGATAATAAAGAATCTGAGGTTGTGTGGCGAATCCTCTCAAAGTATAAGTGGAACAGCGAAAGTGCAGAATTTGACATTAGATAATAAAGAAGTGCTAAATATAAAAGTTCCGGGTACGATTTATGTGTCAGGCTTGTTATCTGATAAAAAGAATATTGCGAATGGCGGTATTGTTCTTACAGAAACCGGAGAATTAGAAGGAGACATTGCTTTAAGCAGGCTGACATTGCAGGGAACCGTATTTGACCGGCCAATTGTATTCAAACAGGGATTAACTGTAGAAAAGGCAACTCTTTGTGGAGGTACAGTAAAAGGTTCCTTAACAGTTTCTGGTACATTAAATAATACCTCTAAAGAATTAAATGTGAACAGTGATTTGATTGGAACAGGAGGTGTTTTGAATTTAGAACAACCGCTCCATATTTCAGGCGATGCGATGCTGTCCGGGGGAACAACGAAAGGAGAACTCCTGATAAAAGGGAACGCCACTTTTTCTGGCATAACAAATGATGGAACTATATCTGTGGATCAGAATATTACGATAGACAAGGCAGTTACAAATAACGGAAGCATGTCTGGTTCTTCTGTACAGATTACATCTGAAAGTAATGATGGACTTAGTGGAGATGGAGAACTTTTGGTAAGAAAAGATATGTCTTCTAAGATGACATGTACGTTTGGAACATTGCATTTTACAGGAGATACAGCCCAGATTGTATCTGGAAATGATATCTATGTAACGAATCTGATTAATGATAACACAACGCAAAAAGGAGTATCTTTAAAAGCCCAGATTTATGTAACAGGAGAACTGCAAAATCGGGGCAGGCTTCGAGGAATCCCTCCTATTTTGACGAATCAAGAGACAATAATATCTGAAGATTGTACGAAAGAGAATCTGGTAATCTCAGAGGATACAGAGATTGCAGAAGATACTTCCGTTACCATTAAAAATGATATGGTTGTGAAGAAAAATATTATTGTCAAAAATGGGGCAGTATTATTAGTAAAAGGTGATTTTACAGCCGATAATATTTCATTAACGTTAGAAAAGGGAGCGGTTGTAAAAGTAAGAGGGAATCTTTTGTTACAGAATGCAACAGTAGTATTAAATGGAGAATGGACAATCTGTCGTGATGCATGGGTTTCTGGTGGAACGATAAATGGAGAAGGAGAGTGGAAACTAAAAGGAGATTTAGAAAATCAGTCAACGATAAAGAACTTACAAACGCTATCATTTGTTGGGCGCGCTCCACAAAAAATCAGTGGCAAAGAAATTCATGTAACAAATATAAAATGTGATAATAATTCTAGTCACGGAATTGATTTGGATAGTAAAGTATATTATATACAAAAAGATATCACAGAAGGAACAAAGATAGCAGGGGATAATTTATTGGAGGAAGCAAAATGAAGAAAAAAATCTTAATGGTATTATTTCTTGGACTATTCCTTTTTGGAATAAGTAAGGCGGACAGTCAGGCATCAGATGTAATTATGGTGTCAACTCCTGAACAGCTTGATAATATAAGAAATAATCTTTCAGGTAATTATCAGTTGGCAAACGACATTGATATGTCAAAATACTACAATTTTGAGCCGATTGGAAATGAAAATGATGGGGCATTTACAGGAAGCTTTGACGGAAACGGACATACGATTAAAAATCTGCCATTGGACTACGACACTTATAAATATGTAGGCTTGTTTGGCTATTTGGACGGGCCTGTATATAATGTGACTCTGGAAAATGTAGATGTAAAGTCTTCTAGATATGGAGGAGGAATTGCTGGTTATGCTGATACAAACGGAACAATACGAAACTGTGTGGTGTCAGGGACAGTTGAAGTAGACAATAGCTATTTTTCTACATATAGTGGAGGAATTGTTGGATATAGTAATGCAGAAATAACGGGCTGTGAGAGTGATACATATATAATATCAATATTTCATTTGAGTTTGAAAGAATATGCGGGAGGTATTGCTGGCTATTCTTTGGATAAAATTGATAATTGCATTAATAGAGGGAATATTAAAGGGGGGTATGCGTTCGATTATTTGGGAGGAATTGTTGGAGCTTCCGAGGAAAAAGTTAGTAACAGCATTAATTTTGGAGATAATGAGTCTAGAGATGAAGGTGGAGGAATTGTCGGATCATCATATAATGCGGAAGTAAATAACTGTGAAAATAATGGCGATGGATTTTATTATGGAATTGGAGGAACAGGGAAAAATTGCATTAATTCAGGAGAGATATTTAGATGTGGTAAGAATTTTGGAATGAATTTTGGCAGAGTTAGGAACTATGTTTCTGAGGATTGGGTTTATGGATATTATAATTATCCTAATTATAAATATATGTATAATATTCCAAATTATTTTGGAACTATTGAACCAGATACTATCTCAAAGCCCCTATCTCAAATTCTTAATGATGAAAGCTTTGATAAGCTAGACCCTGAAATATGGGAACGTGACCCAGAGTGGAACAGTGGTCTTCCTATGATGAAAGATTTGCCAAAGCATCTGGAATTATCGGAAGTTATAAGAATACTTGATCCAGGAGAATCTTTTCAGTTAAAAGCACGTTTGGGAACACAGGAAACTTCAGATTTATCGTGGGAGTCCGTTAATGCCAGTTTAGTTTCGGTAAGTCCTTCTGGCAAGGTTACAGCAGTAGGAAAGACGAATGGAAGTGCGACAATTACGGCGAAGACGAGTGAAGGCTACAAGATGAATTGCACCGTATTTGTTTACGATAAAAAGCCAACTTCTGTTTATATCGCAGATCAAAACAACACAAGAATCAGCGAGACCAACATGAAAGTTGGAGAACAGCGACAGTTAAATGTTCAGTTTAATAGTGCGTTGGCAGAGAGTAAAATTACATGGACAAGTAGTAATTCTGAGGTGGCTTCAGTAAATGATACAGGGCTTGTAACGGGAAAGAAGTTTGGAAAGACAACGATTACAGCGGTAACAGATAATGGATGTAAAGCTCAGATAACCGTTACTATTAAATATGGGGAAAGTCTGACTTTAGATAAAACACAAATGAAAACAGCTCCGGGAAATAGCTGTCATTTAAAACTTAGTCTTTTACCAGAAGAAGCAGAAGATTCCTTCTCTCTTTTTATTAGAAACAAAGATTCAGAAGATAATAGTTCTGTTTCCTGGTATAATCAGGGATATAGTTCCGCAACAAAGGAGTACTCATTCAGGATAGATCGTGTGGGAGAATACATAGCAACAGTTACGACAACAGGAGGCTTAAAAGCGGAATGTGAGGTAACAGTAACATCATTTAGTATTCCTTCTTCCGTTTCGGTAAATATGGGAAATACAAAGCCATTAGATAGCAGCTTAAGTCCAAAAGGGGTAGAGCAGCAGCTGACATGGTCAAGTACAGCGGAAAATATTGCTTCTGTAGATGAGAATGGAGTAGTGACAGCAATCAAACCGGGAACAGCAACCATAAAAGCAGTAAGCGATGTCGGAATGGAGAGAAGTTGTCTTGTCACAGTAACAGGTTATGCGAATAAGCTTATTTTGAACAAGAATACGTTTAATATGGCGAAGGGAACAACAGATCGTATTATACCATCTCTTCTGCCGGAAGGTTCAACAGATAGTGTTAGTTACTCTTCTAGTAATAGTAGTGTAGCTTACGTTGACAGTAATGGACTGATTACAGCAAGGAGTGCGGGAAGTGCACAAATTATGGTAACAACATCACAGGGATTGAAACAATACTGTAGTGTAGTTGTCCAAAAAGAAGTGATACCAGTAACAGAATTTACAATCAGTAAGACAAAAATTAGTCTTTTGCCAGAGCAAACGGCGATTTTAACAACAGAAATCACACCATCTAATGCGACAAATACGAAAGTAACATGGACTTCATCCAATGAGGAAGTAGCGACAGTCAATCAGGGTGGTACGGTTACTGCTATTCATTCTGGTACGGCACAGATTACAGCATCTTTAGGAAATGGCTTTACAAGAACGTGTACAGTGACGGTAAAGAAATTATCTTCAGCAGTTATTTCTGTAAAAAATATGAATACAGAACCGGGAGATATCGTAGAAGTTCCGCTTATGATAGAAGATAATCCAGGCATTGCAGTCATGAAGTTATCAGTAAAATATGATGCTGCTGTTTTAACTCCGGTTAAAGTAGAGAAAACAGAGCTTTTAGGAAATGCTTCTATTACAGGAAAAGAAGTAGAACAGGGTATTTATAATATTATCTGGAATACAGCTGATGATATAACAGGCAATGGAACATTTGCAATGCTTTCCTTTAAAGTAAATGCAAATGCATCCAGAGGGAATTCTACAAAGATTATACTGGCTTCCGGCGAGGAAGATGTAACAGATGCTTCACAGAATACGATTCGTCTTAGCTGTTCTCCAGGAACAATTACGATAAAAGATAATCTTTATGGTGATGTATATGAAGATGGCAAGTTAAATAGTCATGATATTCTTTCTTTACAGAGATATCTTACAGAGTTAGAGACATTTACTGCCAGACAGAAGTTGCTCGCGGATATTACAAGAGATGAGACAGTAAATATGCAGGATTTAGTAGCCTTAGTAAATAAGGTAGTATCCATACCTGTACAAAGTCAAACGGCATTGTTCCGAACATTTGCTGCGAAAATTATGGCATTAGATAATGATGTATTTACAATTCATGTAGGAAATAAAAAAGTAGAAAAAGATACGGAGTATGTAGATATTCCGATAGACTTTAAAAATTGTCCGGGAATAGCAGCTTTAAGATTTAAAGTAAATTATGATAAAGAAAGAATGGCTCTTGTTTCTGTTACTGGAAAGCAGGCTTTTGCTACAAATCTTCTTTATAATACAAAAACATCAGATGGCAAAACATTAGTTACCTGGTATGCAGATAAAGATGTAAAACAAGAAGGAACGGTAGTTGTACTTCGCTTTAAAATAAATAAAGACAGTTTACAGTCAGCAAGTCCGATTTCACTAGAATGGGAAAATGGGGATATCTGTAATCAGACGTTAGGAAATATTTTAGCAGCAAAAGAAGATGGTTCGGTAATGCCGGCGGATAAAGAAGTAAATCCAGAGCCAGGACAGCAGCCGTCTGATAATGTAAATACACCAAAACAACCATCTCAGGATAATAATGCTGCAGCTTCCACACAGTCACCAAAGCAAGAGACTTCTCTAAAGAAAGGAACAAAGATAACGGAGAAGAAGTCAAAAGCTGTCTACAAAGTAAATGGTAATAAAACAGTTGAGTATAACAAAGTAGATAAAAAGGCAAAGACCTCAACCATACCAACCACTATAAAGGTAAATGGAGTAAATTATCGTGTAACAGCCATTGCACCAAAAGCATTTGTCAATAACAAAAATTTAAAGAAAGTTGTAATTCCGGCAAGTGTAAGAAGCATTGGAAAACAGGCATTCAGCGGATGTAAGAATCTTAAGACAATCGTTATTCAGACACCATATCTTACCAAGAAATCTGTAGGTATAAAGGCGTTCAAAGGAATTCATGCAAAAGCAACGATTAAGGTGCCTAAAAAACAGAAAAAAGCATACCAAAAACTTTTGAAAACAAAGGGATTGGGAAAGAAAGTAAAAATTAAATGAAATATAGCTTCTTAGATCAACCAGTATACATGCTTGATTTATCCACCTTTTAGACCGCCAAACGGCGGTCTTATTTTTTCTCTGTCTTTCTGCATTTCTCTGGAAGATTTGGTGGCCATGGCAACAGGTCTTCACAAAAACTTAAGCCTTTATCTTCGTCCATAAAAAACTTTTAAAATTTCTACGTTATGCACAAAACTATACCGTATAATCTGGTGCCTTTTTCAATCGTTTCACCCGCTTTTTAGGGAGGGTAGTAAGACCATAAGCCATCGGAACTGTTGGGACGTAATGGAACGCACAGTATCTGCCAGACAGTCAATCCCTGAACGAAGGTCTGTATATCCTGTTACGATAAATATCTTTTTAAAACAGGTCGCATCATTTAACATGTGAGAGTACCTGGATTGTCTTTTCCAGTAAAGCTTCCGAAATATCTCCATGAATCCGGACGATACATCCATTTATCTCGATTGAGATATCGGAGGAACGTTTCTGGCATTCTATAATGTCAGCGCTAGTGGCCTCAATCATTCAAATCAATTTACGCAATATTTTATCAGGAATCTTAGAATTATTATTTGAAAGAATAACTTTTCCGGTACTGGTAATCCAAAGTTTCGTTGCCGTAGATGTTGCTCTTCATTCTGAGATATGAACATGAATTGGTTCTAATGGGTCCCCTTCATTTGACCAAAAATAAATATTATACGGTCCAATTCTAAGAGGTTGCGGCATTTAAAATCCCTCCTTCTTGAGAAAATTCAATAATAAGATGTGCATTATTGCGAATTAGCTGTTTAAAATAAGACATTTCTGTTTCAGAATATCCTTTAATATCTTCCCATTTATATTCTGGAAGCCAGCAAGTAGCATTGTGAAAACCTCCAATATTATCAGGGGTTTCAATATAAACCTTTACCTTTCCATCCGGTTTCATTTCGGAGTGAGTGATTTCTGTATCATCGTTTAGTGTCGTAAATGGATACATCATAATAAATACCTCCTTTATTCAATTCTATAATTCATATCCAATTGCGTAAATTTACCTTCGGAAATAATGGTGTAGAGTTCACGTTTGCTTTATCCCTTTTTATGTTAGAATAAAGAATAGAAAAAATGAGGAGAAGAGGATTCATAAGATGAACGATTATATAGCTAGATTTCGTGTAAATGATTTCGAAAAACAGGAGTTAAAAGAACATATCAGAGAAGTGCAGAAATTAGCAGCAGCTATGGGGAAAAGAGTTGACTTGAGGAGAACTGTTAGCTCAAAAGAGCTACATTCTGATAAAAAAGTTACTTTGGAAAGTACGCTTTCTCTTGCAGGCTTACTTCATGATTTTGGAAAATACAGCATTAAGTTTCAGAGGTTTATTCATGAAGAATGGAGACGGGCAAAAGAGGGGATAGAAAGTAAAAGACAATCTGGTATTGATCATGGTGTTTACGGAGCAAAATATATTTATGATTTATCAGGAAAGTACGGACCGAATGGAAGGATAGTGGGTGAACTACTCGCAGATATTATTTGCTATCATCATGGAGGACTTCCTGATGCAGAAGATTTTAATGGAGACAGCCCATTATTGATGAGACTTCAGGATGAAAACAGACTTACTGATTATGAGCAGGTAAAAGTAGCTTTTTTTAAGGATTTACAGATTACGGAGCAGGAGATAAAACAGCTTTTTAAGAAATCTATTGAAGAGATAAAGCTGCTCATTCTAAAATCTTCTACAGGAAGTGAAGCAAAAAATAAGAGAAAAAATGATGCCAACTTTATGCCAAATCTCTTTATAAAGCTAATTTACAGTATGTTGATAGATGCCGACCGATTAAGCAGTATGTGCTATGAGACTGGTGAGGATTTTGCTTCTTATGAAAAGGCACAAGACGAAATTCAAATGACCTGGAAAGTATATAAGCAAAAGTTTGAAGAGTACCTTTCTAGATTGCAAAAGAAGTCAGAGACTTTAGAAGATACAAGTAAAAAAAGAGTGAATGCAATCCGTCAGAGAATATCGGAGGAATGTTTTGAAGCAGGCAGGAAGGAGAGTGGCATTTATACATTAACTGTTCCGACAGGTGGAGGAAAGACCTTATCGAGTATGCGATATGCGTTAGAACATAGCGAGAGAACAAATAAGGAAAGAATTATTTTTGTTCTTCCTTATACAACGATTATTGAACAAAATGCAAAGGTTATAAGAGAGGTTTTAGGAGAAAATTGTGATTTGCTTGAACATCACTCTAATGTAACAGAAGATGATAAAAGAATGTTGGACGGTTTGGGAGAGGAACGGGACTACAGACTGCTTACAGAACGATGGGAAAACCGCATTGTATTTACAACAATGGTGCAGTTTTTAAATACCTTTTATGGAAAAGGAACGAGAGATATGCGAAGAATGCATCATCTGTTGAATGCAGTGATTATATTTGATGAGATCCAGACGGTTCCTGTCAAATGTATGGCTTTATTTAACGGGGCGATTAATTTTTTGAATCGGATGGGGAATACCTCAACGATTTTATGTACAGCAACACAGCCAGATTTCAGTAATATTTCTAAAGATATAAGTCTGGAAAATGTAAAAGGGGAACTGATAAATGCGGTAGAGGGAAATTTCACGCAGTTAAAAAGAGTTGAAATAAAGAATTGCTGTGCCATGAAACCATATACAATTGAAAATGCAGCGACTTTTATATGGGAAAGAAAAGCACAGGTAAACAGTCTTTTAGTTGTCGTAAATAAAATAAAGACAGCGAAAGATTTGTTCCAGTATTTAAAGAAGAATAAGGAGGATGTTGCAACTCGAAATATAGAAAATACCAAAGGTGTTTTAGCCCAGGATACCCGATTATTCCTTTTAACAGGAGACCAGTGTCCGGAACACAAAAAAGATGTTTTAGACGAATTATTGAAAGCTTTAAAGAAAGAAGAGCAGGTGCTCTGTATCAGTACTTCTTTAATTGAGGCAGGGGTAGATATCAGTTTTCAAGCGGCAATCAGAAATATGACCAAATTAGATTCTATTGTACAGACTGCAGGACGTGTCAATCGAAATGGAGAAAGAAACATGGGCTATTGTTATGTCATTAATTTAGAAGAGGGCAGCTACGAACATATGTCGGAAATTCGTCTTGGTCAAAAGTGGAGTAATGTTATTTTTTATAAGGCAGAACAGGAGAAAAAGGACATTTTATTACCAGAACTTATGAAAGAATATTTCGATGATTATTATAATGATAGCGAATGTAGTGGGAATTTTAAATATCCAATAGATGGAGGCAGAAGAAGTATATATGAGTTGTTGACTCTTAAGAGAAATCAAACAGGTCCGAAATTAAACTGGAAGATTCAATTTAAAAGAGCGGCAGAAAACTTTAAAGTCATTGACGAGGATATGACAACAGTTCTTGTTCCATATCTCGAAGAAGGACAGGAGTTAATGAGGCAGATAGAAGATATGACGGTATATACAAGTATGACGGAAAGAAAGGAGCTGTTAGAAAAAGCAAAAAAATATTCTTTAAATATTAATCGGTATAAGTTTAGACAAATTTATGATGCTGGTGGAATTACATTTAAAGAAGATATGGGAGTCTACCTCCTTAATTATGCTTTTTATGATGAAAAAGAAATGGGAATTTTATTGGAAGCAGACCCTGATAAATATGTGGTGTAGGAAGAAATATTTATTTTAGAAGAGAATTTTAATAAATGTATTTTTGTGAAAAGATATTTATTTAGAATTCTGATAAATGTGTATTGTAAAAAAGGAATATTATTTAAGAGTGAATCTTCATGAATATTTATATAGAAAGAAACGGCGTTTTATATAACATAAATCGCCGCATCTAAGATAAAAAGATAATTTCAATCCACATCTATAAAGATGACCTGTTTACTATAACATAAGTAAAAAATTTTTTCAAAAGACTTTACAAAATAGATAGCCAGGTGTATTATAAATTTAACATAAATAGATAGAAGATAAATTTGAAAGGAGGAAGTATGAAACCAAATAGAATTGTTATGAAAGTCTATGGGAAATACGCATTATTTACAGACCCTATGACAAAGATAGGTGGAGAAAAAAGCAGCATGATGATTCCAAGTTATGAGACATTGAAAGGAATTGTTTCATCGATGTACTGGAAGCCTTCGTTCAATTGGGTCATAGAATCTGTTAAGGTTTTAAATCCAATTCGTACAGAAAGAAAAGGAATCCGACCGATTAAGTATAATGGAGGAAATGACCTTGCTTATTATACATACTTGTCTGATGTTGCCTATATTATTTCTGCACATTTTGAGTTTAATAAGAGAAGACCTGATTTACAGGAAGATTGGAATGAAAACAAGCATTATTACGTGGCAAAGCGTGCTCTTGAAAAAGGAGGAAGAAGAGATATATTTTTAGGGGCAAGAGAATGTCCCGCCTATATTGAACCAGGAGATATGTCTGAGCCGGGATACTATGATGATAAAGGAACTCTTTCTTTTGGATTAATGTATCATTCTTTATGCTATCCTAATCAGAATGACGAGGGAAATTTATATTCAAGATTCTGGCATCCACAGATGGAGAACGGTATTATTCATTTTTGCCGCCCAGAAGAATGTGAAAATACCATTTTCTTAAGAAAAGGTACGAAAAAAGAACTTAGTAATATTCCAATCTTAGGAGTGGACAAGGAGGAACTTCTTTCTGGATATCAGGAAGGTGGTGAGCTACAATGAGCTGGATGAGAGCGTTGTATGATACTTATGATAATCTGGAATTACAGGAAAAAGAGGGATTGTTAAAGATAGCACATTCCACACAAAAGGCACATCTCGAAGTACAGTTGTCAAAAGATGGAAAAGTGATTGCCGTAAGCTTTCTTCCAGTAAAAGATTCAGATACAGTAATTCCTGTAACAGAAGAATCAGCAAGCCGTAGTTCGGGAGCGGCTCCACATCCTCTTTTTGATAAGATAAAATATCTTGCTGGTGATTACGAATTCTATACGGGAGAAAGGAATGAGGAGCATCATCAAAAGTACATGGAGAACTTAAAAAAGTGGTGTGACTCAGGGTATGGCGATTATAAGATAGAAGTTCTTTATAAATATTTGCAAGAAAATCGACTAATACATGATCTTATAGAAAGAGGAATCTTTTCTCTGGATGAAAAACAGCATTTGACTAAAAAATGGGAGAATGCAAGCGAGAAATTAACAGTAGGTGATCAAAAAGATGCCTTTATTCGTTTCCAGGTTGATGCAGTTAACTTATGGGAAGATACTAAGCTGCAGGAAAATTATATCCATTACTATCTGAGTAATGGAGGAGAGATTGGCTTTTGTCAGGTAACAGGAAGGGAAGAAAGGTTATGTGTAAATCACCCTTCTAAAATAAGAAACAGCGGCGATAAAGCAAAGATGATATCTTCTAATGATAAGACAAACTTTACTTATCGTGGACGTTTTCATGATGTCGGAGAAGCATATACTATCAGTTATGAAGCTTCACAGAAAGTTCATAATGCGTTAAAGTGGCTGATAGAAAGGCAAGGAGTTAAAGTAGGAGATAAAGAGTTTGTTCTGTGGGGAGTGAAATCAGAGAATGTACCATCTATTCTGGAAAGTACAGAGGGTGTTGCATCTGCTTATGAAGAAGAGGAAGATATTTTTGCAGCTTTTTATGGAGAAGAAGAGGATAAGACAGTATCAATACAGGAAGATGTAGCCGAACGATTTAACAGAGCAATCAGAGGATATCATGGAAATGTGCGGGCAGACAGCCATTTTGTATTGTTAGGAGTAGATGCAGCAACGACAGGAAGATTATCTGTGATATTTAGCAGAGAATATTTTGGAGCAGATGGAAATGAGCTGATTGAACGAATTGAGCAGTGGCACAGAGACTGTGCATGGAATGTTTCTTCTTATAATAAGAAACTGCAGAAACGAGTTTATTTTACAGGAGCACCTTCTCCATATGAAATCGCATTATGTACTTATGGAAGAGAGCAAGGGAATTCTATAAAAGGAACAGATAAAGTAATTGCAAATGCAGTAGAGAGAATTCTGCCATGCATTGTTGACGGGAAAAAAGTACCGATAGATATTATGAGAGAGGTTGTGCATCGGGCACAGCATCCGCAAAATTATAAAAGTAAAACTTTATGGCAACAGGTATTATCAGTAGCCTGTGCGTTGACAAGAAAGCATTTGATAGAAAAAGGAGAGGAGTGTTTGGTTATGAAATCACCAGAGAGTTTAGACGCAAAGTGCGGAAGAATGTTAGCTATCGCAGATGCGATTGAAGCGTGGGTATTGCGTGAGGAGAAGATAGACAGAACTACAACGGCAATGCGTTACTACACAAAGTTTTGTGAAAATCCATGTGATACATGGGTGATTATTCAGAAAAATTTAAAACCATATGAAATGAAGTTAAGAGGGAGAGCCCGAAACCTTCAGACATTACTTGGAGAAATTTCAGAAACTATTTCTGAAGAAGAATTCCAGCAAAAACGAAATTTAGATGGTACATTTTGTTTGGGATTTGACAGTCAAAGATATGAAATTATTGAGGAAGCAAAGCGAATCAAAAAAGAAAATGATGAGAAAAAAATGAAAAAGTTAGAAGAGGAGGAAAAGTAAATGGGTGTATTACAGAACAAGATTGATTTTGAAGGAATTATCGTAGTAGAGAATGCCAATTGTAATGGGGATCCTTTAAATGGGAACATGCCGCGAGTTACCTATGAAGGATACGGAGAAATGTCCGATGTCTGCATTAAAAGAAAAATACGAAACCGTCTTTTAGATGCAGGAGAAAATATTTTTGTTCAGTCTGATGATAAAAATACAGATGGATACAAGAGCTTGAAAGCAAGGGCAGAAGCGAATGAAGCTTTTGGGGCAGAACTTAAAAATGGAAAGAAAGCAGATGCACAAAGAGGATATGAAATTGCCTGTAAAGAATGGATGGATGTCAGAAGTTTTGGACAGGTTTTTGCATTTAAAGGTTCTGACTTATCTTTAGGTATTCGTGGTCCGGTATCTGTTCAGCCAGCTTTCAGTGTAGATCCAATAGATATCACAAGTATGCAGATTACAAAAAGTGTAAATAGTGAAGATAAAGAAGGAAAATCCTCTGATACAATGGGAATGAAGCATCGAGTAGACTTTGGTGTTTACATATTAAAGGGAAGTATTAATGTACAGCTTTCTGAAAAGACAGGTTTTACCGAAGAAGATGCGGAAAAAATTAAAGAAGCTATCCGCACTTTGTTTGTAAATGACAGTTCCTCTGCAAGACCAGACGGAAGCATGGTAATGCATAAGTTATACTGGTGGAAGCACAACTGCAAGATTGGACAGTATTCTTCTCACAAAGTGCATAACAGTATTGAGATTAAGAAGAAAGAAGGTGTTCGTAATCCAAGAAAGATAGAAGATTATGAGATTATCTGCCACGAGTTACCTGGACTGGCGGTGGAAGAATATGAAGGTTTATAATGAAGAAGATTATCTGATGCTTTCTGGAATCCAGCATTTTGCATTTTGTCCAAGACAGTGGGCGTTAATCCATATCGAGAATCAATGGGAAGAGAATGTACGGACAGTAGAGGGAAATATTATGCACAAACGGGCACATGATGGTCCGCAGATAGAAACGAGAAAGAATCTGGTTGTTTCCCGTCAGATCAAAGTATATTCTAAATATCTTGGGATTAGTGGAATCTGTGATGTGGTAGAATTTAAAAAATGCAAAAAAGGAGAAGAAGGCATACGTCTATATGGAAGAGAAGGACTCTATAAAGTACATCCGGTAGAATATAAAAAGGGAGAGCCAAAAGAAAATAATGCTGACCGATTACAGCTTGTGGCGCAGGCAATATGCCTTGAAGAAATGATGTGTACAAGAATAGAAGAAGGTGACTTATATTATGGGACAACAAAACGAAGAGAACATGTGAAAATAACAGATTCTCTTCGTCAGGAAGTGGAAAATATATGTCTACAGATGCATAAGTATTTTGACAGGCAGTATACACCAAACATTAAAAGAACAAAGTCCTGCAATGCCTGTTCATTGAAAAATATATGTCTGCCACAGCTTTCAAAGAAAAAGTCAGTACACAATTACATTTTAAAAACGATAAAAGATGGGGAGTTATGAGAAAATTATTAAATACACTATATGTAACAACTCCAGAACGTTATCTTGCATTAGATGGAGAAAATGTGCTGGTTCTGGAGGAAAAGAAGATACTTATCCGGCTTCCACTACATAATCTCGAAGGAATTGTGACCTTTGGCTACACTGGAGCAAGTCCTGCATTAATGGGAGCCTGTGCGAAAAGAGGAATTTCCCTAAGCTTTATGAATCAAAATGGACAGTTTTTAGCATCCGTAAGCGGAGAGAACAGGGGAAATGTTATTTTAAGAAAACAGCAGTATAGAATTTCAGATTCGCTAGAAGATAGTATCCCTATTGCCAGAAATATGATTATTGGTAAAATATACAACAGCAAATGGGTATTAGAAAGAGCAACAAGAGACCATGCCTTGCAGGTTGATGTGGATGCCATCAAAAAAGTGACCGCCAATCTGGATGAGCACATTCGGCAGTTATTAGAATGTGATTCAATGGATAGCATTCGAGGAATTGAGGGCAATGCGGCAAGTCAGTATTTTTCTGTATTCGACCAATTGATTCTACAAAATAAAGAAGAATTTTTCTTTGAAAACAGAAATCGACGTCCGCCATTAGATAATGTCAATGCCATGTTATCATTTGCATACACATTATTGGCAAATGAATGTGCCGCAGCTTTAACTGCAGTCGGTTTAGATGCTTATGTCGGTTTTCTTCATACAGACCGACCGGGAAGAACCTCTTTAGCATTAGATTTAATGGAAGAATTAAGAGCTGTATATGCAGATCGTTTTGTATTAACATTAATTAATAAAAAGACGATTAAACCGGAGCATTTTGTAAAAAAGGAAAATGGAGCGGTCTTAATGAACGACACAGGACGCAAAACAATGATTAGTGCATGGCAGGGCAGAAAACGTGATAAAATCAAACATCCATTTCTCGGTGATAAAATAGAATGGGGTCTCATACCTCATGTTCAGGCGTTATTGTTAGCCAGATTTATTCGCGGGGATTTGGATGAATATCCTGTTTTTTTGTGGAAATAAGAGGTGAGAAATGCTTGTATTAATAACATATGATGTAAATACAGAGACAGCTTCAGGGAAAAAACGTTTAAGAAAAGTAGCAAAAGAATGTCAGAATTACGGACAAAGAGTTCAAAATTCTGTTTTTGAATGCATTATGGATAATGCAAAAACAAAGGTGGTAAAAGCAAAACTACTCGAAATAATTGATATGGATAAAGATAGCCTAAGATTCTATTATCTAGGCAATGCTTACAAAAATAAAGTAGAACACTACGGAACAAAAACAAGTATTGACTTAGAAGAAACCTTAATTATCTGATTCCAGGGCACAAATTCAAGTCGAGCCGCTGCGAGACTTGGCGCGTGATTCTGGTCAGCGTAAGCTGAC
>OGPA01001429.1_pt1 | contig 19915 bp, 21 predicted proteins | sample 1552841 | NCBI WGS metagenome assembly OGPA01 (sample SAMEA2579916, study PRJEB22360) | human gut metagenome | reverse complement strand
GCACAGATTCCGTTCGGCGGTATCCAGATCAGTCCGGATACAGACTCTAAATATTACGATGCGGCAGCCGGTTATAAATACAACCATACTTCCATCCTCGGTTTCAGTCTGACGCACCTGAGCGGAACGGGTATCCCCGATCTGGGCGACTTTCTGTTTATACCCGGTACCGGCGAAATGAAACTCGACCCGGGAACCCGCGAAAACCCCGATGAAGGTTATCGCTCGCGTTACACCCATGACCAGGAATGGACTTCTCCCAATTACTATGCCGTCCTGTTACAGGATTACGGTGTGAAAGCCGAAATGACAGCCGGGCTGCGTAGCGGAATGTTCCGTTTCACCTATCCCAAATCGGACAAGTCTTTCATCATGATCGACCTGAATCATACGTTGTGGCAATCCTGCGAATGGTCTAACCTCCGTGTTGAGAACGATTCGACCCTGACCGGCTACAAACTGGTCAAAGGCTGGGGACCGGAGCGCCATGTCTATTTCACCGCTGTCTTCTCCAAAAAGCTGAAAGACTTCCGCATCATGCAGGACAAGAAGCCGGTTATTTACAATACCTCCCGTTTCAGAAGCACAAACGAAGCCTGGGGAAAGAACCTGATGGCTTGTCTTTCCTTTGAAACGGAAGCCGGTGAAGAAGTCATTGTAAAAACTTCTGTCTCCGCAGTCAGCACCGACGGTGCCAAACTGAATATGCAGGAACTGAACGGCATTACCTTCGACGGCCTGAAAGAAAAAGGTATCGGCTTATGGGAACAGGAACTGGAAAAGTATCGCGTGACAGCCGACCGGAAGACAAAAGAGACATTCTATACTTCTGCTTATCATGCCGCTTTGCATCCTTTTATCTTCCAGGATGCCGACGGTAGTTTCAGAGGTCTGGATAAGAATATCGAACAAGCCGAAGGCTTTACGAATTATACGACTTTCTCTTTGTGGGACACCTATCGCGCCTTGCATCCCTGGTTCAACCTGGTTCATCAGGATGTGAACGCCGATATAGCCAATTCCATGCTCGCCCATTACGATAAAAGTACGGAGCGCATGCTTCCGATCTGGTCTTTCTACGGCAACGAAACCTGGTGTATGATCGGTTACCATGCTGTTTCCGTCCTGGCCGATATGATCGTGAAAGGTGTCAAAGGATTCGATTACGAACGGGCGTACGAAGCTATGAAGACAACCGCAATGAATAAGCATTACGATTGCCTGCCCGATTACGACCGTAACGGTTATGTCCCTTTCGATAAAGAAGCCGAGTCGGTTTCCAAAACATTGGAGTATGCCTACGACGATTATTGTATTGCCCGCGCTGCCCAGGCTTTGGGAAAGACGGACGATTATACCTATTTCCTGAATCGTTCCCTCTCTTATCAGACTTTGATAGATCCGGAAACCAAATACATGCGTGGCCGCGACAGTCAGGGAAACTGGCGTACCCCGTTTGCCCCGATCGCTTATCAGGGGCCGGGATCGGTGAATGGCTGGGGCGATATCACCGAAGGCTTTACGATGCAGTACACCTGGACCGTTCCGCATGACGTACAGGGCTATATCAACCTGGCGGGAAAGAAACTGTTCGAGAAACGGCTGGATGAACTCTTTACTGTCGAGTTGCCGGACGATATACCGGGAGCCCACGACATTCAGGGACGCATCGGTGGTTACTGGCACGGCAACGAGCCTTGCCATCATGTCGCTTATCTGTATAATTACCTGGGTAAGCCGTGGAAATGCCAGAAATGGGTACGTGAAATAGTCGACCGTTTCTATGGCAACGACCCCGGTTCTCTAAGCGGTAACGATGATTGCGGCCAGATGTCGGCCTGGTATATGTTTAACTGTGCAGGCTTTTACCCGGTTGCCCCGTCCAGTAATATATATAATGTAGGTTCACCTTGTGTCGAGGCACTGACCATTGCCATGAGCAACGGTAAAGAGATCCGCATGACAACCGAAAACTGGTCGAAAGACAACGTGTACGTCAAGGAATTGTATGTGAACGGAAAGAAATACAACAAATCGTATCTGACATACGACGATGTGCAATCCGGTATAACCCTGCATTTCGTCATGAGCGACAAGCCGAATTACAAACGTGCTGTCTCAGCCGATGCCTATCCGGCTTCTTTGTCCTTACCCGGCAAAACAATGCTCTATCAGAAACCTGTCGGCAAATAACTTTCTAATCATTAGGATAATTAAGTAACGACGAGAGTAACTTTTCCCCTCTCCGAGAGGGGGCAGGGGGTGTGTGATCTTTCTTTCATGCACCCCTTTCTTCCAGCTTCTCCCGTTCTTTTTTCGTCAGGCTTCCGACCACGATCTCATACGATTTCTTCACCAGCTCTTTAATCTTCTGATCCGGTACATCCTGATTGAAATGGACACTGATCCAATACTTCTTGTTCATGTGCCATCCGGGCGTAATGCCAGCATACTTTCCTTGCAGTTCTCCCGATTCATCCGGGTTGCATTTGATACAACAGAAATCAAAGATTTCGATATTTACAAAGCAAAACCATTTGTCCGCAATATAGAAACACAAGACGTCCCGACTGTATTTATCCGCCACATTCGTAAACGGCATCTTCTCATGCACTCCTTTCAATGAAAGGCAGTATTCTCTGAACTCTTCGATATTCATAATCCTGATTAATTAGAACTACACAAAGTTTGCAAAATATATTCAAGTCTGAAAGTTACAAGTCTGTTAGACAGTGTTATTGTGTATTACTCTGCTCTTCGTACTCCTTAATTTTTGCAGTACAAATTAGCTTCGTAATATCTCTAAGTGATTCGACTTTAGGAACAAGCGCATCAATGTCCTCTTTAGTGACAACAAAGTACGGATTATACCGTGCTTCCACATAAGCAGACTTGAGTAAAGTAAAAAGACGTTTCTCTTCAAGAGTATCTTGTGGAAAAACTGTTGCTAAGTCCTCTGAATACCTTTTCGTTGCGGATGAGAGTTTAGAGAGGTTGTGTTGCTTATTATTTCGCAAAGTAAACGTTAAACGGATAGCATAATAGTAATTCTCACAGGCTTGATGTAACAAGAAAGATCCCATTTTATAATATTCTTCTTTATAAATGAGCTTTGCTGTATGTAAAAACTCATTTGCAGATTGAAACTTTTCATCAAAATATTCTTGTGCCTGTTCTTTTATCTCTGCATAATTAAGTTTTCTTCTACGGGCTAATTTGTATTTCCCACTATTATACAGAACTATTCCTTCTTGCTTGATTTGTGTATAGAAGTATCGTCCCTCTTCAAGGTACTTATTTAATAGTTTGATATCATCGTTGATAAACTGAACAGGTGTATCCCGATCAAAGTCTTTTCCTGCAAAGAATATATCTTCTACATTATCCAGAACGGTCTCCGCCTTTTTGCTGTTGATGCCGCTTGTTATTACATAAATATCATAATCGGATATTTTGACGGTAGGGATGCCGCCGTCTTCTATTCTTACGCTACGACGCACATAGTTCCCTCTTGCATAGCTACCAAAAAGAATAATAAACTCAGTTTGAGGTAATCTTTTTAATATCTCTTTAACCAGAAAATTCAATTCTGCCTGTTTGTCTTTTGGTAGATAAGCTATTGAGTCTTTCATTATGCTTTATGTTATGTACAATGTTAAAGTAACAAAAGTACAAAAAATGAAATAGAGTTTAACGGTTGCCTTTGGATTTATAGTGACGGATAATAATCAGGCTACTTTTCCTGTAGCTAATTCTCTTTCGAGATACTCATATACATAAGCTGTGCTTTGACTGTAGAGTCCTGTGTTAAGGTTGATTAGTCGTGCGTATGTATCTGATGTGTAGAGTGTGCGGAGTGCCTCATCTATATCCATCTGATGTTCTTGTATCAGCAGCCATACGATTTCCTTGGAAATCTCTTCTATCATAAATGTCTCTTTCGTCATAATGTATTCTTTTTTGTCAGATACTTAATAGCTCTTTCTGTGCCGAAGAAATACTGTATGGTTACACCTTTCATGTACTTCAGTTCATCGAGGAATTTATTCATATCTATCAGTCCGGAAGTAAAGCGGCGTATCTGATAGCCTACAGCATCATTGGCTATGGGACCGATTACAATATCATAACAGTGTGACGACACACGTGTACGGTTACGGCGGTTCATCAATACAAACTCTGCCCATTCCCTGCTATATTCTTGAAACTCTAGTACTGATAAATTGGAGTTATGAAGACAACTGTCATCAAATCTATATGTATTCAGTGTGGGAATACCTATTCCTTACTGCTCGGTCTTTCTTTCGGCCAATTCCATAGCTTGCGCTTTGTCTGCTGAAAGATAAAAACCGCAGCCGAAGTCTTTTCCTACTTTAGATATCGCAAGGTCTATTTCCGCAATATCAATATTAGAACCGTGGTATAGTATCATATCAACGCTCCTCCTTTCCTGTGGCAATAGGCTGTAAGGTCCTCTACTACGTCTTCAAACGGAAGTGTATGTTCCACATTGTAGAAACGGTTTACAAAGTCAATGCCTTTGAACCTTTCCAGATAGCGATAGGCCTGTGATGTATTGAGCGAATGAGCTGCGGCAAACTCGCTTATTACGGCGATAATGTATTCTATCTTGTTTTTAAGCTCCGAATCTGTATTATTCATCTTTCGTGCTGTTTTTAAGTTACATCAAGTACAAAGATATATCTTTTTTGGAAGTTTCGCAATGCTTACACATAGTCTGAAAGCTTATTTCTCTCCCTCTTCCTGCGGCAATGAATACACCCTGTGTGTCCGGTATCCCATCTGGATCACTATTCCATCCTTCGTAAACTGTTTCATATCCTCCGTAGCCCGGTAGCGGCTGCAACCGTTCAGCGAGGCATAATCCGTCAGATTGATATACGGATTGTTTTGCAGGTATCTGAGCATTTTCTTTTTCCGGTCTTCCTGTTCGTTGGAAGTAACATTTTCTCTTTTGACTTTTATCGGTCGCTCCTTGTTGACCAATGCTTTCAGTCGTTTGGAACAACGGAAGTTTACCCCGTCCGCCCTCGCAAAGAAGACAGTCCGGCCTTTCTCATCTGTTTTCTGTAACGTTTTGAGGGCAGGGGAGAAGTGCCCGAACCCCTCTAGTTCCACACAATATCCATGTGATAAATTCCTGCCTATATAAGTGGTCAATGCTTCGATCACTCCTTTTATATCCGCTGAGGTAAGCGAACTTGAATCCGAAAGATATTCACAAATCTCTTCCATCCTCATGGTCCCTTTGGATATAAGGCGGGCGCAAGCTTGTTGTTCTGTCCCATTCCCTTTTGGAGTCTTATATACTCCGAATTTTATTCTCCCCATACTAGTGTCAATTAATCGTTATCTATTTCTATAATTACTCGGACTTATCTTTGATTATGTCCGATCTTATCGTGTTTTTCTGCCGATGAAAGTTGTTGCCGACGCCCTCGGCAATATTGTTGAGGACGTCGGCAAAGCTGTCGAGGACGTCGTTTATTTTGCCGAGGGCGTCGGCAACAACTTAGCTGCCTTCCAAAGATAGCTAACATTGGGACGGAAAGCAAGAAAGACAAGGTTTATTTTGTTTTTGTCCGAGGTAATTACCATATCTTCCCAGGATGATGTATTTTTGTATCACCATAAAAAAGATTACCATGATGACATTATCTAATTTTGAGTATTATGTACTTCCCCGGATATGGGAACGTGGAGTTTCTTATTATAGGCAGGGGGCTGTGGAAAGTTTGGAAGAGGAGTTTCCTGACGAATGGAATGCGACTGTCCGGGGAACAGAGGAGTATACAGTAGAGATAACTCTGGAAGATGACAAGATTATGGATTATTTCTGTGATTGCCCTTATGATGGAGATATGTGTAAGCATGTGGTTGCTACTCTTTTAGCTGTCAGGGCAAGGAAGAAGACCGGACAAGCTTTTTATGCAAATGGAAAAGAATATGAAAAGAAGTCTCTTTCTTCTGATGATATGGATGCTGTCAGAACGGAAATAAACCAGATATTGGCCTTTGTCGATGGTAAGGAACTAATCTCGTTTCTTCAGGAATATGCCGTTTCTTTTGTAGAGTTCAGGAATGCCTTGAAGCAGCGGTTTGCAATAAAGCCGAATATGGACAGGCTCGATAGGTAAGCATTTTGAAGAGGATTGGCGATAATGATTATTTTATTCTTACAAATGATTGTTGCAGGGCGGAGGAATACCTTATGGCACTGGGGAAAGATAAGAGTGTTCCGCAATCTTTAAAGGATAGCATATTGAAATCATTGGAAGAGCTGTGTCGTTTTGCCACTTATAAAGAAAATTACATATATGATATGCCTGACCTTAAAGAAGCTTTTGAGATGGAGGCGTTACCGTTACCGAAAGTACTGGAACGAGTAGAAAAAGAGTTGGTAAAAAAGAATGAAGTTGGTGCTGATATCGAGGTTCTTGTAATGAAAAAGATTGACCTGCTTAATAGGATGAATCGTAGTAATGATGCGGAAGCTACAACTCTCCGTTATCTTTTCTTGCCAAGTGTAAGAAATATGAGGGTCGACAATTTGATTGATGATGAAAAGTTTGAAGAAGCTTTGCTGGTCTTGGATGAGGGTATATATAAGGAAATGCAAGGCGGGCGATCATTTTATGTATATGACTGGATGGATAAGAAATTGAGGATATATCAAAGTATACAGGATGTTCCCAATGTTATAAATACTGCTAAATGTTTATTTATCGAAAAGAAAGGTGATTTGGATTATTACCGGCTGTTAAAACAATCGGTACCGGCAGAAGAATGGGGAACTTTCTATAATGAGTTGATTACGCAAACCCCTTTTCCTTCGGCTTACTGGTCTTCTTCTATAGAAGCTGATATTTATGTGGAAGAAGAAGATCGTGTCCGGTTGGTGAACTTTCTGAGGCGAAAGTCATCATTGGATATTTTATTGAACTACTCTCATTATTTAAAAGATGATTATCCCGAGGATTTATTAGAACGTTTTAGTTCACTGATTCAAGCGTATGCAGATAAGAGTTCGGATAGGTCACAGTATGAATATGTTGCAAAGGCACTGAGAGAACTGCTGAAACTGAAAGGAGGAGAAAAGGAAGTATGCCTTCTTGTAGATGTTTTCCGTCAGGCATATAAGCGGAGAAGGGCTATGATGGAGATATTGAAGGATTTCTAACCGGTTTTTCGATAAATCTCAATATTTTTGTAGATAAAATTTTTACTTGAAATCATTATGTCCGATCGGATAAGTAGTAATTCTGAATGGAAGCATGGAGGTTCTGAAATTGATTTCAGGCCAATTCAGGAGAATCGGTTGATTAGGGAGTAAAATATTTTTCTTGTATTTATAATAGTTTCAGCCCTTTGGCTATCCGGCATGCCTCGATGGAATTGCTAACGTGCAGTTTTTCCAGGATATTCTGCCGATGCCTGTTTACCGTATTTATGCTGATCGAGAGGGTGGAAGCAATCTCTTTGCTCATCATGCCCTGTTCTATTAGCTGTAGAATCTCTCTTTCTCTTACGGATAAAATATCGTTATAAGTCTGTTTCTGCAGTTCAAGGATTTGTCCGTCGGCGGAGTTGATGATGGCACTGTCTAAAGACGGATCGACTGTCAGGTTGTAAAGACATAAAGATAACCGGATGCTGCCGTTGGATTGGCTGGCGATGTAGAACATTCTGTGCAGTACATGGATATATTTGTCGGTATTATCACGCATCCGGATATGACTGACGATATGATAGTCGGCACGTTCCTTTTCCGGAATACTTTTCAGAAAGTGCAGGAACCGGAGTTCCTGCAGGTGTTTTTCCAACAGGTCGTCGGGATGGATACGGCTGAATATCTCTTCTTCCCAGATCGAGTGGATCGTTATGTTGGAGCCTCGTTCGGTCAGCCCCAGCTTCTCTGCCATTCCTCCGTAGTAGATATGGCTCGTGTTCGTTTTCATGTCACTTAGTACTGCGATCGAATTTTCAATCTGTGCATACGTGGATGCGATCAGTTTACATTCATTGAGCCGGTTCGATACCTGTTGCTCTTCTGTGAATGTCTGTTTCAGTAATTCGTCGTTCAGTTTGTTTACGATATCCATATCTGACGGGTAGAATGGTTATTAATCAGTATTGCATGTTTATCGGTAAGCGTCTACCTTTGCAAAGGTAAATAAAATGTATGAAAACAATGAAGAAAATAATCTTAGGCGTATTCGCCTTACTGGCAATGGAAACAACATCGGCACAGACACTCGAAAAGATGCAGTGGTTCAACGAACCTGCACAATGGGAGATCAAGGATAAGACTTTGTCCATGTTTGTCACCCCGCAAAGCGATTATTGGCGTATCTCCCATTATGGATTTACCGTCGACGATGCGCCTTTCTATTATGCGACTTATGGCGGCGAGTTTGAAGCCAAAGTGAAGATCACGGGCGATTATAAGGAGCGTTTCGATCAGGCGGGGCTGATGCTGCGTATAGACCATGAGAATTATATCAAGGCCGGTATCGAATTTGTAGACGGTAAATTCAATCTGAGCACGGTCGTTACCCATAAGACCAGCGACTGGAGTGTGATAACATTGGATAAACCTGTCCCTTATATCTGGATCAAGGCGGTCAGACGGTTGGATGCAGTCGAAATATTCTACTCCTTCGACGACAAGACTTACACCATGATGCGAAATGCCTGGTTGCAGGATAATACGCCGGTAAAGGTCGGCTTTATGGGTGCTTGTCCCGACGGGAACGGTTTTAATGTAAAGTTCGAACATTTCCAGGTAAAGCATTTGCCTGATCTGCGCAGATTGGAGTGGCTGAAGAAAAATGCGGAATAAACCTCTGTGTACTTCTTTCACGATTAAAGAAAAAATTCTATATTTGCACCGCTTTTAGGAGTAAATCAGATAATTTCTATATAAATCAGATTAAGAAATGACAAAGAGCGCATTACAAATTGCAAGAGCAGCTTACCAGCCTAAGGTTCCCGCTGCATTGAAAGGTGCTGTAAAAGCCGTTGACGGCGAGTATACAGAATCAGTAGCCGATCAGGATGATATCAAAAAACTATTCCCTAACACGTACGGGATGCCGATCGTTACTTTCGAAAAGAGCAGCGAAAAGAAAAATATGCCTGCTATCAATGTAGGTGTGATCCTGTCAGGTGGTCAGGCTCCTGGTGGTCATAACGTGATTGCCGGTATCTTCGACGGTGTAAAAGCTACAAACAAAGACTCTCGTCTGTATGGCTTTATCCTGGGTCCTGGTGGTCTGATCGATCACAAATATATGGAGCTGACGGCTGATATTATCGATGAATATCGTAATACAGGCGGTTTCGATATGATCGGTTCAGGTCGTACTAAACTGGAAACAAAAGAACAGTTCGACAAAGGTCTTGAAATCCTGAAAGAACTGGGTATCTCTGCTCTGGTTATTATCGGTGGTGACGACTCAAATACAAATGCTTGCGTATTGGCTGAATATTACAAAGCTATCAACGCTGGTGTACAGGTTATCGGTTGCCCGAAGACGATCGACGGTGACTTGAAGAACGAACAGATTGAAACTTCTTTCGGTTTCGATACTGCTTGTAAGGTATATTCTGAAGTGATCGGTAACATCCAACGCGACTGTAACTCAGCTCAGAAATACTGGCACTTCATCAAATTGATGGGCCGTTCAGCTTCTCACATCGCACTGGAATGTGCTTTGCAGACTCAGCCGAATGTGGCTATCGTTTCAGAAGAAGTAGAAGCTAAGAATATGTCTTTGGACGATATCGTAACTTATGTTGCTGAAATCGTAGCAAAACGTGCAGAGGCTGGTAACAACTTCGGTACGGTATTGATCCCTGAAGGTCTGATCGAATTCGTTCCGGCTATGAAACGTTTGATCGCTGAATTGAACGACTTCCTGGCTAAACACGATGCAGAATTCAAGATGATCAAGAAGAGCGAACAGCGTGCTTATATCATCAGCAAACTGACAAAAGAAAACTCTGACCTGTATGCTTCTCTGCCGGAAGGCGTTGCACGTCAGCTGTCTTTGGATCGCGACCCGCACGGAAACGTTCAGGTTTCTCTGATCGAAACAGAAAAGTTGTTGTCTGAAATGGTAGGCAAGAAATTGGACGAATGGAAGAAAGCCGGTAAATATAACGGTAAGTTCTCTGCTTTGCACCACTTCTTCGGTTACGAAGGCCGTTGCGCTGCTCCGTCTAACTACGATGCTGACTACTGCTATTCTTTAGGTTACACAGCTTCTTGCCTGATCGCTGCCGGTAAGACTGGTTATATGTCATCTGTTCGTAATACGACTGCTCCTGCTGACAAGTGGATCGCCGGTGGTATTCCTGTAACAATGATGATGAACATGGAAAAACGTCATGGCGAAATGAAACCGGTTATCCAGAAAGCTTTGGTGAAACTGGACGGTGCTCCTTTCAAGAAGTTCGCTGCTAACCGCGACGAATGGGCATTGACTACCAGCTACGTTTATCCGGGTCCGATCCAGTACTTCGGTCCGACAGAAGTTTGCGACGAACCGACTAAGACGTTGCAGTTGGAACAGGCTAAATAATTAGTCAGGAAATATAGTATATATAATAGAGGTAAGGCGCAAGTTTTACCTCTGTTTTTTTAGTTGCGCATTATATGCTGACATTGATCGAGTAATCGCTCAGTGGTTCTTCGCCTGCTTGTTTCAGTACTCTGTTAGCCTTCTTGAGACAAATATCATTAAAGTCTTTTTCCATGCAGATGAAATTATGGCGCACATACTTGGAGTCTACTGGGATAATCTTCATATTTAGAAGGTCAATGTCAATAATCTGTTCTTTTAAATCCTTTTTGTTGATACTTCCGGATACATACTGCAGAAATGCAGACAAAGCAATTAGTAAAGTCTGAATTATTGGAAGAGGCACTTTGCGATAATGATATAAATGGCGATAAAATGAAATTACCATGGAGCGTGTATTTTCATCGTAGCTTTCTAGCAAAGACTGATATTCCTGATAATCGTCAAGCAAATCATCGACTAACTGGTTCTTATCGTACAAAAGTTTTGCGGGAGCAACATTTATCCCGGTTACCTGTTCGAATTTGTCGGCAATGAATTCTGCATCTTTATATGTTATATTAGTATTTGTACAATTCTTTTTTACTTGGATGGAGTCGAAAAGTGAATATCCGGTCAATAAAGTATACATTAGCATCGCTCTGCCACATATCGGGTGAGCCATCATTGATTGAGAAAGTTGATCAATCTGATTTTGTGTTGTTTTCATATAATAGTTGTTTTATTAATATTAATATGAAGACAATGTACAAAATATAGTTGACTTACGATAGAATTTTCATCAATATATTCATATTATATCGTTTGGTAGTTCCGGTAATCAGAAACCAGTCGACGAGCCACCAAATTCCTAATCCGCCTCCTGTGAGAAGTTTACCGATCCCTTTGCCGATGTTCCCGATCAGAAAACGGTCTACTCCAAGCATTCCGAGGAAAATAGAGATAAGTAACATTTTTCCTGGCTTTTTGAAATGAGTTGTTTCCAGAATAATCTCTTTTTCAGGCGTGAGGTTAAGTAGCCGATGGATAGGAATTTCATATTCAGGAAATTTACTTTCATTCGCCAGAAGAAATTTATCGACTTTGTTTGCTTCCATATTATTTTCAGTCGGTTTATGAATATGATGCAAATATAGTTATTTCCTGTGTTATTTACAGTTCTTTATTGATATTCCATATCCAGTTGAGAATAGTCAGGAGAATAATGGAAGCGAGGATGTATTTGTTCATGAGATGTCGCTCCGCTCTTTTCAGCCAACTCTGGAATTGATTTTTTTTTCGGATAAAGTCTATCGTCATGCCGGTAAGATAGATGGCTGTCAGTAGAACGAGTAATAAGCCATACGGATTGATCAGAATGGAGTCGTAGATGTTTCCATTTAATAAGACGAGAAGTGCGCGGCGTGTTCCGCAGGCAGGACAGGGATATCCGGTGGTTGTGTGGAATATGCAGGGAAATACAGATAATGCATATCCGGCCATTATGATTATGGCAAGATATGCATATTTATTTCTTGTTCCCACAATGAGGGCAGAAGTTAAAACATTAATATGTTTTGCAACTGTTCCAGATTCTTCCTTTTTGTTGCATCCATGATAAGGAACCAGTCGATAATACACCAGATACCGCAACCACCTAAAGTGACTAACTTACCGACACCCAGGCCGACGTCACCGATAAGGAAACGGTCTATGCCGAGAGAACCCAGGAATACGGAAATAATAAGTATTACTGTCGGGTCTTTAAAATCACAAGTTTGCAGATAAATCAGTTTGGATTCATCCATAGCGAGTAGGCGGTCTCTTATAATAGATATATGACTGCTAGGTAGTTTGCTACTGTTTGTCAGGAGGAACAAGTCCACTTTCTGTGCGTCCATTTTTTATAGATTGAATTACTAACGACAAATATAGTAAAATTCCGTATCTTTGAACCTGATAATATTAATTTAAACAACACATTACTATGTTCTCAGGAATTGTAGAAGAAGCTGCCCAGGTAGTTGCGTTGAAGGTAGAGCAGGGAAATCTGCATATCACAATGAAATGTTCGTTTGTAAATGAACTGAAAATTGATCAGAGTGTGGCACATAACGGCGTATGCCTTACGGTTGTAAGTCTGACCGACGATACATATACGGTGACTGCTATTCAGGAAACGCTGGATCGTTCGAATCTTGGTTTACTGAAAGTAGGTGATCTGGTAAATCTTGAACGAAGCATGATGATGAACGGGCGTTTGGACGGTCATATCGTGCAGGGACATGTGGATCAGACTGCTGTATGTAAAGATGTACGCGAGGCGGATGGTAGCTGGTATTATACATTTGAATATACGTTCGACAAGGCAATGGCGCAGCAAGGGTATATGACAGTGGAAAAAGGTTCCGTTTGTGTGAACGGCGTCAGCCTGACCGTTTGTAACTCGCAGCAAAATAGCTTTGAAGTGGCTATTATTCCTTATACACATGATAATACGAACTTCTGCCGGATCGAAAAAGGCACGGTAGTCAATCTGGAATTTGATATTGTAGGTAAATACATCAGCAAAATGATGCAGTTCAAATGAAAGGTTTCCTCTCATTTGCCAGATAACGCAGAGCGACCGGGCATTCGATCCGGTCGCTTTGTTATTTTACGACACATCTTTTCTTCCATAGATCCATCTTATAATAGATATAAGTGATGACAAATCCAATGGCGATACTGATTCCGATAGCCCACCAGATCCCTTGTCGTCCGTACCATGCGCTTAGCTGGTAGGCGAGTGGGATACGGATCAGCCACAGGCATAGTAAACTGGTTACCATTGTGAAGATTGTATCTCCTGCTCCCCGGAGTGCACCGTTATATATATTCAGTGCACCGTGCACGATAAAGAATCCTCCTATAATCAGTAAATATTCTTTTCCGATAGCGATTACAGCCTGGTCGCTGGTAAAAGCCCGCATCATTTCTTCTCCGAAAAAGTAAATGGCTGTAAATGTAATCAGGCTGAATATGAGATTGACCAGCATGGTAAATCGTAACCCTTTGCGGACACGGTCGAAATGGCCGGCTCCGATATTTTGTCCGCAGAAAGCAGCCAGTGCACCCGATAAGGTGAGAACGGCCTGTGTTATGATTGTATCGATTTTACCTGCAGCTCCATAGGCTGTCAGCGTGTCGGTTCCAAAACTATTGACAATTCCAAGCAAGGCAATCAAGCCCAGGGCAATTGCACATTGTTGAACACTAGTGGGAAGTCCTATTTTCAATCCTTCCTTAAAGAGTTTCATATCAAATAGCAAGTCTTGTTTTTTGATCGAGAGTAGGGGATGCGTATTATTTACATATCCTAAAGCGATACACATTCCGATTCCTTGTGCAATGACGGTTGCGCGTGCCGCTCCTTCAATTCCCCACTTAAAACCGACGATGAATAATAAATCCAAAACGATATTCAGTACGGTGGTAATAAATATGAAGATCATCGGCCGGACGGATTCGCCTACCCCTCTCAATATGGAGATTATACTGTTGAATGTGACGAAGAGAAAAGTTCCTCCGATATATATTCTGAAATAAGCAACAGCGTCTGGTATGACTTCCTCCGGTGTATTGGTCAGGCGGAAAATAGGCTCGGCAAAGATGATCCCGGCTATTGAAAGAGCGATTCCGGCTACAAGCATGAAAATAAAGAAAGAGGAGAAGGCGCGTTGAACTTTATCGTATTGTTTTGCTCCGAAAAACTGTGAAACGACAACGGATGTTCCGCTTCCGACTCCGATCACCAATGAAATGATGAAGTAATAAATAAAGAAGGAGGCGGAAACGGCTGCAAGCGCTTCTTTTCCCAGAAATTGTCCGACGATAATACTGTCGGTTACATTATATAACTGTTGCAGCAGGTTACCGATGAGTAGTGGGAGTGCGAAGCGTACGATCACTTTCCATACTGGACCATGTGTCAGGTCGTGGTTCATAAGTCTTTAAGCAGGATATTATTGTTCGCTTTAATCATATCTTCTCTTGTTTTGAGCAAGGTATGCCATTCTTTTGTGAACAGGCAGGATGTGTCGATCTTAAAGTTCTCGGAACCGTATTCATCCATCTTTGTCAACAGGTAACTTACACTGATCTTATTTACATCAATGGCTGGTTGATAGTAGACTACCCGTTCGTCATTTTCATAATTGACTTCTATGATAATATGAAGTTCGGTAAGCAGATAAAGTATTTCCGTTGTTATCCGGATGGGGATGCGATAATCGTCAGACAGTTCATCGGCAGTATATGGCCTTTCTCCCTTCACAAAGCGTTTTACGATCAGAGAGGCGATCAATAAGGTTAGGAAGTCTTTATATCGTCGGCTGATGTTTTTACTATCTCGTTCAAAACTGAATTTCTTTACATTCTGAGAAGCATAAGATAGTTCTGCTCCAAAGAGGCAGATTAACCAGGATAACTGTAACCATAATAATAATAATGGTAAGGCAGCGAAGCTACCATAGATAGCATTGTATTTGTTAACCCATATCTGCCCACTGATATAAATGAACTGGAAAAATTGGAAAGCGGAACCTGCCAGTATGCCGGCAACAAGTCCGTTTACAAATTTCACCTTTGTATTGGGGAGTGAAACATACAAGGCTGTGAATACCATTATTGTGATTATGAACGGAGCGATATTCAGGAAGAACTCTACCAAAGGAGTGAAGAACACATAGCTGCTTAAGAATGAGTTTTGAAGCGTAGACATAAATATGGACAGACCGCTTGAAGCTGTCATTAATACCGGTAATATCAGGAATAAAGCCAGGTAATCGGAGACTTTCCGGTGCCATGGACGCGACTTTTGGATTTGCCAGATATCGTTGAATGTATCTTCTATGGACGAAATCAGGTTAATGACTGTGTAGAATAAAAGGATAAGACCGACTCCGATAATGACTCCGCCTTGTGCTTGCGCCAGATATCTTTCTACGAACTTAAAGGCTTCGCTTAATTCTTGTTCTTGTCGGGGAAAATAATCGAATAGTTCCTGTTGTACTGCTTCCTGAAATCCGAAGCCTTTGGCAATACCTAATAATACTGCCAGTAGGGGAACAATAGCCAACAATGTACTGTAGGTAAGAGCGGAAGCTTTCGTTTGAAGGTTCTCGTTATTGAATCCGCGTATGGCCAGTATGACTGTCTTGATCGTATTTATATATATTTCTTTCAGGCCGCTTACTTCATTTTCTGTAATTCGCCAGATGTCGTAAGTAACAAAATGAATGGTTCGTGTCAGCAAGGCGTTGATCCGTTCTCCCAGAGGCTTTTTTTCAGCAGTCTTTTTATCCGTCTTCTTTTTCATGCTGTGAAATGTAGGGGCAAAGAGTGTTTGCCGGATGAATAAAAAAATGCAGCCTGCCTGTAAGCCGGGTTCTGTACTCCCGTTTGCACGGAAGCGTCTGCCATTTATCTTGTCTTGCTGTCACCAGTAAGCTTTAGCGGTCTACCCCCCGGCATCGGACGAGCAATCCTACATGCGCCGGTATACATGACCTTACAACCCATAAGACGTACGGCATCCCGTATTACTACGGCATCCGGTGAGCTCTTACCTCACCTTTTCACCCTTACCGGACATATCCGGCGGTTATTCTCTGTTACGTTACTCTACCCTCACGGACAGCTTCCCGTTAAGAAGTATGGTGCTCTGTGTTGCCCGGACGTTCCTCTCACCCGAAGGTGAGCGACAGACCGGCAGGCTGCAATGCGACAAAGATAGGTATTTTAGTTGACAGTTGACGGTTGGCGGTTGACATTTTTAGGTAAAGACAAGGACAGAGTACTTATCGAGTTGCTTTTGGCTTACTTATTAAGTAAACGCCGGACTACTTAATAACTAATACTACTGACTACTTATCGAGTAGATGAATGGCTTCTTAATAAGTAGACGAATGGCTTCTTTTATAAAGAAAGGAGCACTTTCCATAACCAGTCAACTGTCACTTGTTAGCTGTCAACTGGAATGAACTTTCTGCCGTTCTTACTGTTATATTACTGAAAGCATGACCATTTGGCAGGGGAGTGATTGTTAAAAAGGTACTTTGCAATACACAGTACTGTTAAGCGCAGTTAACCCCGGATAAATCGCCGTTAAAAGTGATAAAAAATCAAAGCCAAATGGAATAATCGCACGTTTTTTGAACTTTCTTTGTCGAAAGAAAAGTGTTAAATTTAAATGTTTGATAAAATAGAAAGAGTATGAAAACAATGTGGAAAAATGTGCTAGGAGTCGTTCTTGTTGCTGCCATCAGTACCGGTGCTGCGGTTGGGACAAGTGCTTATCTGATGAATAAAAAACAACCGGTTTATGTCACTGATTCAACAAATACATTTAATCAACCTGTCCGGTATGCCGGATTGAATGCAGTGGCTGCTGAAAATACGGATTTTACTAAAGCGGCAGAAAGTACGGTACATGGGGTAGTGCATATTAAAGCTACGACGAATGCTAAGCAATATGCTGATGACGGTAGAGGCCAGCAGCAGTATGTTGATCCTTTCGAATACTTCTTCGGATTTGGAGGACGAGGAGGTGGAGGTTTCCAGCGTCCGCAACCACAACCCCGCGTAGGTTCTGGTTCGGGTGTCATTATTTCCACAGATGGATACATTATTACAAATAACCATGTGATCGATGGTGCTGATGAATTGGAAGTCACATTGAATGACAACCGTAAATTTCCGGCAAAATTGATTGGAACCGATCCTACCACGGATATTGCTTTAATAAAAGTAGATGCAAAGGATCTTCCTACTATACCGTTTGGTGATTCTGAAAAACTGAAAGTAGGAGAGTGGGTGTTGGCTGTAGGTAATCCATTCAATTTAACCTCTACTGTTACTGCCGGTATCGTTAGTGCAAAAGGCCGCGGTATTTCTATGGGAGGTGACAGAAGTAAAATTGAATCATTTATCCAGACTGATGCTGCTGTAAATCCTGGTAATAGCGGTGGTGCTTTGGTAAACACGAAAGGTGAACTGATTGGTATCAACACGGCTATTTATTCGGAAACAGGAAACTTTGCCGGATATTCATTTGCCGTACCTATTAGTATTGCAGGTAAAGTGGCAAGCGATTTGAAACAATATGGAACTGTACAGCGTGCTGTTCTGGGTGTTTTGATGATGGGCGTGGGTGATATTGCCGAGCAGTTGAGTTATCCTAATCTGGATAGTAAACTGAAAGAGGAACTGACTGAGTTGAAATCGAAGATCAAAGTGTCTGAAGGTGCTTGTGTATCTGATTTTGCTGATAGAAGTTCTGCAAAAGAAGCCGGTATCGAAAAGGGTGATGTGATCATTGCTGTAAATGGAGCAAAAGTGAAAAATGCAAATGCATTGCAGGAACAGATCAGTAAATACCGTCCTGGAGATAAGGTAGAAGTCACTGTTGATCGTAATGGAAGTAATAAGACATTTACTGTAGAACTTCGTAATGCACAAGGTAGTACATCTGTTGTAAAAAATGCAGGTGATAATAGTGCAGATGTTCTTGGAGCCGCTTTTAAAGCGTTGACGGATAAACAAAAACGTGAACTTGGTGTAAGTTATGGTGTTGAAGTAACCGGATTATTAAAAGGTAAAATGAAAGATGCCGGAATCCAGAAAGGCTTCATTATCATGATTGTTAACGACCAGAAGATATCTACACCTGAACAACTCGAAAAGTTGGTAGATAAAGTATTGAAAGGAAATTCTGATGATCGTTACATCGTTGTGAAAGGTTTTTATCCGAATGGACGTACAAAAGTTTATGCTATTGATCTAGCCGAATAATAAAATAAAGTTATATTCGTCTTATTTGGCGGGAAGATTGTTAAAGGTTTATAATTGGTCGGGTGTAGGGTGCACACGACCAATTTTCTCAATAAAAATAATATTATCTTTGCACCCTGATATTTCTCAATTAAAAACATTGGATGAGACAGTTAAAGATTACAAAGTCCATTACCAATCGCGAAAGTGCTTCGCTTGATAAGTATCTTCAGGAAATAGGCCGCGAAGATCTTATTACAGTTGAAGAAGAAGTAGAATTGGCACAGGCAATCAAAAGAGGAGACCGTAGAGCATTGGAGAAATTAACCAGAGCAAATCTGCGTTTCGTCGTTTCTGTGGCAAAGCAATATCAAAATCAGGGGCTTAGTTTGCCTGACCTTATTAATGAAGGTAACCTGGGATTGATAAAAGCCGCCGAGAAGTTTGATGAAACGAGAGGGTTTAAGTTTATTTCTTATGCCGTATGGTGGATTCGTCAGTCTATCCTGCAGGCTTTGGCAGAACAGTCAAGAATTGTTCGTCTTCCGTTGAATCAGGTTGGCTCGCTGAATAAGATCAGTAAAGCTTTCTCTAAATTCGAACAGGAAAACGAACGTCGACCATCTCCCGAAGAACTTGCAGACGAGCTGGATATTCCTGTAGATAAGATTTCAGATACTCTAAAGGTGTCCGGAAGACATATCTCAGTAGATGCCCCGTTCGTAGAGGGCGAAGACAATAGTCTTTTGGATGTGCTTGTGAACGACGACGCTCCTATCGCTGACCGATCGTTGATGAACGAGTCACTGGCTAAAGAAATTGATCGAGCACTTGCTACACTGACCGAAAGAGAATGTGAAATAATCAAAATGTTTTTCGGTATAGGCTGTCAGGAAATGACATTGGAAGAGATTGGCGACAAATTTGGCCTCACTAGAGAGCGCGTCCGCCAGATCAAGGAAAAAGCAATTAGAAGATTAAGACAAGGAACACGTAGCAAGCTCCTCAAATCGTATTTAGGTTAACCTCGGGTAAAACCAAAGAGGTAAACAAAGCTCCATATCCGGAAGGATAAGGAGCTTTGTTTTTTTACTGGTATGGTTTGTCTATTTCTGAAATGAATAAGCAATTATGATTATCGTGTTTTCTATATAATATATGTGTATTCGTTTTCTCAGGTTTAGAGTTCTTTTGTTGTTGATTAATTTTTTTTCCCCGTAACATTCAGTGATACAGAAGTGTAGTGATTTTGCTGCGATATTAAGTAAAAAATAAAGTAAGAAAAGTTTGGAGCGTATGTTTTATAACACTACTTTTGCATCCGCATTCGAGAGAGAACGGCACTGCAAAACATGATGAAAAAACTTTTAGAAAAAACTTCTGAAAACATTTGGAAGTATGAAATAAAAGTTCTTATCTTTGCATCCACGTTCGCTAAAAATCTGGCGAATGTAACAACAAGAGTTCTTTGAAAGATTTACATATCAACAAGTAGTACAAGTATTAAAAAATTAATA
>OGPA01001426.1_pt1 | contig 19955 bp, 17 predicted proteins | sample 1552841 | NCBI WGS metagenome assembly OGPA01 (sample SAMEA2579916, study PRJEB22360) | human gut metagenome | reverse complement strand
CCACTGCCATTACTTCATGATGCTGAGATAAAAGTGTGGCGATGGATAAGCCAACATATCCTGTTCCTGCTACTGCGATTTTCATGTGTGTTCTTCCTTTCTTCTTATCTGCTTTCCTTAAATATATCTTTTTATTTTTTGATACAAATCTAATAATCTTGTCCTACATATCTTGTTATAACTTTCTAATCTTTCTACGTCTATCTTTCCCATCTTAGTTTTCCTCGTATTTCAACATAATCCACTAAACATATTTATGATTATATATTACCATACAAGAAATATTTCAACAATAATACTTATAAATAACCTTGTACGTCAAACAAAATTGATGTGTACATATTTCTGGCTTATCTACATCCAATCCCTTAACTATTTTATATCCTTCTTTCAATTCTGAAATGGTATTTTAACCGGATTCCCCGGAGAGCAGATTATCTGCCCTTTATTGTTACTATATCTATCTGACTTTGTAACCTTTACATAATGAACAATTTCATTTATCTTTCTTTTTGTTCCATCCTGCATAAGCACCTATCTACCACTTACTTTTCTACTCATATTTTATCATAATTGAATTAATACAGAAATAAATATCTCTCCTTCCACCTTCTCTATAGTTACTGAAAAATGAAAAATAAAATACTTACGCAGTCCTTATCTGCATTTTATTTCTCGGATGCATTTCTCTTAATATATCTGCCTGCTTTTGAGAGGAAACATGTATATATATTTGCGTTGTTTTAATAGAACTATGCCCTAAAATTTGTTGTACACAACTGATATCCACTCCTTCTTCAATCAAATATGTCGCAAACGAATGGCGAAACATATGAGGAGTAATATTACGTTCAATTTTAGCCTGCTTTGTATATTTTTTCAGCATTAGCCTAATGGACTGCTCCATAAATCTACTCTTTCTCTTATTTATAAAAAAATATCCACACGCATGAATCTCTTCTTTATTTTCCGCATAATATCTATTTAAAAGTTCTATAACTGATTCTTCTCCGATTTGAACAATCCTCTCTTTTCCCCCTTTCCCCATAAATCGTATTACTCCAGATTCTAAATTAATATTCTCAATCCTTATATTTGCTATTTCATAAACTCTCGCTCCCGTAGCAAAAAGGACTTCAATAATTGCTACATCCCGTAAAATAAATCGCTGATTCTTTTCCGACTCTCTCAGTTCTTTATACATACAATTAAGTAATTTTTCTATTTCCTCCCGAGGAATAATTCTTGGTAGTACACGTTCTTCCTTGAACTTTGTATGTACACGTCTCATTGGATTTTCTTCAATTATATCTTCTTCTTCTAAATATGCATAAAATACTTTCAGAGATGCTATTTTTCTTTTAACTGTTTTCTGCTTATATTTTTTATGCAAATAAGTAATATATCTTTCTATTTTTTCTTTCGAAGGTTCCTCTTCCTCTATAAATTCTATAAACTGACGTAAATCAATTCTATATGCTTTCAATGTGTTCCAATCTAACTCTTTTCTGTATTCGCAATATTCCAAATACATGTTTATCATTTCCTGTAATTTCATATTTGTATCCTCCAAAGCCTTTTTGGTAAGTCTAGCACAATTTTAATGGTGGATAATACTTAATTATCCAAAATAATAAGGAGGATAACGAATGCTTAATAATTTTGAATATATCCAAAAATTATACACAGTAATAAAAACCCAAAAACACTTAAATAATGAATACGCCATTATTTTTGTATATAATAGCCCAGAAACTATGAATGATATAAAGCATTTATCTGAGTGTATCTTTCAAGAAGAATTACATATGATTGTTACTTCTTTTAGAAAAACTGCTGAGGTTGTCTATGCTATTGATGGCGAGAATAAATTTATCGATTGTATACTAGATTTAAAGAGAAAACATAAATATTTGCTTGTATATAGTATGGCACAGAATCTAAATGGAGACGGAAGAAGGAGCTTGATTCCTCTTTTATGTGACTATTATAATTTAATTAATATCGGCGGTGATTTTATAAGTACTGTAATGGGTCGTTCTAAAGATGTTATGTATTCAATTTTACAACCAAAAGGCTTTCCATTTCCTAAAACTTATTATTTGCGAAACACTATGGAAATACAAAATGTGTTACCTTATATAACAAGTGGAAGATGGATTTTAAAACCAAATAATGAATCGTCAAGCATTGGGCTTCAAGTGCATGACTTTTCCCAATATAAGAAAGATGAAATATATACTATTTTAAAGGAGTATCAAAAAGAATATCCTGTTTATTGTGTACAAGAATTCATTGCTGGGGAAGAAGTTGCTGTACCAATATTAAAAATTAAAGATAATTATTATTGCCCTGGAATAAGTCAGGTAGATTTCCCGGAAGGAAGGACATACATAGACTATAATATGGTTAATCTTGAGACTTATGGTTATTTTGAATACCAGGGTGTATTAAAGGAAAAATTATTTGAAATTAGCTGTAATGTATCTAAAACATTAAGAATGTCTGCTATGTCCAGAATAGATTTTAGGATTCGCAACAATATCCCTTATATCGAAGATATCGGTGCAAATCCTACCATTTCGGTCCATAATGGTGTAAGTCAATTATATTGTGATTATTTACAAGATGAGCCACATTGTATTTATTCCATATTGGTGTATGCCGCACTGATTGAAAAAGGGTTATTTAAACCATCGTTCTAATAATCCCCATAATATAATAGACATATAAATACTATCTCCGTACATCATCAAATCCTCTGGAAATTTCATTGCATTTTGCAGCTCTTTGATAGATTTATACTGTCCCCAGTTTTTTTTAAGAAATTCCCATTTATATTCAAAAATACTGCAATATTTTCTAAGTAAATAGGGCGTTTCTATTTTCTTTTTATACAAACAAAAATTTTCATGATCACCCTTAAGATAATATAAAATCAACAAGTTGTGCATGGTAAAAAATTGATGGTATATATCTGAACTTTTTAAAACATATTCTGAACACTTTATTATATCAACATAGTTTTTTTCGAAAGCAGTCATTATTAATGTTGCAATATAATTATTTAATATGATAGGATAGTCACCTGTTAAATTCGGAGTTATATTTTGTAGTAAAGTTAAAAATTCCTTCAACACTTGTTTTATATCCTGTTTTCCACATAAAAATGCAGCAATATATTTATTATTCATCATAGGAAATTTATAATCAGAAGTATGTACTTCACAATCCGATAACAATGAAAAAGCCTCTTTATATTTTCCTTTACCTATTAATGTTACACTATAGTTAATACGGGTTTCTTCATGTACAATAATATTATTTTTACTCATCTCAAAAGCCAGATGGGTATAAGTTTCCTTTTTTTCTTCATTCAATGCAAAAAGCAGATTTCCTAAGCGATAGTATTTTATCTTTAACGCTAGATTATCACATTCATTTTGTTCTATCCACGAAATTAAACGGTCAGTTACTTTTTTTACAGAAAAATCTTCTATCATTGTTGAAAAAGAAACTGCATCTAAAACATAGGTAAAGTATTTTGAATCTGGGCAGGTAAAAAGCTGTATATCATCAAATAGCTTTCTATATCTATTAAATAACGCTATTATCAAACTGTTGTCCTCTTCTAAAGTATACATCACATCTGCTATATAACTTAATATACATAGATGTGCTTCTGCATCAATTTCTGTATTTACTCTGGTTAATTCTAAAACTTCTTTATATGTTTCCCGAATTTCTTCTTCAGCATAAGAACCTCTATGCTGTTTATATTTCTCCAACTTTAAAATTTTTTTACCAATAATATTTTTTTCTAATGAATGCCTGATTATTTCATGAAATTTTAAAGGCTGTTCTTTATGATGATAATAGGCTATAATTACATATGAGAGTTTTTTACTTTTTTTGAGGGGCATTATCAAAGAGCTTATTGCCAATTCGGCATAATGTGTAGGATATTGTTCTTGCAAATAATCCATTATTTGATCATATGATATATAATCCAATATTATATCAGCGTTTTTTTGATAATATTCTCGAAATAACATCTCCGTAAAACGATAGCCAAACCTATCAATGTTTTCTAAACTGATAGAATTTAATTTAACGGATTCTAATAATAATGCATCTTTTGAATTTGAAAGAAGTTCTCTATAAGGATTTTTGATTATATCTTCTAAGTTTTCTAAATCTTTCGTGTTAAATTCTTCAAAAAGAAGACTACAAATTTTTAAAAAATGATTTAATTCATCTTTTTTGAAATTATAACCTTTGGATTTTATTAATATGTTAATTATATCCTCAATATTTTTATCTGATATATTTTCTTTATCTTTATAAAAATTGTTTATCTTATCAAAAAAACCTACATCTATAGAATTAACAATCTCAATCATATGGGGAGATGGCCGCTCCGTTCCCAATAAAATATTATAATCCTCTTTTGCTAATTGTACATTGAACGTATATAACCCGTCAAAGAAATTATCTGGCTGCATATTGGAATCTGAAATAATCAATAACGTTGTATCTGTTATATATCCCCCTTTAATTAATAATCCAATAAAATTTATAAATGAAGCATCTTCTGATTGCAAAATAGAAAAATTATTCACTACAAAGATTTTCTTTAACTTTTTATGTTTTTTGGGTTTTTGATGTATAAAAAATATCTTTTTTAAACTTTCTATCTGCGAACGTGTAATCTGATGATTCGCAATTTCTAATGCAATATTAGCAATAAAATCAATAAAACCTACTACCGGGTTCATTTCAACTAAAAAATTTATAATTTCTGCACTAATTTTGCGAAATATAGATTCTTTCTCTAAGCCCATATCAACAGAGCCATCAGATATATCTTCAAAATATATTACTTTATACTTTAGTTTTAATTTATCAATTAAAACTAAAATTACTTTGTATAAAGATGTAGGAAAATTGATACAAATAACTCGCTCACAGTTATTTGATAGTTCTGATAAGAATTTGTCTAATTTCTTTATACATGGTAAGTCCATATACGACATAAAATAGTCCTTTCTGGTATTAAAATGGATAATTAAGTATTATCTGTTATTCCTGTAACCTTTATGTTTTCAGTAAAAAATACGACTGGTATTTCTTCCACTGTCCATTCTTTCAATCATATCTTTACCATTCATCTTTAAATTCCATTTCATTCATCTCTGGAAAATCTAACAATTCAGAAACTGTCATTCCCAATCCCATCGCAATCTTGCGTAATGTCTTCAGCTTTAGATTTTTAGTTTCTCCATTCATCATACTACCAAGGGTTGATTGTGTAATCCCTGATAATGTAGCTAACTTGTTAATCGTTATTTCTCTTTCTAAACATAAGTCTGTTAATCTCTTTATTATGGCATCTGAATACGTCATGTAAATTCTCCTTCAATTACAAACCTATATACCATTAGTTTAATTTATTTCAAAATAAATAATTTTATATTTTTTCTTATTATTTATAAAAAATATAACAATAATTGCTTGCTGCTTCCAAACTGTGAACAAAGTATACAGAATCTAACTTTATTATCTTTCTCAAGTATATAAAATTATTTAAATATAAAGTATGATTAAATTATTCTAAATTATAATTATTTATTACTTAGTTAATTTTATAATTTATATGGATTAAAATTGCTGACTTTATATTCATCCGGATGAATTGCCCGCTCAAGGCTTTCAATAATTAAAATAGCCGTATTACGAAAAAAATTTAAATGTTCATCTGTAATAGAAATAACCGTACTCTCAAAAGGTGATGTGAAAAACTCTTCTTCTAATAATTCTATAGACATCATACTATTAACATTTTCTAGTTCTTTCCTATTTTTTTGTATTACTTCTTCCATTTTAGTTTTTATTCTATCAGTTGTTCTTCCACCTGCATGAGCTAAAGCATGCCGAAATAAAGTATAATATTTCCATATTGATAACAATTCATTTTGCGATGTTATAATCGAAGCAGATCCATCTTCTATTTCTTTAAGAAAATTATTTCTTAAATTGTTTTTTTCTAATTCATTAAACAAATTAATTAATATTTTATCTTCCCTAATTTTACTACTTTCCCTTCCTTTTGAAACTAAATATTCTTTAATAGCCTGTTCACAAATAGCATATAACATTAAAAATTCCATTGCTTTTTTATACCATCCTATTGGATCTATATTTTCCATTCTTAACTGATTAAAAACTTCTACAGATATTCCTCTATTTTCCCTCCCTCTTCTCATTAATATTGGATTCATTATTCCTGCCCCAACACTAAAAACAGCTGCAAGATTCTGATCTTGATGAAAATTATTAAATGCGCAAAGTAATTTTTCAAAATCATCTTTAGCAATGTACTCTTGTAGTATCGTCTCAAGTGCATCATTAACTTGGATAAAACAAAACTGATTATAAAATTCAATATAAAAACTTTCACTTAAATCTGTTGGAATTAATGGACTAAATGTTGCTTCTAACATTTAAAATCATCTCCTTAACTCTTATATTAATCATAATTACTTAGCTATAAAAGTTGAACAACAACTATTTGGATTCTGACACAGATATGCATATACCTATATTTCATTAATCGATTATGATACTTCCGTTTATTTTTCTCTTCTTAAAGCAATCCATTTTTCAAACTCTACTCTTTCTCCCTCTTCAATCCAAATTTTATCATCAATATACACTCCTGGATATTCTTCATAAAATTGAGGTACATTTTCTGTATTATAATCATACTGGAAAATACATATTTTTTTCCCCAATGCATCTGCGTAACCCAACTCCCACGGACACCATTGTGACTTTAGTGTACTTTTAGAAAGAAAAATAACAAATACCTTACTTTGCTTTATTCTTTCTTTAATCACCTGTACTGTGGAAGCATTACACCATTGTCGTTTCAAATCAAATTTGTCATTTACCCAATCAATATACGACACATATCCATATTGATTTAATTTTTTATAAAATTTTACAATTTTCTCCTCATCCTGCGAGTTATGAGAAATAAACACATCAAATTCTTTCATTTTTTCCAATTCATCTACATATAATCTTTTCATCAGTATTTGAGGGCCACTTGCATTTGTTACCTTTTCATTATCTATATAATTCTTTTTCCCTTTCTTTTTCCTTCTCAATACAAAAGGTAACCCCATACTTTGAATATATCTCATAGATTCCTCTTTTAAGGAAAAATTTCTAGTACAAGCATTAACTTTATAAAAAAATTCAACTATTTTTTCGGATTTATATTTTGATAATTCTCGGATTATTTCTAATTTCTCATGTAAATCGTGAATCCAAAAATATTTATCTATAAACTTCGAAGCATACTTGGGCTCTATCTCCTGAACATAATATAAAGCTTTTTGAATTTTTGCTTCCCGTTTTCTTAATTTAGCTATAGATTTTTCATATACATTTTTTTCTACTATTTTCCGCTCTTCTTCTGAAATAATACTTCTATTACTTTCCTTTCGCAATTTTTTTCTACAGTGATAGGAACAATCTAATATAAAATTGTATGGCTTTCTAAAATTATATCTGCTCTTTTTACCATACTTAATAAGTATATTATTTTTATTATGCCAATATTGATACTGTTTCTCTAAATCATCCCACAAATCTGGATATAACCGTACAAATGTATTAATAAAATATTCATCTGTAAAATTTTCCGGCATTAACACAGCAATCTGTTGAATCGGTTTTTTAAATTTCTTTTTATAATCAATATACATTTTATTAAATTGTCGGGCAGTACCTCCCATATAACATCACCACCACATTTCATTCTCAACATTCAATATCTTTCGGACATTCTAACATTTCATAAAAATTATATACATTTCATTTTTTACAAATAGTATTTTATATTGACTGTAATCCCTTTAAAATTAAACTTACAGCCTCATCAACATAAACTGTGTTAAATAATATCTCATTTTCTTCCTTTGTTAATCCATTATTTAAATCAATATGTCTTAATTTATCTTGCAACTCCAGATAATAGACTTCTTCTCCTTGCTCTTTATACTTTTGCAATAATTCTCTATACTCTTTATTATGTAAAATCTGCCACTGTTCTGTTAGCGAATCAGAGCATCTATTATTTTGTAATAATTCGCATACATCATGAACAACGCCGCCAAAACCACCAAGTAAATATAATGGACACCCTTGTTCAGACGCAATTAAAATTTCTTCTAATACACCAGGCATTTTCCCTTTATATCCAACTTTTCTTCCACCAGCACATACACGGACATCACACTCTTTAATCATTCCATAACGCATTTTTGTCAAGCTCTTTCCCCATACATATTTATTATTGATTGTATCTGGAGGTAAAAACTTTTTTTCTGTTTGAACAAAATCCAAAACATCTTCATCAATTGGAATTTCTTTCATTTCTAATAATTCTTTATACTGCGCTATCCACTTCTTTACTTCTAATGTATCAGCTAAATAAATCGGCCATGCAATATAATTTTTCAAATGTATTTCTGAAGTTTTTAATCTATCTTTCAATACCTGTGCTTCCTGCAATAATTGTTCTGTATATCCACCCTTTCGCAAGTCTCCTCCATATATAAGGGTCGCCCCTCCCGCAAGTGTATAATTTGCTATATATTGCGACAGTTTTAATAAGTGCATCTCATTTTGTCCTTTGTTTTTTAATTCGTTTATCTCTGGCTCTGATATTGAAATTCCTATTCTTTTCCCAAGCAACTTACTCTTTTTACATTCTACAGGTGTATATATCTCCATCCCCATCTTTTTTAAAAACTCCATTTCTTCAGAATAAACAGGGGGATCTGGATAAATAATTTTATCATATTTTAATGTCATACCCTCACTTTTTTCTATAAGTTTAGGCATATCTATCATTTCCGGTGGTCTACACATTTTCTTAACTTTTCCGGACATTTTCAATTTTAATGATTCTAATTTTTTATCTGCATAATTAAATCTAATCGTCTCTATTAGAATGTTTTCAAGAACTCTATATAAATCATCTATTTCAGCTTTTCCATCAGTGATATCTACCCTCACAACCGGCACATTCCCTGCAAATGGAAACTTCCTATCCATTGCTTTATTAATCAAATCAATCTCAATCATTGGTCTTTCAAACTCTTTTGCTACTTGAATTTCCCTTTGACACCAATATCTTGAAGAGTAAACATCTGAATTAATTATTATAACCGATGATTCCTTTATATTATTAATTATTTCATCGTCAAATCTGTATCCAGCCCCAATATCATTTGAATCAAAAAAACGCTTCATTGACGAATTATCTATTAACTTTTTTAATTGTTTCGCTATATTTATCCCATTTTCTTCTTCTTTTGTGTGGCTTAAGAAAATCTTCAAAGCACTATCCGTACTAATAATTTTCTTTTCCTCGTTAAATCCATAGCGATACATCTCATGCATCATCGAAATAAACAGCTGCTGTTCCTTACAATCATCCAATTCATATTCCCTAATAAAATTATACTGTTGAACCTTAGTACCTATATTATAAGCGAATTTATCTAATGCAATCGGAACAATTTTGGCATTCTCAATATCATATAAAGATTCCACATAATTTGTCCACTTATTATTTGAAACACTATTAATGCCAACAAAAATATATATCAGTACCTTCTCTGATTTCAATTCTGGCAACACAGATACTTCATTTTCCCGAGAATTTGAATAGTAAAAAATAGGCAAGTTGATTGTTCGAGAAAATGGTCGATCTATATCACGCGTCAACATTTTAGTAATATATTGTATATACTCTCCAACACTTTCCTGATCCTCTTTATTCCATACCACTGCAACAGATAATGGCTCCATATTCCCTCACCTCTCATACATCATTGTCAAAAACACCTTATAATGTAACATATCATTTTTCTAACTTATCAATTCATATCATTGCCAAAAGCTATTTTCTTCATCAACTTTTTATATTCAATCATTTTTTCATTAGTTTCTATCAACTCTTTCACAAGTATATCATATTCTGAATATCTTTTCTGAATATCCTGCGGTGTCCCCTCCCTGTCCCTTTTCAATTCTTTCTCATACCATCTTCTATATTTTGCCTGCCATTTTGTTAAATGTGGACGCAATCCTATATTCAAAACTCTTTCAGTAAGTTTTATCAAATCAGCCGCATATGTAATCCTAGTTGCAGGAATATCTTCTAATAGCTCTCTCGTAATCCCAAAGAACTTATACCATGAATCATATACTTCTTTTATTACATCATTTTCTTGATCAAAACGTAATCCAATCTTTCTCGTACTCAACTCCACCCATATTTTATAAGCTATTTCTTGGTCTTTCTTATTATATGAGAGCTTTACACTACTTTTCCCTATTCCCAAACTAACTTCTTCTACTGTAACAGACTTTCTATTAGCAAAATTAACACTTTGTCTTATAAAAAATGAAATTACCAATATCAAAATCAGTATAATTACTACAGCAAACCAATTAAATTTCAGAATAAATGTACTGCATCCCTCCAGTTTTATATCCATTATATTCATTTATCTTTCCCTTTCCATAATTTTTAAAATATCTTCCTATCTAGCACTTTCCCCTTTAAATCTAACAAAATCTTCTGATTCCTTCCATTTATATGGTAAACCTTGCTGTCCTATTTCATAATGATTTTCAACCCAACCAACTAAATCTATACATATGTTATCCTGTAATTTTTTATATGCTCTCCCCTTGGCAATCGCTTCAGCGAATTCTTCAGGAAGTTCTATAGCATTCTCCCCAAAATACCAATAATAAAATGACAATAAGACTCTGTCTATTCTTGTATCATGGGAAAGATTGTTTTGGTTTATTCCATCCGCATAACTATGATGTGAATTTTCCTGTGTCCATTCGTTATTGATATGATGATAGATATTGTCACCATAACATTGTTGATAGTTTCCATCAAAGCGAGGTTTCTTCACTCCAAATCTAGAATCGTCCCAGTATTCATCAAACGAGCATATTTCATCAATCCTCATTAAGAACACCATTTTTTGTGATATTGCCGTGCCTGCCCCTCCAAACCCCGCAACCCAGTCTCCTACTGAAGCGCGTTCTCGAATTTGTGGTTTACATGTTGCCAATGAACAAATATTCCAAAAAGGATTAGGGGCAAAGCCATAATCCCTTTTAATTACATATGAATATAAACACATCTACTTATTTCACCATCCTAACAAGTTCCTCTCGGTGCATTCCAATTTCTTTTAGGTCCATTCCAAGTATTATCCCCGTTAATTCCACAAATAATACTTTCTCCATTCCATTTCTGAAGAGAATTTCCATATTTCTTTAATGCTTCTGGCAGCTTACTATCACTTTGTCCAGGTAAATAAACTCCTACTATACGTCTCCCCATTCTTGCTGCATGTTCTATTTCCCAATTTACATATTCGCTTTTACTTGTATTCTTTCCTATCAAAACAACAGTAGTCCCAGCCCAATCAATACGTGGTCGGATAATAGATTTTATATATTCTTCATTATGGGCATTATTCGGATTTTTATTTTCATAAATTGAACTGTCTTTCATTTTCATCCCATGCTTGTCAAGCAATGCCTTTAAATCTTCTATTCTTCCTGCATCCGTATGATAATGTGAAACAAAAATATTTTTTGTATTGCTCATATTGTATTCCCTCCTCATTATAAAATTTTTTCTATTTTCAGCTTTTATTCTTAGTGATTTAATATTATCATATTTAAACTTTTTTAACAATTGTATTTATCTTAAAAGTTAATTTAACTATTTTATGATATGGTAATTTTCTATCCGACTATTCATTTTCCTACCTCAACCTATTCTTCTCACACATAATGCGTAGCATCTTTTACCTACATAGTAATTAGTATTTTCCAAAAAATATACAAAAAAACTGCCAACAGTTACGATTATAATACCGTTACTGTAACAGTTTCTTCGATAAATACCTGAATAAAATTACAAGTTTTTATCCAATATGCTTTTTTATGGCTCCCTCTAATACTCTACCCACATCATCCATATCTAAATCCTGATTAAATAATATTAATGTTGCTGTACTCGTATATCGAGGTAATGTCTTATCCCTATACCATAATAATTCATGATTCAAAAAATCAATACTTAATTGTTGAACATTCAATCCTGTAGCTTCCATGCTATATCTCATTTTATCAGGATGTTTGCATGGCAAACCTTTTTTACATTGACAAGGCTTACATTGTCTACAGCTTCCACTTAACAGGGAATATCCTTTCATATATGTTTCTAAATCACGTGTACACTTTTCTATAGTAGTTTTTAACGTGGCATTTGCAGCTTTAACTGCTAGATATTTATTCTTTATATCCTGATAATATTTCATTTCTGTAGAAAAAACCAGCATAACAGCATGTGAATAATTCTTTACAATATTTAAAAAAGGAGAAGCAAGTGGCGGGCAACTCCACTTCTTTCCATAGTTAGGACATCCTTTTTTACAAGCCTCTGCCAATCGCTCTCCCTCAAAATACTTTATCAAAATTTCTGTGTTTTTAAAAATTCTACTTTTTATCTCAATATAAATTGTTCTGTTTATAAGAATCTTCTTTCTTCTTAGAAATAACGTGTCCACCATACTAAATCCCTAGTTTTTTCGTATCATACGCTGTACTGGACATTTTTCTGTATACTTACAATTCATCATCTGATCTGCAACAAATTTCTGTTCTAGTTTCAGATACTTTGAACGATAATATATATCCTCCAGCGACTTCTGATAGATAGAATCCGGTTCTACGATATTGCCCTCACTGTCAACTAACTGAATATACTTGAAAGCTTCACATCCAAAAACTTTACCATCATATCTCACGCAAAGTTTATTCCTTCCCGCATAGCAATGTGCCTTACACTCATCTAACTGTAACGGAATCCCCACACGCATTTTTTCACTAGAAATCTCTTTCAGCAACTTCTTTACCCTGATGTTTTCCTCATTACTTAAAACTAACTGTTTTATATTCTGTGTAGCTCTACCATGCGGAACTAAACCTAAAAAGCTTACTCTGTCAATACCTTCTTGTTCTGCAAATTCCATTACCCTTGGTATTTCTTCTACATTTAGTTTCGTTGGAACAAAATGTATTTCTGAAAAGATTCCTTCACTTTGAACCTTCCGTATACTTTCAAAAACAAACTTCTGATATCCTGAAGTCCCCATAAACTGATTATATATTGTCTCATCAATTGCCGGTAAATCAAAAATTATTTTATCTACTCCAGCTTCATATAATTTCTGTACCAATTTTAAATCTACACTTTGTGCCTGTCCTTTATCATTTAAAGAAATTCCACTGGTATATATATACACATTTACTTCTCTGTCCTTAGCATACTGTACAATATCCAATAATCCTAGATGTAAAAAAGGTTCACCACCAGATATACTCAAAACTTTCGTATCTAAAGTCACTAGACTGTCAATTAATTCTTTAACCTTTTTTGTTTGTATCATCAATGTGCAATTAATATCGGAACAAGATGAACAATGCATACATTTATTGGGACATTTATGTATTATTTCTATTGAAATCTGTTTCATTTTTGGATTTCTCCTTCTATCCTTAAAGTCATACTTTTCATATTTCTCATCTAATTAATATCTTATTCTTTTATATAAAGTCCATACTTCACAGATAATGTCTTTTGTTTATTTGGTCCAGCATTAACCACTGTACTTTCAACCGGATCAAACGATATTTTTAAAATTTTATCATACTTAATTTCTCTTTCTTGATTATCAACACATTCTATTTTTATTGGGATATCCAACGAGGAATCTGTTATTTTTTTATAATTTTCATATATATAATCTGCTTGTTTTGCTTTTAAACAATAAATATCATAAAATATTTTTAAAATATCATCTGGTACATCTACGGTAACAGCTTCTGATTCCGAAAGATAATTTTGTATTGTAATCTCAAAATCATCATTGATATACTCATTATATTTGTTCTTTTCTTCACTACCTAATCCATTTAAATATTTTGTTATTACTGATTTTGACATAGACATTTTAATATTTTTTGCCAATCCTTTTCCTTTATTAGTTAACATAAACTTTAATGTTGGAACTGAATTATTTGAGTTAAGATTATCGCTACAAAAAATAATAAAATCATCTTCACTACTCTTTTGATTAATCAACACTTCAAAAGCCGGTTTATATTCCTGGTTAGTCGCTCTAACACTCTGTCTATAAGAAAATGCAGCAACCACAATACCTATGATTGCAAAAATATAATATAGTGGTTCTACTATTTTTTTAATAGTTTCAGAGTTATTTTTTATCCATTTTATCACATTAATGATAAGCTTTATTATATATTTTATAACTTTTATTATATATTTCATAACCTTATCCTTTCTTCTTTTCTATGCATAATCTTTATCTGGATCTGAAATATTAATACCTGTTGCTATACCTCCATGTTATTATAAAATAAACAGGTGCTGGTTACGAAAATTAGTAAGACGGCCATCATAACAGAAGCATAGTGTTAGCACTCGCCTGAACAAAGTGCTAACATCATATTTGTAATATAGCATAAAATTTTTAAATGCGCAAGCAAAATTTGATGTTAAAACGATTTAATCGTTTTAACCGCGCAAAACTCAGTGTCTTAAGTAGCAAATCCATGTGATAAATTGACAAAATCGATTTAATAGATTATTATACATACAGACTAAATGAAAGGAAGGAAAAATAAATGCTGATTAGATTTTCCGTGTCAAACTTTCTTTCTTTTGATGAGGAACAAGAGTTATCATTGAAGGCGGGAAAAGCACGTAAATATTCAGAACGGTTGTATATAAAGCGCAAATTAAAATTAGTAAAATGTGAAGCCTTATTTGGTTGTAATGCTTCAGGAAAATCTAATTTGGTAGCAGCCCTTCAGTTTGTGCAAAATACAGTTGAGAATGGTTTTCCACGAGGATTTTCAAATAATTATTATAGATTAAAAAAAGAAAATCGTTTAAAGCCTTCTCGCTTCGAAATAGAATTTATTTGTCGGGATAAAAGATTTTGTTTTGGTTTTTCAGCAATTTTAAATAGTGGAAATATCATCGAAGAATGGTTATATGAACTAACTGCCTCTGGAATAAAAAAAGAGCTTTATTCCAGAAACGTTGAGGAAGAATCATTTATTATAGGGAGTTATTTCAAAAAGAAAACCGCAATAGCAAAACTAGTTAATTATGGAGAAGATTCATCCGGTGATCATGAAAATCTTTTTCTTACCATAATAAATAAAAGCAAAGGAAAAATGTTTGCTGATTTTCCTGAGTTAAATATTTTAAAAGATATATTCTTCTGGTTTGTTTTCCGCCTCAATATTAGTAAACCAGATGAGGTGCTTACAGGATATCCGTATTTTAAAGATTCTAATTTGGAAGAAATTGCAGAATTATTGTCAGCATTAGGAACAGGAATTCAAGAATTAAAAATTGTCGATGTTCCAAAAGAAATTGCAAAAGCAAAAATTCCAGAAGAAATATATAACAAAATAGTCTCCAATTTAGAGAAAGAAAATGCAAGGGTAAAAAAAGCCGGAAAGAAACATCATCCGTCAATTGTTGCTAGAGCTTATAAAGAGTTTTATACATTTGAAATAGATGAGAATGATAATATTTCTATTAGAACTATTGAGTTTAGTCATGAAACTAACGGGGTATACTTTTCTTTAAAAGAAGAATCTGATGGAACAGCACGTTTATTAGATTTAATTGAAATATTGTTTAAAATATCAAATGAAAACATTTACGTTATCGATGAAATTGATAGATGTCTACATCCTGCTATGACAACAAGAATTATAAATCTTTTCTTAAAAATGGCAGTTGAACGAAATACACAGTTAATTATCACAACACATGAATCAAGATTGCTGAAAGAGAATGTATTTCGTAATGATGAAATTAGTTTTATGTTAAAAACTGGAACAGGATCTACAATTATAAAATCACTTGAAAAATATCAACTACGAGCTGATAAAAAGATATATGAGGCTCTATTCGACGGAACACTAGAGGCAATTCCTAAATTTAATGATATATTGCTTGAAAAAATTGTAAAGAGTAATTTAATAGAAAAATAAGTGCAGAAGCAATAAGAGAAAATCTTTTAAATTCTATCTATTAGTAAACTTCCCGGTAGAGAAATTCTCTGCCGGGTACTCATGGTTTACCGTGTACTATATATTTAGCTTTCCTTTACTTAAATCGAATTCGATAAGGAAATTGTAAGGAGAGCGACACAAATAGATTCCATATTCTGTTAACTCTCACTTTTCCTTCTTCCCTACTGTACTTATACATAATTTATTTTTGATAGCATTTTCGTTTTTACCAAATCATGGGAATCATTACCATCCTCCATATCTATTTCAACTCTAAATGTATTATATGGTAATTTATCAATGTTTGAACCAAAACTAATTTTAACTTCCTCTACTGTCATTGGAACAAACATTTCTCTCTCTGTCTTCATTTTTGCTAATGCCTTTTTTTGAACTTCTACAACTTTCTCACGTTCTTTATCATCTATAATACTTCTCATTGCCAATGCCAACTTTTCATATAAACGATTTGTATTTACTAAAACAACCTCCTGATCTTCTTTATTCTCTATGACTTTTCCTGATAATACAGGCATAAATTTTTTACTTGACATTTGTATCACTCCCATTTTTGATTCAATTTTTCTTCTACAAATTTCTTCATATCTATTGGCATATATACTTTAAATTCTTTAAAACACTCAGTTATAATCTGACCTATTTTTAAATAATCAAGTATATAAAGCATTTGACTACTTTTTTTATCATACACAGTAATCCCAAATGTAATCCACGGACGTTTTTTCACAAGTTCATCTGTTTTCGTGTCATATACTGTATAATCATTCTCTCTAAAGTCAGGTATATATGTCATAAAATCAGCCCACTTCGACTCTTCTTTACTCTTCTTTTGATTCGTTTCGAAACTCTTACGACAATATCTCTGATTAATTGAGGCAACTAGTGAATGCTTTACTTTATATGCCTCTTCTAATAGTTCTCCCCATTCTTGGCTCTTCATTCGATAACTCATCCATTTCGATGAATCGCCTAAACATAGCTGTTCATATTGCTCATTTTTAACATTGTATGCCCTAAAATGAACCCTTACTATATATGATAATTCTTTATCCTCTTCTTCTGATGGAAATTTCTTTATCTTTTTTAGACTTTCCTCTAAAAGATTACTTAATCTGGAACATATATCTTGCATATACGAAATCAAACATTCATTTACAATTTCTGAATGTTCCTTCAAATACCTTCGGGAATTTTCTGTCATATCCATCCCTCTAAAAAAGCAATCAGATAAGTCACCCACAATATCTTCTTCATTTCTTATTTCTTCTCGATATTTTTCAATGATTCTCTTTTCTTTCTCTGGTTTTTTTAGTTGGTCCAATTTTTTTCTCTTATCTGACATATGTCCGACAATTTGATCCAGTACATCCATCTTGAATCTGTTTAAAGACACATACATCTGTTTTCTAAATTTACCTACCATTGGTATATATATTTGAATTAATGATAATGTTTCTTCCGTTATATAATATGATTTTGGTGATCGATTTTCTACCGTTCCCAAATTAAAATATGCCTGTGTTTTATTACTATCTATTGGCATAACAATTTTATTACTAGTCTTATCACGCGTCTTCGTGTATATTCTAAAATCTGGCTCAAATGAACTATTATCATCACTACTTCTTACATATACGTCTATTGAATTGATATCTAGATTAAAAGTATAACTCGAATATGTATGTGCATATGGATGTTGCATATCTTCCTCTTCATCCGGCCATCCAATTCCTGATACAAGAGTTGTCAAAGAATGTCTTGTACTTTGCCAGTTAATAATATCTCTATTATGTATATGACCACTAATATATATGTTACAATTCAATGAAAAATTTGACAAAATATTAGTCTGCAATAGAGTTTCTTCTTCTCCAACCAGCCAGTTTAATGGATGATGTGCCAATGCAATAACTAAATCATATCCTGCCTTACCCATATTCTTTTTATACTCTTCTTTAATCTTATTCAATTGAAATCTTCCAAATATTAAATGCCTTTCATCGTAATCTCCAAGACAACTCCAAGCCGTATTAAAAGACATAAAGCATATTCTCTTGCCATTAATTTCCGTAACACAAGTTCCATATGTATCTTCTTTTATTTTCTCTTTAATTTTTTCTTTATTCTCAAAAAAAATTGTATATATTTCTTCAACCAAACTCTGATATTCTGAAAAACTCACCAAAATATATTTCCAGTAATTTTCATAAAATGTATCTGCAGATTTATTCTCAAAGTCATATTCCTGAATTATTTTGGCATCAATAGGATTCCTAACTTTATCATGATTACCAGGCACTATATATATATCTTTTATCTTTTCTTTTAGAATTTCTTTCAATTTTTTAAAAAAAGCAATCGCATTTTCCTTATATTTATAATTACCACAATGTACTATATCTCCTGTAACCACAACGATAATATCATCTACTAACTCCATTTCCTGTTTAATATCAATCAACAAATTCTCCATTAAAAGAGATAATCTTTCTCCTTCTTGATTGATATGTAAATCTGATAAATGAAGAATTGTAAAATCATTCATTTAATCACCCATTTCATCGGTTTAAAATAACCTTCTTTTTATCCAGTATACATACTGTTCTAAAATACTACATTAACTCAACCATTTTCTTATTTTTAGTTTTTTCTTGTACATACTATTAGGTATATTTAGAAAAAGACCAAATTTGCCCTGCAATTTAGTCTTTTTCTATATATATTCAATACTATTCTTTTTTCTCTTAGTGTATATCATAATTCATCCCTCACTTTGTATGATTATAGTAAAATTATTATTTATAATCTACTATAGTATTTAATTTATATTAATATTTTTACAATATATAATGTTCAACTACATATTTTTTTGTTTTCAAACATAGCTATACCTCTCATTAATCAATAGACATTCTTTTCACCTTTACAGAATTTATATATATATTATTATGTCTTGTATTCCCTATTTTTCGTTTTAATTACTTAATATTACTTTTACACTATTTTTTTACATTTTCAAGCATACAAAACTACTGTTTCTTTTTAGTACATTTTATAATATTTATATATCTTTTTCAACTTTTTATATATCCCATTCTTACTTTTTGTTTGTTTTGTATATTTTTTCTTAGATAATTGTCTATTTTCTCTATTTAAAATTCATTTCCCCACACTTTATTGTTATTTTATCTTTAAAAATAGTTTTTTTCCTTTATATATTGTAAAAAATCACAATAAAATTATATGTACGTAATAATTAAACCCAGAGACTTAATCAGCTCTGGGTTAATTATTCAATTATTTACTTGTATCAATCTCTCTGAAAAATAGTTAGTACATATGCCATATCTCATATAGCATCCATTATCTTTATTTTAACCAATCTTTCCTACTCCACCGTCACACTCTTCGCCAGGTTACGTGGCTTATCTACATCCAATCCCTTAGCTAAATTTTATAAGAGGGTCAGACCCCTTCTGCATTTACCCACATATTTTTTCTTTATTGAAAGAATTTTGTAAGAGGGTCAGACCCCTTCTACTCTACTATTTTATATATACTCTTGGAACTCTCTTCCCAACATCACAAACGAATTCATAATTAAAGCTTCCTGCAAGATTAGCCATATCCTCTACACTGATAGAATTATCACCGTCTTTTCCAATCAGGGTTACGATATCTTCAAGCTTTACATCCGG
>OGPA01001411.1_pt1 | contig 20142 bp, 17 predicted proteins | sample 1552841 | NCBI WGS metagenome assembly OGPA01 (sample SAMEA2579916, study PRJEB22360) | human gut metagenome | reverse complement strand
TGAATCCATGAACTTTTGCTCTCTGTCTCTTCTTAGGTTGGAATGTCATCTTCATGTCACATACACCTCCTCTACAATTCAAACATATATTTTACTCAATGTTATGATAAGTCTACTTCAATAGCGACAAAACATCATTTTTATTTATATCAAAATAATCGGACAAAGTCAAGCAAAATCTCATAAAATAAGGCTTTTGCCAATATTTAGTTTTCCACTTTCTGTGATTTTCGTTTTTTTACCACTATATATATAAGGAAGAAATCCATTTTATCTATATATGGTATAATGTTATACACATAGAATATCAAAAAATTTTCCACAGAAAAACCAGTATTTATGGCGTTTACATAAGTTATCCTCAATTTGTGGATAACTTGTGGACAAATCCTTGATAATGTCATCATAACTTGTGCATAAATGTGTACAAGCCTTAATTTTCCCGGTCTATAACTATTTTCCATTATTAACAATAACTTCTATTATATTCACATTAAGCGTTAAAACGCCCATATAGCCACTTTTTTTATCAACGCCCTATCCCCAGTCCTTCCACAATTAAACGTTGATAATTCCGCAAAAATAGTGTAGGATAGCATTATATAGAATTTTTTAGAGTTTTTTAAGCAGTTAAGATTAACTGCTATATTTTAGTGCTATCAGAAAACGGAGTTAGAAAATGGACAAGATTTTGGAAAAATGGGATGAAATTTTACAGACAGTAAAAACAGAGCATGATGTCAGCGACATTTCTTTTGATACCTGGATCAAACCTCTGGAAGTTTTTGGTGTTGAGGGAAATACCCTCTATATCCTTGTTCCATCTGAACAGATGACTTTAAGTTATATCTCAAAAAAATATTATCTTCCTTTAAAAGTAGCAATTGCTGAAATTATCGGAACCGAATATGAGATTCAGTTTATTTTACCGGAACAGACCAGGAATATCAGACCTTCCAATAATAAAGGAAAGAAAACACCGGAACCTGAAGCTTCCAAACGTTCCAACTTAAATCCAAATTACACATTTGATACTTTCGTTGTCGGCAGCAATAACCGTTTTGCACAGTCTGCCTCCCTGGCAGTAGCGGAATCTCCGGGAGAAGCTTACAACCCTCTTTATATTTATGGTGGACCTGGACTTGGAAAAACCCACTTGATGCATTCCATTGGACATTTCATCCTGGAAAGAAATCCGGAAGCAAAAGTTTTGTATGTTACTTCCGAGGAATTTACCAACGAAGTTATCGAATCTATCCGTAGTGGTAACGCCTCTGCGATGAATAAATTCCGTGAAAAATACAGAACCATCGACGTTCTCATGATCGACGACGTTCAGTTTATTATAGGAAAAGAAAGTACACAGGAAGAATTTTTCCACACGTTCAACGCTCTCCACTCCGCAGGCAAACAGATCATTTTAACATCGGATAAACCGCCAAAGGATATGGAAACGTTAGAAGAACGAATCCGTTCCCGTTTCGAATGGGGACTTATGGCAGACATCGGAGCTCCTGATTACGAGACGCGAATGGCAATCCTTCGCCGGAAAGTGGAATCTGATGATATGTCCTTAAGCGATGACATTTTAAATTACATCGCAAATAATATTAAATCCAACATCCGTGAATTAGAGGGAGCTTTGAACAAACTCCTCGCTTACTCAAATCTGGAAAAAACAGAGATCACCATGGAGATTGCCAAGAAAGAACTTCAGAATATTATCACACCGGACAAGCCAAGAGAAATCACTCCTCAGCTTATCATTGAAGTTGTTTCAGAACATTTCCAGATTTCACTGGATCAGATGATCTCAAAAAACAGAAGTAATGAGATTGCAAGACCAAGACAGATTGCCATGTACCTCTGTAAAACCATGACGGATATTCCACTGGATTCCATCGGTTCCTTACTGGGCGGAAGAGATCACTCGACCATTATCCACGGCATCAAAAAAATTGCGGATGAGTACGATTCCAACGAACAGACACGCAATTTAATTGAAACTATCAAGAAAAAAATCAATCCAAACTAAAGTTATCAACTTTTTTTCGAGTTATTAACAAATTTTTGTGGATAACCTGTTCAAATCGTGTTTAATTTATGTTTAAAGTTTTGGATAACCTACTTTTCAAGATGAATTTCAAATTTTTTCTGAGGAGGCTTAAAATTTTAATTCACATTTTATCCAAGGTTAATCCTCATGCTTTTCACATAGTTATACAGTCGGATTTTTCGGACAAGCCCTTATGTTTTCAAGGGTTGCAGGGTTATTCACTTATTCACACACACTAATACGACTACTTTTAATATCTTTTATTAATTATATTTATTTTGGCTTTCGCCAAGCAGGAAGGAGTTATTCACATTATGAAATTAATCTGTTCTAAATCAAATCTGCTTCATGGAGTTAACATTGTGTCCAAAGCTGTTCCAACCAGAACCACAATGGCAATCCTTGAATGTATTTTAATTGATGCTTCTGCTAATGAAATTAAATTAACAGCAAACGATATGGAACTTGGAATTGAAACTAAGATCGAAGGAGAGATTGCAGAGAGGGGAATCATTGCATTAGATGCTAAGATTTTTTCTGAGATTGTCCGTAAATTACCGGACAGTGATGTTGTGATCGAAACAGATTCCAATTTTAAAACTACCATTACCTGTGAGAAATCAAAATTTAATATCGTTGGAAAATCAGGGGATGATTTTTCCTATATTCCATTTATTGAAAGAAATGAATGTATTTCAATTTCCCAGTTTACTTTAAAAGAAGTGATCCGTCAGACAATCTTCTCAATTGCTGACAATGACAATAATAAACTGATGACTGGTGAACTTTTTGAGATTGAGGAGAATCAGTTAAAAGTAGTTTCCCTGGATGGACACAGAATTTCCATCCGTAATATTGAATTAAAGAATAATTACGATCATAAGAAAGTAGTTGTTCCTGGTAAAACACTTCAGGAAGTAAGTAAGATTTTACCTGGAAATGCAGAGGAAGAAGTTAATATTTTCCTTTCAGAGAATCATATTGTATTTGAATTTGATGATACTACAGTTGTATCCAGATTGATCGAAGGAGAGTATTTCAAGATTGAGCAGATGCTTTCCTCTGATTATGATACAAAAGTTAAGATTAATAAGCGTGAATTATTAGACTGTATCGACCGTGCAACACTCCTCGTAAAAGAGGGTGACAAGAAACCAATTATCATGAATATCACAGATGGAAATATGGAATTAAAGATCAATTCTTTTATTGGTTCCATGAATGAAGATATTGATATCACAAAAGAGGGAAAAGATATCCTCATTGGATTTAATCCGAAATTCTTTATCGATGCATTGAGAGTCATCGATGAGGAAGAGGTTTCTCTTTATATGGTAAACCCGAAGGCTCCATGTTTTATCAAGGATGATGAAGGAAAGTTCATTTATCTGATTCTTCCGGTAAACTTTAACGCAGCCACTAACTAAGAAAGGCAGAAAGATGATCACAGTAAATATCAGAGAGACGGATGAATTTATCAAACTGGGACAGGCTTTGAAAAAAGCAGGACTTGTAGAATCCGGAGTAGACGCTAAGTTTTTTATTCAGGATGGACAGGTAAAACTGAACGGAGAGACAGAACTTCAGCGTGGAAAAAAATTATACAATGGAGATGTTGTTTCCTTTAACGGCGAGACAATTCAGATTGTAAAATGATCATAAAGTCAATTGAATTGCAGAATTTTCGAAATTATGAAGATTTAAATATTTCATTTGATGAGGGAACCAATATTTTTTACGGGGACAATGCGCAGGGAAAAACGAATATCCTTGAAGCTGCATACTTAAGTGGAACAACTAAGTCCCACAAATGTAGTAAGGACAAGGAAATGATCCGTTTCGGGGAGCAGGAGTCCCATATCAGAACGGTTGTTGTAAAAAAAGATAAAGAATATCAGATTGATATGCATTTAAAACACAATCGTTCCAAGGGAATAGCAATCAATAAAGTTCCGATCAAAAAAGCCAGCGAGCTTTTTGGAATTCTCAATATGGTATTTTTCTCGCCGGAGGATCTGAATATTATCAAAAATGGTCCGGCGGAGCGCCGCAGATTTCTGGATTCTGAATTATGCCAGTTGGATAAAATATATTTGTCAGATCTTACAACTTACAATAAAATTTTGAATCAGCGCAACAAATTATTAAAAGATATGGTTTACAGACCGGATTTAAAGGATACACTTCCGGTATGGGATATGCAACTGGTAGAAACTGGCAGGAAAATCATTCGGCGAAGAAAACAGTTTGTTGATGAGCTAAATGAGATCGTGCATGATATTCACTATCGGATTTCCGGTGAAAAAGAAGATCTGCTTTTGCAGTATGAACCAAGTATTGAAGATATTTTTTTCGAGGATGAACTTTCCAGAGTCAAAGAGAGGGATATGCGGCAGTGTATGACATCAGTGGGACCGCACCGGGATGACCTTCTTTTTTCCATCGGTGAGGTGGACATTCGGAAGTTCGGTTCGCAGGGACAGCAGAGAACTTCAGCTCTGTCCTTGAAATTGTCAGAGATTGAACTGGTCAAACGGTCCATTCATGATACACCGGTTTTGCTGCTCGATGATGTGTTGTCGGAACTTGACAGTAACCGGCAGAATTATCTGCTCAACAGTATTCATGATACACAGACGCTGATCACCTGTACAGGGCTGGATGAATTTGTAAAAAACAGATTTCAGATCAATAAGATATTTAAAGTTGTGCAGGGGACTGTGGAAGAGAGAAAAGAAATATAATTGCATTGTACATATTTTTTTATGTGCAGAATGGAGGAATAAATGGGTACAGAAAACGAATATGGTGGAGACCAGATCCAGATTTTGGAAGGACTTGAGGCTGTTCGTAAAAGACCGGGTATGTACATCGGTAGTACATCAGCCAGGGGCTTACATCATCTGGTATATGAGATTGTAGACAACTCAGTAGATGAGGCACTTGCCGGATACTGCAAAAATATTGAAGTGACCATAAATGAAGATAACTCTATTACCGTAGAAGATGATGGACGTGGTATTCCGGTCGACATCAATCACAAAGCTGGAAAATCCGCATTGGAAGTCGTATACACTGTACTTCATGCCGGTGGAAAATTTGGCGGTGGAGGCTACAAAGTATCCGGTGGACTTCACGGCGTAGGTGCGTCAGTTGTAAATGCACTTTCCACAAAGTTAAAAGTTGAGGTTTACCGTGAAGGAAAGATTTATTTCCAGAGTTACAAGATTGGTAAACCGGATGAACCGGTGAAAGTGATCGGAGAATGCGGCGAGGACAAGCACGGAACAAAGGTTACTTTCTGGCCGGACGGATCGATTTTTGAAGAGACCGTTTTTGATTATGATACGTTAAAACAGCGTTTGCGTGAGACAGCCTTTTTGACAAAAGGTTTAAGAATCGTGCTGACAGATTTAAGAGAAAACCCGGCGAGAACTCATGATTTTCATTATGCCGGCGGTATCAAGGAATTTGTTACTTACTTAAACAAGAGCAAAGAAGCTTTATACCCGGAAGTCATTTACTGTGAGGGCAGTGGAAATGGTGTCTATGTGGAAGTTGCTATGCAGCATAATGATTCCTACAATGAGTTGACGTTAAGTTTTGTCAATAACATTATCACACCGGAAGGTGGTACACATCTTGCCGGATTCCGTAATGCATTGACGAAAACATTTAATGCTTATGCGAGAGCAAATAAATTATTAAAAGACAGCGAACCGGCATTGACGGGTGATGATATCCGTGAAGGACTGACCGCCATTATCAGTGTCAAGATCGAGGAACCTCAGTTTGAGGGACAGACCAAGCAGAAACTGGGGAACAGCGAAGCCCGCGGTGCGGTGGATTCCATTGTGAGCGAGCAGCTTACTTACTTTTTAGAGCAGAATCCGACGGTTGCCAAGATAATCTGTGAAAAATCCCTTCTGGCACAGCGCGCGAGAGAGGCAGCAAGAAAAGCAAGAGATTTAACCAGAAGAAAGCCTGCATTAGAAGGAACCTCACTTCCTGGAAAATTAGCAGACTGTTCTGATAAAGATCCGAAAAACTGCGAAATTTTCATCGTCGAGGGAGATTCCGCCGGCGGTTCCGCTAAGACTGCGAGAAGCCGTGCAACCCAGGCAATCCTCCCACTTCGTGGTAAGATTTTAAATGTCGAGAAGGCAAGACTGGATAAGATTTATGGAAATGCTGAGATCAAAGCTATGATCACTGCGTTTGGTACAGGTATTCATGAAGACTTTGATATCAGCAAACTTCGTTACAACAAGATTATCATTATGACGGATGCCGATGTCGATGGTGCCCATATCAGTACGTTAATGCTGACATTCCTTTATCGGTTCATGCCGGATCTGATCAAAGAAGGCCATGTATATCTGGCACAGCCGCCACTATACAAGATCGAGAAAAATAAAAATGTATGGTATGCCTACAGTGACGATGAGTTAAATGCAATCTTAACGGAGATCGGACGTGACGGAAATAATAAGATCCAGCGTTACAAAGGACTTGGTGAGATGGATGCGGAGCAGCTCTGGGAAACGACCATGGATCCGGAGAAACGAATTTTAAAACGTGTCATGATCGATGATGAGAGTACTTCTGAAATTGATATTACGTTTACAACTCTGATGGGAGATAAAGTAGAGCCGAGACGTGAGTTTATTGAAGAAAATGCGAAGTATGTGCAGAATCTCGATATCTAAGATTACATGTGTTAGAAATTATATATATTACTGCAAATGTAGTTCAATAAAAAATAGAAAGTTTATTTATAATATAATTGCAAATGTAGTTTAATTAGAGAAATGCAGATTTTTAACCAAAAAGAATTTGCAGGAATGAGGTAAATAGAATGGATGACAAAATTTTTGATCAAATCCATGATGTCGATCTGAAAAAAACAATGGAGACATCCTATATCGATTATGCGATGAGCGTTATCGCCCAGCGTGCATTGCCGGATGTAAGAGATGGTTTGAAACCGGTACAGCGCCGTGTACTTTACTCCATGATCGAATTAAATAATGGACCGGACAAGCCACACAGAAAATGTGCGCGTATTGTCGGTGATACCATGGGTAAATACCATCCACATGGAGACAGTTCCATCTACGGAGCATTGGTCAACATGGCACAGGACTGGTCTACAAGATATCCGCTTGTTGATGGTCATGGAAACTTTGGTTCCGTCGACGGTGACGGTGCCGCTGCAATGCGATATACAGAGGCAAGACTTAGTAAAATTTCCATGGAGATGCTCGCGGACATCAATAAAGATACCGTTGATTTTGTACCAAACTTCGATGAGACTGAGAAAGAGCCGACGGTGCTTCCTTCCCGCTATCCGAATCTTCTGGTAAACGGAACAACCGGTATTGCTGTTGGTATGGCAACAAACATTCCGCCTCACAATCTGCGAGAGGTGATTCATGCTGTTGTAAAAATTATCGACAACGAAGTAATAGAGGATCGTGGGACAGATATCGAAGAACTTTTGAGTATTGTAAAAGGTCCGGATTTTCCAACCGGAGCGATGATTCTTGGAACGACCGGAATTAACGAAGCTTACCGCACCGGACGTGGAAAAATCAGAGTTCGTGCGATCACCAATATCGAACCAATGCAAAACGGTAAAAACCGTATCGTTGTGACCGAACTTCCATACATGGTCAACAAAGCAAGACTGATCGAGAAAATCGCAGAGCTTGTAAGAGATAAAAAAATTGATGGAATCACGGATCTTCGTGATGAGTCTGACCGTCAGGGTATGCGTATATGTATCGAGCTGCGCCGTGATGTAAATCCGAATGTGGTTTTGAATCTGCTCTACAAACATACCCAGATGCAGGATACGTTTGGTGTTATCATGTTAGCCCTTGTGGACAATCAGCCGAAAGTATTAAATCTTCAGGAAATGTTAGGCTATTATCTGGATCACCAGAAAGATGTTGTGACCAGAAGAACAAAATATGACTTAAATAAAGCAGAAGAACGAGCCCACATTCTGGAGGGATTACTCATTGCGCTTGATAATATCGATGAAGTGATCAATATTATCCGAAGCAGTGCAAATACACCGGAAGCAAAAAATCGTTTGATCGAGAGATTTTCCCTGACAGATGTCCAGGCACAGGCGATTGTCGATATGCGTCTGCGTGCACTGACAGGTCTGGAACGCGAGAAGATCGAAGCTGAGTATGCAGAGTTGATGGATCGTATTGCAGAGTTAAAAGCAATTCTGGCAGATGAGAAAAAACTCCTTGGTGTTATCCGTGAGGAAATCCTTTTGATCGCAGAAAAATACGGTGATGAGCGAAGAACTTCCATCGGATTTGACGAGTATGATATTTCCATGGAGGATCTCATTCCGGTAACCAACACTGTGATTGCAATGACAAAACTTGGCTATATCAAGAGAATGAGCCTTGATAATTTCCGTGCCCAGAACCGTGGTGGCAAGGGAATCAAGGGAATGGAGACAATCGATGAAGATTACATCGAGGAACTTTTGATGACAACTTCCCATCATTACATGATGTTCTTTACCAATACCGGTCGTGTATACAGAATGAAAGCATACGAAATTCCGGAAGCGGGCAGAACCGCAAGAGGTACTGCGATCATTAACCTGTTGCAGCTTCAGCCGGGAGAGAAAATTACCGCAGTGATCCCAATCAAGGAATATACCGAAGGACACTATCTGTTTATGGCAACTAAGAACGGTATTGTGAAGAAAACACCGATCACCGATTATGCGAATGTCAGAAAAACAGGACTTGCAGCCATCACACTGCGTGAAGATGATGAATTGATCGAAGTGAAAAAGACCGATAACGAACAGGATATTTTCCTTGTGACAAAATACGGACAGTGTATCCGTTTCAATGAGAGAGATGTCAGAAGTACCGGAAGAACCTCTATGGGTGTGATCGGTATGAATTTGACGGATGGAGATAAAGTTGTCGGAATGCAGATGGAATCCCAGGGCGAATCACTGATGATCGTATCTGAAAAAGGTCTTGGAAAATGCACACTTGCATCTGAATTTACTGCCCAGAACCGTGGTGGTAAAGGTGTCAAGTGCTATAAGATTACAGAGAAAACCGGAAATATCGTCGGTGTGAAAGCAGTCAATCAGGATGATGAGATGATGCTGATCACAACGGAAGGAATTATCATCCGTATCAAAGTCAGTGATACTGCTTTGCTCGGAAGAGTTACTTCCGGTGTAAAACTGATGAATCTTGCGGATGATGTCACAGTTGCAAGCATTGCAAAAGTACGTGAGGACAAATCCCTCATGGAAAATACAGATGAATCTGAACTTGTCACAGAGGAAGAGGAAGCCAAGAGTGCTGCGGCTGCAGCAGAGGCTGCGAAAAAAGCGGCAGGTCAGATGACAGAAACGGATGATGAATTAATGCAGGAATTATTAAGCCGTGCTGAGTCTGATTCGGAAGAGGAATAAAAAAATATTTTGACCGCAGTGATACAAAGACTTCACTGTGGTCTGGACAGTAGGCTGCCACATTTTTATGTAGCAGCCGATTTGTCTATCTAAAAACAAATTATTTTTCATGATAACAAGCCTGATTTGAAAAAAAGGATGTTCAATTTTGATTATTTGAAAAATGAATGATATCAACACAAAAATAAAAAACAACACATGTTATCAAGAAATCCATAGTGTAAATGTGGATAACGTGTTGCGAAAATCCAACTTCCGTGGAAAAATTTCATTGTCATAGCAAAAACTTTCGTTTATACTTTTGCGTAAATATAGAATACATGAGTTTTAAAATTGTAGTAAAACTCCAATAGAAAGTAGAACAACAGGGGGAATGAAAAGTGCCGCAAAATTTTTATGAGTTAGTATGGATTTTTATTATTTATGCATTTATCGGATGGGGCACAGAAGTATCTTATGCAGCATTGGACCGGGGAATTTTTGTAAACCGGGGATTTTTAAATGGACCTTATTGTCCAATTTACGGATGTGGAGTGGTGATTGTTGTAGCTGCTTTGACTCCGCTAAAGGACAACCTGCTGATATTATTTGCGGGTTCTTTCTTACTGACTTCCATTTTGGAATACATTACAGGATTTATTCTGGAGAAAGTATTTCACAATAAATGGTGGGACTATAGCAATAAGCCGTTTAATCTTCACGGATATATATGTTTGAAATTTTCCATCTACTGGGGACTCGCATGTACATTTATTATGGATGTGATTCATCCAATCATTTACAAAGGAATCACCATGATTCCACATATTCTGGGTGTTGTGCTGCTCTGTATTATCATGTCGGCTTTCGCTGTTGACTGCGGTGTTACTGTTACTACAATTTTGAAGTTTAACAAGCGATTAAAAGTTATGGATGAAATGGCTGCGAAAATACATAAATTATCCGATGAAATCGGTGAAAATATCTACGAAAATGTGACAACTGCAGTAGAAAAATCGGAGGAGTTCCAGGAAACACATGAGGAACTTCTTACAAAAATTTCAGACAAAAAAGAAAATATAAAAGAGATTCCAGCAAATGCGAAAGCAAGGATCGAAGAATCTGCTGAGTCAACAAGGATGAAACTGGCGGAAACAAAATCATCCACCAGAGAAAAAATAGTACTCTCTGCGGAGGAAAGAAAAGAAAGAATTGCAGAGTCTGCAGAAAATGCAAGAGAGAGAATTGCTGAATCGACCGAAGCAGCAAAAGAGAAAATTGCTGCATACAAAGAAAACAGAGAAGCAGCCCGACTTGCAAAACAGAAAGAAAAAGAAGAGCTCGAGAAAAAGTACAAAGAATTGTTTGCAGAGAAGAATTTTGGTTTCAAGCGTCTGATGAAGGCGTTTCCGGATATGACTTCCCGTGAACAGAATGAATCTCTGGAGAAATACAAGAAATACTTTAACATCCGCAAACCGGATCATAAGAAAGATGAATAGGAAAATATATATTAAATTACAAATGTAATACAATTATCGGGAGAAATTAACATGATCAGAACAGTCAATACAGAGGATATCGTAAAAAATATAAAAGAAATGTGTATCGAGGCGAATCATTATCTTTCTAAAGATATGGATAAAGCCCTGAAAGAAGCCACCGCTTCTGAAAAATCAGAACTTGGTAAAAAAATATTAAATCAGCTTCAGGAAAACTTGAAAATTGCAGATGAAGAGATGATCCCAATCTGTCAGGATACCGGAATGGCAGTTATTTTTCTGGAAGTCGGACAGGATGTTCATTTTGAGGGAATGGCAATCGAAGATGCGGTAAACGAAGGTGTCCGTCAGGGATATACGGAAGGATATTTAAGAAAATCAGTCGTTGGTGATCCTATCATCCGCGAAAATACGAAAGACAATACCCCAGCGGTGATCCACTACAGCATTGTTCCGGGAGATAAAGTGATAATTACAATGGCTCCAAAAGGATTCGGAAGTGAAAATATGAGCCGTGTGTTCATGCTAAAACCAGCTGATGGAATTGAAGGCGTAAAAAACGCAATTATTACAGCAGTGAAGGATGCAGGACCGAATGCCTGTCCGCCAATGGTTGTCGGAGTTGGTATTGGTGGTACTTTTGAAAAATGTGCGATTTTAGCAAAAAAAGCGTTGACCAGACCGGTGGGCGAACATTCTGCTATCCCATACGTGAAAGAGTTAGAGGAAGAAATGTTAGAAAAAATCAATCGGCTTGGAATCGGACCGGGTGGACTTGGCGGAACAACCACTGCTCTCGCAGTGAATGTGAATACTTACGCGACACATATTGCAGGACTTCCGGTGGCAGTCAATATCTGCTGTCATGTGAATAGACATGTGATAAGAGAAGTGTAAGAAAAAACATATAACTACAAATGTAGTTTTTATTTTACAGTCATAAATGAAGAAAAATATAAATTTAGAAATGGGAGCGCAGAATATGGACAAGCATATTACAACACCGATCACCGGGGAAGTGACAAAAAATTTAAAGTCCGGTGATTACGTTTACATAACAGGAACCATTTATGTGGCAAGAGATGCTGCACACAAAAGAATGATCGAGGCATTGGAGCGTGGCGAAGAACTCCCGATCGACATCAAAGATTCCACAATCTATTACATGGGACCATCCCCGGCAAGAGAGGGACGTCCAATAGGTTCTGCAGGACCGACAACTGCAACCAGAATGGATAAATATGCGCCAACTCTTTTAGATCTCGGAGAAAAGGCGATGATCGGAAAAGGAAAACGTTCGAAAGAAGTCATTGACGCGATTGTCAGAAACCATGCAGTTTACTTTGCAGCAGTCGGCGGAGCAGGGGCGCTTTTATCCAAATGTATCACAAAATCTGAGATCGTATGTTATGAAGATCTTGGAGCTGAGGCAATCCGTAAGCTTCAAGTGAAAGATTTTCCGGTGATCGTTGTCATTGACAGTGAGGGAAACAATCTGTATGAGACAGCAATCAAAAAATATTGCACGTTGGAGTAAAATGAGAACAAAAGAATAAAAAAATTGGAAGAAAATATAGCATTTCAAGTCACCGGATATGTGGATGGAGAAAATCCGGGTATCTTGAAATATGTAGGGGATTAGAGATGAATGAAAATTATAATATTCGCAGAGTCACCGAAGGTGATGAACAGATTTTAAGTGATATGGAAAAAGCAAAGGAATTCTGCGGTGCAGTAGAGGTTATGTACGAGAAATAACATTTGAAGCGTAATTTTTTATCATTTTTGGAGGTGTGTTCATGCAGACAGATCCATTTAAAGAATATCTAAAACAGCAGGAGCCAGATAAAAAGTATAAAGGTTATGCATGGCAGACTGCGATTGGATTGCAGGCAGTCGATGGATTGAAGCCGTCCGAATATCTCGTTGATGCAGCAATTCAGAATATTGAAGGTAAAATTACGCTGGATGAAGTAAAAAATTTATTAGATTCTTACTATGAAGAAAAACCACAGAAAAATCATGACAGGACAGAAGAGGCTGATAAAGTTTCCATACGCATTGCGAAAATACTTTCGGAACATGCATTTTCTTTTACACCAAATGAGTATATCTCAATTCACAGAAAATTATTTACCGGAATATATGACCACGCAGGAAAAATCCGTGATTATAATATTACAAAAAAAGAATGGGTGCTGAATGGAGCAACTGTTATTTACGGAAGTGCTTCTGAACTAAGGAAAACGTTAGAATATGATTTTATGAAGGAGAAACATTATAGTTACAAAGGATTATCCATGGATGAAATCATTCACCATCTGGCAGTATTTGTTGCAAATTTATGGCAGATCCATATATTTGGAGAAGGAAATACAAGAACGACAGCCGTATTTTTTATCAAGTATCTTCGAACACTTGGATTTGATGCAACGAATGATATATTTGCGGAAAATGCATGGTATTTCAGAAATGCATTGGTTCGGGCAAATTATAATGATCTGAAACATGAGATTCATGAAACAACAGAGTATCTGGAACTGTTTTTGCGAAATCTGTTGTTGGATGAAAAAAATTTATTACAGAATCGTCTTATGCATGTTGATTATAAGGAAATGCTTGTGAGAGAGCCAAAAATAGAATATAAAACATCAGAAGCGAACATTGAAAATAGAAAAGTGAACATTAAACTGGAAAAAGTGAATATTGGAATGTTTGGAGAGAAAATTTCCGGTATTTCAAAGAAAACAATACAGCATATGGAACAACTGTGTGATTCCTTTGATAAAAATGAAATATTTGGAAGAAGCAGGGTTGAAGAGGTAACCGGGTTAAAAAATACAAGAGCATCATTGTTCTTAAAAGAACTACTCGAGAGAAATATCATCCAAAAAGTAACCGGACATGGAAAAGGAAAATACACATTTTTTATAAAGGAATAGTGAAATCAGGGGGAGTAGAGGTTATGGGAACAGTGGTAGTACGTAATTCTGTGGCAAAGAGAGTGATTGTCACACTCATGCCAGCAATCAGTTTTTTGTGTATGTTTGGTTTGGCGGCAATCAGTGTGAACTTTCTGGAATATGGATCAACAGCAGATAGAATTGTGGGATATATCGGAGTGTCCTGTATCATTCCGATGATAGTTTCAATACCGTTTATTTTTAAAGTAAACAGGGAGAAAACCGTATTAGATATCAATACTTTCTATGTAACGCCATTTGTAGGAAGAACAAAAAATATCCCAGTTCAGGATGTAAAAGTATGCACCATTGGACGAAGAAAACAGATCCGATTATTCGATGAAAAATCAAATCTGATCTGTAAATATAAAAGTACTCAGGATAAAGAGCAGATCATTTTAAAAACGTTGCAAAAAGCAGGAACTTGTACATTTACATTTTCCGTCAGAAACGGAAAACAGGTTGTCGTAAAAGGTAGTGACAGAATTTTTACCGATTATCTTGCAACGGGAGAAGTTTCCAAGACAATCAATAGCTATAAATCGTTATACTACGTGCCACAGACCTCCTCTGTATCGGACAAAAAGCAGGAGCAGGACAGTCAGTTTGACCAGAATATAAAAAAGCAGATTGAAAAAAACAGAAAAATATTCCAGATAGCACAGATTGTGAGCCTGATTATTTTTTTAAGAGGAATGTTTATGCTGGCTTTTAACACTCCTGGTGGAACAAGTGGCAAATTGGCGGTCATTTTCTTTTTCGGTGGAGTTATTGGAATGTTACTGAGTAAATATCTTTGCCGCAGAAAAGAATTTGAAATCACAAAGCCGACGTTCTATCGTGTGGAAGGGACTGCTGTCAATGAAAAAGATTTTGCATTCAGATCTTCCGATTCGGATCGTCACCTGATTTATGAATTTCAGGATAAATATGGAGTGAAACATCAGCGGCCATCGGACAAAGTAAACGCTTCGGACACTGCATGGGGATTGGGTGTTGGCGAAAAGAAAATCTTATGGTACAGTCCGTTTGTTCCATACTTACTGGATCAGGAGCCGTTAGAGTTTAAAATGTTCATGGATAGACGAAGACTTACCCCGGGTGAATGGATCAAACGGCATCCTATCCTGACCGTGGGTTGTATCGCTTTCATTGTATGGATTGGTTTTCGTGGATATAAGTTTGGAAAAGCGCAGATTTTTATTTACACACATGACGGAAGAAACTTAAAAACAGAGTGGACAGCGCGTGATGCTGTCACAGATGAACAGACAAATACAGCGGTGGAGGCTGCAGGAATGGAGCGGGAAGAACTGGAAAAATGGTTGAAACAGTCCTTCTATCCATATTTTTATGTGAACAGTACCAGCTTTGGAGAGTTTGATGCATTTGATGTGGAAAATTATGCGGACGTCATGGGAGAGGATAAGGTGGAAGCTATCCGGGAAAATATCTCCGATTATTGGGGAATTCATGACAGAAAAAGCCTTATGAAAACAACCGATTCCCTATTACAAAAAGGCGATAAATATACTTATGCACAGACTTTGGAAAAATTAGGGGAAGAGGCGCTGACATTACCGGAGGACAGTATCTATTATACATACAAATTGTATGCCCCAGATGAAATGTGCAAATATCTGGGAACTTATTACGCATACAATAACATTGGGGATGCAGGAGTGGATGCATGGGACTATTGCAGATGCATCCGGTTATTTGCATTTGGCTATATATGTGGTTATATTTCGTATGACGAATATCTGATTCATGCCGCACCGCTTGCAGTCTATCTGCAGAATGAATATGATTCCTGGGAAACAATGTATGAGAGTTATTACTACGGTTATCTTATTTTTGCAGGAAGAAATAAAAACTCAAGCAGCAGCGTCATCTATAGTGACTATAGATATTACGAGATCATGGCAGATAAGACAGAGATTCCGTTTCGGACAGAAGAGAGATAATCTCACAACGGGAATACAGGAGTATTATTATGAAAATCGGTATTATATCAGACATACACAGCAACATTTACGCTTTTAAGGCATGCACAGAGTATATGGAAAAACACAAATGTGACGAGTACTTCTTTCTTGGAGATTATATTTCCGATACACCTTACACAAGAGAAACCATGGATTATCTGTATGAATTTATGGAAAACCATACCTGTTATCTGTTAAGGGGCAATCGTGAGGAGTACATGCTCACACAGCAGGAAGCCAGAAAAAAGAAATGCACAGAGCAGATGTGGATAAGTAACTCAGCAAGTGGAAACCTACTCTACACTTACGGGCAGCTTGTGGATAAAGATTTTGATTTCTTTCGGAATCTTCCAATCACATTTATTTATGAGAAAGCAGGTTATCCGTCCATTACCTGTTGTCACGGATCACCGGCGAGCAGCAGGGAACTTTTGCAGTTGAATGAGGATCCGGTAAAACAATGGTTAGAAAAGATTGACACTGATTACATGATCTGTGCTCATACGCATTATCCGGGAGAGATGACATACAAAAACAAACATTACTTTAATGCTGGCAGTGTTGGAATATCCATTGATGATGCCGGATATGCACAGTGCATGTTGTTAGAGTCCGGTGTGGAAAATGGAACAACAATCTGGAAACCTCAATTTCTGAAAGTACCTTATGACAATCAGAAAGTTGCACAGGATATGATCACCGGCGGCCTGCTTTCCATAGCACCGTGGTTTGTGAACAGCAACATTCTGACAATCCTTACCGGAATCGACTGTTCAGCCAAAATGGTTGAGTTGGCAGAAAAACTTGCGTTAGAGGACAATGCTCAGACAAAGTGGCCGCACATTGATGAAAAATATTTTGAAGAGGCAGCCGTATATTATAAAATTCCGGATTACCGTGCCAGAAACAATGAAAAGGAACGTTAGAAAAAAGATAACATTTGCAGAACAAACACCATTAGATATAAATCCGGAAAAAAACAGGAGATGATGAAAATGAATATAAGAACTGCAACATTACAAGACATCGACCAGATTGCGGCAGTAGAAAAAGAGTGTTTTCCGGCAGCAGAGGCGGCAACAAAAGAGGAATTTGAGCAGAGACTTTCACATTATGCAGATCATTTCTGGCTGATGTTTGAGGATGACACATTAATCGCATTTGTTGATGGTATGGTGACAGATCAGGCAGATCTGACAGATGAAATGTATGAGAATGCATCCATGCATCAGGAGGATGGAGCATGGCAGATGATATTTGGTGTCAATACGCTCCCGGCATACCGGAACCACGGCTATGCCGGAGAACTTTTAAAAAGAGCGATCGCAGATGCAAAAGACCAGGGAAGAAAAGGTCTTGTCCTTACGTGCAAAGACCGGCTGGTGCATTACTATGCAAAATTTGGTTTTGAAAATGAAGGAGTTTCAGAATCTGTGCATGGAAATATCGTGTGGAATCAGATGAGACTGAAGTTTTAAAGTTCAAGTTGAATTCATGTAGATATCAGGAAAGACAGCAGGAGCGGATCAGTATGTTTTGGGAAAAGAAAACAAAAATAAGAAAACATATCATTTTTTATGGCAGAGTTCAGGGAGTAGGGTTCCGTTATTATGCAGTACAGAAAGCAAACCAGCTCGGACTGACCGGCTGGGTGAAAAACCTATATGACGGCAGCGTGGAAATGGAAGTAGAAGGCGAGGAACCGCTGATCGACCAGCTGATTATTTTTTTGCAAAATCGTACCTACGTCTGGATTGAAAATATGGATGCAAAAAGCATCCCACTGGAACATGATAACGGATTTTACGAGAGATAAAAGAAGATATAATATGCAGATGGCAGTTATGCGGATGCATGTTTGATGATAAAAAATTGAAAGAAAGTAAGGAGTGTGACAGATATGCCATGTACAACAATTTTAGTAGGAAAAAAAGCAAGTTATGATGGATCAACCATAATCGCAAGAAATGATGATTCAGGATCCGGGCATTATACTTCAAAAAAACTTGCAGTGATCAACCCGGAAGAACAGCCGAAAATCTATAAATCGGTCATTTCGCATGTCGAAATCGAGCTTCCGGAAAATCCGATGCGCTATACTGCAATGCCAAATGCAGAAGAGGGCGAAGGTATCTGGGCAGCCTGCGGAGTGAATGAAGCCCATGTCGGAATGACAGCAACGGAAACGATCACATCCAATTCAAGAGTTCTTGGTGCAGATCCGCTTGTAAAATATCAGCCTGCAAAAGACGGAAAAGAAGAAATTCCTGGAGGAATCGGGGAAGAGGATATTGTATACATTGTACTTCCATACATACACAGTGCAAGGGAAGGTGTCAAGCGTCTCGGCAGCCTGTTAGAACAGTATGGTACTTATGAGATGAATGGAATTGCATTTCAGGATGCAGATGAAATCTGGTGGCTTGAGACAATTGGCGGACATCACTGGATCGCACGCAAAGTACCGGATGATGTTTATGTCATGATGCCAAATCAGTTTGGAATGGATCAGTTCGATCTTGAGGATGCACTTTCAAACCAGAAAGAATATATGTGTTCCGCCGATCTGAAGGAGTTTGTTGAAAAATATCATTTGAACCTTTCACAGGATGGAACGTTTAATCCAAGAGATATTTTTGGCAGTCATGATGACTCTGATCATGTATACAATACACCGAGAGCATGGTATATGGCACGCTGCCTGAATCCGAGTACAATGAACTGGGATGGACCGGATGCAGATTTTACACCACTTTCTGATGATATCCCTTGGTGCATGGTTCCGGAGAAAAAGGTGACGATCGAAGATGTGAAATACGTTCTTTCTTCTCATTTTCAGGGAACACCGTATGATCCGTATGCATCTTATGGAGATAAATCTATGAAAGGTGCATATCGTGCAATTGGTGTAAACCGGACAGATTTCCTGGGAATCATACAGATGAGACCGGATGCAGGAGAAGACAGCCGGGCAATCGAATGGGTCGCATTTGCTTCGAACGTATTTAATACAGCTGCACCGTTTTACACAGATGTAGAGAAAGTACCGGAGTATTTTTCCAATACGACCGGAGATGCTTCAACAGATAATTTTTACTGGGCAAGCAGGATGATCGCAGCAATGGCAGATGCTTCTTATAGTAAATCCATTTTCCATATTGAACGTTATCAGGAAAGAGTCATGTCAAAAGGACATGAATATATCAACCAATATGATGAACTTCTTGAGAAGGAAAGCAACGCAGAAAAACGCATGCAGCTTCGTCAGGAGGCAAATGAAAAAATCGCTGACATGGTAAAAAAAGAAACGCAGGATACATTGAATAAAGTATTGTATGAGCTGAGCAATCAGATGAAAAATGCATACTCCAGATCAGACGCATAAGGAACGATTATATTTGGACATAAACTTGCAATTGATGCAGAAAAATGTTCCAGAAATTAAATGGTTAATTGTGTTGCTGGTGAAAGAAGTAAAAAAGTATTTCAAATCAGAAAAGGAAGAAATAGAACAATCGGAAGTTATATGTGGAGGAGGATTATTATGAATACAGTTAGAATGATTTTATGTGGAAATGTTGAAGATAGCAGAATGAATCCAAGTGAAAAGGTAGGAGTAGTATCAGTGGTTTTTGTTTCTACAGAGGAGGAAAAAATTAAGAATAAACTTAAAAAATTGCAAGATAAAAATCCTGAAAAATTTTATATGGAATACGTTACTCCATTAGATGTTGACTTAACAAGTTTAGAGCACTATCCATCGATTGAAATATCAAAAAATGATTTACAATAACAACTTCAAGTTTGTTAAATTGGAAAATTAGAATTTTGGGAGGTAATGACCATGAAGAAAATACTAATATTGTTGCTATGTCTTTTACTTACGGCCTCAATCACGGGTTGTGGTACACAGTCAATAAAGCCGATTGACACAATTGAAGGAAACATGAAAACATACAGTGAAATGTCAGACGGTACATGGCAGTGCGATGGACATATCTACAAATACAGGTTGGAAATCAGTGGACGACTGAGTAATGCCGTTAAGGACAGCACATACATTTATTTAAGCAACATAGAAGATATTACCTTCGAACAAGCTTGGAAAGCATCTGGGCTTAGCAGTAATATGGATGATTACTTTGATATTGACGAAGCAGTATTGGTTGAATTACCAGAC
>OGPA01001400.1_pt1 | contig 20257 bp, 9 predicted proteins | sample 1552841 | NCBI WGS metagenome assembly OGPA01 (sample SAMEA2579916, study PRJEB22360) | human gut metagenome | reverse complement strand
CGCCCCTACCAACGACACTACATTCAAATCTGTCAAGAACTGAATCAAACAATAAATTCAAAACAGTTTCTAAATATCACTGAAACTTATATTATCCATATCCCAATCAAACCTCCTGAAGGATCTTTTCATCTATCAACATTATGCAAATGTAATCTTTTATTCCTCCTGTGACAATATTTATTATAAAATCCGATGTCATTCTGAACACCTAATAAATAACAGCTGCATTTCGTTTGTTCCACAGATGAGTTTCTTTCATACCACAACTGTGGTATGAAAGAGAAACGGTTACTAGTAGCAGTACATTCCGGGTAAACAGCAACATCTGCCGGATAATCTGCTATATCCGGAAGGTAATGGAGACTATAAGGCATTATACCGCGACGGCGATACCCCGAACTGGTTCGTAAAATGCTTACGGAACGTTGTTATATCGTTATATCCGACCATTTCTGCAACTTCCTGGACAGAAAACTTCCGCTGCATGATCAATGAAGCCGCTTTACTGATACGGATGCTGCGGATCACTTCTATGATGGACAGGTTACTTTGCTGTTTGATCTTCCGGTATAAAGTCGGCTGGCTTATATTCAAGAATCCGGCAAGAGCTTTTGCGCTGAAATCGGGATTCGTCAGATTGACTTCGATGATGTTGATAACCTGTTGCATGAATGGATCTTTCCCTTCCTCTTCCGGCTCTTCTGCCGTATGTTTCAGCATCAATGTCTTTGTATAAATACGTTTCAGCTGCTCCCGCATATGGATCAGATTCTCAACTTTTGCTTTGAGCACTTCCGGGTTGAACGGTTTCATCACATAATCGTCCGCACCCATCCGGGTACTCTTCAGCAGATCCTCCTCCTCAGCCTTTGCCGTAAGCATGATGACAGGGATATGGGCTGTCTGCAAATGTTGCCTGATCTCCCGTACACAAACAAATCCATCCATTACCGGCATCATTATATCCGAAACGATCAGATCGGGGATTTCTGTTATGGCAGTCTCCACTCCTTCCTTTCCGTTATGTGCTTCCAAAACCTGATATTCCTTGCTGAATAAGGTATTGATATAACCCCTTATTTCATCGTTATCCTCTACTATCAGAAGCTTTTTACCCGAATTCGGTTGGGAAGGTTCACTCTGCTTCTCCACTTCAAAATAAGTATCCTTTCCATCCGGCTCGTTCGTTTTTTCAATCAATTCATAGTGATCATCCCTGAAATGCTCTTTTCCACATGGGATATAAAGAGTAAATTCTGTCCCTTTATCCGGAGAACTCTCCAATAAAACATTCCCGTGATGCATATCCATCGTGTTTTTTACGATACGTAAACCGATACCCATCCGGGTAGAAAATGAGGGTTCATTCTTCCCCGTAATAAAAGAATCGAAGATATGCTCCTGCAACTCTTCGGCAATTCCGGGGCCATTGTCTGCAACAGAAAGAAGACAGAACTTTATTCCGTCGAGTTCCTTTTCAGACAATGAAACGCTTATTTTTCCATGGCTGGGAGTATATTTGAACGCATTCGATAAAAGGTTTTTTAATGCGGATTCTATTTTTTCACGATCTAGCCAGAGATTGAGAAACCGGATACCAGAGTCCAGGATGTACTCCGTATTCTTTATTTCAGCCATGTGTTTAAACGAGGCCATAACCTTCTTAACCAAAGCAACAATATCAACTTCTGACAAATAAAGCTGCACCATTCCGGCTTCTATTTTCTGAACATATAAAAGCTGGTTCACCAGGGTAGATAATGAGGACGCATTATTATAGATAAGCGATAGCTTTTCATGTAAAGCTTGTGAAAGACGATCCGCCTGCAACAACTCCTGTAAAGGTGAAAGAATTAATGTAAGCGGTGTCCGCAATTCATGAGAGACATTGGTGAAAAAGTTCTCACGTTCCTTGTTAATCTGTTTTTCCTTCTCACGCTCCAGATTGGCAACAAACAGTTCATGCTTCAAACGTTCCTCTTTCCTCAAGCGGGCCTGCTGGATCTTTACGCGGCGCATCCAGTAATACAGGACCAATACCACAAAAAACAACACAGTCAGGCGGAACCAGACCGTTTCATACCAATGAGGCAAGATCTTTATGACAAAGGATGTCACATCACCGCTGGAACCGTCAGGAAAGATACTTTTCACTTCAAACAGATATTCGCCTTGTGGAAGATTCGTATAGGATACCTTCTCTCCCTCCCCCGAGATCAACCACTCCGGTTGATAAGGAGCCAGGTGGTAACTATATTTCTGCAACGTCTCCGAATAGGTCAGATTGCTGAAAAGAAGAGAGAAGCTATTATTCGTGCCGGACAATGTCAGGTCATGGATATAAGGAACTCCTTCGGTAAGAATGACCTGGTCGTTTATCTTTTCCCCTATTTCAACAGGTTTATTATCCACCTCTATCCGGGTTATTACCACTTTATCCGGAACAGGATGTTCGTCCATTACATCCTCCGATGTAAAGTAAGTAATGTTCTTGTTATTACCCCAGAACAAATAGTCGTTATAAAGCATCACCGAGCGGTTATTTCCTGATATATAGTAATTGTAAAATAGCTTCTGATGCTTGCTGTAACGGCAGATACTGGAATTGGAGCCTAACCAGAGATGTCCTTTCATATCTTCGCTGATACAACCGATAAAATTGCTACTCAAACCGTCATGTGTTGTATAGAAGGTATCGATCCGGCCGGAATTTGTATTCAGGACACCAAACCCATCCGTATATCCGATATAAAGGTTCTTATCGGAAGAAGCGAAAAGAGAGCGTATCTCACGTGCCGGAATAGTAGCCTCCTTTTCAAAGTCACCCTGCAAGCTTTTTTCTTTCAGATTGAATTTCTTAAGTCCGGACGTAGTACCGAGCCATAAGTTTTTATCCGTCGTTTCCGCTATTGTCCGGATCGTACCGGGGCAGATCTCATACCGTATAAATAGTCCGGAGATTTTATCGAATAGCAATAATCCATCCGACGTCCCCAGCCATAAACGATCCAGACTGTCAAAGAACAGGGACCATACAGAACCATTCCACGCCGGGGTATCAGACAAACGTATCGGGTAGATAACGAATGTTTTATCGGCCGAATGATAACGGATCAGTTCAGAGTTTGTATTTCCGAACCAGATATCACCGTCCTTATCGGCTGCCGTACTCAGTACAGTATTCCCGGCATTGTTCGAAACCAGTTCAAAAGACAATCGGTGTTGCGGATCAAAGGCTTCCGTACTCCTCATAATACCCTTGTGGAACGTCGCCAACCAGATATGATTGTCCTTATCGGTAGTCATCGCACATATTTCATTATGCGTGTCTTGATGAAAACGCTGATAGAACTGCTTTCTCAGATCGGAAGAATATACACCACCTCCCTGCGTTCCGATCCAGAGGAGTCCATCCGAATCGTAATAAGCCGAGATCATGCGGGTTTCCAGATTGCGGTGAAGCTGTGAGGCCGTATTATTATAAACTTCCGTAGAATATTGGGTAGAGTCTTCTTTATCCGGTATCAGGATAGCATACCCATTCCAGGTAGCTGTCAGGTAGCGTCCGTTACTAAGCGGAACGATCTCATAGACATCCCAGTGAGATAAGGAATTCTTCTTGTTCTTAGGGTCATACGTGTATTGCGAATAAGTATCTGAAACCGGATTATACCGGATAGCCCCGTTCGCCCAGGTAGAGATCCAGATATAACCCTCTGAATATAGCAGGCGGTGAATATGTATTTTCTCCACTTTGGGAAGATCTCCCTTATGCAGGATCGTATAAGTGGCAGGATCAAAAGCGAGAATATTCCCCCAGTCCGTTCCGATATATATAATTCCGTCCGGTGACTGGCAAAAAGCCAGTAAATTTGTCTTTTCATTAACCAGTGAAGCAAACTCCATTTCTACTTTGAGGTTTACTCCCTCGATATTTCCTGCTTTGCTTTTCACATAATCTATTGAAACCAGCGAAAGATTATCATAAGAGAGTGACCAGAAAGAAGAGTCGTTTTGAATTAGTACATCCTGGACTCTGGTATCCCGATCCCTCTTTCCGGTATACTGAACAGGGATGAACCGTTCCAGCCTCCGGTCAAAACAATAGATCTGCTGATTGGCTACCAGCCAAAGGATACCGTTAGGTGTTTCACGTACCTGCGATACTTTTACATAACTATTATCAGGTCCGAAGTTCTTTATATTTTTCCCGTCATAACGACTCAGCCCGTTATCCGTACCGAACCACATAAAACCGTTGCTGTCTTTATGGATACAGGAAACGGTATTATCAGCCAATCCGTTCTGCATAGTAAGTACCCGAATGTCTTTCTCAAAAAAAGCATATCCGGAAGTATGACAGAAGGCAAACAATAATAACGCAACGATAAATCTCCCCATACATAAAACGATAAGTCATACAAAGAAAGAAAAAAAGAAGGAGAATACTCCTGATCGGAGCAAATAAAACAGATGAAAAAGAATAATTGATTAAAACACCAGTTGTTTATGAACAAATCACCCACTATACTGTATATCAAGAAGTAAATATAAGAAAACACCTGCTGTTAATGAATAAAATGCCTGTTACCTCTTCTTTATATAGCAAATACTTTTGCTCATCAAAGATTATTTAAAATTTAGTATTCACAACCTTAAAACTAAAAAAGGATGAAGAAAAGAGTCACATTATTAATTGCGCTGCTGATGGCCAGTATATCCTATATATACGCACAGCAGTTGACCATTACTGGTACTGTTATAGACAAAGGTCTGGGCGATCCGGTTATCGGAGCAACCATCCTGGTACAAGGGACCACCAATGGAACTGTTACCGATATGGACGGTAAGTTTTCCATAGAAGCTTCAAAAGGAGATATATTGCATATTTCCTATATCGGTTATCAACCGCAAACTATCAAAATAGACGGCGTACAGAAAGTCTTTACCATCCAATTGGGTGAAGATACACAGGCACTGGACGAAGTAGTGGTTGTCGGTTTCGGTACACAGAAGAAAGTAAACCTGACGGGAGCCGTTTCCACCGTCGATACCAAAGCATTGGAGTCACGGCCGGTCGCCCAAGTGGGACAAGCCCTGCAAGGTGTTGTTCCCGGTTTGAACCTTTCACTGAACAATCAGGGAGGTGCTCTAGGTAATGCACTGAAAGTAAACATCCGCGGTACAGGTACGATCGGCGAAGGTTCGAATGATGCTCCATTGATCCTTATCGACGGTATCGAGGGAGATATGAATGCTTTGAACCCGGATGATATCGAAAACATCTCGGTACTGAAAGATGCAGCCGCATCCAGTATTTACGGTTCACGCGCCCCGTTCGGAGTCATCCTTATCACGACGAAAAGTGGAAAGAGCGGAAAGACACAGGTTACCTATAATAACAGTTTCCGCTGGTCTACCGCCACCAATCTTCCAGATATGATGGATTCCTATACATTTGCTAAATATTTTAATGCAGCTGCACTGAACAGCGGTCAGGATACTCCGTTCAATGACGAAACATTAGGACGTATCATTGCTTATCAAAAAGGAGAAATTTCGACAACAACCGTACCAAATCCAGGCAATGGAATGTATGAATTCCACCAAAGAGCGAACGACAATCAGAATTGGACACGCAACCATTTCAAAACAGGTTTCAGCCACGAACATAACGTAAACGTAAGCGGCGGTACTGAGAAACTGACCTATTTCATGTCGGGTGCCTTCATGAATCAGGCCGGTAATATGCGTTACGGCGATGACGACTTCAAACGTATGAACGCATCAGCCAAGATTAACTCGAAAGTAAACGACTGGTTACAGATTGGTTTGAGTACCCGTTTTATCCGTGAAGAGCTGGACCGTCCGACCTATGCTAACGACGATCCGGATAATACGGCAAACGGTATCAGTGTAGGTTTATATTATCACGACATCTCACGTACTTGGCCGACTATGCCTTTCCAGGATCCGAACGGCCATTACATGCGTAACTCCAAAATCATCCAGATAGAAGACGGAGGACGTTACAAACGCAGAAAAGACATCATCTATACACAAGCTAACGTAACTATTACTCCACTGAAAGACTGGAACATCCGCGGAGACGTAAGTCTGAAAGCAGAACATATAAACAAAGACGAAAACCTGGCTAAAATCTATGAATGGAACTCAAAAAACGAACCGGTGCCTCTGGCGTTTGCCGGTAGCTACGGTCCTGGTGCGACGTATGCATGGTCTTCCGCACAGGACAACAATTTACTGACAACCAGCTTGTATACCGATTACTTCAAGTCGTTCAACAAAAACAACTTCAAGGTAATGGTCGGTTTCAACACCGAACTCTACAAGCAGAACTATGTGTATGCTAAACGCGACGATGTGATCAGCGACGAAGTACCGAGTATCGACACCAGCATGGGTAAGGACTATACATCTGCCAACAAAAAGGAATGGGCTACTGCCGGTTTCTTCGGACGTTTGAACTACGACTACGACGGTCGTTACCTGGCTGAAATCAACATTCGTTATGACGGTTCTTCACGCTTCCTGCGCGACAAACGCTGGAATGTATTCCCTTCCTTCTCTTTGGGGTACAACATCGCACGTGAAGCATTCTGGGAAGACCTGTCGGAATATGTAGGTACTTTGAAACCCCGCTTCTCATGGGGTAAACTAGGTAACCAGAACACCAAGGAATTCTATCCGTTCTATCCAGCACAGCCCCTGGGACTGAAAGACGGTAAATGGTTAATCGGCGGACAACAACCGACTACAGCTACTGCTCCGCTGATGGTCAGCGACCTAATGACCTGGGAAAAGATCACAACAACCAACATCGGTTTTGACTTTGGTGCCCTGAACAACCGCCTGACCGGTTCATTTGAATGGTATACGAGAAAGACAGACGACATGGTTGGTCCTCCTGAAGAAAAATCGCCGATTATCGGTATCGATAACGACAAGTTGCCGCGTATTAACAACGCAGCCATGCAAAGCAAAGGATGGGAGCTGGCTTTGACCTGGAACGACCAAATCGGCAAGGTAGGCTATACAGTCGGATTTACATTGGCAGATGCCAGAACCAAGATCACCAAATACCCGAATGACGCACAGATCATCGACCGCAAAAACTCAGACGGGAATATGGAATACGTTCCTTACAACGGCAGATACATGGGGGACATCTGGGGATTTGAAACCATCGGCATTGCCAAAACTGACAAGGAAATGCAGGATCACCTGGCTACAACAGACCAGTCACAGATCGGCAGCAAATGGGGGGCAGGCGATATCATGTACAAGGATATCAACAACGACGGTAAGATCACAACCGGCTCCAATACGGTAGGTGATCCGGGCGACCGCAAGATCATCGGTAACGAAACTCCCCGCTACCAAGTAGGTATCACACTGGGAGCCGACTGGAACGGTTTCGACTTCCGCGCCTTCTTCCAAGGTGTCTGCAAACGCGATATCTGGCTGGACGGGAACTTCTTCTGGGGAGCAGTAGACGGCGGCCTGTGGCAATCGATCGGATATAAAGAGCATTTCGACTATTTCCGTCCGTCCGGCGACGAGATGGGAGCGAACCTGAACGCTTATTTCCCGAAACCCTACTTCGATGGGAATGCGACAAAGAACCATAAGACCCAATCGGGTTATCTGCAAAGCGCCGCCTATCTGCGTCTGAAGAACCTTCAAATCGGTTATACCGTACCTAACTACCTGACATCAAAAGCAGGTTTGAGCAAGGTTCGCGTATTCTTCTCCGGTGATAATCTGTTTACCATCTCTTCCATCTTCGGCGTATTCGATCCTGAAGCAGTAGGCGGAGCAATGGGTGCCGGTAAGATCTATCCGCTTTCAAGAACACTGTCATGCGGAGTAAATGTTTCATTTTAATAATTAAAAGCATCATGAAAAGACAATCAATCATTATATTATCGTTGGCAGTCGGTTCGCTGAGTTTCACTGCGTGTAACGACTTCCTCGACCGCGAACCGCTATCGTCCGTTACTTCGGATCACTATCTGAACACAGAAGCCGAGTTAGCCAGTTTCGGAGCTGCCCAGTACAGCGAATTACCATCACATAAACCGGGTGAATACAGCATCGGTGTCTTCAAAACAGACAACAACAGCGATAACCAATGCGCTACAACCGAAGAAGACAACTTCGTACCTGGTGAACGCCGCGTACCGACCAGCGGAGAATGGGACTTCAAGAAAATACGCGACTGTAACTATTTCCTTGAAACCGTATTACCTAAATATGAAGAAGGTAAGATTGCCGGCCTGGATGAAAATATCCGTCACTATATCGGCGAAATGTATTTCTTCCGTGCCTTCCAGTACTTCACATTTATGAAGAAATACGGCGACTTCCCGATCGTAGACAAAGCGCTCTCGGATGACTATGTCGAACTGGCCGAAGCCAACCAGCGCCGCCCTCAGAACGAAGTGGCACGCTTCATCCTCGCCGATCTGGATAAGGCTACCGATATGTTGAAGGAAACACCTCCCGAAGCTAATCGTCTGACAAAATACGCAGCTCTTCTATTGAAATCGAGAGTAGCTTTATATGAAGGAACCTGGCTGAAATATCACGCAGGAACCGACCGCGTACCGGGTGGACCGGGATGGCCGGGTGCCAACGCCAGTTACCTGAACGGTTTTAGCATCAACCTGGACAGCGAAGTACAGTTCTTCCTGACTGAAGCCAAGAAGGCTGCAGAACAGGTAGCAGACAAGTTCCCATTGGGAGATTACTCCAGCATGTTCAACAGCATCGATCTTTCAGACAAACCCGAAGTCATTCTTTGGAGAAAATATGACATCGGATTGAAAATATTCCATTATGTGGTATCCTATCTGCAAGCCGTTTACCCTGGTGGCAACGGATGCGGTAATACCGGCTTTACCCGTTCGCTGGTAGAAAGTTATCTGATGAAAAACGGTCTGCCGATCTATGCAGCCGGTTCCGGTTATAAAGGAGACAAAACACTGACAGATGTGGCTACCAACCGCGACAACCGCCTGCGTGAATCAATGAGTATCACTGGTGACCAGATCAACCCGAGCAATATATTCAGTCGTCCAGGTATCACGATTATCGCCGAAAATAAGAATACAACCGGCTATTGCTTGCGTAAAGGTTTGAATCAAGACCCGAATATGGGAGCAACATTGCCTAGCAACACCGGTTGTGTAATCTTCCGTGCAGCCGAAGCTTACCTGAATTATATGGAAGCTCATTATGTATTGAACAATTCGTTGGATGCCAAGAGTATCGCTTATTGGAAAGCCTTGCGTAACCGTGCCGGCGTAGACGACGATATCCAGAAAACGATTGCAGCAACCGATCTTTCCAAAGAAAACGACTTCGCCGTATATTCCGGTGAACAGCAGGTGGATGCTACCTTATATAACATCCGTCGCGAACGTCGTTCGGAATTTATCGCCGAAGGTCTGCGTCTTGACGACCTGTATCGCTGGAGAGCGCTCGACCGGATGAAAGATTACCAGGTAGAAGGTTTCAACCTTTGGGACGAACAATACAAACTGTATGACGACCTGAAAGTGGAAGGCGAAACCGACGAACCGAACGTTTCGAGCAGTAAGTCGAGCAAGTATCTCCGCCCGTACCAGATACACCGCAACAACAAGGCATTCAACGGATATACTTTCATGAAAGCTCATTACCTGGCTCCTATCGCTTACGACGTGATCCGCCTGAGTACACCGGAAAAAGGTGGCGATATAAGCACCGCTTACATCTACCAGAACCCGGGTTGGGAAGTCCAGGCGGGAACAAGTGCCATGAAATAAATCAAGTCCTATCGCTTGCGAAGTCACAAACAACATCTAAATTTGACTTCGCAAGCGATAAAAAATAGCTCATGAGGGATCGAATTCGAGTTCAAAAGCGATCCGACTCCCTCGGCAACCCGGAAAATCGGTCCTGCAAACAGTTTATAATACCCGAAAAGAATATGAAAATACAATCTGAATACTTGCTGTTGATAGCTACCGGCCTTTTAGCCTGTCCGAACCGGGTAGAGGCACAGGTAAAAACGGACGCTCCCAATCTCGTCTTCATCATGGCCGACCAATGGCGCGGCCAGGCAATCGGTTATCTGGGTGTAGAACCCGTACAGACTCCCAATCTGGATAAACTCGCCGCCGAAGGCATACATTTTACGGATGCTATCAGCAGCTATCCCGTATCTTCGCCCGCCCGTGGAATGCTGATGACGGGCAGATATCCGATCGGCAGCAAGGTTACGGGTAACTGTAATTCGGATAATACACCTTATCATGTCGAACTACCCGCCTCGGCACGTTGCTGGTCAGACGTCCTGAAAGACCAGGGATATGAATTGGGTTACATCGGGAAATGGCATCTGGATGCCCCTTACCAACCTTACATCGAAACAAATAACAACAAAGGAAAAATAGCCTGGAACGAATGGTGCCCCAAAGAACGCCGCCACGGTTTCAGCCATTGGATCGCCTACGGCACCTACGATTATCACCTGAAGCCTATGTACTGGAATACGGATGCCGGCCGCGAAGAATTTTATTTCGTCGACCAATGGGGGCCGGAATATGAAGCCGACCGGGCCATCGACTATATCGCCAATCAAGATAATAAACTCCGCGACGGAGATAAGCCCTTCGCTCTGGTCGTCTCCATGAACCCGCCTCACACCGATTACAACCTGGTTCCCGACAAATACAAAGAGGTATACCGGAATGTAGATGTCGAATCATTGTGCCACTCTCCCATCATCGCACCGAAAGGAACGGAATACGGTGATTTCTACCGGAAGAGCGTATTGGATTATTATGCCTGCATGACCGGCGTAGACGACCAGGTAGGCCGCATTATCCATGCACTGAAAGAGCGTGGCCTCTTCGACAATACCATTGTGGTATTCACCTCCGATCATGGCGACAGCATGGGGATGCACGATCATATCGGAAAGAATATTTACTACGAGGAAGCCATGCGCGTCCCGATGATACTTACCTGGCCGGAGAAGATCGCACCACGCCGCGACTCGACACTGATGATCGGTTTTGCCGACCTCTATCCTTCGCTATTGTCGTTAATGGGGTTCAAGGAAGAGATACCTGCCGAAGTGGAGACGTTCGATCTGTCTGCTTCCATCCTTTCCCCCGACAAGGCCCGGGAGGTAATACAGCCTTATTATCAAGTCTCCTCTGAAAATTTAACGACTGGTTACAGAGGTTTCCGGACAAAAAAATATACATTTGCGGTACATGCTACAAACGGCCGGACTGACGAATGGATACTGTTCGACCGTGAACAGGACCCCTTCCAGCTAAACAACATCGCCCCCGATCAGCCGGAATTGATTAAACAGTTTTCCAGCCAGCTGAAAGACTGGTTGAAGAAGACAAACGATCCTTTTATAAACTGTCTGTAAATAATATACACATGAAAGCACATTTTTACCTGGCAATCTTATTGATAGTAAGTTTTCTCCCGGCAATGGGACAACAAACGAAGATCCCCCGTCCGGCACCTCACCAGTTGAAGTGGCACGAATCGGAAATGGGCGTCGTCTTCCATTATGACCTCCATGTCTTCGATGGCATTAAATACGGTCAGGGTAATAACCGCGTCCAGCCGATAGAAGATTATAATATCTTCAACCCGACCCGGCTGAATACCGATCAATGGGTACAGGCCGCCAAAGCGGCAGGAGCCAAGTTCGCCGTACTGACCGCAACACACGAAACGGGTTTCGCCATTTACCAGAGCGATGTCAACCCCTATTGCCTGAAAGCGTTGAAATGGCGCGACGGCAAAGGAGATATCATCCGCGACTTCGTCAATTCATGTAGAAAATACGATATAATGCCCGGCATCTATGTCGGCATCCGATGGAATTCACTTTTTGGCGTTCATAATTTCAAGGTGCAGGGAGAAGGAGAGTTTGCCGCCAACCGTCAACAATGGTATAAACATTTCTGCGAGCGCATGGTGGAAGAACTCTGCAGCCGCTACGGAGATTTGTTTATGATCTGGTTTGACGGTGGCGCAGACGATCCGAAAGGCGACGGACCGGATGTATTGCCAATCGTCAGCAAGTACCAGCCGGAATGCCTTTTCTATCATAATGTAGACCGGGCGGATTTCCGCTGGGGCGGTTCCGAGTCGGGTACGGTCGGTTATCCCTGCTGGTCCTCTTTCCCCTACCCTTACTCACACAGTAACAACACGGAAGGAAGTCGCAACCATAACGATCTATTGAAACATGGCGACCAGGATGGTAAATACTGGGTCCCGGCTATGGCAGACACTCCGCTACGTGGCATGAACGGACGTCACGAATGGTTCTGGGAGCCGGACGACGAGAATACCGTCTATCCGGTAGACAGCCTGATGAACATGTATTACAAGTCGGTCGGAAGGAATGCTACATTGATCGTCGGACTGACTCCCGATACGACCGGACTGATCCCTACCGGCGATGTGCAACGGCTGAAAGAATGGGGCGACGAGATCAACCGCCGCTTCTCCTCTCCCATTGCCTCTGCATCGGGACAAAAGAAAAGCCTGACACTGAAACTGGATAAACCACAAGCAGTCAACCATTGCATTATCCAGGAGAATATCGCTAATGGCGAACGTATCCGCCGGTATAAAGTGGAAGCCAAAGTAAACGGTAAATGGCAAACCGTCTGCGAGGGTGAGTCGGTCGGACATAAACGTATCGAACAATTCCCGGCAGTCGAAGCATCGGCTCTGCGCCTGACGGTCTCTCAATCGGTAGCACAACCGGATATACGCAACTTCAGTGTTTATAACGTTGAATAAATGAGAAGATGAGGAAACATAAAACATATCTTTTTTCACTGTTGCTGGGGAGTGCTGTATGGTTATCTCCTCCCGTCTTGGGGCAGACATCGTTTGTCTACGAGAAAGGGAAAATATTCAATGATATAATAACCTTTCAAATGACTAAGGCTGTCAGCCTGGCAAAATTACAGGCACCTGTATTCTATGAACAGGCAGTTCCCGACGGGCAGCAAACCCTATCCTACAAAATAGAGATCCCGGAATATAAACAAGGCATCTTCTTCAGCCGCGATTTCCGTCCCGGCGACTATCAGTGGCCCAACAATACCAACCGGTTATTGCCCTGGGTATTCACCCGCCTGGAAGACCTGACAAAAGATACTTATCCGAGCATTCCTTCAAACGGAACGCCTTCCGTATTGGGAGATGCCTTATTACTGGAGCTGACCGACGGGCAATTCTTATATACCAAAGCGGTAGCCGGAGATAACAGCATCAGTTGGTTCCAGATAAATAAAGACAGTTCGCTCACCGTCTGTCTCTCTACATTAGGAACAGATAGACTCAGTCCGCAAGCTCCCGTCCTGTTAGTACAAAAAGGGGAAACGGCTTATGACGCTATCCGCAAAGCATATACAACATTAACAGGCAATAAGGAGATCTCGGCATTACAAAAAAGGTCGGACAAAGACTACTTCGAAGCCTTCAAGTATCTGGGCTGGTGTTCGTGGGAGCACTACCACTTTGACATCGACGAAACAAAAATGCTGAACGACCTGGACGGTATCGAAGCGTCCGGCCTCCCTATCCGCTATGTCCTGATAGACGACGGACACCTGGCTAATAAGAACCGCCAGCTTACCAGCTTCGTTCCGGATAAAGAGAGATTCCCTGACGGATGGAAAAACATCATGGCCCGGAAAAAGGAGAATAAAGTAAAATGGATGGGATTATGGTATAACTTCTGCGGTTACTGGATGGGAATATCACCGGAAAACGACTTCCCGGAAAAGATCAAACAATCGCTTTACCTCTATAACGGCAGCATGCTTCCCGGAAAAGAGAAGGAGAATATCGGGGCATTCTACCAATATTATGTCAGGACATTGAAAGACTATGGTTTCGATTTCCTTAAAATAGATAACCAGTCGTTCCTGTTGCCCCTTTACATGGGAAATACGGAAGTTATACGTCAGGCCAAAGCGTGTAACCTGGCATTGGAAGAGCAAACGCACAACCAGCAGGTCGGCCTGATGAACTGTATGGCACAGAATATCCTGAACATCGACCATACATTGTATAGTAGTGTAACCCGTGTCAGCATCGATTACAAAAAATATGACGAGAACATGGCAAAATCTCATCTGTTCCAGTCTTATACCAACACGTTATTGCAAGGGCAGACCGTATGGCCCGACCATGATATGTTCCATTCCTGCGATACCGTCTGCGGAAGCCTGATGGCCCGGTCGAAAGCCCTGTCCGGTGGTCCGGTTTATCTGTCAGACTCTCCCGCTGATTTTATCAAAGAAAACATATTACCACTGATCGATGAGGAAGGAAAGCTGTTCCGTCCCGAGGCTCCAGCCATCCCGACACCCGAATCGGTTATCACAAACCCGCTGCAGGATGGTAAAGCTTACCGGGTATTTGCCCCTACCGGTGATGAAGCCGTATCGCTGATATGCTATAACCTGAACACCTCTCCCCAGTATCATAACGTGCAAGCTATGATCAGTAAAGCCGATTATCTGCTGCGTGAGACGATGACGGAGAAAGCAAGCCCCAAAGATCAGCGGATTATCCTTTATGACTGGGCTAAACAGGCTGCCACCGAACTGACTACGGATAAACAAATCATATTGGAAGGTTTCACTGACCAATTATATCATCTTTGCCCTGTTGCTAACGGTTGGGCAGTCATCGGTGTACAGGAAAAATTCCTTTCGCCGTCGACAGTCCGCATCCTTACCCGTAATGATAAACAACTCACTCTGGATGTTCTCTGTCCGGGCACCGTTAAAGTATGGGTAGAATCAGGAAATAAACGGGAACTACGGAGCATCCCGGTATCTGCTCCGGGCAGAATAACAATCAACAAATAACATTCAAAAGATACGAATATGAACAAGAGACTATTCTTTTCCCTGGCTGCAATTCCCTTACTGGGAACGACAGGACAAGCCGAAGCGGCAACCCCGCAGGACCGGCCGAATATTATTCTCTTTTTAGTAGATGATATGGGCTGGCAGGATACTTCCCTTCCCTTCTGGAAGGAAAAGACACATTACAACGAAGTATACGAAACACCCAATATGGAACGTCTCGCCCGTCAGGGTATGATGTTTACCCAGGCTTATGCTTCCAGTATCAGTTCGCCGAGCCGTTGCAGCCTCTACACCGGTATGAATGCCGGCCGTCACCGGGTAACGAACTGGACCTATCCGAAGAATGCCTCCACCGACCGTAAAAGCGATGTACTGGAATTGCCGGACTGGAATGTGAACGGTATCTGCGAAGTTCCCGGTATCGAACATACCTACCAGGTTACTTCTATGGCCCAAATACTGAAAGATAACGGCTATCATACCATCCATTGCGGGAAGGCCCATTGGGGAGCTCTCGATACACCGGGAGAGAACCCCTATCATTTTGGCTTTGAAGTGAATATTGCAGGACATGCCGGTGGCGGACTGGCAAGCTATCTGGGAGAAGCCAATTTCGGTAACCGGACAGACGGGAAGCCGAGTCCCTGGTTTGCTGTTCCGGGACTGGATGAGTATTGGGGAAAAGATATTTTCATTACGGAAGCCTTAACCCAGAAAGCCATGAAAGCGTTGGATAAGGCACAACAATACGACCAGCCGTTCTTCCTGTATATGTCGCATTATGCCATCCACGTCCCGATCGACAAGGATATGCGTTTCTACCAGAAGTATATCGACAAGGGATTGGGAGAGAAAGAGGCCGCTTATGCTGCCCTGATCGAGGGAATGGACAAGAGCCTGGGAGATATCATGGATTACCTGGAGAAGAATAACCTGGCAGATAATACCATCATCCTTTTCATGTCGGATAACGGCGGACTTGCTGCCGAACCGGAATGGCGTGACGGTGTTCCTCATACCCAGAACTCCCCGCTGAACAGCGGTAAAGGTTCCGCCTATGAAGGTGGTGTCCGCGAACCGATGATCGTCAGCTGGCCGGGAAAAGTACAGCCGCAAACCAAGACAGATAAATACCTCATCATCGAAGATTTCTTCCCTACCATCCTCGAAATGGCAGGCATAAAGAAATACAAAACGATCCAGCCTGTCGACGGTGTCAGCTTCATGCCGTTACTGACCAACACCGGTGATCCTTCGAAGGGCCGCAGCCTCTACTGGAACTTCCCGAATCTTTGGGGAAACACCGGCCCGGGTATCGGGGCAACCTGCACGATCCGCCAGGGGGATTGGAAACTGATCTATTATTACGAGACCGGAAAGAAGGAATTGTTCAACATTCCCGACGATATAGGAGAAAAGAATGATCTATCCGCTACCCATCCCAAACTGGTAAAGAAACTATCCAAAGACCTGGGCAAGCAATTACGAAAAATGGAGGCACAGCGCCCATCGTTCAAGGCGACAGGAAAGCCTTGCCCCTGGCCGGATGAGATATAAATATTAACGAGGATCACCACTCTCTTTCAATAATATGTCTTATAAAAGAAGGTGCTGTAAATATAATTTTACAACACCTTCTTCCTTTTTATACAAACTTCTCCCTTCTCTGTAAATTCAGCAATCCTATCATCATCCAGACGATTCCTCCGATAAAAAGGAAAATACGGCTTTTAATGATAAGTCCTTCCCATATCACCGGAAGAAAGTTTTCCGGGACTTTAAATGGGTTCAATAGGATATTCCAGAAGGAACGTTCTATTATATCCATTTCACTGGTTATCAACAGAAGGATTGCCAGGATTATCGTGAGTACCGCTGTCCCATTGCCACTACGGGTAATGGTAGATAGCATAAAGGCCAGATTTCCGAAAAAGACTAATGGAAACATTAACTGAATGGACATTTCAAACGGATTAACCGGATAAAGCAATAAGGTCGCCACATAGGAGAAGGCCACAAGGATAAAGAAGATAGCCACATAAATCATCAGGAGGCGCACTCCCCACACCTTGTACTTATAGTCAGGGATACCGAACAATATCTCCAGTATACGGTTGTCCTCATCGTTCTGGATACCGAAAACGGCCGGATAAAAAACAAGTAACACACAGGGGAACATCAACAGGTTATAAATAAGCCCCTCGTTGATCTCCGCCCGATTCCAGGCAGCCTGAAACATGAAGTAAGCAAAGAAGACAAAGGCTGCCAACAGGAACCAGATGAACTTCCCGGCAAAGATGATCTTCAGGTTATATTTAACTACTTTAGGTAGTAATTGTATGAGTTGTTTCGTCGTCATATCAGTTATTCATATTCTTTAATAAACAGAGATAAGCATCTTCCAGGTTTGGCTCCACCTGTACGGCACCTTCATAAGGCAATACGATAGAGAGATAACGCACCTGGATCGTATCGCCATCCTGGATATGATGTATCACCATTGTCTTATCCAGTACTTTCTCGAATTCATCACGCCCGATATGGAACTGCCATACCTTACCGGCAGCCATATCCACCATATTTATCGGGTCACCGAAATACTTCAGATCACCCTTATTGATCACCACTACCTGACTGCAGGAACTGGATATATCTTCAATGATATGGGTAGAGAAAATAACGATACGGTCGCGGCTCAGTTCGACCAGCAGATTACGGAAACGGATACGTTCGCGCGGATCGAGCCCGGCCGTAGGTTCATCTACCACAAGGATACGCGGCAAATGGAGCAAGATAAGGGCAATACCGATACGCTGTTTCATACCACCGGAGAAAGAACCGATCTTGTCGTCCTTCCGTTCATACATATGGACAGCTTTCAAGACATATTCCAGGCGTTCATTCCTCACCTCGTTATCCGTAATACCTTTCAATATCGCCTGATAATCGAGAAATTCCCAGGAAGACATATTCTCGTAGGTACCGAACTCTTGTGGAAGGAATCCGATAAGGCTTTGCAATTCTTCCCGGTAGATACGGGTATCCAGGCCATTGATCCAAATGCTTCCGTAGCTCTGCTCCAGAATACCGCAGATCACACGCATCAAGGTGGATTTACCGGCTCCGTTAGGTCCCAGCAAACCGAACATCCCTGTGCGGATCTCGAAAGAGACTCCACGCAAAGCCTTGAACGGCTTCCGTTGTTTCCCGATCAGCGGGATACTTTTCACCATGCGGAACCACGAACGGCGCAGACCGGCCAGACGTCCTTTGATACGCTCAATATTGACCTCTTTCTCATACAGATATTGGGAAGAGATATAAACGGCTATACAGAACACCCATATCAATCCGACTACACCGACCAGGTTCGTATTATCCATCTTCCGGAATAAGACGAACAGGATTACCGGAGGGATACTCCAGAAGATGATACGGTTTATATACTTCACAGCCTTACTCTCCGCAAAACGGAAGTAGAGATATTCCCGGACTTTCCGCCACAGGTAAAGGGCGGTCGCATAAATGGCAAACGACAACAGGAATATCCAAAGCTTGTTACTGATAAAGAACCAGGTGAACCAGATACCGAAAAGCAACATGCCGAACTGCCAGATCACATTCACAAAATCCTTCAGGGAATGGTACTCATTACTCAATCCCAAATGCCGGCGAATATACAGACCGCTATTCCATTGGCGACTGATACGCCCCGGCCAATCGTATATCTTCACCAGATTACGAACAGAGATATGAATCTCCTCTCCGGGATCGATCACTTTCGAGCGTGCCCGCCGCAAACTGGTTTGTGCAAAATAAGTCACTCCCGGAATACCGAAAACAAGGATTAGCAGATAAATGGCCTGCCACAACATGCCATCGGCATACAGCCAGATACAGGCTAGTCCCAGAAGAAACAATACAAGATGGAGTATCCATATTTTAGGAGACAAACCACGATACCATTGCAATGTATTTTCCAACCCCATACAAACGGTCGGGATCAGGATCAATGTAAGCAAGGCTGAGAAAGCCAAACCTCCTATGACCGTAATGGCAAACGGCGCACCGATCGCTCCGGCATATTCCGAATCGCCCATCGCCAACGGAAACATGGCAACGATCGTAGTGATCGAAGTAATCAGGATCGGGCGGATACGCGACAGGCCGGCTGTCATCAGGGCCCGGTTGCGGCGATACCCTTGCTTACGGAGGATATTGGAGTAGTCGATCAGGATAATACCGTTGTTTACCACGACTCCCAACAAGATAAGGAATCCGGTCAAGGTATTGGCATTCAATAGGCTGTTATTTGTCAATAATAAGGCCAATAAGGAACCGATAGCTGCCAACGGAATGGAGAAGAGCAGGACAAAAGGCGTCACCAACGATTCGAACACAGAAGCCAGTATCATAAAGATCAAGACAAAGGCTGCCAGGATAAGGAACTTAAAATCGGCAAACTCGTCTTCTTCGTGAAAGACCTCTACGGCCACTCCGGCAGGCAGGTTATAACCTGCCACCAACCGGTCGATATCCGAGCGATAACCTTCCAGCAAGTCTTTGGACGACTCCACGTCCTTAGAGAAATTATAGAACACCTCGATCTGCTTATCCTGGTTGACACGCATAATACGCGACCGTCCCCGCCCATAATTGATAGAAGCCAGATCCTGGAGGTTATGCAATCCTCCGGCGGCATTTTCTATCTGCACGGCACGCAGGTCGTCGACTATCTTTTCTTTCTTCTTTGATGTGCTTTAAAATACCGAGTCTGCCGAAAACCTTTTGCTCCGCATTTTCACGCACCGCACAAGTATTATATATAACAACATCAGCTTTGTTGCTGTCGTCCGTAAAATCAAACCCCGCCTGTCTTAGCATACCTCTTATACGTTCGGTGTCGTTTTCATTCTGCTGACAGCCGTATGTTTCGGTAAGCGCTAATTTTGCGTGTCCGTTTTGAGCAGCATAACGCATATTTTCTTCTTTGAGTTGCATTATATAGCTTTCTTGCTCCGCCATCTGCTCCTTAGTTATAAGCTTTGCCATTTACATTTCTCCTATACTTCAAAAGTAAAGTTAATTATATCACATTTAAACTGTAATTACAACTTAAAATTCATAATCGCAAACACGTCTTTCCGCTACATACGGACGCACATACGTTGCACCGACAGCTTTGTGTTCAGGGTGATTTTGGTAAGTGTTTAAATCCTCTTTTGTTTCAAACTCCGATACAAGTACTACATCTGACGCGGCGTCTGTATCGTTGAAATTAAGTCCGACTTCAATGTTTACCAAAACAT
>OGPA01001398.1_pt1 | contig 20268 bp, 20 predicted proteins | sample 1552841 | NCBI WGS metagenome assembly OGPA01 (sample SAMEA2579916, study PRJEB22360) | human gut metagenome | reverse complement strand
GCGCTTTTGGCTTAGCATCTGCTGCACCTCGCTCGCCGTATCGGCACTTAGAATTATGCGGTGTTGCCTTAGTGTTTTTTCAGCTTGCGGCGCAGCAGAAAAACTTTGAAACGGCCATATCCGTTGGGCTTGTCCTCGTCAAACTCTTCGGTTTTTACATAGCGCTTGCGCTGGTTGTCCACCTGCATGGCAGTACCGTTTTCCTGTACATCGGTAATCACACGGGGAATCGCTTTCTGGTCTACCTCAAACTCCGGCTCCTTCACCCACAAAATCTTGCCGGTTTCGTCCAGCCCGTTGGCCCACAGGCTGAACACCAGGCAGGCTGCCTCGCCATAGCAATAGCGCTCAAACCGAATGCGCCCGTCAATGTAAAACAGCAGACAGTCCCGAAAATGGGTTTCCAGTTCTTTTTCGTATCGGCATCCGCAAAGGGTGCCCGCAAAGTCAACGGCGTTTGCAGCCATGGCAACAGCCCTCCTGATATATGTTTGATTGAATAACAAGATTATACCATGCCAGATAGCATACTTTCAACGTAGAGAAAAATAAAATGTGACAGCGAAAGCGGTACTGTGTAGAATTTCTCGCCCGAGCTTCCGCCGAAACCATCACTGTCGGTACTTGAACCGCTCGAGCTGCCGTCCTTGACGGGGTCGCACTTTTCGGTCTCGGTGGTGTGGGTGTAGGTGTCCACCACCACAGACAGAGCATCGGTACGATCTTACCCCCGCCGAGATGTGCGTGCTGCGCCTGTTGGTGCGCGGGCTTTCCTACAGCGGGAGCGCCAAGGCGCTTTGTGTGGAGCCTTCAACCGTAAAATACCATGTCATCAATATGCTGCAAAAGACCGGGCTGGAAAACAAGCTGCAGCCTGCCATCGCCGCCAGTGAGGCAAAGCCGGTGGTAGAATTGGCAGAGAAATAAGGCACTGCAGACGGCTGTCAAGCTTGTATCGGCAGGGTGACTGTGAAAACCGTCCCATGCCCATCAGCCGGTTCAGCTGTAACGGTGCCGCCATGCAGCAGGGCAATCTCCCGTACAAGCGCAAGCCCAAGGCCTACGCCGCCCATCTCCCGGCTTCTGGATTTATCTACCCGGAAAAAGGGCTGGAACACACTTGTCCGATACTCCTCAGGGATGCCGCAGCCTGTGTCTGCAACACGCAGCACAGCGCTGCTTTTCTTTTGCCGGATCGTGATATGCACAGAACCGCCGGGGGTATTGTATTTGATGCCGTTTTCAACCAAATTAAAGAGCAGGCGGTAGATCAGGGTGTCGCTGCCCTTGATGCTGACATCCTCACATTTCTGAAAGAGGGTGATGCTCCGGCGCTGTGCCAGCGGGGTCAGGTCAGCCACGATCTCATCGGCCAACGGGGCCAGCTCGATATGATCCTCGCGCGGGATCGACTGCAGATCGCTCATTTCCAGCAGTGTGCGGACAAGGCTTGATAGGCGAGACACCTGATCCGTCTGAAAGCGGAGCAGGTCGGTGATCTCGCTGTCGGCGTCGGGGTGTTCTTCAGCGAACATTTCCAGCTTTGCCTGCATGATGGCCAGCGGTGTTTTCAGCTCATGGGCGGCATTGCCGGCAAACTGACGCTGCAGGTCAAAGGAATGCGCCAGCCGGTCCAGCATGCGGTTGACAGACTGGCTCAAGTCGCGAAATTCCGGAATCGTGTTTTCCTCTAAGCGAACCTCCACAAGGCTGTCCTGATCAATGCGTTCGGCCTGCTGTGCAAGCTTTTTCAAGGGCTCCAGAGCCTTGCCGCTGACAAAATAGGCAATCGCCGCGCTCAGCAGCGTTACTGCTGCTGTGATGCACCAGCCCTTGCGGCCGAAAACAGCCTTGGCATCGTAGACCTCCTGCGAAAACTGTGTAAGAAAATCCGACATCTGGTCGTCCGGGATTTCAATCATCAGGTTTTCATCATCATTCTGCTGGTATTGCAGGACATACCCGTTCAGGTTGTCCATACCAGTGGCACCAGAGTGGTAGAGCAACAGATTCAGGCAGATGCAGGCCCCTGCAATCAGTACGGCGGTCATCAGCGTGATCCGCCACTGAAAAGATATGCGGTTCATGGTTCGTTTTCCTCCAACTCATACCCCTCACCGATGCGGTTTCGGATGGGGTCGTACCCCAGTGCGGTGCGCAGCTTTTTTCTCAGTGCAGAGATATGCACGCGAATCGAGTTGCTGAACGCATCGACACTGCTGTCCCAGACATGCTCAATCAGCTCTTCCTGACTGACAGGGCGTCCCTGATGCAGCAGCAGATATTCCAGCACGCCGCTTTCCTTACGGGTCAGCGGAATGGGCTGGCCATCCGCCATGGCAAGGCGGCTCTTGGTGTCGAAGGTCAGCCGCCCGCACCGCAGGCATACATCGCGCTGGATAAACTGCCGCCGGGTCAGGCTGCGCACACGGGCCTCCAGCTCAGCCAGGTGGAACGGCTTGGCCAGATAATCATTGGCACCCGCGTCCAGCCCCTCCACCTTGTCGGAAATTTCGCTGCGGGCGGACAGAATTAGTACCGGCGTTTCAAGGTCGGTCTTGCGCAGCGTGCGCAGAACGGTCATGCCGTTCACCTTCGGCAGATTGAGATCAAGCAGGACAAGATCGTACCGCTCTGCTGCAAGCAGCTCGAGCGCGGTCTCTCCGTCACCGCAGTCATCCATTTCGTAGCCGGAACGGCGCAGTTTTTTAGCCACGCTTTCCCGCAGAGTAGGTTCATCCTCTATCAACAAAAGGCGCATAAGCGATCATCTCCCGCATTTAATTTATAAGATGTTTTTTGGCGCTGCACAAGGCAAAAGCACGGCAGCGATACCTTTATAATAGTCATTATAGCAGATTTCGATAAAGTCTGTGCTAATTTTTTCTTAGCAGAAATTTTATATCGGTGGGTGTATACTGTTCTCATCAAGCAGAAAGGGGCAACCGCAAATGATAAACAAAAAAGCAATCGCCCAGTCGGCGCTGCTGTTGGCCGCCGTTTTGATGATCGGCTTCGGCATCTGGCGTGGGGAGGCAGATACGGTGTTGGCAAAGGCTATCCGGTTGTGTATGGAGTGTGTTGGCATTGGATAAGAAAAATGATTCTTTTCTGGCCCGTTTCCGGGGCTGGTTTCAAGCAGGCGCAGCGCTGCTGACGAACATTCACCTGCCGAATTTTGCCAAGGGTGTTCTGTATCAGGGCAAGGGCAAAACAGTATGTGTACCGGGGCTGAACTGCTACTCCTGCCCGGGTGCGGCGGGGGCCTGCCCGATCGGCTCGTTTCAGGCAGTGGTCGGCTCGTCAAAATTCAGATTTTCCTATTATATTACCGGCATCCTGATTTTATTGGGGGTGCTGCTGGGACGGTTTATCTGCGGCTTTCTCTGCCCGTTTGGCTGGCTGCAGGAGCTTTTGCATAAGATCCCATCGCCCAAGCGCTCCACCAAGCGTCTGAAGCCGCTGCGATATCTGAAATACGCCGTGCTGCTCATCATGGTGGTGCTGCTGCCTGCGTTTGTTGTCAATGAGATGGGAATGGGTGATCCGTTCTTCTGCAAGTATCTCTGCCCGCAGGGTGTGCTGGAGGGCGCAATCCCCCTCTCGCTGACCAATGCAGGGATACGCGCCGCGCTCGGCAAGCTGTTCAGCTGGAAGTTCTGTATCCTGCTGGCGGTCGTTGTTGCCAGTGTGGTGTTTTACCGCCCATTTTGCAAGTGGCTCTGCCCGCTGGGGGCCTTTTACGCGGTCATGAACCGTGTATCTCTTTTCCAGATGCGGGTGGACACCGATAAGTGCGTATCCTGCGGTGCCTGTGCGCGGGCCTGCAAGATGGATGTGGATATTACCAAGACGCCAAACCACGCGGAGTGTATCCGCTGCGGTATGTGTATAAAATCCTGCCCGACTAAGGCGATACACTATCAGTACGGCTTTGGCGATAAGGCAGATAACAATAAGGAGATTTGAGTATGAAACGAATTGCAGCAATTTTGACCAGCCTGGTTCTGGTATTTTCCCTCGCCGCCTGCGGCAGCCAGCAGGCAGGCACCGCCGCCGGCAGCGAAGCAGCCTCCACCGCCAGCAGTGAAACAGCCTCCACCGCCGGCAGTGAAGCAGCCTCCGCCGCACAGACCAAAACCGAGGAGCAGCTTTTGGCAGAGGAAAACGATATTCTGACCGCGAACAATGAACTGTGGGAAAAAGTTTTTGCCTCGATGGACAAAAATGTGACACAGACCACCCTCAACAACAATTACGGCGATTTCCTTATGGATGCCGTGGATAACGCGAAGGATCAGTTCACCGAGGAAGAGTACGCCTCCCTCAAAGCGGACGCTGATAAGATCCGGGAAATCGAAAATCAGATCACAGCCCTTCCTCAGGATGAAGCCACCAGCCAGAGCGCAGCGGAGAACGGCAGCACCTTCCCACAGTTTGAGGGCAAGGACCTTGATGGCAACAGCGTTGACAGCAGCCTGTTTGCCAACAATGCGTTCACCGTTGTAAACTTCTGGTTCAGCGGCTGCAAGCCCTGCGTGGATGAGATGGATGACCTTGACGCACTCAACCAGCGCATCAAGGAGCAGGGCGGCGAGGTCATCGGCGTCAATACCGAGACGCTGGACGGCAACGCGGACAATATCGCCACCGCTAAGAAAATTCTGGAATCAGCAGGCGCATCCTTCCGCAATATCTACTTTGATCCTGGCAGCGAGGCCGGCAAGTTTGCACTGGGCATCATGGCTTTCCCCACAACCTGTGTTGTGGACCGTCAGGGCAACATCGTTGGGGAGCCGATCATGGGCGGCATTGATCAGGAGGCCAATATGGCTACGCTGGAAAAGCTGATTGCCGATGCTGTTGCGAGCGATACCGGCAAATAACAGCCGCCGCACGATAAAAAGAAAAAGATAAAGATGCCTGAAAAGCAAAAAAATGGCTCGTAACCTGAAAAAGCTCAAGGACAATATTGTAACGATCACGGACGATTCCCAAAACGAATTTGAAAAGTTCTAAGGCAATACCGCATAATTCTAAGTGCCGATACGGCGAGCGAGGGGCGGCAGATGCCAAGCCAAAAGCGCAGATAATACTGGATGTCTTATCGAGCATTTTGGCAACGCAGATGCCGTGCCGCAGCTGCCGGAGCGGTGCTTAAGCCGCAAGGCGGGAATTGTGCGGTGTTGCCCTAACTACGGGGTTCGCACAACTTCTTTGGAGATTTTCTGCTGTACGAAAATCCATTGACATTTGCTCACACCCATGCTATAATTTCGAAAGTTCGCTCGGAGGGCGAGTTGTTCGTGGAAACAACAGCCGGATAAGGCGCAGACTGAGATGTCTGTCCCTTGTCCGGCTTTTTCACGTACATAGGAGCTTTTGATGAGCTTTTTTACGGGAATATCAAACAAATTTATTTCAGGGTAATACCGCATAATTCTAAGTGCCGATTGCAGCAATGGTATTTGGCTTTTTCTTTTTTAGAGAAATTCCTACAGTGCTTTCAATTGCAGGACTAATTATTGTATTGATCGCACTTGCTATGCTTGTGCTTTCGGATAAAAAGCAGGAAGTTGTGGAGGAATAGGATCATGTCAAAAGATGAGTATTTGATTACCGATGCGCCGCTGAAAGCGCTGACGGTTTTTGCAATGCCGATGATTCTCGGCAGCTTTTTTCAGCAGGTATACAATATGGCTGACTCCATTATCGTCGGTCAGTTTGTTGGTTCCTCCGCACTGGCGGCGGTCGGTGCCTGTGCAGCCCTGACGAATGTTTTCATTTGTGTGGCACTGGGAGCCGGTGTTGGGGCAGGTGTGCTTGTAAGCCGCTATTTCGGTGCCAAAGAGTATGGCAAAATGAAAACCATTGTGTCTACATCACTGATCAGCTTTTTACTTCTGAGCATCATCCTTGGTATCTTTGGCTTTGCCTTTTCTCATGCGATGATGAGCGGATTACAGACCCCTGCCGATATTCTGGAGAAAGCGGTACTGTACCTGCGGGTCTATTTTGTGGGCTTTCCGTTTCTGTTCATGTACAATATTCTCTCTACCATGTTCACTTCCATCGGTGAATCAAAAATTCCGCTGGGACTGCTGATCTTTTCATCAATCCTGAATATTGTGATGGATCTTTGGATGGTAGCCGTCCTGGGGCTTGGTGTATTCGGCGCGGCGCTTGCAACCCTGATTGCCCAGGGAATTTCCGCTGTTTTTTCACTTTTGATTTTCTTATACCGGATGCGGCGATACCAAAGCCCGTTTCAGTGGTTTGACGGACGCAAGCTGCGCTCGATGCTTCGGATCGCAGTGCCCTCGGTCCTGCAGCAGTCTACCGTGTCGATTGGTATGATGATCGTACAGGCAGTGGTAAATCCCTTTGGCACACAGGCACTTGCAGGATATGCGGCGACGATGCGGGTGGAGAATGTTTTTTCCCTGATCTTCGTGTCCATCGGTAATGCAGTTTCGCCGTATGTTTCCCAGAACCTTGGGGCAGGCAAAACCGAGCGTATCAAAAAAGGTTATCATGCGGCATTGGTGTTGGACGTGTGTTTTGCGGCGGTTGCCTTTCTTGTCATTGAAACACTGCACACGCAGATTTCTTCGCTATTTCTTGGAAAAGACGGAACCGCGCTGGCTTATCAGGTGTCCGGAGATTATATGAGATGGCTTGGTTACTTCTTTATCTTTATGGGAATTAAAATGGCAACCGATGGAGTTCTTCGCGGACTCGGCATCATGCGACCGTTCCTTATTGCCAACATGGTAAACCTTGCGATCCGCTTGTCTGTGGCTTTGATCTGTGCACCGCGTTTTGGCATCGACTTTGTCTGGCTTGCTGTGCCTGCAGGCTGGCTTGCTAACTTTTTGGTTTCCTATGCGGCGCTCAGAAAATCCTGGCCGGGCGAGAAAGTGGAGCCATCTCGAATATTTTCATAATCCTTGAAATTGTCCTTGAAATATGCCATCATTAGTCCATGGGATGCAAAAGTATAAAAGAGTTAGAAAGAGCAGGTATCATATATGAAAAAGAAGATCATTGTTGCAGTAGTGGTAGTTGTTGTGATTTTGGCGGCGATCGCGATTATCTCTGTCCTGGCACAGACACCGGCGCTGATCTGACCGGAAAGGAAGCAGGACAACGCTTATGAAATTGTTATACGGTACCGGCAATCCGGCAAAGGCAGCTGCCATGCAGAACCGCATAGCCGGACTTGGCATTGAACTGATCAGTCTGCAGGATCTGCGGGCACAGGGTATGGAGATCCCCGATGTCCCGGAGACAGGCAATACACCTCTGGAGAATGCCAGGCAGAAAGCGCATGCTTATTATGAAGCTTTTCGTATGCCTGTATTTTCCTGTGATTCCGGGTTGTATTTTGAAGATGTCCCGGAGGCGGTCCAGCCCGGGGTACATGTGCGTACGGTGAACGGTGTGTATCTGACGGATGAGCAGATGCTGGAGCACTATATCGGACTGGTAAAACGCTATGGAAGGCTTACGGCAAAATACCGCAATGCCATCTGCTATGTGCAGGATGAGGAACATGTATATGAGGCAATGGAGCCTGACATGGAAAGTGAGAAATTCTGGCTGGCGGATGTACCCCACAGCAGCATCCGCAGAGAGGGGTTTCCACTGGACAGCATTTCCCTGGATCCCGGAACCGGGAAATATTTCTATGATCTGCCTGAGACGGCGGTGGATCAGGTGGCGGTAGAGGAAGGTTTTCTTATTTTTTTCCGGAGAATCTTACAAGAGGGAACGGTGAAATAACAGGTGCGCAGAGCGTCCCGCGGCGCTCAGATAGGAGAATATATGGCAGTGGAGAGTATAACAGAAACGGCAATGATCTGGGGAACTGTAAGCAGTGCAAGTATGGTGGGGATGGTGATATCTCTGCTATTATCCGTGGGTTTACCCATATTTTTGTGTATTTTTATCTATAAGAAGACAAAGGCGTGGGTGCCGGCATTTTTCATCGGCTGCGGTATCTTCGTGGGCTTTGCCATGATCTTAGAGCAGATCTGCCATGCCATCGTGCTGACGGTGACCGGAAGCGTGATCCGGGACAATATCTGGCTGTATGCGATTTACGGTGGGCTTGCAGCAGCACTTTTTGAGGAGTGTGGCCGGTGGATCGCCATGAAATTCTGCCTGAAAAAACATCTTACCCGGGAAAATGCGTTGATGTACGGCGCCGGACATGGCGGCATTGAAGCTTTTCTGATTCTTGGTATGTCTTCTATGAGCAATCTCCTTACTGCAGCCATGATCAACGGTGGTCTGATGGAGAAGACTATGACGGCATTGGAGCCCGCACAACAGGAGGTAACCTACCATCAGCTCTCTGTTCTCTGGACCACGCCGGCTTACCAGTTCTATCTCGCACCGGTGGAGCGGATCAGTGCGATCGCTCTGCAGATCGCGTTGTCGATTCTTGTATACAGTGCGGTGAAGACAGGCAGAAAGTTGCATTTGGCAGCAGCCTTCGGACTGCATTTTGCAGTGGACTTCTTAACCGTGATATGCGCCGCTGCCATTCCCACCTGGGCATTGGAACTGGGACTGTTATTGGTGGTTGCAGTGATTTGTGTAGCGGTATACAAGCTGGCCTATGTATCGTCGACAGAGAAAAAGGCCTGACAGAGATAAAAACCATCAGATAAGAAGGAATGGATTTGAAAAAACCGAACAGGTCATGAGTCATGAAACATGATATAAGAGATAAGAGGCAAAAGAGGCAACGAACAATGAAGATCAACAGAGAAAAAGCACTGGCAGCATTTCAGGAATACACGGACCGTTATGACAGCAGCCGGGACATGATCCGCCTGAAAATAGAACACACCTACCGGGTCTGCGGATTGTGTCAGCAGATCGCCAGATCTCTGGACCTTCCGGAGGAAGAGGTGGACATTGCGTGGCTGACCGGACTGCTCCATGATGTGGGACGCTTTGAACAGCAGCGGGTATATGGTACCTTCGCCGATGCGGATTCCATCGATCATGCGAAATACGGAGCAAGGATTTTATTTGGTAAGGTCTGGGAAGAGAAACACAGACTTGCTTCCGGAAGCGAAGAAAGCCTGCCCGAGGAAATTCAGGAAGACGCCGGAATCAGTATCCGGGATTTCGTGGAAGATGCTTCCTGCGATGAGCTTCTGTGGACGGCGGTGTTTTATCACAGCGCCTACCGGATTCCGGAAGAACTGGACGAACGTACGGCAATGTTCTGCCATATCTTACGGGATGCGGATAAGATTGATATCTTGAAGGTCAATGTGGAATTCCCGCTGGAAGAGATCTACAATGTGGACACCGAGGTATTATACCAGGAGGAAGTGACGCCGGAAGTGTTGCAGAGCTTTGATGAGGAGCACGCTGTACTGCGTTCCCTGAAGAAAACAGCGGTGGATAATGTGGTTGGACATATTTCACTGGTGTACGAGCTGGTCTATCCAGAGAGCTGCCGTATTGTGACGAGACAGGGGTATCTGGATAAGCTGATGAATTTTGAATCACGGAATCCTCAGACGAGAAAACAGTTCGAGCATATCAGAGAACATATGAGAGAATATCTTGCCGGAAAATAATGTTGGATACCTGACAGACAGAAAGCAAACTGAAAATCTCACGGATGGCGGAGAATACCGTTATTCGTGAGATTTTCATTTACAAAGAGCGAGTTTTCGTTTTGTATATCGCAGATTCCTCCTGCACAGACTAAACAGTAGCACTTGATCGATAACATATGCAAAATTATGTTATCGATCAAGTGCACGATTGTTATGCAAAAACAGGATGCCTGTAAAATGAGGCATCTTCGCAGAACGCGGGAAAGGAGTTTGCAATGGATGGATTGACTGGGGGAAGCGGCGGAACAGAAGTGTTTCCCTTGAATGAACTGCCGGTAGGATTCGGCATGGCGCTGGCGATGAATGAACAGGCCATGCAAGGCTATGCGGCACTGACAGAGACGGAGAAGGAACATCTGATCCTCCGGTGCCGGGATGCTGGATCCAAAGAAGAGATGGAGCGGATCGTGGCATCACTGGTACCGGGAGAATCGGCGGAGAGTGTTATTGCCAGCCTCCGTCAAGAGTAAGGATCTGTCCGGTGAGATAGGTTGGCGCCTGGATGAGCTGGAGGACAAGTTTTGCGACTTCCTCCGGCTGGCCCAGACGGTCGGCGGGAATCTCTTCCCGGAGGGCGCTCATTTCCTCGGGGGAGAAGCAGTGGTTCATGGCAGTATCAATAACACCGCAGGAGATGGCGTTGACCTGGATATTACTGGGAGCCAGCTCCTTGGCCAGTGCTTTGGTGAAGCTGTTCACACCACCCTTGGAGGCGGAGTAAGCCACTTCCATGGAAGCTCCCACATTTCCCCAGACGGAGGAAATATTGATAATGCGTCCGCTGTGCTTCAGCAGCATCAGAGGCACTGCCAGACGGCTGGTGTAGAAGCAGGAGCTCAGGTTCGTATTCAGGACATGCTGCCATTCTTCGACACTCATATCCGTGAGCAGACCAATGTAAGAGATTCCGGCGTTGTTGACCAGTACATCCAGATGGTCCAGGGAGGCAAAAACTTTTTCGATGGCAGCGGGTTCCGATGCGTCCGCAGCCATGGCGGTGCAGGTGATGCCATATTTTTCTTCTAAACAGGCGGCCACTTCCTGAAGGTCCGGCAAGGTATGGCTACAGGTGAGGATCAGATGGTAGCCGGCTTCGGCCAGGGCTTCTGCGATGGCCCTACCGATGCCGCGGGAGGCACCGGTGACAAGAGCCAACGGTGCGTTCTTTCTTGTATTCATGTAAAGTATCCTTTCTGAATTATTGTTTTTCATTCACGGCGGCAGCCCGGCATAAGTCATCCGCAAAGTCCATCAGCTACCACGGGTTCCGCTATTCTACAGCAAACTTTGGAGATAAAACAGTGCCGGATGCTAAAAACCTGTAAAACGAGTGTAGCACAGATGGACTTGCTTTTCCATAGGGGAACTGCTACACTGGACAAAAGGAGAGAAAATTATGTACGATTTGATCATTATCGGTTCCGGTCCCGCAGGGCTGTCAGCTGCAGTCTATGGTAAGAGAGCGGGACTGAATCTACTTATTATAGAAGAAAAGCCCATGAGCGGCGGTCAGATCCTCAATACCTATGAGGTGGATAACTATCTGGGACTTCCCGGCATCAGTGGATTCGATATGGGAATGACGTTCCGGCATCATGCAGAGAAACTGGGAGCGGAGTTCCTGGAGGCTACGGTACACAGTGTGGAAGAACGAGGCGATTACAAATGCGTCTATGCGGGCAACCAGGAACTGGAGACCCGTACGGTGATCTTTGCCACCGGTGCGGAACATGCCAGATTAGGAGTACCCGGCGAGGAAGAATTGAACGGCATGGGGGTATCCTACTGTGCTACCTGTGACGGTGCCTTTTTCCGGGGCAGAACGGTGGCTGTGGTCGGCGGCGGTGACGTGGCACTGGAAGATGCCATCTATCTGGCAAGAACCTGCGAAAAGGTGTATCTGATCCACAGAAGAGATAGTCTGCGGGGGGCTATGGTATTGCAGGAGGAATTAAAGAGTCTCCCTAATGTGGAGATTCTCTATGACCATGTGGTTACAGAGATCTGTGGCGAGGACATGGTGGAAAAGCTGCGTATCAAAAATGTGAAGACAGAAGCGGAAAAAGATCTGGAGGCAGCAGGCATCTTTATCGCTGTAGGCATCCATCCCAACACGGAACTGCTGCGGGAACTGGTGGCAGTCGGGGAAGACGGTTATATCCCTGCGGATGAGACCGGAGAGACCGGCCGCCCCGGCATTTATGTGGCCGGAGATATCCGTAAGAAACCTCTGCGCCAGGTCGTAACAGCGGTGGCAGACGGTGCCAATGCAGCAGTCAGCGCGGGAAATTACTGCAACCGTTTTCGTTAACAGACACAGATTAGTAATAAATTCATTAAGAAATTCGGAAGAAAACCGAAGAATATTTAAAGAAAAGAGTCACCTGGATGGTGGCTCTTTTTATGTAAAAACACCGCAAACCCGCATGAAATGGGAATTTCTTACAACATTGACAATTAATTCACTATATTGACAAATGGGAGTTCGCGTGATATATTTGTTAACGGATGTAACAAATTCGTAACAAATGATTTGAAAATGTAAAGAAATAAGTTAAGAAATTGAGACAGCTCCAAGAGTTTCAGGAGGATAGAATGGTTCGTAAATCTGTAAAAATTACCGTTTGCACCATGGCAGCGGTTATGGCTTTTTCCGGAATGAATATCACTGCAAATGCAGCAGCATCTTCATCTGTACTGCCCAGCGGCGGTATCGAGCTGACCCTGGCAAAGGGCAACAAGCTGGAGAGCCTTTCCACAGGTACCAACAGCACGAAACAGATTGAAAGCATTATTGAGACTGTGATCCGTGACGATCAGATGGATACCACCCCGGAAGCATCCGAGGAGGAGTCCTTCAAGAATCTGGTAATCGCACAGGTGAATGATTATGTAAATGTAAGAAGCCTGCCCAGTGAGGAAGGTGAGATCGTCGGTAAATTGTATGACGATTCCGTTGGTCTCTTCATTTCCGAAGAGAACGGCTGGTATCAGATTTCTTCCGGTTCCGTAACCGGTTATGTAAAAGCCGAGTACTGTGTGACTGGCGACGAAGCAGTAGAACTTGCCAAGAAGGTAGGAACCCGACTGGCAACCGTTAACACCACCACATTGAAAGTTCGTACCGAGCCTTCGCTGGAAGCATCGGTGCTGGGTCTGGTTCCTCTGGAGGACGATCTGGTAGTATCCGATGAGACCGATGGCTGGGTACAGGTAGATACCGAGGAAGGTCTTGGATGGGTCTCTACAGAATTTGTTTCCCTGCATACGGAATTCGTAGAAGCAGAATCCAAAGAGGAAGAAGCAAAGCGTCTGGCAAAGGAGAAAGAAGAGAGAGAAAGAGCACGTGCCGCAGCGGCAGCCAAGGCAGCCACAAGCAGCAAGAGTTCTGGCTCTTCCAGCAGCGCTCCCGCAGTTACTTATGCGGCCAGCGGAGACAGCGAGATGGGTACCGCAGTTGCCGACTATGCATTACAGTTCGTTGGTAACCCTTATGTATACGGCGGATCCAGCCTGACCAACGGCACCGACTGTTCCGGATTTGTAATGAGTGTATATGCTAACTTCGGTGTAAGTCTGCCTCATTCCTCTTCCGCAGACCGCAGCCAGGGTTCCGCGGTTGACGGACTTGCCAATGCACAGGCAGGTGACCTGATCTGTTACTCCGGTCATGTGGCACTGTATATCGGTAACGGCCAGATCGTTCATGCATCTACCGCCAAGACCGGTATCATCGTATCTAATGCGGATTACAAGAAGGTACTGGCAGTTCGACGGATCTTCTGATTATATAACAGAAAGTACAAGGCACTGTGTGGAAACACACAGTGCTTTTTTGTGTGTATACGATGAGCGAGACTACTCGATTGCACCGTGTCATGTGGTCGGTTTATTTTCCATGTGGACAGGATGCTGTGGGGACAGTGGAACTTAAGTGCCGATAAGGCAAAAAACTATAAGTTGTATAACGAATTGTGCAATTTGTCAAAATATTGTTACGCGATGAAATGGGGATTGACAAAACGGAACTATACAAAGTATACAAAAAAAGTGACACGAACGTAAAAACGATAGAAAAGAAATTTAAATACAAAATAAGTTATCCACATCCAAAATGCCAGAAAATAGGATAAAAGTTACTTATACACCAAGTTATACACATTATCCACAGAAAAACCGGCACTGCAAGGGGGATAAATTTACGAAAAAACAGGAACAAATGTTTTGTGAACATGTAATAAAAATAATAAAATGACAGGATTTGTCGATTTTAGGGTTGACATACAGAATGTCAAAAACAAGTAAAAAACTTCTTAAATTGTTGCAAAAAGCTGTGCTATTGTGCTATAATGACTATACAATAAATACAAGGGATGCTACATAAAACCTTGTAAATAAATACTTGGAAGGGATGATCAGCATGAAGTTTATTATTGTTGGCAGAAACATCGAAGTTACACCAGGATTAAGAGCAGCAGTGGAGGAAAAGATCGGCAAGCTGGACAAGTATTTCAATCCCGACACAGAAGTACATGTAACATTAAGCGTTGAAAAAGAACGTCAGAAAATTGAGGTGACCATTCCGGTAAAGGGAAGCATTATCCGTTCGGAGCAGGTAAGCAACGATATGTATGTATCCATTGATCTGGTGGAAGAGATCATTGAGAGACAGTTGAAAAAATATAAGAACAAGATCGTTGACAAACAGCAGGCGGCAGCTTCTTTCAGCAAAGCCTATGTAGAGAATGATTACACAGACGATGACGAGATCAAGATCGTTCGTACCAAGAAGTTCGATATCAAGCCCATGTATCCCGAGGATGCCTGCATTCAGATGGAACTGTTGGGACACAACTTCTTCGTATTCTGCAACGCAGAGACAGATCAGGTAAATGTAGTGTACAAGAGAAAGGGCGATACCTACGGACTGATCGAGCCGGAAGTATAAAACCGGACAGAAAATTAAATAAAGACAAATTTACAGCCTGCCGGAATTTCCGGCAGGCTGTTTTGTTGTATGGGAAATGATATGCCCCGGAGATTTTCGAATTGTCTGAATACCGGAAAAATCAGAAACATAACCTGTAAGGAGGAACTGAAAGCAGGACAGGGAATGGACAGAGAAAAGAGAATGCGGGCATGGATCCGGGCAGAGGTGATGCTTCTATTTATAATGATGGGAGCATTTCTGCTCCGGGAGACAGGACGGACAGAAAGCATGGAACAGGCGGTGGTCACCGCAACCTCGGCTGCGGGAAAGGATTATATCAAATGGGTGGACTTTACCGTATCCTATGAAGCGCTCTGCCAGGCATATGACTGGGATGTGGATACGTTTGACACGGAACATCATGTGGAGTGGATCCCGCTGCTTGCATATACCGCAGCCAGAACCGGAGGGGAATTTGACAAAAAGGCGCTGAAGATCCTGAACGAGACGGCGGAGAAGCTGGTTGAGGGAGAGGCAGAGATAGAAACTCTCACAAAAGATATGAAATACTATCCGTATTATCTGGAAGCTTACAGCGCAGCGCTGGGAGGACTGGTGGGAGAATACGAGGCAGAGGTGATCGGAGAAGACGGACAGAGCACCTGGCAGAAAAAATACGGATTAAAAGGTTATTGCCCCATTGCGAGAGGATTTGATTATACTCATTATGATGATTTCGGGGCGGGAAGAAGCTACGGATATAAACGAAGGCATCTGGGCCATGACATGATGGGGCTCGTCGGTGTACCTATCATTGCTGTCGAGTCCGGCACTGTGGAAGCCCTGGGCTGGAACCAGTACGGCGGCTGGCGCATTGGTATCCGCAGCTTTGATAATAAGCGCTACTATTACTATGCACATCTGAGGCAGAACTACCCCTATGCGGAAGGACTGGAAGAAGGCAGCGTGGTGACGGCGGGGGATGTGATCGGTTATATGGGACATACCGGTTACAGTACCACAGAAAATGTAAATAATATAGAAGTAACCCATCTGCACTGGGGATTGGAACTGGTCTTTGATGAAGAACAGAAAGAGAGTGACAACGAGATCTGGATCGATGTCTATCCGTTGACCTGTTTTCTGGCAAAACACACGCAGGAAGTGCAGAAAGTCGAGGGAACAAGAGAGTGGATCCGCACTACAAAAATCCGGGAATTCTGATTTCTAAAAATTTCATTTGTTATTTTGTTATTTTTTTGACAAAAGCATTGCAAAACAGATTTCGCTATGTTAAAATGGGGACAGTGAAATGATAAAAAAATAACAATCTACATTTCAGAAAGCAAACCAAACGAAAACAAAAAGTGGAGGACAAACAAATGGCAAAGAAAGTTGTATTAGCAGGCGCTTGCCGTACCGCAATCGGTACCATGGGCGGAACCTTAAGCACAACTCCTGCACCGGAGCTGGGCGCAATCGTTATCAAGGAGGCTCTGAAGAGAGCAGGCGTTGCTCCCGAAGCAGTTGACCAGGTATATATGGGATGTGTAATCCAGGCTGGCCAGGGACAGAACGTAGCACGTCAGGCAGCTATCAAAGCCGGACTTCCCATCGAAGTTCCCGCAGTTACCATGAACGTGGTATGTGGTTCTGGCCTGAACTGTGTGAACCAGGCAGCACAGATGATCATGGCCGGTGATGCAGATATCGTAGTAGCAGGTGGTATGGAGAACATGTCCATGGCTCCTTACGCAATTCCTCAGGGACGTTACGGATATCGTATGGGTAACGCAACCATGGTTGATACCATGATCAAAGATGCACTTTGGGATGCTTTCAATGATTATCATATGATCAAGACCGCAGACAACATCTGCGAAGAGTGGGGACTTACCCGTGAAGAACTGGATGAGTTCGCATTAAAGAGCCAGTTAAAGGCTGAAGAAGCTCAGAAGAACGGTGCCTTCAAGGCAGAGATCGTTCCCGTAGAAGTTAAGAAGAAAAAAGAGACCATCGTATTCGATACCGATGAAGGCCCTCGTCATGGTTCTACCATCGAAGGTCTGGCTAAGCTTCGTGCCATCAATCCCGGTGGATTCGTTACCGCAGGTAACGCTTCCGGTATCAACGACGGTGCAGCAGCTATCGTTGTTATGAGCGAAGAGAAGGCTAAGGAGCTGGGCGTTAAGCCTATGGCTACTTTCGTAGCAGGCGCTCTGGCTGGTGTTCGTCCCGAGGTTATGGGTATCGGCCCTGTAGCTTCTACCAAGAAGGTAATGGCTAAGACCGGTATGAAGATCGAAGACTTCGATATCATCGAGGCTAACGAAGCATTCGCAGCACAGTCCGTAGCAGTTGGTAAGGAACTGGGCATCGATGTAGATAAGCAGCTGAACCCCAACGGCGGTGCTATCGCTCTGGGCCATCCCGTAGGAGCTTCCGGATGCCGTATTCTGGTAACTCTGCTGCATGAGATGCAGGCAAGAGGTGCCAAGACCGGTCTGGCTACTCTGTGCATCGGCGGTGGCATGGGCTGCTCCACCATCGTTAAGATCGAGGATTAATTTTATAAATATTCGCTGGGGCGGTAGAATCTCTATCGCCTTAGTGTGGTTTTGAAAACACGAATAGAAATGTGAAATGAGGTAAAAACATGGATTACATTTTGTATGAGCAGAATGGCAATGTGGCAACCATCACCATCAACCGTGAAAAGGCACTGAACGCTCTGAATTCTCAGGTACTGGATGAACTGAACGCTACATTGGATGCAGTAGATCTGGCAACGGTTCGTTGTCTGGTGATCACCGGTGCAGGCAGTAAGTCCTTCGTGGCAGGTGCAGATATCGGAGAGATGAGCAGCCTGACCAAGGCAGAGGGCGAGGCATTCGGTAAGAAGGGTAACGATGTATTCCGCAAGATCGAGACCTTCCCCATTCCCGTGATCGCAGCTGTCAACGGCTTTGCTCTGGGCGGCGGATGTGAGATTTCCATGAGCTGTGATATCAGAATCTGTTCTGAAAACGCAATCTTTGGACAGCCTGAAGTTGGTCTTGGAATCACACCAGGATTCGGTGGTACACAGAGACTTGCTCGTATCGTCGGAGTTGGAAAAGCCAAAGAAATGATCTATACAGCATTTAACATCAAAGCTGAAGAAGCTTACAGAATCGGACTTGTGAATGCAGTATATCCACAGGAGGAATTATTAGCAGCAGCTAAGAAATTAGCTAACAAGATCGCATCTAATGCACCAATCGCAGTACGTGCATGTAAGAAAGCAATCAACGAAGGCCTTCAGGTAGATATGGATCAGGCAATCGTTGTTGAAGAAAAAGCTTTTGGAAGCTGTTTTGAAACAGAAGACCAGAAAGCAGGAATGGGTAACTTTTTAGAGAAAGATAAATCTAAGAAATTAAAAGTTGTTCCTTTCCAGAACAAATAATAATGAAGCTTAATATATTTCCAGTCTGCGGTATCAGCCGCAGACCGGAAAATTATATAGTAAAATAATTTTACAGGAGGAATTATAATGAAAGTTGGAGTAATCGGCGCTGGAACAATGGGTAGCGGAATCGCACAGGCATTTGCACAGACAGAAGGATATGAAGTATGTTTATGTGATATTAATGAAGAATTTGCAGCAAACGGAAAAGCTAAAATCGCAAAAGGTTTAGAAAAACGTGTTGCAAGAGGAAAAATGGAACAGGCAGCTGCAGATGCTATCTTAGCAAAGATCACAACAGGTGTAAAAGATATCTGTACAGACTGCGATTTAATCGTAGAAGCAGCTATTGAAAACATGGAAATCAAAAAACAGACATTCAAAGAATTACAGGATATCTGTAAAGAAGATGCTATCTTTGCTACAAATACATCTTCTTTATCAATCACAGAAATTGGTGCAGGACTTGATCGTCCAATGATCGGTATGCATTTCTTTAACCCAGCTCCTGTTATGAAACTGGTTGAAGTTATCGCTGGTATCAACACACCAAAAGAAGTTGTTGATAAGATCAAAGCAATCGCTGAAGAAATCGGTAAAACACCTGTACAGGTTGAAGAAGGTGCTGGATTCGTAGTTAACAGAATCTTAATTCCTATGATCAACGAAGCAATCGGAATTTATGCTGATGGAGTAGCTTCTGTAGAAGGTATTGATACAGCTATGAAATTAGGAGCAAACCATCCAATGGGACCTTTAGCTTTAGGTGATTTAATTGGATTAGACGTTTGCCTTGCAATCATGGAAGTACTTTACAATGAATTCGGTGATACAAAATATCGTCCACATCCATTATTAAGAAAGATGGTTCGTGGAGGATTATTAGGATGTAAGACTGGTAAAGGATTCTACGATTACAGCAAGTAAGAAAAAGAGCTTTTCTTTTGCATCCGGAGATGGTGAACTCCGGATGCAGAAGTTAACTTTATAGAAATCATGATGGAGGAATAAAGAATGGATTTCACATTAAGTAAGAAACATGAAATGGCAAGAACTCTTTTCAAAGAGTTTGCTGAAAAAGAAGTAAAGCCTCTTGCACAGGACGTGGATGAAAATGAACAGTTTCCAGTTGAAACTGTAGCAAAAATGGCTAAAGCAGGATTCTTAGGTATTCCAGTTCCTAAAGAATATGGTGGACAGGGATGCGATCCATTAACATACGTTATGTGTGTTGAAGAATTATCAAAAGTTTGTGGTACAACAGGTGTTATCGTTTCTGCACATACATCTCTTTGTATCGATCCAATCCAGACTTTTGGTACAGAAGAACAGAAGAAAAAATATATCCCAGATTTAGCATCTGGTAAGAAATTAGGAGCTTTTGGTCTGACAGAACCAGGTGCTGGTACAGATGCACAGGGACAGCAGACAAAAGCCGTATTAGACGGAGACGAATGGGTATTAAACGGATCTAAGTGCTTCATTACAAATGGTAGCTACGCAGACGTTTATATCGTAATCGCAGTAACAGGTGTTGTTGAAAAACGCGGAAGAAAGATGAAAGAAATTTCTGCATTCATCGTAGAAAAAGGAACTCCAGGTTTCACATTCGGAACAAAAGAAAAGAAAATGGGTATCCGCGGATCAGCTACATATGAATTAATTTTTGAAGACTGCCGTATTCCGAAAGAAAACCTCCTTGGCCAGGAAGGCAAGGGCTTCAAGGTTGCCATGAGTTCGCTGGATGTGGGCAGGCTCGGCATTGCCGCACAGGCCTTAGGCATCGCACAGGGCGCTTTTGACCAGACCGTCGCCTACATGAAGCAGAGGAAACAGTTTGGAAAAACACTGGACAAGTTCCAGGCGCTGGCTTTTGAAATGGCCTCCATGAAGACCAGAATCGACGGCGCCAGATATCTTCTCTACGACGCCTGTAATACCAGAGACAGAGGGCTTCCGGCTACGGTAGCTGCGGCAGAGGCAAAGCTGGCCTGCTCTGAGGCGGCGATGTACGTGACGACCAAAGCAGTGCAGTTCCACGGCGGCTATGGATACATCAAAGATTATCCCGTAGAGAGAATGATGAGAGACGCTAAGATTACTGAGATTTACGAAGGAACTTCAGAAGTTCAGCGTATGGTTATCTCTGGAGCATTATTAAGATAGTATCACTGATACATCAAAGAACAAGATTGAAGAAAAGGAGATAAATAATACATGAATATCGTAGTATGTATTAAACA
>OGPA01001397.1_pt1 | contig 20274 bp, 16 predicted proteins | sample 1552841 | NCBI WGS metagenome assembly OGPA01 (sample SAMEA2579916, study PRJEB22360) | human gut metagenome | reverse complement strand
CGAAAGGTCGTAAGGGGTGTGCATTTTGTATCAAAGTAGGTCACTATTTTCATAAGTCCACCGTAATTTTGATAGAATTACGGTGGATTTTTTTGCCCAAAAACCCCTTGAAATAAGGCGTTTAGGCTATTCAGGCACATAAGAAAACCCCGTCATAGAACGTTTCTGTGACGGGGTTTTGTGCGTTTTATATTCTGTCTTTTTCTTAATGTTTAAAAATCAATAAATGTCTTTGTGCGAAGTCGCCTTAATTCAGTCCTGCCAGCATAATACTATGCGGCTTCACGGCAAATGCGCCTTTAGTCCGATAAAGCGGCTGGGCGTCCGCCTTTTTGCTGTCTGCGTAAATTTCCGCAGAACGACCCGGATCGTATTTCAGCACCGTTTCTCCCGGATTTATCACCAGTATCAGCCTATCGCCGTAATGCACCGCCAATGCACCGCCGCCGAGATCTTCATATTCCAAACAACTTCGAATATCGTGCGCAGTACGCAGTCTGAATTCCGGAAAGCGCTTTCGTATTGCGATAAGTCCACGGTAGTATTCCATAACACTACGGTGAATGGTAACATCGTTCCACTTAATGCTGTTCACACTGTCGGGAGAATTGTAGCTGTCGTGAACAAATCCTCCGTCAGGCGACGGTTTACTGCGCAGTATCTCCTGCCCTGCCTGCATGAAAGGAATTCCCTCCGAAAGAAACACAAGAGCAGCCGCCAGCTTATCTACCGATACACGCTCCTGTCCTGAAGCCTCCGGCATAGAAATTCTCAGCTTGTCAAAGAGAGTAAGATTATCGTGCGCCTCAACATAGTTCACGGTCTGCTGAGGAGTATCCGTCCAGCATTCAGAACGTTTTCTCTGCACATCCATACGGTAGATTCCGCCGGATATTACCGACTTCATCATCTCCGACAGCTCAGATGCGTTCCCGTTTACATAACCGCACTCCTCGTCCTCAAATACGGAGCCTTTAACACCGTCACGGAAATCATCCGAAAACATAGCGTACTGCGGCAGCTTTACTGCGTTCTTTTTCATTGCACGAAGCCTCTCAGGCAGCGGGCTTTTTCCCCCTGTCCAGCCTTCGCCGTAAAGTATTATGGAGGGATTTATCCTGCGTAGCTTCTCAGCTGCAGTATTCAGCGTATGAATATCAAGCAGACCCATAAGGTCGAAACGGAATCCGTCCAGCTTGTATTCCTTTGCCAGATAGCAAAGGCTGTCCACGATGAAGCGGCTCGCCATAGCACGTTCGCTCGCAAATTCGTTTCCGCACGCAGAACCGTTCGAAAGACTTCCGTCCTTGTTATGACGGTAGTAGTATCCGGGAAAGGTCTTTGCAAACGGGGAATCTTCCGTGCTGTAGGTGTGGTTGTAAACCACATCCATTATCACACCCATCCCTTTTTGATGTACTGCGTGGATAAGCTCCTTGAACTGTCTTACCCTGTCGGTGCCGTTGTTTGGATCAGTAGTGTAGCTTCCCTCGGGAATGTTGTAGTTGAGCGGATCGTATCCCCAGTTGAAGCCTGCCTCGGGGTCGTTCTCGTCTATCGTCTGGGAGTCAAACACCGGAAGCAGATGAATATGCGTAACACCAAGTGAAGCAATGTAGTCAAGTCCGACAGTGTCACTGAAGCCGTTCGTCACCCTGTTCTCGCAGAATGCGCCGAACTTTCCTCGAAGGCGGAAATTTGCACTTTTATCGGAGGAGAAATCACGGACATGAAGCTCATATATCACTGCGTCCGTGTAGCTTTCAAGTGTAACAGGACGGTCGCTGTCCCAGCCGGCAGGATCTGTACGCATCAGATCGACCACCATTCCCCTGATGCCGTTTGCACCGGCTGAGCGTGCGTAAATATCTATCGTTTCACGGGTTGAGCCGTCAAAGGTGAATTCATAGGTATAGTACATCCCGTGCAGGTCGCCGGGTACGGTAACCTCCCATACGCCTTTGTCCCTGCTCATTTCAGTAACGGAATGCGGAAGATTTGCCTTTGCGCTGAGAAACAGCTTCAGCACGGCTCTCTGTGCCGTCGGGCTCCACACTCTGAACGTAGTCTGAGCCTCAGAATAAAGTGCGCCAAGCTCCCCGTCATACGCATATTCCTTGTCGATAAGGTCAAAATCAGGCATTATATCCATAATTGCCTCCGTAGTTATTTTCCGGTAAGAAATGCAATGCTGTACGCAGGCATTTTAAGGCCGCCGTCAAGCAGAACCTCCTCTGCTGAATCAACAGTCAGATATCCCCGTATCTGCATTTCGGAAAGTCCGTCAAGTTCCGTGATCTCTTTGCTTTCATCGGAGTAGTTATAAACAATCACAATACTGTCGCCGTCAAATGTGCGGCGCACCGCCGCAATATCCTGTCCCGGCACTGTCAGCACTTCGGTCGTACCTCTTGCAATGCAGGGGTTTTCGTTGCGTATCCTGAGCGCACGCTTGTAGTAATTCAGTATGGAATTTTCGTCTGCAAGCTGTGTCTGCACATCGGCAAAACGGTTTTCCTGCCGCTCCATATCAGGCGGTCCGTATGTAAGTCCCGTACCCTCGCTGTCCCATATCATCGGGGCACGCTTATTCTCGTCACGTCCGCTTCCGGAAAGGCCTATCTCGTCACCGTAATACACGAAAGGCGAACCGGACATTGTGAGCAGTAATCCTGCCGCCGCCTTTATTTTCGTTTCGTTATATCCGAGTATGCCTGCGCCACGGTTGGTATCGTGATTTCCTATGAACGGTGCGTCGATTGCGGTATCGCTGTAGGAAGCCAGCTTCTGCTCGACAGTCACCATTGCCTGTGCAAAGGATTTAACCGAGTTATCAGCACCCTTACCATTGATTGTCTTGGCGATTTTTCCGCTTTCCTGTGCCATAGTGAAGCCGAATACGCTGTCAATCCCGGAGCTGTAGTATTTAGTATAGTTTGTGAAGCTCTCCCACACCTCTCCGACAACGTAGCATTTCGGGTCAACCGTCTTGCAGTGCTTCATAAATTGATTCAGCACCTCGATATTCTTTTCGGGGTTGCCGCTGAAATACTCCTTGACAGCGTCCAGACGGAATCCGCCTGCACCCTTTTCCAGCCAGAAGTCAGCTATCTTCTCAAACTCACTGCGCACCGCAGAATTATCAAGATTCAGCTCCGGCATCTGCTCTGAGAAAACCGCCTGATACCACCGGTTCGAGCCTATTCTGTACCAGGAGTTCGTTCCGACAGGCTTCTCGTCCGTAAAATAATAATAGTCGATGTATTTATCGTGCACAGGGCAGATATTATCGTTAAGGCAGGGCTTGTCTTTAGCCTCACCGCACGGATCGCTGCGCAGGCTCTTTGAAGCGTGCTTGAACCACTCGTGCTCGTTGGAGCTGTGATTCATCACAAGGTCTATCAACAGCTTTATTCCACGCTTTTCACACTCTGCGGCAAGCTCCTCAAAATCCTGCATCGTGCCGTACTGCTCATCAACGGCATAATAATCCTTTACGCTGTACTTATGGTATGAATCAGACGGCATTATAGGCGAAAGCCATATACCGTTGAAACCCATATCCTGAATATAGTCCAGTCGGGATGTGACTCCGGCAAGGTCGCCTATGCCGTCACCGTTGCTGTCGCAGAACGAATAAACGAACACTTAGTAGTAATTGCGGTAGTTATCGTCTATCACATTCAGCTCGTGTTCGTAACGGTATGACGGAGCCTGCGGCTGCGAGCTTTCCGACATAGTTTCCTCCGGGGTACTGCACCCGGATAAAAGAATAGCCGCCACCGTAACAGCGGCTGCGGCTGAAAGTAAAAATCTTGTATTTTTCATTTGTCTTCCTCGGGCAAAATTCTCTTGGCTATCAATTTCACGGATTCTCTCTCAATGAGTTCGGGACGAAGGCTGACCGCTTCTATCGAGATACCGCTGTTCATCTGCTGAAGCATTACGAATGCGGTCTTTCCGATATGTATTCGGTTCTGATACATCGTTGTAATACGGGGTTGCGAATATTCTGACACGGGGAGGTTATCGTAGCCTGTCACGCTTATATCCGTAGGTACGACATAACCCGCCTTTTCAAGTTCCTGCACTGCAGAGCAAGCTAACAGGTCGCTGATACAAACCACTGCTGTGACTCCTGTCTGAGCAATCGGAAGAATCCTCTTTCGTGTACCCTTCGCAGAGAAATGTCCGTATCTGACAGCGTCTTTATTCTCCTCAAGCCCAAGCTCTTTTAGTGCGTCGGAATACGCCTGATAGCGTTCCTGCGTGACGATACTGTCCTCCTCGCCGCCTAAAAATCCGATCCTGTCATGACCTCTCATCCAGAGATACTGCACCATCTGCCGAATTCCCTCTGCACTGTCGCATCCGACACGAGCCGCCAGCTGATAATCAACATTGTTATCAAGTATAACCAGCGGTATATTCAGACTGCGTATATGCTCAATGAACACATGGTGCGGCTTGAAGCCGAGGAAAACCGCTCCCTCGCAGTTTCCCCCCGACACGATAGAATAGTAGTTGCCGCTTTTCAGTTCGGCATTGCTTATCGCAGTGATGTTTACTCCGATACCGTGTTCCGCAGCGGCGGCCTGTAATCCGAGAATGATCTCATAGCCGAACTGATCCACCTTGTCATAATGGATGCTTCCGTAGATAAAGACAACTATCGACTTAGTATATGAAACGTGCTTTGCCTTTACCTGATACCCCATCTCGCCGGCGCAGGCAAGCACACGCTCACGGGTCTTTTCGCTGATGTCGGTAGCACCTGAGATGGCCTTCGAAACTGTACTCTTTGCCATACCGAGCCTGTCGGCAATATCCTGGATAGTTACGTTCTTGACTGCCATAAGATCCCCCCCGGAAAAGTGATTTTGCTTTATAATAGATATTAGCCCTTTACCGCACCGCCGGTAACACCGCTGACATAGTACTTCTGCATAACTATGAACAGCGCACCGATAGGAATGGATACCAGCACTGCCGCCGCAGCGAACTGCGTATAGTAGGTACCGATGAACTCACGCTCAAGCATCTTGAACATACCTAGCGCAACAGTATAGCTGTCATAGTTTGCACCGCAGATCATACTCGGGAATATGTAGTCGACCCAGGGAGCCATGAATGTAGTGAGCACCGTGTATACGATGATAGGCTTTGAAAGCGGGATAGTGATGCGGAAGAACACCTGTGATCTGGTTGCACCGTCAAGGTACGCAGATTCGTCAAGGGATTTCGGAATAGTATCGAAGAATCCCTTTGCGATGTAGTAGGTAAGTCCGGAACCGCAGATGTAAACCAGCGTCAGACAAACAAGCGGATTCTCAGTAAGGCCGAGACCCTTAAGGATATAATAGATAGCGACCATAGACATGAATCCCGGGAACATTCCGAGAATCAGTGCAATGTTCATCATAGGCTTACGCATCTTGAATCTCAGTCGGCTGAGAGCGTAGGACACCGCAAGCACAATGAACGTTGAGCCTATGCAGGATACCACCGCCACGATAAACGTGTTGATAAACCATTTTGTGAACTTGAACTGCTGATCCACCAAAATCAGCTTCGAGTAGTTATCAAGCGTGAAGCTCTTGGGCCAGAAGTAGCTTGTATATGAACCGGGCTCTGCACGAAATGACGTCAGGATTATCCACAAAAGCGGAAGTATCCACATCAGACCCAGTATCAGCAGCACAATCTGTATAACGATATTAATCGTGCGCTGTTTTCTGTGATAGGAGTAGGATTGTTTTCTTATCTCTCTCATTACTGGAACGCCTCCTCATTCTTATAGGATGCGGATCTGCGGAAGGTTATAAGCGAAAGCAGCGAGCAGATAATGAATACCAGAATACCTATCGTTGCGGCGTAGCTGTAATCCCTCGAGTTGACCGTCAGCTTATACAGCCAGGTAACGAGCAGATCGGTCTTTCCTGCCTGGTAGTAATCCAGTGTTGCCGGAGTACCGCCGGTAAGGAAGTAGATAACGTTGAAGTTGTTTATGTTGCCGACAAGCTGCGTAATAAGGTACGGTGTAGTAACGAACAGCACATACGGCATAGTTATCTTTCTGAACGTTACAAACGGAGAAGCACCGTCTATCCTTGCCGCCTCATACAGATCGTCGGGGATATTCATAAGGATACCCGAAACGATAAGCATCGTATACGGAATACCTATCCACAGGTTTACGGCTATGATCGTCATTCTCGCCCACATCGGATCGGTGAAGAACGGCAGCGGAGCCGAGATCCATCCAAGATCCTGAAGAAGTACGTTCACAGGACCCGCTTCAGCAAAAACATTCTTCATTACCAGCAGTGAAACGAACTGCGGTACTGCAATGGCGAGTACAAAAAGCGTTCTGTAGAATGACTTGAACTTGACGCCCTTCTTGTTGATGAGCATCGCTAGAATTATTCCAAAGAAGTAGTTAAGGAACGTTGCGAGAAATGCCCATACCAGTGTCCAGCCGAGTACCGGCCAGAAAGTGTTGCCGATAGTGGAATTGCTTCCGAGAATAGTTTTGAAGTTATCAAATTCTATCCAGGTGAACAGATTTGCAGGCACCTGATGATCCTTATCATAGTTGGTGAACGCCAGCGAGATCATATATACCAGCGGAACTATCGTGAATACCACGATGCCGGATACGGGAATGAAAAGAAGCGTCTTGTGGAACTGTCCGTCCAGAAGCGACTTCAAATCGTCCACTAAGCCCGGCAGCTTCTTGCCGGATTTTTTAATCTGCTGTGCGCTGTACGCCGACTTTATGTTATGTACCCACATGAATATGAATGCCAGAGTTACGAACAGTGCAAATATTCCGTAAAGGAGAATAAGCATTGAGTTGTCGCCGTTTTCACGCATTACATCAATGCCGAGCGTTTCATCGAAGTACCAGCCTCTCTGCACCGTACCGAGATTTCTGAGCCCTGCTATAAAGCCGAGTCCCGAGTCAATCATAAAGCCGATATACGCTACCTCTGCGGCAATGAATATCAGCCCCTTGATTATCTGACCTCGGAACAGGTTTCCTGCACCCATTATAATATATGAGAGCTTGGTGAGAGCGTCACCGTGAACAAATGTGCTTCCGAGCCAGCCAAGACCCCTGCCGATCATTTTTATAAAACGCCATACGGCGCCGGGCGCCCCGATCACGAAATTAGCGACGCCTTTTCCGATGGCTACAAAAAATTCTGCTATTTTAACAAGTATTTTCTTGTACCACGGAAGAGCGTAAAAATCAAGACTTGTCATTGCAGTTACCTCCTTGAGTAGTATTGAAGCTTTGTGCAGTTTCAATGCAGCCTTCCCGGAGGATCTGATCAACACATATAATAACCGGATAAAATTATGCAACCGATATTGTTCTGTGTCAAGTATTCAGGAAGCATTGAAACTGCATAAAGCACGTTCCGATTCTGTGGGCGGCTGTCACGCCGCCCACGAAGAAATGGAACCTGGAGAAACATATATACTTATTGGTGAATTACCTTAAATGCTTTTTTGTCAGCTGAGTGTTGCGAGAACTGCCTCAACATAAGCGTTCAGCTTATCCTGGAGATTGCTCTTTGTGCAGGTACCTGCGATAATTTCCTGACCGAAAGCCTCAGCGGGTGTCCAGTAGTTCTGGACCTGACCGATAGAAGTCTGAACGGTTGAGTACTTAGCCTGCTGTGCAAGAGCGCCTACAGCGATGTTGGAGTTCATAGTAGCTGAGTCGCTTGCAAGCTCAACGTTTGTGGGAGCGTATGAACGAACCTCGAATCTGGTCTTCTAGTTGTCCTTATTAGTGAGCCACTCAGCAAGAGCCATTGCGTCAAGCGGGTTCTTGGTTTCAGCGTTTACGCCCATGATCTTGAAGTTAGCCATACTGCCCATCTGAACGGTTTCGCCGTTTGAGAGTTTGAACTCGGGGAGCTTTGTAGCTGCGTAGTTATCGCCGAGAGATTTCTGGATTTCGCCTGCGTTCCATACACCGGAAACTGCAGCTGCCAAAGTACCCTCTGCAAAGCCTGCCTTTACAAGCGAGTCATCGAAGTTGGAGCCGAACTTGGGGTTTGCTACCAGGTCGATGAGATATTCGCCTACCATATAGCCACGCTCGTTATTGAAATCGCACTTTGTGGGATCGGTTCCGTCATCACCGAACAGCTTGCAGCCTGCGCCGAAGAAGAAGCCTGCCTGATACCAGCCGTCATCTGTATTGAAAGCGAAGTTTGTTGTAACGCCGTCGATATTCTTCGACATAATGCCTTCGATAGACTTTACATCATCCTCTGTCAGCTTGGACTTGTCGTAGTACATAAAGTAGGTATCGGATACATAAGGGTAGCCGTAAAGCTCGCCGTTTATCGAAGCCGCTGAAATAGAAGCTTCAGAATTTTCAGCAACGATCTGATCCTTATTCTTTGTTACTCTGTAGAGTGCGCCTGCGTTCACCAGTATAGCGGTCTGGTCCGAAGCGAAAGCGAATACGTCAGCCGCCGCCGAGATGTCCTTGTTAACTTCCTTCTGAGCGTCTGCCTCGCTGACAACGCCGTAGGTGAAGGTGTAGGTCTTTTCGGGATTTGCAGCAGCAAATTCGTCACACATCTTCTTGATCAGTTCCTGATCCTCCTGCGGACCCCAAACCGTGAGGCTAACCTTCTCGCTGCCGGCGGTGGATTCGCTGCCGCCCGAAGAAGCTGTGCTGTTGCCTGCCGCAGAGCCGCTGCCTGTACTGCTTGTGCCGCTTGTGCTGTTGCTTGAGCAGCCGGCCAGCATTACGCCTGCCATTGTCATAGAAGCTATCGCTGTCATGATCTTCCTGTACTTCATAATTAATTCCTCCTGAATATAATCACTTGCTTACTTTTATTGCATTTCGAAACTTTCGCCTTGTTTCGAAACAAAAATCCTAAAATCAAATGCAGGCTGTCTGTGCTACCCTGCAGATTCGGCTATGTTTCGAAATTTGATTACTTGGTTCGAAATTCTGGTTTAATTATAACAGATTTTTTTGCTCTGTCAAGCGAATTTATACAATTATTTTTAAAAATTAAAAAAACAATTGTAAATTTGTCATAATAGCCAATTACCATCTGTCGCTTTTGTGGATAATGGCAACGTTTCCGGTGAAACGTTGTTACAATCTATATAACACGTTTCACTGCAAACGAAACCAAAAAGAGAATCCGATACAAAACTCGGTGAATCACACCTTGCCGATATGCCATATATCCTTTGCATATTCAGCGATGGTGCGGTCTGAGCTGAACTTACCCGCAGAGCAGATATTCAGCCAGCACTTCTTTGCAAACGCAAGCTCGTTGCTGTAGTCACGGTTTACTGTCAGCTTTGCCTTAACATAGCTGTCAAGGTCGCCCAAAAGGTAGTAATGATCGGGAACGTGCCAGCTTGCGCCCTCCATAAGTGCGAAATAAAGCTCTCTGAACACGCCGCTTCCGCCGTCGGAAACGGTACCGTCAATAAGCGCAGATACCACACGCTTGATCTTCGGATCGCTCTCTGTAATGTCACGGGGAACGTAGTGCGGCATAATCTTCTCCAGCTCCTCTACAGTCGCACCGAAGATATATTCGTTCTCTGCACCGGCTTCCTCAGCAATCTCAACGTTAGCGCCGTCCAGTGTGCCGAGCGTTACTGCGCCGTTGAGCATAAACTTCATATTGCCTGTACCCGACGCTTCTGTACCCGCCGTGGAGATCTGCTCGGAAATATCAGCCGCAGCCACCAGCTTTTCCGCATAGGAAACACGGTAATTGCTCACAAATACCACTCTCAGCAGATTCTTTGTATCCGGGTCGGAGTTTACGAGCTTTGCTACCTCGTTAATAAACTTGATAATGCCTTTTGCACGGTAATATCCGGGTGCGGACTTTGCACCGAAAATAAATGTAGTGGGGGTGAAATCTCTGAGATTTCCGTCCTTGATTTCATAGTAAAGATACAGTATCGAGAATGCGTTCAAAAGCTGACGCTTGTATTCGTGCAGACGCTTGATCTGAATATCAAAAACGGATTTCGGGTCGATTTCAATTCCCTCCGATTTCTTGATAAAGTCGGCAAGCTGCCGCTTCTTAGCGTGCTTTATATCTATAAAGCGGCGAAGCACACTCTCATCGTCCGCATACTTCTTAAGGCCGCTTAGCTTGTCAAGGTCGGTTACCCAGCTGTCAAAGCCGAGCAGTTCGGTAATGAGTGCGGAAAGCTCACGGTTGCACAAAGCCAGCCATCTGCGCTGTGTGATGCCGTTAGTCTTGTTCTGAAATCTCTCGGGATACAGCTCGTACCAGTCCTTCAGCACGGTGGTCTTTAACAGCTCTGTGTGTATAGCCGCAACGCCGTTCACATAGGAAGAACCGAATACCGCAATATTTGCCATATGCACAGTGCCGTTCTTTATAAGACGCATAACCGCACGCTTATCCTGCGGAACATTCCTGCGGTGCATTTCGGATTCGAATGCCTCGTTGAGCATTATCATCACGCTGTACACTTCGGGGACTATTCGTTCGATAAGTCTGCTGTCCCACTTCTCAAGCGCTTCCTGCATAATGGTATGGTTGGTGTAGTTGAACACCTTCTTCGCCGCTTCGAAAGCCTTGTCAAACTTCCAGCCCTCGTCACGCATTACCACACGGATAAACTCAGGCAGAGCGATAACGGGATGAGTATCGTTCATCTGAATGCAATTGTAATCAGCAAAATTCTCCATTGTGCCGAAAATCGCCTTATGCTTTCTGATAAGATCGGCAACTGCGGCGGCACTGAAGAAATATTCCTGCTTCAGTCTGAGTATCTTTCCTGCTTCTGTTTCGTCATTGGGATAAAGTACACGGGAAATGTCCTCGGCGGCACGCTTCTTTTCGCCGGCTTCGGTGAACTTACTGCGGTTGAACAGATCAAAATCGAACTCATCGTCGGTTTCAGCCTGCCAGAGTCGCAGAGTGCCTACATTCTCAGTGCCGTATCCGATAACGGGATAGTCGTAGGGAACTGCGTTCACATCACCGTCAGCGAAGTGTATCACAACAGTTTCCTGCTCACGACGAACGCTCCACGGGTCGCCGTATCTCTGCCAATCGTCTGCGGTTTCGGTCTGGAATCCGTCATTGATGCCCTGCTTGAACAGGCCGTACTTATAGCGTATTCCGTAGCCGTCCAGCGGAAGATTAAGCGTTGCCGCACTGTCCAGGAAGCAAGCCGCAAGTCTGCCCAGACCGCCGTTACCGAGAGCGGCGTCCTCGACCTCCTCGAATTCTGAAATATCCACGCCGAGTGCTTTCAGCTCCTCAGCTGTGCTGTCAAGTATCCCAAGACACAGCAGGTTGTTGTATATTGCACGACCCACCAGGAACTCCATAGAGAGATAGCTTGCCTTGCGTGCTTTATCGTGAGCCGTACGGCTCTTGTCCCACACAGGAGAAAGCTCCTCCATAACGAGTTTTGAAACTGCGCAGTGCAGTTGATTTGCCGTCAGCTCCCTTGGCTGTGCGTGATATTTCTTCTCGCAGAGGGAAACGAGCTTCTCCTTGAAATTTTCAATCTTCATATTATGCTCCTTTCAATTATCGTTTTTTTCTTGATTTTTTAACGGGAGGTTTTCTGTTGCTTATTTCGGTCAGTCTGTCGAGGTACGCCGCACTCTGAGCGGTAAAGTCGCTCTCCAGCGTCCTCCAGCGCCAGTTATTTCCGATGGTGGAGGGTACGTTTATGCGTGCCTCAGTTCCGAATCCGCACAGTTCCTGCATTGTAGTCATAGCCATATCTGCGGTGCTTTTCCAGGCAATGTCGATAAATGCCTCGGGAAGTTCAGCCGCATGGCGCACCCCGAGATATTCCTTCACGAACTGCTTTGTTGTACGATCAAGGTTGTTGAACCAACCCAGTGCCGTATCGCTGTCGTGAGTGGAAGTATACACAACGCAGTTCTGCGATGTGTAGTTCTGCGGAAGATATTCGCTCTTTCCCGTAGGGTCGAAAGCAAACTGCAGTACCTTCATTCCGGGATATGCCGCCTGCTTGAGAAGTTTCTTTACAGACGGAGTGATTATTCCCAGATCCTCCGCTATGATACCGCCCTTTCCGGTTTCTCTCTTAATGACATTGAACAGATCGTATTTCGGACCATCGTGCCACTCGCCGCCGTGTGCGGTCTTGCTGCCGAACGGGATGGCATAGTAGCTGTTGAAACCGATGAAGTGATCTATACGGACAATATCATACAGCTTCTTTGCGAAGCTCATTCTGCCGACCCACCAGCGATAGTTTTCCTGCTTCATTCTGTCCCAGTCATAGATGGGATTTCCCCACAACTGCCCGTCCTCAGAGAATGCGTCCGGAGGGAATCCCGCAACGACGGTAGGCACTCTGTCACGGTCAAGCTGAAACAGCTGCGGTTCGCACCAGACATCCGCACTGTCAAGGGCGCAGTATATCGGAATATCGCCGATAATCTGTATCCCGTTGTCATTTGCATACTTCTTCAGCTTGTACCACTGACGGAAGAACTCGAACTGAAGGAATGCGTAGAATTCCATATCCTTTGCGTACTTCTTCTTTGCGGAATATACCGCCGTTACATCACGCAGGCGAAGCGGCGTTTCCCACTCGCACCAGCTTTTTCCTCCGTGTGCGTCCTTCAGCGCCATGAACAGCGTGTAATTCTCAAGCCACGGATTTTCGGCAACGAATGCCTTATATTCTTCGGAAACGTTACCATTACTGTCCTTAGAAAAGCGCCCGAATGCGAGCCTCATCACTTTATAGAAGTTCTCGTACATCGTGGCGTAGTCGATATATCTCGGATCCTTGCACCAGTTTATATCCGCATATTCCTTATGCTTCAGAAGCCCCTCCTCCTCCAGCGTCTCAAGGCTGATGAAGTAAGGATTTCCGGCATATATGGAAAAGCTCTGGTACGGCGAATCGCCAAAGCTCGTCTGTGACAGCGGAAGTATCTGCCACAGACTCTGACCGGCGCTTCTGAGCCAGTCAACGAATTTATAGGCTTCCCTGCCCATCGTGCCGATGCCGTATTTGTTCGGCAGTGACGCAATGTGCAGTAAGATACCGCTTTTTCTCATGTTGACCTCCAACAAAATCTATATTCTGCCCATTGAGCCGCCCGATCTGAACTGCGCCCTGAGCGTTACATGGCTCGCCTCGGCGCCGTCTTCGATCATATTCACCAGCATACGCACAGACAGACTTGAAATCTGGTGGATCGGCTGAGCTAATGTTGCTATTCTGGGGTTGCTGTATTCAGACAGTTCGATTCCGTCGAAGCCAAGCACCGAAATATCCTCCGGCACACGCTTTCCCATATCGAGAAATGCCCGTACAGCGCCCACAGCGATAATATCCGACATAGCGAATACCGCCGTCATATCCTTGCACTTATGATAAAGAGCCACTGCCGCCTCATAAGCAGAGCTGAACGTATATGCACAAAGTTCGCTGTCGGGAATATCCGCACCACGCTCAGAGCATACACTGCAAAAACCGCCGTAACGCAATCCCGAAGGACCGTAGGAGCTGAGGTCGCCGCCGAGTATCCCGACTTTTTTGTGACCACGGTCGAACAGCTGTTCTGCCGCCGCCCTGCCGCCGTCATAGTCGTCAACACTGACGGAGGAAAGGTTTTCAAAGCCAAGCTCCTCAGCGTTTGCCGTACTCAGTATACAGGGCAGTTTTATCCGTGCAAAGCTCCTTTTGAAGTTTCGCATATCGCCGCCGAGAAATATCACCCCGGCAGGTCTTAACTCCGTGCAGAGCCTTGACGCAAACTGCACCTCGTCCTCCTGCTCGTCAAGTATTATGTTTTCCTTAAGGCTGAAAGCGAACAGCTCGAAATCCTGGAATACCACCGAGAACAGCTTTCTGTACTCGCTGTCCGAGTAATCCTTTATATTGATATTATCTATCAGTATCTCACCGTCTGTTACATCATACATACGGCAAAGGAGTTTTATAAACGTTGTCTTACCCGCACCGTTAAGTCCGACTACAGACAGATGCTCGCCTTGTTTAATCGTGATATTGATATTTCTGAGGACATAATTTTCACTTCTCGGATATTTGAAGCTTACATTTCTGAATTCGATAACGTGTTCGCCGTCCGAAACAGGCTTATCACCCTTTGTCATTCTGTCGGAAATTGCATCAAATTTCAGATATTCGTATGCGTAACCGCACGCCTTTACCGTAGCCGCAATGTTGTCTACAATGCTATACAGTCCCCAGTAGAGCGTTGACGCCGATGAAACACACATTGTAAAATCACCGAGTGTAATCGCTCCCGTCAGTGCCTTAAAGCCTATGTAGAAATATGAAAGTCCGTCACGCAGTCCGTTTGTGAGATTTGAGTATTGCATATATTTATACTGCGCTTTGTACTGCTCCCTGAACGTGTCTATAGTTTCATTGCTGTAGTAATCCGCTTTATCGCACATCATATCCTTGCTGTCAAACAGCCTGACTTCCTTACCGTTTGACGGGTCGGACAGCTGATAGAAGAAATACCCGAAAAGCCGATTGACTTTAGACAGCTTCTTGAAATATTCTATATCAAGCTTGTTGCTCTTATTTGTGAATATCGTGATAAGAACAAGCGATATGATCTGTATCGGCAGAAGAAGCGGACAGGTAACTGCGATTATCGCTATAACGCCGAGTACGTTCACCCCGTTTGAAACGATATTGAAGAAACCGTTCAGTATTCCGACTACTCCGCCGCTATACCACGACATACCCTCTTTCGCCTTGTTCATCTGATCGAGCGTGTCGGGGTCTTCGGTATGCTCAAAATCCATCTTCATTACCTTTTCGGACAGGCTTACTTCAAAATACTCGTTGAACCACTCGGAATAAACATTCTTTATCTCATTTACAAGATAGTTGATAAGTGCCGCAAGCAAGGTCACACCGACTATAAGCGCAATGCAGAATATCGCTGTAGGTATATGCTCCTCAGCTTTACCGCCGCCGATTATTGCGGCGATCTCATCTACAAGATATTTTGACGAGATGATATTAACCATTGTCTGCGAAAACGAAACCACCACCTGCAGCGCATAAGCAATAAACAGCTGAGCCTTATTCTTTACTGCCGTTTTCAGCATAAATTTAAGCGTAGGCAGTATCTTTTTCTCTTTTTCTTTACGCATTGACAGCCACCTCGCTTTCGTTGTTGTCAATATAATACTGAGCCTGGACATTGAACATATCAGCGTATTCTCCGCCCTTGTCCATAAGCTCGCTGTGAGTTCCGTACTCGACTATACCGCCGTCCTTGAACATAGCGACCTTGTCGCAAAACTGTGTAGAGCTTAATCTGTGGCTGATATATACCGCTGTCTTGTTACCGATGAGCTTGTCAAAGTCGCCGTACAGCTTGCTTTCCGCAAGTGCGTCAAGTGCCGCCGTAGGCTCGTCAAGGACAACTACAGGCGCATTTTTATATAATGCTCTGGCAAGCGCCAGCTTCTGCTTTTCGCCGCCCGACAGATCAACGCCGTCATCGTAAACGATCTTTAGTATCTCGGTATCCATACCCTTTTCAAGTTCAGGCAGCTTATTCTCAAGTCCCGAATCAATAACGCACTGCCTCGCCTTCTCCTTATCCGATTTATCCGCACTGCTCATTGAAACGTTCATATACAGAGGAAATGCGAACAGTTCCACCTCCTGAAAAGCAGGCGAGAATATCTTATAATAGCTGTGCTTGTTGTACTGCTTTATATTGACACCGTTCAGCAGTATCTCGCCCTCTGTCACCTCATACAGCCTTAACAGCAGCTTTATAAAGGTAGATTTTCCTGCGCCGTTAAGCCCTACCACCGCAAGCCTCTCTCCTGCGTTAAGAGTGATATTGACGTTTTTAAGTGCATATTTTTCAGCCTTCGGATATTTGAACGAAACATTGCGGAATGTAAATTCATAGCAGTCGCACAGCGGAACATCAATTCCGCTGTCATCCTTATCTCCGCAGTCAGCGTCCATAAAGCTGCGGAAATCGTCATATTCCCTGCTCCTTGCAAGTAAGTCCGATACAGCGGTAAGCAGTTGATTTGAATAATCAAAGAAAGTCATTGACGATGCAAGATACAAAGTAAAATTGCCTATCGTCATACTTCCGGTTACAACGCTGTATAAGAGCCATGCGTAAACCGCCGCCTGCACTCCTGCCCATAGTACAGCATTTATGACAGCCGACACCGCCCATATCCTTGAATTTTTCTTCTGCGCCGCATAGCGCTCTTTGTTCAGCACTTTGAACTTTTCTGTAAGCCAGTCGGCTATCCCGAACATTCTTATATCCTTAGCCGCCTCAAAGTCGCTCGTGGTATAAGAAAGATAATTATGCCTGCGCCACCACGGTGCAAGCGGATCCCACACCTTTTTCTTGCAGTAAGCGTTTGTCTTATTGGTAACAACAAATTGCAGTACCGAGCAGATAAGAATAGCAATAACGATAAAAATATTCATCGTACCGAGAATGGCGATACCGACAACGATTATCGGTATAAGCGTGAGAAGACGCACAATACCTCTCATCATACCCTCTATGCCTTCGTTATTGCTGTTGCAGGCGTTTCCTGCTTTCTGATAGCAGTCCATAAAGTCCTTATCCTCAAGATAGCCGTAATCCACCGACATTATCTTGCGGTTCTTAAGTCCCATCTGCCTGAATCTTGCTCCGATATAAATGTGAAAGAATGAGTTGCCGTAAAGGTTCAGCATAGTAGCCGTAATCTGTATTACGGTAAATCCGCCCATAAGCAGTGCAAGCGCAGTAGTACTCTGTCCTGAAGTTATCATATCAATAACGAACTTTGATATGAACGACCACAGATACTGCATTATCGGCGCACAGACTACGCTGATTATTATAACAGGTATAAACCTGTGTGAATAGCTCAGCATTGATTTTAATGCGTGAATGCTGTTGCTGAAAACGCCGTATTCCTTATGATAAGGATTGGTGTTTTTCTCTTTCTCTTTATTTTTCTTCATTTTTCTCTCCCATTTTTATAAAACTCATGTCCTTTCGGTCAAAGAAAGGATAATCACGGTTGTTTACGCTTGTCTGATAACCATGCGGCTGATTGAGTACGGAAAACGCACCTGTCAGCAAAACGATCATCTCAGGCATAAAGTTCCGCACGCCGTACACTTTTTCGGTGTGGTTGTCGGGGCGCAGGACACTTATTTCAAGCACTTCTTTATTCGTGCTGTTTATGCTGAGAAGATATTGAAGAGCCTTTTCAATCTTTTCTTTGGGATAACCGAGATGTATAGCTATAGTTGATGCGCTTACAACCTCGCCGTTATCAAGAGAAAGAAGATACATTACCACCTTTAAGTTCATCTTATCTCCTAAGAACCTGAACAGCTCCGACAGCTTATCAATATCCGAAAACTGTTTTGCGAAGCTCTCCGGCTGTTCTATAAATGTAAAATAGCGGAAATCCTTATTAAGCCGCATATACGTCACACCTGTATTACAGGTGCACTCGGAAGCAACCGTGCCGTTTGAATCTTTAAAATCGGGAATATCATAGTAATAGCGGCATTCACGCCACGCAGTAAGCTGCATAGCCCAGATTATATTAAGGTAATTTTTCAGCCACTCGGCAGAAGAATCCTGACTGCTGTCTGCTATAGCCCGCATATGATTTAATACCTGTTGTTCAAACGAACACCTTTCCTCTCCTCTGCCGTAAAGATTGTCTATAGAAACATCGAAGATGTCCGCTATCTTAGGCAGTAAATCGCTGTCGGGATAGCTACCGTTTTCCCATTTTGATACTGCCTGTGCGGTAACGCCGAGTTTGGCGGCAAGCTGTTCCTGCGTGATACCGCTTTGCTTTCTGAGCTTCTGTAACTGCTTTGAAAAAACCGTTTCCATATCAATTCCTCCTTGTTTGCATTAAGTTTAACACAAATAGCAGTTGTACGCAACATATATTTCAGCATAAAATTCAAGTATTAGTTTATAAAAGCGGCAAATCCAACCGAAGTCATAAAAACGGAAAAGAAAAAAGCGGCAAAGCGTATTGCTCTGCCGCAGTTTATTAAGCTTTGATAATCAGAATGCGAAATAATCGGGAGCGGAATCGCCCGTAACAGGAGCGAATCCAACGATAGGACCGATCTCATCGGGACCGTCAGCCTCAAATACAGTACCATATTTGTCATTAGTGGCAATGTCGAAGAATTTTCCGACAACACCCTCTTTAATGATAGCGCCGTTTGAAAGATATATCTTTCCGTCTACGGTTTTTACTTCCTTGAGCACTTCTCCGTCGTACTCCGTAATATCTTTTGTAAATGCGTTGTTCAAAAATAACATACCTTTGCGTCCTTTCGCTGAAGATTATTTTTCTGTGAGAGCGTTCAGTTCTCTTGCAAGCCGTGCTACAGGCAATCCTACAACGTTGTAAAAATCGCCGTTTATACGTTTTACAAACATAGCGCCTTTTTCCTGGATACCGTAAGCGCCCGCTTTGTCCATAGGCTCACCGCTTGCTATATACTGCCGTATCTCATCGTCGCCGAGCGGATAGAATTCCACCTCGGTCTTTTCATAAAAATTTATTTGCTTATCGGGAGAAATTACGCATACTCCCGTAAGTACCGTATGTGTTTTGCCTGACAGCTTTTTCAGCATATTAAATGCGTCCTGCTCATTCTCAGGCTTGCCCATTATCTCGTTACCGAGCGCCACAACAGTATCCGCTCCGATAACCGTATTATACGGATATTTTTCGGCTATCTCCTCTGCTTTCTGTCGGGATAGCATAAGCACTGCGTCTGACGGTGATGTACCGCCCGTTATCTTCTCTTCCTTTACGGCAGGAACGGATAAAAAATCGAAGCCTGCCAGCGTCATAAGCTCAATTCTGCGTGGAGATTTACTTGCCAGTATCAATGTTGTTGTACTTTTCACCGTAAACCTCATCGTAATTTGCTATACATTCCTTGATGATTTCAACCGCAGCCTTGTGACCCATTACCTCATTGACCGCAGTTTCCTTGCCCTCAAGCTGCTTATATACCTTGAAGAAGTGCAGCATTTCGTCAAAGATGTGCGAGGGTAAGCCCTCAATGCTTCTGTAAGAGTTATAATTGGGATCTTCAAACGGGATAGCTATTATCTTCTGATCCATCTTTCCGTTATCTATCATATTTATAACACCGATAGGATAGCACTGTACAAGCACAAGCGGAACAAGAGGCTCGTTGCACAGAACAAGCACATCAAGCGGATCTCCGTCGTCTGCAAGCGTCTTGGGGATAAATCCGTAGTTTGCGGGATAATGTGTCGATGTATACAGTATTCTGTCGAGTATAAGCACTCCCGTCTTTTTGTCAAGCTCGTACTTTGACTTACTGCCCTTTGAGATCTCAATGACCGCTAAAAAGTCATTGGGAGTTACTCTTTCTTTATCAATATCGTGCCAGATGTTCATAAAATTAACCTTTCTTAGCATTAACGCTACTAATGTATCTATTATACAACTATATTAACAATTTTTCAAGCGATTTTTGCATTTATTTGAAATATTTTTCAAAAAAACTAAAATGCCGAAAATTGAAATATCTAAACGCAATATTACGCTTTCTCAAACGCTCTGAGCGTCTTTATAGCAATAACCGCAACGAGAAGTCCGCTTGCCGTCCATATAATCGGTTCGGATATACATACGCCGAAATAACCGCATACGGGGATAACCGCAACTACAGTCACTATCTTCCATATCATCTCGACAATGCTTGCCCCTATCGGAACAACGCTCTTTCCGAGTCCCTGTAGTGTACATCTCAGCGACAAAAGCGTATTCAGAGCATAGTAGAACGGCACATTTATCCTCAGATAATTGACCGCCGTATCTATAATTTCACGGTTGTCCGCAGGCGCTATCATAAGCACAAGCTGTTCTCCGAACAGATACACAATAAGCACCGCAAGCGTTGACCAGCCGTAGCCTATCAGCAGACCGTATTTTATGCTTTTCTTTATCCTGTCAAACTTGCCTGCGCCGAGGTTCTGGCTTACAAATGTCACAAGCGTTGCGCTGATTGCCGAGAACGGCATGATAGTAAAGCTGAATATCTTTCTGGCGGCGGTATGAGCCGAGATTATACCCGTTCCAAGCCCGTTGATGCCGTTTTGCAGAACTATCGAGCCTATGTCAACTATCGAATACATAAGCGCCATTCCAAGTCCAGAAGCAAGAAGGCTTTTTATCT
>OGPA01001394.1_pt1 | contig 20309 bp, 25 predicted proteins | sample 1552841 | NCBI WGS metagenome assembly OGPA01 (sample SAMEA2579916, study PRJEB22360) | human gut metagenome | reverse complement strand
CAGAGTAATTTTTTATTTTTATCATATCGGGGTTTTCATAATAGTCATTACCAGCCAACACTCTTTTCAACATTTTCAATGGTAAATCTGCATAAAATCTTGAGACAATTTTGATAACAGGCAATTCTTCGCCGAACATTTCCGTTTGATCAGCATTTCTGTCTAAAGCAGGCATAACGCCAATATACTTTGAAGCCTTAGGTTTATCATCTTGTCTATCCATGTATATTCCAAGATTAAAGGGCGACCACTTTTCGTCATAAAATGGCGATGTATTGCTAAAATATTTCCCATAATCATCTGACATAGCGCCTATTACGTCTTTATAATCTTCTCCCTTAAAAACTTGCATATTATTTCTTCTCGCTTTCGCTCAGATTATTCTCCAAATACTCAAAATATGTATTATCATACAACAATTCCACAAGAGACTTTTCATTAATGTCCAATTTTTTTCGTTTTGTAAACATGCCATTCTTTGCATATTCTCTCAACAGTGGAATTAATTCATATTTCATTTTATATTTCAGGTGATCTTCGTCATATGAATCCGGATCCGATTCTGTTTTTTTATTTTTTCCATTTACAAGAAAATAACTAATTCCAGGCATGATGTCTTCCGGATCTATTCCACGCGCCACAGACTTCATCACATCCTCCTGGACCTTCTTAAATACATTTTGGCAAAAAAAATGACCATTTTCTATTTCATAACAACCCTTATCTTTTACGTCTTCTTTTTGTTTTGGCGGCTTCGGGTCTGGCAGTTCCGCTTTCACCTTTTTAAATGTAAATCTTCTCCTTACCGCGTAGTCCAGTGCCTGAAGTGATCTGTCTGCGGTATTCATCGTTCCTATAATATACAAATTTTCCGGCACAGAAAAATCATCATTTGAAATTCCGGTTGTAATCTCCTGCCCTCTATATTCAATTCCATAAAGCAGTTCACCTAAAATCTCGGAAACATTAGCCCGGTTTATTTCATCAATGATAAGGACATATTTTTTATCTGGATCATTTCTTGCATCACTTGCAATTTTTTTGAAAACGCCATCCTTATTGACACCCCGGGCGTCAATTGTTTCCATAAACTCGTTGTAGCTATAGCTGGGATGAAATTGGACAATTTGGATCTGTTTCTCGCAAATTTTTATATTTTTTTTGTCATTCTCTTTCTCCTCATTGGTGCCTTTGTTATTAATTCTCCCTTCGAATAGATTCAAAGCTTTTATATCAGAACAATTCTCTCCCGTAACTATTTTTACCGCTTCGATTTTTGCTTTGCGCGTTTTTCCGGTTCCAGTCGGGCCATAATAAATCCTTTGCTTACTATCATCACATAATTTTTTGAAATTAAATAGCTTGTCTTTTATCAGATTTTCTTCCGTAAGATATTCTTTTAATCCATCAATAATTTCCCCTATTCTGTCTTTATCGTTCCATCCTTTATCCCGATTTTGTTTTAAAGGCGTATCACCCCATTTTTTATCGTAATAAGTCGGTTTTTCCCCTTCAATATAATAAATATTCTGATCTATTTTTAAATTTCTAGTCCCATCTTGGACATCTATAACCTTTATAATTCCAATTACTTCTTTCCTTCCTTTTTCTATAACTAAAATTATTCCCGGAAAACCATTGACTTTTCCGTATTCCTGTGTTGTAAGGACATCTCTTTTTGACGCCAATGCCTCAAGCATATCTTTCAAAGTAGGATCATCCGTTCCATATTTCTCTTTACAATTTTCTATAGTCTTAAGTACTTTCTTATCAGCTGTCCATGTTTTCACAGCTTTTATATTTTTTAGCCAATCATTATCATTTTGATTACTCATAATGTCTCTCTATTCTTTTTCATTTATGTTCAAAAAGTCTTGGTTTCGTCAACTTGCTTCGTAATATCTAAGATAGAATTTGGAATATATGAAGTGACCTAATGAATTTAATTTTTGATGATTTTAAGCATAAGAAATAAAGTATTTTTCCTATGACAGCTTTTTTATTTTCCAATCACTTAAATCAACTAACGGTCTATGCGCCTACCAATTGCTTATTTCTTTATTCAATAAAAACAAGCTACTTCTTAATCCATACCTGTTTCTAACCTTTCGTCTCTGATGTTACATTATTGTATCTCCAGATCCTCAAAAAACTCTCATCTCAATATTTTTACTAATCGTCTTCATCCTATTCATTCTTTTGAGCACTCCGCTTTAACTCTAATTTTTTTAAAATTTCATCAAATTTTTTAAGTCCATCCCTTTTTATTATTCCATCTTTAATATATTCCTCATAAATCGGCTTGATCTGATATTCAATACGATATTCTAGGTATCCCTTTTCGTCTTCTACTGCTTCATTTTTCCTTCCCAAGAAATATGTATGTCCAATCTTGATATCATTCACATCCATATCCTGATCTTCTAAATATTCTTTGCTAAAAATGCCATCTTCTTCATTCATCAATTTATCATATAGCTTTTTCGCCTTTATTCCTACATTTTTATCTATCCAACTTCCTTCGATTTCTTCTCCATTCGATTTCACTTGCACAAATGCAAATCTTCTCCGTACCGCATAATCTATAGATCCAATGGATCGATCCGCTGTGTTCATAGTTCCAATAATATATAAATTATCTGGTATAGAAAACTCCTGTTTCCCATTAATCGCATATGGGGTAGCTATCGACGATTCGCGATATTCAAGACCATATATTAATTCTCCAAGTACAGAAGCCAATGGTGCTCTGTTAATTTCATCGATGATACATACTTTTGTTTCTTATTACCTTGTGCTTGTTTACAAAATTTTTCAAAAATCTTGGATTCGGTCACGTAAGTAATTCCATTATTTCTTTTAGCTGGTTTAACTGTAATTCCTCTTACAAAATCCTCGTAACTATAGGACAGGTGAAATTGAACAATTTTATAATTGTCTTTATATTCATTTTTCAATAATTCTTGGGCTGAATTATAAGGATTTTGCGTATCAACCCTGTCACTTCCTGCCAACAACTTTGCCGCAATAATAGTTGCCGAATACGTTTTGCTTGTTCCTGGAGGGCCATACAAAATAACCTGTTTGTTCCATCCATTTTTAAATATTTCAATTACTTTTTCTACCACTCCCTCGTTCTTTGGAGAATTGTCTTCAACGTTTGAAATCACATTTTCTTCACTCATTTTTCCGTTCCTTTCGCAATTCTTTATTTTTTCCTGGTGCCTTATTTATTCTTTCTTTTTTCAGCACACACTGAATGTGTAATCACATTCCACTCATTAACTTTCATTATACCATGTGTTTTTGTTACTGTACATATTTCAGCATATATTTTTTATGCAAAAAGCTTCTATTTTTTAACTATTTTTCGCTTTTTATACATATTTTGTACAAAAAGATTGTCCCAATTTTCCGTCTTCTTTTTCTACAGTATCAGGATTGCATCTGGCTTCAACCGTTTCCCTTTTCACTTCTATCCGCAAATCCCCCTCACCGCCTCCCTTACTTTCCTGTCCTCCATCGTCTCATACAGCTTCAGCACTTCCATCCTTTGATCCCGATCCAGCCCCCGCTTTTTCGATACGTATATTTTGCACTGCAGTTCCCCTTCCTCATCCCACGCTTTTTCATTTCTCGGACATCCATTCAAATAGTCCCATTTTTCTTCATAAAACTTCCGCAACACTGCAAACGCCGTATTCCAGTCCATCGTTTCCTCTTTCTGCGTATCCAAAGCTGTCCTATTTTTACTGTTTCTCTGCTTTCCTTCCAGATTTTCTTTCTTCTCTTCCTTTTCTTCTCTCTCCCACTGTCTTCTCACAGCGTTTTCTTTTCCATAAAACTCCAAAACCCCACCGATTTCCGTCAGTACTTCATTTCCCCAAAACAACAAAAAACTGTCCAGATCTGTCCAGATAAACCAGCACTTCCGGAAGGAACAAAAAAACATGTCTCACAGCTTCCTCCCAGTGTGCTGTTTGATACTTTTGCACCAGCTGTCCTTCCATTTCTGTTTCTTCTATCACTTTTGCTTCTTCCGTCAGTTCTGTTTTAGCGCGCAGTCTTTCCCCATATCCGTTTCTTTCACTGTCCAGATCTTCCTGTCCGAACCAGCTGTTCCGTGTCCCCCTGAACCGATTTTTCATGGTTCGACTTTCCATAATTCGACTTTCCATGATTCGACTCTCCATAAATTGCTTTTCCAATTCCGGTTTTCTCTTTACCGGCCAAAATGTTAATGGCTGTCTTCCCATAAAACTGCACACACCATACCGGCAGAACCGCCCTTCTCCTTTATCCTGGCCTTTCAGTACAATTTCCAGCCATTCCTCTGCCAGAAATTCTTTTGATCTTTCCGTCTTTTTTACATCTGTCTTTTTCATCGTCACCTTTCCATCCTTTCCTCAAACATCCATTTCCAGAATCACCCGAATAGCCTCACATACCTTTGGTTCCATGTCTTCTTCCAGCAGCCACTGCAGAATCATTTTCTCCTGGTGATCCAGCTTATATCTTTTTTGAATGATTTTTTCCAGCTGCAATTTTGTAAATGCTACATCTAAATCGTAATCAATCCAGTTATCATCGTACATACCGTAAATATTCTGATAATAGTTTTCTAAAATTTCATATGATTCTTCTAATGTCATGTCTGTCCTCTTCTCTCTTCCATTTCATTTTGCTTTTCTTTAAAACGCATTTACCCCGGAAGAGAAATTTCTTTTCTTCCGGGGTAAATGCGTTCTTCCTATACCTCAAGTGGGGCGTACAGACTGCGGAAATGATTTTTCAAACATGCTCCAGCGTCCACTACAGAATTCTTTTTCTCTGTCCCTGTTGTTTTTTCAAAAATTCTCAAACAGCCCCTCAATTAATCTGCTGTTCTCTACGCGATCAGCCAATTTCTCCAGTTCTTCTGTTACTTCTCCGCCCAGTTCCTGGTAGAATTCAAACAATCTTTCCTGGCGTTCCTGGCATCCTGGCACTTTTTCCCATTCACGCGCCATTTTTTTGGAAAACAGACCGTTTACGTTATAAGTTTTCTGTATCTCCTGCTCTCCATAATATTTCAGATCAAGTTCGCGCGATGTCGGCTTTTCCAGTTCCGCGCGCATCTGGCCGAGGATAAAGTCCATGGAAAATTCAGGGCTTTCCCATTCCAGAAAAGCGCGGTACATTTCCACATCAGTATCGGCGTTTCTTGGAAATCCCGGTGCCGACATATATGGTGTCCGGATGTCTCTCAGATTGAAAAACAGAGCCGCATACCAGTTCAGATGCTCCGGATGTTCCGCTAAAAGATGACGCAGCATTGGGATGTTTCCGGCTTTCATCACCTGCTCTGCTTCTGCAAGCTCGATTAATCCCGGATAATGCTCGATCATATATTCCGTCAGCTCTTCTCCTGCACCGGCGATGGCCTGACCCAGTGCCTCTTTTTCTCCGTATGCTAAACCCATATTATCAATATCATAATGGTCGATGCAGTAATCCAGCATTTCCGGACTGCCGGACAGAATCGCCGCTGTGAGAATGTTCGGAATATAGAATTCTCCGACTATTGTTTCCCGGCGAATGCTGTAGTATGTTTTTCTGGCTCCCGGAGTTTGATCCATGTAACAGATGTATTCCCAGTATTCCATATTGTCTTCCGTCATTTCCCTGTCTTTTTCTTCGAACATCTTCAACAATGGAATATTTCCACTCATCACAACAAGCAGATAATTGGGCGCATCGGTCCAGCACAATTCATCCCGCAGATAAATCCTTCGAAACGGAACGGCATTATCTTTATCCGCGCAGACAAATAGTTTTGCAATTTCTTCCATGTGGGACGGTTCCTGTACCTGAAGAAGTCCGTCGATCGTTGTACTGGCTTCAACTGCCCAACGGCAGACATCTTCCCGGCCACAGCCTCTTCCATACCAGTAAACGTAGGATGCCAGTGGAGTCTCATTTTTGTAGTACCAGCCCTGGTGCAGGCCTTTTCGGCCAAAGAGTAATTTAATTTCTTTCAGTTCTGCGTCCTGATCCAGGAGTTCCCGGATCTTTTTCACATACCTGATTTTTTTCCCGAAGTCATCGAATGGTATGGGTTCCTCCGGAATATGTATTTTCTGTACTTCTTTCTCAAGAATCTTTTTTTCTATCGGATTCATTGCATTTAAGATCGCCTCTTTCATCTTCCTTTCCCCTTCCAATTGTAAGGCTGAAGTTTACGTTTCTTAAGCCGTCTGCTGTTTTTGGCGCTAGCTGTCCTGTCCTTAAGGTAAGAATAGCACAGTCATTGTTTTTGTTCATCCATCAGCATTTTTTCCATTTCATCAAGATATTTTTCCGTTTTTATATTTCTTTGCTGGTAGCTCTCCAAAAAATCCATCACATTCGTCAGGCCTTTCTTTTTATTTGTCGGGCCGAGGTACAATATAATTCTTTCATCAATTCCATATACTAGCTCCTCAAAGAAATACGGATTCACCTCTTTCATACGCTGTCCTTTCTCATATGCGGTATCTGCATGATTGGTTATATTGATATCCACTAAGGACGCCTGTAGTTCCTCCAGTCTCAAATCTTCCTGGTCTAGTAAAACCAAATCGACTTCTGTCTTATCATCTCTATAGTAATAGCATGTTTTATGCCATAAATGATATGCCGTATGCGAAATAACCACAGATTTTAACGCAATTTCGTTTATCTGACGGACGCTTTCCTCTTTCCGTTTTTCCCCTGTTTTTACTACATGATTTGCGATTAACCAGGCAATCTGATTTACGAGAAATGGTACTGTGATCATATATTTTGTGCCATAATTGTCTCTATATAGATTCCCTATGACTACAACAACCTTCATATCTTCAAGCATTCTTAATATGTCTTCGATGACTTGTCTTTCTACTCTTTTAAACGTAATTCCCAGTTCCTGTCCTAAATTCCCAATGATTTTACTCCGGCGTGTACTTCTCTCACCTGTGAATATGGTATCCAGTAAACCGTCAAGCTGCAGATCTTCTTCCCAGCTGCACACTATAATACACATCGTCAAAAATACAGCCTGACACAGTTCTGTTTCAGACATATCAGCAAAGCTGCATTCGATAGGATTCCTTCTTACCGAGAAGGCCAGATTGTCTACGATTGAGTCTTTGATATAATTCCACAAACCTTTTGTTCCTTTGTATTTCTCTGTGCCATATAGTCCGCCAGACATTAAATACGATGAAAAATCCATTCTTGTCGTTCGTCTGGCTTCTTCATATGACATAAATGAAATAGAACGGAAACACCCTATGTACCAGCATCTGTCAACCTTCAGAAAAGCATAGGAATCTGTACCAGACATAACTACTCTCTTACCCCTGGATGTATATTGATCCATCAAAATACCAATTCGATTTGTAAAATCTTTCATACAGGTTATTTCATCTATAAACACATATTTATGGTCATCATTCAAACGATCTAACAATTGCTGTAGCGTATCCAAGTCTCCATCTGTTTTTCTATCAAATGAAATATATACGCACTTTTCGTATGCTGCAAGTTTTCGGATTGCTTGTAATAGTCCCGTTGTTTTTCCTGTTGAAGGCAATCCTGTTATACCATACACTGCCTTTCTATACGCTGCCCTTCTATACACTGTCTTTCTGGATCTTTTACAGTAATTAAGGATTTCCTCCACAAAATCCCGTTCCTCATCAATCCCGTCCAGCCACTTCTCTACATACGCCTTCAGTTTGCTTCCCGTCAGGGCAAAGTAACCCTTCCCTTTGACTTCTTCCGGCAGCATGATGCATCTGTTTTCGGATTCGTTTTTGATTTCATTTTCAGATTCATTTTTAAATTCGTTTTCAAAAAATACTGACATTTTCTTTCCCTCATTCTTTCTCCTGGGCGTGTTTGAAACGGCCTTTCGCAGCCTGCATATGTTTTTTACATGCTCTGGCTGCGTCTCTTAAAATTATTTTTCCGGGAGAGTACTGCTTTCTCCCCCGGAAAAATATCGCTCAGATGCGGATTTTTTCATCTGCTCCTAATCGTTGCTTCTAATCGTCTTCTAATCGTTTTCAATCGTCCGCAAACAGCTCATCGATTCGTCTGCAATGCTCGATATAACCGGTTATTTCGCTCAGTTCTTCTGTTATTTCTCCGCCCAGTTCCTGGTAAAATTCAAGCAATCTCACCTTGCGCTCCATGCAGTCTGGCACTTTGATCCATTCATACGTCATCTTTCTGGCAAACAGGTCGTTCACATGATAAGGTTTCTGTATCTCCTGTTCTCCGTAATACTTCAGATCAATTTCTCTTTCTGCCGGCTTTGCCAGTTCCGCGCGCATCTGGCCGATAATAAAGTCCATGGAAAATGCAGGACTCTCCCATTCCAGAAAAGCACGGTACATTTCCACATCGGTATCGACGTCTCTTGGAAATCCCGGTGCTGACATGTATGGTGTCCGTATGTCTCTCAGATTGAAAAACAGAGTTGCATACCAGTTCAGATGCTCGAAATGTGTCTCTAACAGATAACGCAGCAGCGGCACATTTCCGGCTTTCATCACCTGATCCGGCTCTGCAAGTTCGATTAATCCTGTGTAGTGTTCCAGCATGTATTCTGTCAGCTCTTTCCCCTCACCGGCAACTGCCTGACCCAGTGCCTCTTTTTCTCCGTACGCCAGGCTTGCGCCATCGATATCATAATGGTCGATGCAGTAATCCAGCATCTCCGGACTGCCGGACAGAATCGCCGCTGTGAGAATACCCGGGATATAAAAATCTCCGACAATCGTTTCCCGGCGAATGCTGTAATAGGTTTTTCTGGCTCCCGGAATACGATCCCATTCACAGGTGTATTCCCAGTACTCCATATTTTCTTCCGTCATTTCCTCGTCTTTTGCTTCAAACATCTGCAGCAGGGAAACGTTTCCGCTCATCACAGCCGCCAGATAATTGGGCGCATCGGTCCAGCACAGTTCTTCATGAAGATACATCTTTCGGAACGCAACGACACCGTATTTATCCATGCTGATAAATTTCTTTGCAATTTTCTCCAGATGGGACGACTCCTGTACCTGAAGAAGTCCGTCAATCGTTGTGGCAGATTCGAGTGCCCACAGGCAGACATCTTCCCTGCCGCAGCCTCTTCCATACCAGTAAGTATAGGCGGCCAGCGGAATGGCATTTCGGTTATACTGGTCTGGTTTCAGTTGATTTTCATCAAAGAATCTCTTGATTTCTTCCAGTTCTGCGTCCTGATCCAGGAGTTCCCGGATCTTTTTCGTATCCCAGACTGTTTTTCCGATATCATTTAAGGCTGTGGATTTTTTCAGGTGTACTTTCTGCAGTTCTTTCTCAAAAATCTCTCTTTCTACTGGGTTCATTGCATTTAAGACTGTCTCTTTCATTCGTTTTTCCTTCCATAATAATCTCTTTTTTCTCTTGTTAATTTCCTGTTCTTTTTGTTTCATCTCCATAAAGAAGCGCCTCTCCCAATGCTTCGATTTTGCCCCTGCAGACTACCGGGTTTTCCAGTTTGTAATGGTCGAAACCATATTCCAGCATTCCCATATCCCCTGAGAGAATGAGTGCGGTGAGTACATTTGGAATACAGAATTTTTTCGAAACGTTTTCCCGGCCTATCGTATAGCAAGGCAGCTTTCTGCTCCTACAAGGGGCAAATTCTTCCTTCCAGCCAAGGTCTTCTTCTTCATCCTCTTCTTCCATTTGTCTTTCCTTTTCAAATGCCTGCAATAGTGCAATATTGCCACTTAAAATAGCAACCAGCGTATTCGGTGCATCCGTCCAGAAGTTCGCGGATTCCTTTTGTATTCCAGACCGCTTTTCCTGCATCCCGGAAAGAGTGCGTCTGTTTTGTGTACACTTTCTGCAATTCTGCTTCCAGGATTTTTCTTTCCTTCGGATTCATTTTGTTTAAAACAGCTTCCTTCATCTTATATCTCCCCTTCCAATCTTCAGCGCAAGGCTGCTTTCCTTCGCTGTTTGCTGTTTTTTTCGTCAGGTATCCTTAAAACAAGGGTACCACACTCCTTACCTTTTCGCATTCATCCGTCAGATGAAAACGGATATTTTTCATTCATCTGTCAGATGAATTTTCTCGTTAATGTTCACTCAGTACCTGAACACTTGCTGTTCAGGTACGTAAGAATGTGATTCAGGTGTGAACAGCCCTCCTTTTGCGAAGCAAAACTCTAAATGAGGGCTACTTACGTTACTGTTCGCAGGACACCTGTGAACAGTAACATTTTCTCCCTTGTAATCAAATGCCCTTTATGATAAGGTTAAGATATCTTTAGATTTGACTTTTATTCGTAGCTATGTCTGTAAATCATGCAGACACTTCCATTTAGAAAGGAGCAAATACCCCCGATGGGAATCTATCTAAACAGTAGCAGTGCTTTTGGATTATTTCGCAGAGATTGTCTATCAACCTATTTCATAGATAAATCTTCTATCTTAAAAGAACTTGTTCCACTCGTTGAATCAGATGATTATGATCCGGAAAAAACCGTTTTGAATTCTCAAAACAGTCAAAAATATGTGGCGATTACCAGACCGCGCAGGTTTGGAAAAACCGTCATGGCCAATATGATTGCTTCCTACTTTGGCAGAGGAATTGACAGCAGTAAAATTTTTGATCGATTAGCTGTCTCTCAGTATCCCTGGTATCAAAAGCACTTAAACCAGCATAATGTGATTCATATCATGTTCAATGAGATTCCTGCTGAAATCACCGATTATAACCATTATATAAACCGCATAAAAAAAACGCTGCTTCTGGATCTGCAAAAAGCTTACCCAGATGCTGCGATTGAAAAAGAGGACTCGGTATGGGATGCGTTGACCAGAATTTACGAATATTGTAACCAGGAACAATTTATTTTTATATTAGATGAGTGGGATTACATTTATCATCAGCCTTATATGACCGATGCAGATAAGACTGCCTATACCAAATTTCTGAGCAATCTTCTGAAAGATAAAGCTTATGTAGAAATGGCCTATATGACCGGTATTTTGCCAATTGCAAAATATTCCAGCGGTTCTGAACTGAACATGTTTTTTGAATATTCTATGGCAACCCGCGCAAAATTCAGCGAATATTTTGGGTTCACGGACGATGAAGTCAATCTGTTATATCAAAGATATTTGCAAATAGAAAAAAATCCTTCCGTTACGCGGGAAGGATTGGAATTATGGTACGATGGCTATCAGACCGCAGGCGGAAAAAAACTCTATAACCCACGCTCTGTCGTAGGGGCTTTAAGTGACAATCAATTGGGAAATTACTGGACAAGTTCTGGTCCGTACGATGAAATTTTCTATTATATCGGCGCAAATGTAGATGCTGTAAAAGATGATATTGCTCTTATGGTCGCCGACATTCCCGTTCCTGCCAAAATTCAGGAATATGCGGCAACGTCTATGGAACTGAAAACAAAAGATGAAATTTTTTCTGCCATGGTAGTCTATGGATTTTTAAATTATTCCAAGGGTTATATATCCATACCAAACAAAGAGTTGATGGACAAATTTGCCGAAGTAATTCAAAGAGAACCATCCCTTGGAAATGTTTACAAGCTTGCGAAAGAATCCGGCCGAATGCTTGCAGCTACAAAAGCCGGCGATACGAAAACAATGGCCGAACTGCTGGAATACGCACACAACACCCACAGCCCGCTGACACTGTATAACAATGAAGCGGAACTGGCTTCTATCATTCGCTGGGTATATTTGAAGGCTTTAGATTTTTATCGTATTGAACGGGAAGATAAAGCCGGTATCGGTTATGTTGATTTTATTTTCTATCCATTTCAAAAAAATGATGATGCCATTATCATAGAATTAAAAGTTAACCACTCTGCTGATGAAGCCATCCAGCAAATCAAAGACCGGCAGTATGCATTACGTTTTGAAGGAAAATTTGGCGAAAAAGCGGAATATACCGGTCGTATTCTCGCGGTGGGTATTGCTTACCATAAAGACGATATCAAAAAACTTCATGAATGTAAGGTGGAGGTTCTTCGTGAGAAAATTGTCTGATGCAGTTTTTCTGTCTATGATATTTATAAATTTTTTCTCATCCTTGATTTTTTAAGAGCAGGCGGAAATTCGCCTGCTCTTTTACACGCAATTTTATTCTTACCATCATAGAAATTCTTACTTGCAAGTTTTCTCAGAGCTTGTTGGGGTACGCTCTAAGTTCTTTTCAAATTTCATGCAACTCTATCGTAATTTACAATTTTTCTTTCCGCTTTCTCATCTCTTTTAGTTTCTGGTTCATGCTTTCCGCCACCATATGGTCATTTACATATACGATCAGATTCACCATAACATAAACTCCAATAATCAAAACCTCCATCAGCACGACCATTTTAGCTTTATTGAAGTAAAACCATCCGAACGCTCTGCCAAGCCCCAAGACAGCACAGTTGATATAGACAAAATAGATGATCTGCCTTGCGATCATGCCCTGTTTGGATAATTCTTTTCCTTCCTCATCCGGGTACATCAGAATCGGGATGGAGCATACAGCGGAAACCAGAAGAATCTGCCAGAGAATCATGACACTGATCTGGGCATCCAGACCGCACATCACAGTAATATAGATCGCGGATGCAAGCAGAACGCACACGGTAATTTTCGAAAAAATATTTGCAAGAATTTTTATTTTATTCATCATTGTTTTCGCCTCCCTACAATCCCAGTCGTTCTTTCAGAACCGGCACATACTGCCGGGAAATAATCACTTTTTCCTCATTTTCGAGTAACGCTTCAAATCTGCCGCCAAAAGCAGGCGACAGATGCCGGATTTTGTCCAGATTTAGAATCATGGATTTGGAGGCCCGCATAAATGGAAAAGACACCAGCTGTTCTTCTAACTGATACAGTTTTTCTTTAACTTCATAAACATTCTTTTGTCCATAGGCAAAAACCTTATTGTCCGTTGCCTCAAAATAAAAAATATCCGGAAGTGCCAGAAGAGTAATTCCTTTTGCATCGTATCCCGTAATTTTCCGATCCCCGTTTTTCAGTTTGCAGATCAGATGGTTGATGTCATCCGTCAGCACACGGCATTTGATGATGATTTCTTCCTCTTCGTCCGGAGATGGATTGATGATCGTTATTTTCACATTGGTCCCCTCTTTTCTTTTTCCTTATCCTCTTTTATATCGGATTTTCTTGGAGATGTCTATCCCTTGTATGGTATGCTGTATAAAAATTTTCGAATCAGTTTCAACTTTTTTGCTGTATACGGCTGATAGCGGATCGGAAAATCCATCCATGTCTTTTTATCCACGATGCTGCGCTTATGTGTGAATTCCGCAAATCCGGCCTCACCGTGATAGCCGCCCATACCGCTTTCTCCTACACCGCCAAACGGCATCTCACTGGTAGCAAGATGAATCAGTGTGTCGTTGATGCAGCCACCGCCAAACCGGCACCTCTCCAGAACCGTTTTCTTCACCTTTTTGTTTTCCGTAAAGCAGTACAGGGCAAGCGGTTTGGGGCGTTGATTGATCCAGGAGAGTGCATCCTCAAGTTTTTCATACGTCAATACTGGCAGGATGGGACCAAAAATCTCCTCCTGCATGACCGCATCTTCCCATTCTACGTGATCCAACACAATAGGTTCGATCCGCAGTTGATAAACTTTCCAAAGACAATGCGTCTTGCCGCAAGCCGGATCTTACTGCTTTTTTCTACAATGCATGGGCTTTTTCCGCCAAGTTCCAGTGTCACGGGCGTCAGATGTCTTGCAGCACTTTCCATGACCTGCTTTCCGACCGCTACACTTCCTGTGGAAAAAATCTTATCAAATTTTTCCTGTAAAAGTGCCTGATTTTCCTCCCGTCCGCCTAAAACAACGGCAACATATTCTGGTGGAAAACATTCTTCTAACAGATCTTTCAGGACATTTGCACTGACCGGTGCATAAGCACTTGGCTTTACCACCGCAGTATTTCCTGCCGCAATGGCATCTACCAGCGGTTCTAACGTCAGCAGAACAGGGTAATTCCACGGGCTCATAATCAGCACATTGCCATAAGGAGAAGGGCTTTGATAACTTTTCGCAGCGAACTGCGCCAGCGGTGTTCTGACATGTTTTTGTCTGCAAAGCCGCCCTAAGTGCTGCTTCATCCAGCGGATTTCCCCCTGCACCAGTCCAATCTCACACATCACACTCTCCGTCTTGCTCTTTCCAAGATCCGTATGCAGCGCTTTGCAGAGGATCTGCTCCTGTTTTTGCAAGGCCATTTCCAATCTGCTCAAAGCCTCCATCCGCACATACAAACGCCCATTTAATGCGGTACGAACCGAAACAACACGATCCGCATTTACAATCGTTGTCTTTGATGCACGCTACATACATTTTCTTGTTATTTTCTCTTCCAGCTGATACAGTCTGCTTTTAATTTCATAAAACTTATTTGACGTATAAGCAAACACCTTGTTTTGCACTGCCTCGAAATATAAAATATCTTCTGTTCTTATGGAAACACATTATTTCTTTTCTGTGTATCCCCGGATAGATTCCCCTTTGCTTCTTACATACTCTTTTATTTCTGCAAATTCTTTCGTAAAATTTACATATTCGAGTATAACGCCCTCTTTTTCCGGGTCATCGATCTCTCTTTCTGTAATATTCATAACTGTCTCTTTTCTCATTTTTTATTCATTCTATAGTCGAAGGATATATTTACTTCCCATCTTTCTCCGGAAGAGCTGTCATGCACAAAAAAATAATTCCAAATACCACAACACATCCCACCATAAGCATCACCATCTGATTTACACTTACTACAGACCCCTGGAACTTCGGGTTACAATCCAGTGTATCACGAATCGCAGTAATCATTTCTTCTGGCAGCTGATTGTTCTCCATCTCTTCGAAGATTCCACGGAGCATATGATTTTTCAGCAGAGAAGTTCCGTAGGTACTTGGCAGATACGACAGTACTTTCTGCAGGCCGCTGCCGAAATTTGAAATCGGCATGTAAGCTCCGCATAAAAATCCATACCCGGCACTTACGATCGTTCCCACTGCGGATAACTGACCCTTGGTTGTCAGTGGAAAACTGACGATGCTTGACAACGTGCTTCCAAAGAGTACCAGTAAAATTTCATCGAGAAGAACCCAGAGTACATCTACAGCGCTCATATACCAGCCCATTTTGTACATATAGCCAAGGCATAATACAAGCGCAAGCCCATTCACCAGCAGGGAATTGACTACAGTAGATAAAAAATACCCAAGATAAAGCTGTGCTTTGCTGATTGGCGATACATTAAAATCTTTCCTTGTTCCGTTTGCCCGGTCCTGTACCATCGTAAGATTCACGCAGAATGTCACAGTCACACAGCTGACTGCCAGAAGAGCCGCGGCAAGCTGTGCGGCCACCGTTCCATCGATCAGTTTGTCTGAGATTGTAATCATGTCCGGGATCGCGGACACAAAGGAATCTCTGTATACGTTTGCCAGAAATGTAGCATACAGCAAAATCAGAATTCCCGGAGTAATTAAAGCCGAAAAAAACATTCCTCTGTCTTTAAAAAACAATTTTCTGTTTCGACTTATAAGTGCAAATACTGCCTTCATCTGTGCTCACCTCCCAATGTTTTTCCGGTTACAGCAAGAAATACATCATCCATTCTGCCCTTTACCACTTCATAATCACGGAATATTTCCTGATGTTCCACGATCAGCCGGGTAGCCTCTGCGGTATTTTTTACTTTTAACTGATAGCCATCCCGGATCTTTTTATACTCTCTGCCCAGTGTTTTGATTTCTTCTTCTGTCACACCATAAACAGACATAGTGTCCTGCACATACTCATTTTTCAGCTCAAAAGGAGTTCCTTCTGCCACGATGCTTCCTTTATCCAGAATCACCACATAACCGGCATTTGCAGCTTCTTCCATGTAGTGCGTAGTCAGAAAAACTGTCAGCTTTTCTTCCACTCGAAGTTTTTCAATGATATCCCAGATCAAAAGCCGCGTCTGTGGGTCAAGTCCTGTCGTTGGTTCATCTAAAATCAGAAGTTCGGGCCGATGCAGCAAGGCTCTTGCAATATCAATTCTTCTTCTCTGTCCGCCGGACAGTTTTCCGACCGGCCGGTTCAGATAATCTCCGAAATCAAAAATCTCCACCAGTTCCCGCAATCTTTTTTCAAACGCTTTTCCTGTTATTCCATAAAGCGCTGCTCTGTTTTTCAGATTTTCCCTGACGGTAAGTGGCTTGTCCAGCACACTGTCCTGAAATACCACGCCAAGCATTGTTCCAACTTTCCTTCCGATCTTATCCAGATCTGTGCCCTGGATCTGAACCGTTCCGCTGTCTTTGCGAAGCTGCCCGCAGATGATCGAAATCGTTGTGCTCTTCCCTGCCCCGTTTACACCAAGGAATGCAAAGAGCTCTCCTTTTTTCACCTGAAAACTCAGATCATTGACTGCTTTTACATCACCAAAGCTTTTCTTTAAATGAGTGATTTTAATCATATCTGTTTCCATTACGCCTGCCCTCTCCTTTGATTTCTTTGCTGTTCCACATAAAAAATATCAGACAATTTCAATTGATACAAAACGTGATTTTTATATCCACATACCGATGTTTGTCCAAATACAGCTTCCCGAACATTCTGCACCCAGGATGCTTCCCTGTTGTGGCAATATACCATAACATGTTCTTCCTGCTTTGGATCAATCTGTTCCACCTCACATGTCATCCATCTCACCCCCAGTTATTCCTATTTCTTTTATATATGATTTTACAGCATTCGTCCAGTCTGCATGATGTGAAATGCAGAAATTCGCGGGTAAGATGCCAATTTCTGTTGTCTGCTCGTCTGGCGCATAGGAATTCATAAAAATAAGTGGAAAGCCATGTCAATGGACATGCAACTTTCCACTTATTCATTTTCATAAATTTTTTAATCACTTGAAACTCCACGTCATGAATTCCCGCTTATCTTAATACTTCATCTTTGATCTGTTGTCCTTCCATCTTTTCAACATTCCTCTTCTCAAAATGAGTTATGAATACGAAATCCTAAAATAGTCTAAATATGCCTTATACCGATCCTGCGCTGTCAGACAGGCATCCATCAGATAACCTTTTTCATTATTCCATTCTTTCAGACCACGATAATAAAACATCTTCAGATCCTCTTCGATCATGAACGGAACGATATTGTACTTCAGGCATTCCTTGAACATAAGCAATCGGCCTACATATAATTTCTTCTCATCTTCAACAACTAATAATCTCAATTTATTTTTCTCCATTTTCTTAACAGGAATTTTACACCCTCTATTGTACAATGCAAACATCGAAAGGTCAATAAACGGACTTTGAACATTGAAAGGAGTATTTTAATGAAATCTGAAAAAGCAACACAGATTCTTTTACTTGCAGCCGGTCTGGTGTTTTTCCTTGTCGGGATCTTCCGCGGAGAAGCAGCGGTTGTTCTTAGCAAGGCAATAAAATTATGTATGGAGTGTGTAGGAATTGGATAAGAAAATGAAATCAAACAAAAACTTTCTGGCCCGCTTCCGCGGATGGATTCAGGCAGCTGCTACACTGCTGACCAACATTCACATCCCGAATCTGTTGAAAGGGAAAATTTATCAGGGAAATGTAAAAACGATGTGCGTCCCGGGACTAAACTGTTACTCTTGTCCTGCCGCCACAGGTGCCTGTCCGATTGGAGCTTTTCAAGCCGTGGTCGGTTCTTCAAAATTCAAATTTACCTACTACATCACCGGATTTTTCATCCTGTTAGGTGTTCTGTTAGGGCGGTTTATCTGTGGATTTCTCTGTCCGTTTGGATGGTTCCAGGATCTGCTGCATAAGATTCCGGGCAAGAAACTTTCCACCGCAAAACTGAAGCCTCTGCGGTATCTGAAATATGTGATTCTGGTCGTCTTTGTTATACTACTTCCGGCATTTGTAACCAATTCACTTGGTATGGGAGATCCTTTCTTCTGCAAATACATTTGCCCACAGGGCGTACTTGAAGGCGCAATTCCACTGTCACTTGCCAACTCAGGAATCCGTGCCGCACTCGGACATTTATTTACATTTAAGTTCACAGTCCTTGCGCTTTTCATCATCCTGAGCATCTTGTTTTACCGTCCATTTTGTAAATGGATCTGCCCGCTGGGTGCTGTTTACTCACTGTTTAACAAGGTATCTTTTCTTAAGATTCAGGTTGATCATGAGAAATGTGTTGGCTGCCAGAAATGTAGTCGTGTCTGTAAGATGGATGTCAATGTAGTAGACACACCAAACCATCCGGAGTGTATCCGATGCGGAGAATGTATGAAAGCCTGCCCGACTGATGCAATCTGCTATCATTACGGATTTTCAACTAAGAAACAGGCTGAAAATAAAAACTAATAAAACGTAATTTAAAGGAGATTTAAAATCATGAAAAACAAAACACTTAGAACAAACTCAATGAAATTAAAAAAGGTAATTGCTGCATCCCTTGCCATTTCTGTACTTTTTGCGTTTACAGGCTGCGGAAATTCCTCCTCAACAGACAATACAAACACAAAACAGGAATCTTCTTCCACAACAGAAACGGGCAGCGCAGACGAGCTGAACAAAAAACGGGATGACCTTTACCAGCAGGAAAACCAGCTTTTTGCTGATCACAAAGATGCATGGGACAAAGCCTTTGGTCTTATGAACAAGAACGCTGCCGGTGATGCCATGAGCGAAAACTATGCTGATACCCTCGCAAGCACAGTGGAATCTAACAAAGACTCTTTCTCTAAAGAAGAATATGAAACTCTGTGCAAAGACATCGAGACAATCCGCGGAATTGAAGAAGAAATTGCCAAGCTTGAGAAAGAGATTGCTGCATCCGATTCCTCTGACAGCTCTTCCTCTAAATCAGACGAATCCACAGCTGTATTCAAAGGTTTCAAAGGAAAAGATCTGGATGGAAACGATGTAGATGACAGTCTTTTCGCTAAAAATAAAGTTACAGTTGTAAATTTCTGGTTCAGTGGATGCAAGCCATGTGTCGGAGAGCTCTCTAAGCTGAATGAATTAAATGAGAAACTCAAAGAAATGGGTGGCGAAGTTGTTGGTATCAACATGGATACTTTAGACAACAATGAAGCCGGAATCAAAGAGGCAAAAGAAATCCTGAAAGCTCAGGGCGCTTCCTACAAGAACCTGACTTTCGATTCTAATTCAACAGTTGGAAACTATGCTGGAAAAGGAAACATCATGGCATTTCCTACAACCGTTCTTGTAGATAAAGACGGAAATATCGTTGGGGAACCTTTCATGGGTGGCATTGACGATCAGTCAAACTACGATCAGCTGATGAAGCAGATTCAGTCCGTACTGGACCAGAAATAATTTACATAAATATCCTAGTTAGGGGGCAGTTACTGTTTGCAGTAACTGCCCCCTAACATCATTAATAGAAAAAAAATCACCGGCCTTGTCCCGAATGGTTCTGATCTTTCGGGTTATACGGAAGTAGATCTTGCCGGAAAGTACATCATGCCGGGACTTATTAACATGCATGTGCACCTTGCCGGAAACGGAAAACCGTAGAAAAAACAGCGGGACAATGAAAAACTGGTCAAAACCCTGATGAGCACCGGGCTTTCCCGTGCCACTGCCTACCGCACGGTGGCAGGCTTTGCAAAAACAGAGCTGCTAAGCGGCGTCACTACCATCCGAACCGTAGGCGGTCTTGGCACGTTTGATACACGGCTGCGGGATGGAATTGCGGCCGGAAAGAAAATCGGCCCGAGAATCCTTGCGGCAAACGAAGGAATTTCTGTACCGGGCGGTCATATGGCGGGTTCTGTTGCAATTGCCGCAGAAAACATCGATGCTGCAGTTGCTCACGTAGAAGAAGCAAAGCGGGAAAATGTTGATCTGATCAAGCTGATGATCACAGGCGGTGTCCTGGAGGCAAAAGAAAAGGGCGTACCAGGAGAGCTGAAAATCCGGTTTGGTAACACTTCGCTGTGAAGGCGTCCCAGGACAGCTTCATAGTTTCCTCCAATAGCTTCATAGCACTCTCGCATTGTCATATTTGGGTCCTCCTGTCAATTGTACTCCACTAATTCATGAACCTCTGCTAATCAATGATATACATACCTTATAATCGTTTTTATAACTTCATCAATCACAATCGGCTTTGACAAATGTGCGTTCATTCCTGCATCCAGTGATGCCTGAACATCTTCTGCAAATGAATTAGCTGTCATTGCTATAATAGGAATGTTTTTTCCATCCGGTCTGTCATTCATTGCCC
>OGPA01001393.1_pt1 | contig 20309 bp, 16 predicted proteins | sample 1552841 | NCBI WGS metagenome assembly OGPA01 (sample SAMEA2579916, study PRJEB22360) | human gut metagenome | reverse complement strand
GTCGCCTGTTGCTGTGCGGACAATGGTTGCAATAGTGCGGTGGCACAAAGAAGGAGTATACTTTTTTTCATGGTAATCTATTTATATAAATCAAAACTTTTAAGAAGATCTATAAAGACAGAAAAGGAAGTTCTTCTCTAATATCCCACAAACAGGATTAGAATAAAGATCTTCCTTTTCCTTTCTTTTCATAGTATTCTTGATGAAGATCCAAACAAGGTTATCATCACTCTACTGCTGGATTGATTAGGCTGGAGGCTATTACCTTTTTGATAAAACCAGCAACCAACCCTCTTTACTTTTTACAGGAATCCTGTCATTCAGTTTAAAAGTAGAAGCCTGCTGAAAATCTTTTACAAACGGAGCTTCTAATGAAACGGTTGCTTCATTCATACCTAAAGCCTTCCAATCAAAAGTCAGATAAATACTTTTTTCCTGATTTGAGAAGTTTCCAATCGATATCAGAACCTTATCAGACTTTACATAAGCCGTAGCTTTCACTTCCGGATCCGAAGTCCTGACAGGACAAACTTCATCCCAGTAACCAAGCATCTTTGCATCTTCTATACCAAACGATTTCCACAAATCCCAAACCGGAGCCGGTGAATATTTTCCGTAAGAATGACGTGCAGTTGTTCCGTACACCATACCCAAGAAACGGTTACCACCATCCTGTAACATCTCACTCATTACACCGAACGGAATACCGGAGAAAGTTACAAACCATTCATCCGAATGCATTTCGTTGTACTTGAAGCTCTCGCCAAACCACAACCGATCTACATATGGGAAAAAGCCTGTATACTGATTTGCGGGGCCAACGGAATACCATGTATTGGAATGTAAATCTATCAAAGCCCCCGGATGATATTGATTCATAATCTTCCGCATACGCTTCATCACCGGACGGTCGAATGAAACGTCATCCATATAAATTCCATCCAGATCATAATTCTCAAACATCCAACGCAGCCCCTCCAGATAATAGTTGATCCAGCGGGAAAAACCATTCAATACCAAAGCTGCATCTGAAGTCTCATTAGGCATTTCCGAATACCAGGCTGCCCGATAATCATCGATCAAATGTTCACAGTGCCAAGGTAAACCATATCCCGGACCAGAAACAAATATCTCATGTTTCAAACTTTTCAGGGCATAGATCTCCTGTACATAATTCGTCAATTCACGAATGGTATAATATAATTTGACCTTTCGTCCGAACTCATGCTCGTGTTTGATAAATCCAATCAACGAATCTCGTACGATAAACGGATAATTAATAACCGGATTCAAAGGTTTTGCATGATGAATATTAATGATATTCGCACCCTCCTCGGCCGCTTTATCAAATCCCGTATGTTCCGCATGATAATAGCGTTCAGAAAAATGCTTCGCAGGTTCCAATGGTTTAAGTGGTGTAATCAATAAGGCAAACTCGTAACTCCGAGGTTGTTCCGACAAAGTATCTACACCTGTACTTGCCACAACCTTAGCACTTTGCCCTTTAGCTCCTGATATCTGAACCGTACCTTTTCCATGGTTCGACCAAGCTCTGGGTGCTGCTGGTTTGTAGTCATTCAACAGAGGACCATGATAACTCCCCCCTCTATACTCTACGTGTAAACCTGCTTTTGCATTTCCCATCCAATAGCTATCCCATGGACCTTCCCAGTTCCATTGATAGGAGACTGGCCGGAAGCCTCCGCCAAAACCTGTACCCATGAAATACTCCGAAGCATAACGTGTATAGTCGGTTTCCAAACGTACATCCTTCACTACCATATCCTGTTCTGCAGAAACTTGTAAATCATAATGGACATATCCGTCATACTCCATAAAAGCATGGTTCGTAAAATAGATACCGTCTTTAGAATAAGAGGACTTCCAGGAAACCAGGCCATTTGCTTCTTTCTTCAAAACAGCGTCCGTCGCATCAAAAGAAACAGATCCTTTATTTGTAACGATAACGAAACGGAATGGCTTTGCCAGAACCTGTTCGCCATTGATTTGGATAGAAGCAGGCAATCCGTTAGATGCTATCTGTAACGTTTTATCTGTGGCCTGAATTCTGTCGCCATCAACCTTCATTGCCTGATAAGGAGTAACCGGTTCGTTATCTTCACCAATCCTGGAATTCAGCCATCTCAACCTAGCATGTCTCCAAAGATCACCATCTCCTTTATCTGCCAGGATCTCTCCCTTAACAGTTATCTCAACCGGAATTACTTTTGAAGCAACCCCTTTGGCTGAAAAATCGACAGTCCCACGATAAACCCCGGCTTTTGCATCTTCAGGAATCTGAACTCCACACCAAAGAGCCTGAATATTTCCCTTTGGCACATGAATATTAAAAGTGATCGGTTTCCCATCCCAGTTAATACCTTCTTGGTTAAAGCAAGTAATCTCTTCTTTAGCAATCGTGGCAGAACCATTTGTCAAATCGCTGAATGAAAGCCTGACGTCATTCAATTCTTCTCGAGCTGCCCAAACTCCAATCTGCCAGACATAATATTCATTTCGTAAAGCAACACCTGCAAATGATCCGGCAGGTCCATTTTTCACCCAACGAACAGGTAGCTGGTGAGGTAAACGAATCGGAAAAGCCCTGTCTTCCGGAAACAGGATCGGAGTTTCCGGATGCTGTTTCAATAAACTATCCGTTTCAGCGACCGTTGCAATAATTCCCATTGGAGTAAAAGCATCGAATTTAGAACGGCTTTCAAAACGAAGTACCTCTGCTTCAGGCAGATCTACCGATAATGCAGACTTCCAGGTATCATCCGCCTCATAAACCGGAGGCAGATAGTCATTCCAAGGTTTACCATAACGGGCATCTCCCCATCCTTTTCTATATTTATAAGGCAAATAATAAATATAATAAAGTCCTTTTCCCGATACAGGCTCGAAAGTAACCGTACCAGACTCCAAAGAAAAGTCCGACACTTCTACATTCTTGATCTCCTGACCGGTCTGCGCATCAACAACTATAATCTTTTTGGTTTCAGGACGTAAATCCGGACGACGCCATGGTAATACAGCCTTAACAGCTGTATTACCATTTATATCGGAAACCTGCACTACTGCTCTGTGATTACCTTGCATATCAGCTCTCCACATAGTATCTGCTACCGTGAAAGGTATTCCATCCGGGGCAAACGGAAGATACTGATTATCTCCATTCAGAGTTTCCGTTTTTGGGGAACAAGACAACAAACATAAGAACAGTCCTACATATCCTATATATTTTTTCATCGATTCATCATTGATTGTAAATTAATAACCCGGATTCTGATCATCCTTCAACAATGGATTCACATCTATGGCAGTAGTTGGGATCGGCATCAACATCAAACGATCATCCCATTTCTTATCAATTACCACATAACCGTTTGGAGCAGTTGACGGGCCATTCAGGTACTTATTACAATATTCGCTTCCATAGCGCCTTACATCATCGTAACGATGACCTTCTACAGCCAACTCGACACGTCTTTCGTTACGTAAAAAATCGATTGCTTCCTGTGCACCCAAAGAAACCGGAACATCCGGCATACCGCAACGATCACGCAGCAGATTCAAAGCAGAACGAACCTGATCATCATAACCGGCTGTCATTAAATGAGCTTCGGCAAATGTCAGCAAAACTTCGGCATAACGGATAGTCGGATAATCTTCGGCTGCACCATACGGACTGGCAACATAAGGATTCCAGGACACCATCTTACGATAACTGAATCCTGTCCACGATTCATTACCATTCTTGTTGATCACATCCGGATCCCATTTGTAATAAAATTCACCAACAGCTGTTTCATGCCATCCCTTAAACGGAAACATCAACGTCACATACAAACGACTGTCACGATTCTTGAACTCCTTCATATAATCATAGGTCATCAGATTGGAACTGGTAGCAAAAGCTTTATAATCTCCTGCACTTAGATTTTTCGCATAGTTCCATATCTTATCATAATTAGCCTTACGAGTATCTACTGAAATCTTCTCCGGAAGAGTCTTTCCATCTATATTCCAATAAGCATCTACCAAATCCTGCATCGGTTCAAAAGATGAATAACCATGCTGAATAGACATTGACAATGGAATAAAATAAGTATAACGGTATTGATCGTAAGCATACGGATCTTCCATATATTCATGAGTCAACACATATTCCGGATTAGCCGGTGTTGCATTCGCTCCTTGCCAAAGGGCCTCATAGCTAAACATACCTTTCACATATTTATCCTTATCAATTCCCAATCCGGCAAAATCTATATACAAATCCATTTCTTTGGCCTCCTGTTCCTGGGCTGCACTTAATGACGTCAGTTTAAATAATGAATATTTACCACTCTCCATTACTGCTTTAGCCGATTTCTCTGCTTCTGCATAATTGCCGAAATATAAGGCAGCACGAGCACGTAGAGATAAAGCGGCATAGCGCGTCACACGACCTGTTTCATTCATGAAACCACCACTATAACTCTCCGGCAATATAGCTGCAGCCTCAGCCAGTTCCGTCAGGATGAAATCACGAACTTCTTCCACAGAATTACGGGTAACAGTCGGTGCATCATAAGGGAGTTCGTCTGTAACAATAGCGACTTTACCAAAATACTGGGTCAGATTCAAATAAGCAAAAGCCCTGAAAAAACGAGCTTCAGCCTTTGTCCTTTCTTTAAGTTCTTCACTCATATCACAACCATCAACACGAGCTATATATGAGTTGGCTGTCCGGATTGCATTAAATTTATAATCCCCATAAGTGGCAGCAGTATTGATACCGTTTTGCTGAACCATCTCCATATTACCTTCCCATGGCTTATGGCTGTGTGCATTATCCGTACACATTTCATCCCAGATATCCAGTCCCGGCATCGATTGATAACAGCCGTTCAAAGCATACCAGGCATCCTTTTCCGTCTGCCAGAAATTTTCAGCAGAGATCTCTGCCGGTGGAACCACATCCATATCACAAGAGGTTAATACACCTGTCAATGCGCAAAATAGAACTAAACTTTTTATATGTAATTTCATAAACAATTCTCCTTCAATTAAAATGATACATTCACACCAAACGCTAAAGATTTACTACCCAAAGCACGGACAGTACTACTGGTTGCTTCCGGATCAAAATCCTTCATTTTCTTGTCTGCACGAATAGTGAATAAATTCTCACCAGTCAGATATACCTTCAAAGAAGAGATACCTAAACGGGACACTACATTCTTCGGAACATTATAACCCAAAGTCATTGTCTTGAAACGGAAATAGTCGGCATCAAACAAGTGATAGTCATTAAATGCCCTGTTATAAGTTGTATGCGGGCTACTAGCCGTATAAATTCTCGGATAAATAGCATGAGGGTTGGGATTCGCTTCAGTCCATCTGCCCATATGATATCTTCTAGGATTATCCTGACCATGGAAGAACGGATGTACCTGATAAACTTCAAAGGCCACATCTGCACCACTGATTCCTTGTCCGAAGATCGAGAATTCAAAGTTCTTGTAATTTACCGAAAAATTGATACCATAAGTAAAATCAGGAACTTCACAACCAATAATCGTACGGTCGTTATCCGTAATTTCTTCACCCCAATTCAACTTGCGTTGAGGAATAAATTTAGTATCACCAGCATTCGGAGTGACCCCACCATAAGTATAATAATGTCCGGCGTCGATATCTTCCTGTGTATATAAACCATCACTCTTAAAACCGTAGAAAGAACCGATAGATTCACCTTCACGCAAAATATACTTAGCTACGCCATGACCATTTTCCAGATTCTTGATAATATCGTTCGAAGAAGATAAATCAGTTATCTCATTATTGTTTGTTGCAATGTTTGCACTGATCATATAAGAGACATCTCCTATCGTATTACGGTGTGCCAATGCAAATTCAAACCCACGATTACGTACTTTCGCTACATTTTGTGAAGGTGCATTTGTAATACCTGTTTCCAAAGGCACATTGTAAGCCATCAGAATGTTGCTGGTATTTTTGATATAATAATCAGCCGTACCGCTCAATTTACCATTCCATAAATCAAAATCCAGACCAATATCAGTCAAAGCCACCTTTTCCCAGCTCAATGAGTGGTTAGCAGGCTTCGTTTCTTCAATCACTTTGGCTGGTGAGTCACCAAAAGAGTAATAAGCGTCTACATCTGAAATCTTACGGCTTCCATAATTCTGAAAATAATCATAATTACCTACATTATTAATATTACCCAACGTTCCATAAGATGCTCTGAGTTTCAAATTATCAATAATGTTACGTGTACTTTCCATAAAAGACTCTTCGCTGATTCTCCAGCCTGCTGAAAATGAAGGGAAATATCCCCAACGATTATCTGCATGGAAACGGGAAGAAGCATCTGCTCTAAAATTTGCTTCAAGCATATACCGTTCCATTAATGTATAGTTGATACGACCGAAATAAGAAAACATCTTATATTCTTGCATACTGGAACCATTTTTATATAATGAACCGGATGTTGCTCCTGCGGACAGATCGTCAAATGAATCAGCCGGGAAGTCCTGACGGGAAGCCATCAATGTTTCTTCCTGATAATGTTCATAAGATACACCAGCCAAAGCTGAAAGCGAATGGATATCTTTTGTCCAATTATAACTAGCAGTACCTGTATAAGTCAGGAAATTATTTTTTTTCCAGTTTACCTCCATCGAATTAACCGTATTCCCCGTACCACCGATTACTGTACCTGGATTCAAGAAACTGGGTACATCATCTTTTAAACTAGTGTATGCCTTGTTTTTGTATTCATACGATTTATAAGTACCCTGGCCTGTGATAACCAGACCTTTTATCGGCTTTAAATCGAATGCAAGTTCATACATTGAATTTTCAATCGTATTTTTAGTCCAGTCATTCGTACTGTAGGCACGTAACGGGTTACCACCGGCAAACGTACCACTGGCTTCATGACCCGACTCAACTGATCCCCATTCGCCGTTGGACTGACGGGCAACGAAGGTGCTCGGAACGATCAGCATATTATCAAACGAAGGTGTTCCTCCGTCAATATCTTTATTACGCTGGATATACTTCACACTTCCGCGAAATGTTAACCAGCCAGTTACATCCGATGATACATTCAAATTCAGATTATACCGTCGGGTATCCCGATTCCGGATATTCTCCGTATCATAGACATAACCCAATCCTGCAAAATAACGTAACTTCTTAGTTCCTCCCGAAAAGTTCAAAGAATGTTTGGTCGTAACGGTCCAATCATCGAATACTAGATCCACCCAATTCGTATTCGGATACAGATCAGGATCGGTTCCTTTTTTGAACAGCTCTATATCACTATCCGAATACCCCTGATTTTTCCCTGCAGAAGGATTCGTATTATACAATGCCTCATTATATAATTCGGCATATTCCCATGAGTTGACAAGGTCCTGTGTATAGGTCGGTGCTTTCATCCCCACCATACCACTGTAAGAGACTTCCATTCGTCCGTCCTTGCCCTGCTTTGTTGTAACTAAGACAACACCATAGGCAGCACGTGAACCATAGATAGCTGAAGATGCAGCATCCTTCAGGAAAGAAATATTTTCAATACTGTTCGGGTCCAGATTAGAAAAGAAAGTTGCATCGGCAATAGCCCCATCGATTACATAAAGAGGTTCGGAAGTTCCCAAATTACCCCGACCACGAAAGTTTATAGAAACATCTTTTCCTGGACGGGAAATAATAGTTACCCCCGGAACCGTTCCTTGAATGGAACTTAATACATCTGTCTGTACGCGATCTTTGATATCTTCCGAACTGACAGAAGCAACAGAACCTGTCAGATTTACTTTCTTTTGTGTACCATAACCAACTACGACAATTTCATCAAGCGCTTTAAAGTCTTCACTTAAAGTTACGTTTATGACTGTTCTTCCGGCAACATTAATCTCTTGTGTATTATAGCCTATATAAGAAATAACTAATTTGGCATTTGCAGGAACAGTTAATGTGAACTGACCATCCATGTTAGTTACAGTCCCATTGGTTGCAGACTTCTCCAGAACATTTGCACCAACGATCGGTTCCCCATTCGAATCTTTTACAACCCCTGAGATAGTAATACCTTTTTGCTGATTGATATTTTCCAAAGCTGGAACGACTTCATCAGCTTTATATAAAACAATATGTTTATCGCTAATCAGATATTTTATACCTTCTTTTTCAAAAAGCTGGTTCAATACTTCTGTAACAGTTTTGTCTTCCACCGTTATAGAAACTTTACGTTGTGTATTAATCTGGTTAACATTATAAGTAAAATAGAATGCACTTTTCTGTTCAATAATTGAAAGGACATCCTGCACCGAAGAGTTCTCTACATTCAGAGAGAATTTTACCGACTGCGAATAAGTCACACTTGCAGTAATTTGCATTGTACCCAATAGTAAGAACAACAAGATACATCTCATAATAAACAAAGTTTTTCGGAGCCATGGCGACTTCTTATTATCGCATGACATGCTTTTCATAATAAATTTCATACATTTGTAAATGATTAGTTAGTAATAAATTTAGGTTGTCTCTAATGCGTTACTTGCTTAATCCGAACCGGGGATGTTTGCGGCATCTTCGGTTCTTCATTTCTTATAACATCTAAGTTTTCTTCATAAGCATCCTCATTTTAAAGGTTTATAAATTTGTATCTGATCCCCCTGAATTTTATAATCCAGTTTGCGGGTATCTTTCAATAATGTCAATACCTGACTTATTTTAGCCGTTTCTTTAAAACGACAGGTAAACAATTCGGTATCGAGTTCCTGGTCTTTCACAATGATATGAACATTGAAACGACGCTCCAAATCAGTCACAATATCAATCAACTGCTCATTCACATAAGCCGCTTCACCAACCGTCCACGATCTGACTAAAGATGTATTGACCGACTTATTAACAGCCAAGCCATTTTCTCTTGAATAGGTAACCTGCTCATTAGGTCTTAAAGTGACTTTATGCTCATTATCATTTGTAGCGACTTCTACTTTTCCCTCAGCCAACGTTATTGCAGAAGGTTCTTCATTGTATACTTTTACATTAAACTTAGTACCTAATACTTTTACCTGAAGTAAATCGGCATGTACAACAAATGGGACTTTTTCGTTATGGGCTACCTCAAAAAAACCTTCACCTTCAAGTTCAACATCGCGGTTCTTAGAAGAAAACCGGGCAGGATAAGTAAATTTACTATGAGAATTCAGCCAGACTTTTGTACCGTCGGATAAGGTCAAAGAAACTCTTTGACCATTAGGAACTTCAACCATATTCATAGAAGATGGTTCTTCCTTCAATAGAAAATACAGATTAGTACTTAGTAATCCAATCAATATGACCGCTGCAGCATATTTCATCCAAAATAGATAAGGACCTTTTCGGCCTGTCTCCATTTTTATATCCTTTTCCTGTAATCCGGACATAAAACGAGCATAGGCCATTTCAATCTCTTGTTTGTCAGAAAAACGCAGCTGATCTTTCAAACTCCAGATGCGTTCCATCTCAAACAACCAATCGGCATTAGCCTGATTGGCAGCAATCCATCTATCGACTTCTTCTATTTCCTCCGGTGTGCAACGGTGGGTTAAAAATCGTATTAATATTTCCTCATTCATACATCTTCCTTATCGTTTATATAAAGAAGACAACTGAAGCATTCAAAACTACGTAGTCAAAAATGAAAAAAGTTCAACTTAATTTATAATCCGGAAAAAGACGATATAAAGTATTAGTAAATCTTTTAAATCTTCCCGCAGAAAAAGTACTGCAGTCCGGATATGGCTCGCAACTGTGCGTACTGATATTTTAAGTTTATCAGCAATTTCTTTGTGTGGCATATCCTCATAATAACACAAACGGAATACTTCCGCTGCTTTTGGGGATAATTTTTTTACAGAAGCCTCAATCTGTTCACGGAGATCCCAATTAATTATTTGTTTCAAAACATCATTAGAATCAGTCCGATCATTCAGGAAAGCAATACGAGCTTCCGCTATTCGTATTTTAGCAGTATATTCTTCTATAACCATTTGATGTTTCAGATAATTCAAGCACCGGTTTTGAAGGACTTTGAAAAGATAAGATTGCACATTGTCTACATCTATTTGTTGTTTTTGTTCCCAGTAGAATACAAAAATATCCTGTACCAAATCTCTAGCGGCCTGATCATCTACAAAACGGCAAGCCAACGACATGAGCTTCGGATAAAAGTGAACAAAAAATCTTTTAAAAGCTTCCTGATCTCCTTCTTTTATTCTATATACATCAATAGGCCCCAAGCTATGAATTTCTTAATTGTACAATAATCCTCATCAGTTATAATACGAAGTTCTTGAGGAACTAATGTCTTTCTTCAATGACAAATATAAACTATTTATATTATAAATGGTTAATTTGAGCGTTCGAATCCGATGATTTCATTATAAATAAAGAAAGAGTCTTTAAAAAAGAATATATATGAGGCAATAATACTTTTTACATATATAACTAATTTACAGCTAATTGCTGTTCAATAATCACCATAGTTCCTCAAGAACTCGATTCTTTCATTTAAAACAAGACTCAAAATGAAAAATATCAATTCTGCTAATACAGGCACAATCCCTATTAACAGTTTCAATTCTTCCACTATTGCTAAAAATATTTGGTAAAAAGAAGAAGTAGTTTATAAAAAAAGGTCTGAAACATACATTTCAGACCTTTTCTTCTTTCTGTTGTCTCACGAGGATTCGAACCTCGACAGACAGAACCAAAAACTGTAGTGCTACCATTACACCATGAGACAATCCGGCGCTTTATCTAAAGCGATGCAAAGGTAAGAATAAATTCTTACCCTGCAAGCGTTTTTTCTTATTTTTCTTACTTTACGATCAGCAGGTAATAGTTCTTCTTACCTCTCTGAACCAACAGATACTTTTCATCCAACAGAGAAGAACAATCGATAACAGCCTCTGCATCTGCAAGTTTTTCCTTATTTAGGCTTATACCTCCACTCTGTACCAGTTTACGCATTTCCCCTTTTGAAGCGAAAACAGCAGCCTTTTCCGTTAACAGATCAATGGCTTTAACACCGGCACTAAGTTCTTCACGGTTGATCTCAAACTGGGGTACACCATCAAATACAGCTAATAAAGTATCTTCATCCAGCTTCTTTAATGCCTCAGAAGTAGAGTTGCCAAATAAGATATTAGAAGCTTCTACAGCAGCTTCATAATCTTCCAAAGAGTGAACCATCACCGTGATCTCTTTCGCCAAACGTTTCTGTAAAGGACGAAGATGAGCAGCAGCAGCCTGTTCTTCTTCCAGTGCAGCTATCTCTTCTTTACTCAGGTCTGTGAAGATTTTGATATATCTGGCAGCGTCAGCATCACTTACATTCAACCAGAACTGATAGAACTTATAAGGAGAAGTATAACGGCGATCCAACCACACGTTCCCGGATTCAGTCTTACCGAATTTACCTCCGTCAGCTTTCGTGATCAATGGGCAAGTAAGAGCAAATGCTTCCCCACCTGTTTTACGACGGATCAATTCTGTTCCGGTAGTAATATTACCCCACTGATCGGAACCACCCATCTGCAAACGACAACCTTCGTTCTGATACAGGAACAAATAATCATATCCCTGTAACAATTGATAAGAGAATTCAGTGAAGGACATACCTACGCTTGATTCAGAGCTAAGACGTTTCTTTACAGAATCCTTAGCCATCATATAATTAACAGTCAGATGTTTACCGATGTCACGGATAAAGTTCAGGAATGAATAATCCTTCATCCAGTCATAATTGTTTACCAACTTGGCTGCATTAGGAGCATCTGAATCGAAATCCAGGAACTTAGCCAACTGCTTTTTAATACTGTCCTGATTATGACGAAGTGTTGCTTCATCCAACAGATTACGTTCTGCCGACTTCATTGAAGGGTCTCCGATCATACCGGTGGCACCACCGACCAGAGCGATAGGACGGTGTCCGGCACGCTGCAAATGCTTCAGCATCATTACACTAACAAGGTGCCCGATATGTAATGAATCGGCCGTCGGGTCAATGCCAACGTAAGCAGAAGTCATTTCTTTCTGTAACTGCTCTTCTGTTCCGGGCATCATATCATGAATCATGCCCCTCCATCTTAATTCTTCAACAAAATTCATCGTTTTAATTATTCATTATTATATAGTTAATGCGGACAAAGATACGACTTTATGTAGACACACAAATCATAAAGTGAACACAAACGTAACAAAAGCGTAACATTTATTCAACTTAGAAAGCTTTATCATATGGCCGGAAACAAACGGCCTACCGTTTGATTAACCTGATAACCCAACTCATTAACAGAGATTTGGAGACCTGCAGCAAGACGTTGATAAATATCTTGTATGGAACAGGACGATTCATCTGTTTCAATCAACAAACGTTCCGGCCAAGCTTTACATAAAGACGATATCTGAAAATGTTCTCCAAAAGACAGATAAAAACCTTGTAAAATCAATTGCTGTGCGAGTTCTCCGTTACCACGAAAGCCGTGAATGATCCAGGGGATATGAGGTTTCACTATTTTTCTGACAGCAATAAGTTCTCCCCAGGCTTTTACACAATGAATAATAAGTGGTTTATTCAACTTTTCAGCCAATACGGCTTGCCTTAAAAAAACATTCTTCTGAATATCTAAAGGCGTTTTCACCAGCTTGTCAAGTCCGGCTTCACCAATAGCGACAATAGCAGAGGAAGAAGCAACCGATTCAAGGCAGGAAATCTGCTTATCTACATTATGTATATACCACGGATGAATACCGGCAGAGCACCATTGAGCAGGCATGGATAAATCACATTCCTCCCTTATAATCGTATTTACGATTGCGATATCCTCCGGATGAACCGAGGGTTGATGAGTATGTATATCGTAGTAAATCATATTTACGGCACCGGATCATACCCGCTTCCACCCCAGGGATGGCATCGGAGCAATCGTTTAACAGCGAGGTAAAGCCCTTTGATCGGACCATATTTCTTCAGGGCCTGCACAGCATATTCGGAACAGGTAGGTGTATACCTGCACGATGCCGGTGTCATAGGAGAAATACAATATTTATAGAAATAAACCGGCAACAGGAGAAGTGTAGTAAAGAATTTCTTCATTATTCTTTGTCACGCAATACCTTGATTGCTTTTGCCATCGCTTTTTCCATATCCGCAAAAGGATGTATCTCTTTATCCAGATAAAGGAAAGCAACAAGCATACATTTATTTTTTTCTGCCAGCGGATCGATCAGATCATATTTACGTACCCGGTAGGCTTCACGCACCTGACGTTTGATCAGGTTTCGTTTTACGGCACGCTTAAATTTTTTCTTGGGAACGCTGATCAGGATAGAGACGGGAGCAGACATCTCCTCTTCCAGCGGTAAATAAACAACCCGCAGTGGAAACGCTACAAACGATTGCCCTTTTTCGAATAACAGGTCAATGTAACGCTTCCACGACAGGCGCTCTTCTTTAGAAAGGGTATACCTTTTATTTTCCATTCTTTTTATTTCCACCCAACTCTTTCTTCAGATATAGATCCAAAGCAGCCGTCATTGAAGGTGCTTCGGGAGTAGGTGCTTCCACATCCAACCTGAGGCCGGCATCCTTTACCGCTTTCGCCGTTGTAGGACCAAAGCAACCGATCTTTATATCTTCCTGCTTGAAGTCGGGGAAGTTCTTCAATAATGAAGAAATACCTGAAGGACTGAAGAATACCAGCATATCGTAATCAAATTTCTCATCTTTAGCAAATTCGTTACTTACTGTTCTATACATTACAGCCTTTGTATAGTTGATCTTTTTTGCATCCAGCATAGCGGTCAGATCTTCTTTATGCACATCAGATACAGGCACAAGATATTTCTCCTTTGCATGCTTTGCAATAACGGTAACCAAATCTTCAGGCTTTCCGGTCTGGCCGAAAAAGATCTTACGCTTTCTATACACGATATACTTCTGAAGATAAACTGCAATAGCTTCTGTCATACAGAAATATTTCATTGTTTCCGGAATGGTGACACGTAGTTCTTCACATAAATGAAAAAAGTGGTCAATAGCTGTACGAGCAGTAAAAATTACTGCCGAATAGTCCAGAATAGAAATTCTCTGCTGTCTGAACTCTTTAGATGAAAGAGCTTCTACTTTGATAAAAGGACGGAAGTCGATTTCAACCCCATATTTCTCTGCAATGTCGAAATACGGAGACTTCTCGGATGCAGGCTTCGGTTGCGATACCAACAACTTTTTGATGTTCAATGCCATAGAGTACTCGTCTCGATAAAGTTATACAAAAAAATCATACCTTCATACAAAAATATAAGAGGTAAAATTTCTTGGGTGCAAAGGTACAAACTAATATATAATAATCCGACATTATTCTTGTGAAATATCCGTATTGTCTTATAAATTATTACAAAACGACACAAAAAATAGAAAATACAAAACAATATAACGGGAGCCAATGTTTTACTACCTACGAACAATAACCAAAGTACAGGAATGTATAATAAAATGCCCCAGCTCCCCATTATTGCGTTATAACTTTTTTTCCAGAATCTATACTTATCCGGAGAGGCAAAAACAAATCCCAAAAGAGAATTACAGAATTGCTTAAACTGGAAAAACAGGAGTAGCACACAAAAAATAAAAACAATTGTAAAAAGGACTTCTTTCTCTCCCAGGTGACTGACAGCTCCCTTTACCCGGGCAATAGTAAACAATGCTATACTACACAGGAAAAGTGCCTGAAAAATCATAAAATGGCGAAAGAAAGCCCCACTTTTCCCTACCGTTTCATCAAACAGATTCTGCCGTTCTTTCAAATATGCGACATCTTTCAACATCTTTATAAAATGCTGATAATTAGCACGGAATATAATCGCGAAAGCAACCAGCAAGGATAGCAGCAATGAAAATATCACATCATCTACCAACTGACCGTCCCACAAACGAATACCCACATATCCTTCAAACATATTCATGCATTGCAATTTAGCACTGCAAAGATAGGGAATTATATAAGGCTGAACAAAAAATCAGCAAAACAGAAAATCCGGATGCTTTGCTGATTATAGTTTCACCTTAATGAAACACTTGTTTCTCCATGGTGAAACAGTTGTTTCATTAGGGTGAAACTTTTTAAACCAAGTAATTAAACGAGCAATGTTTCTTTAATAATCTCACCAACGGTGGGATGCGGGAAAACGATCGACTGCAACTCCCCGGCTTTCATTCCCTTTTCTATTGCCAGGCCTGCAACAACGATCAGTTCAGAAGCTGGATTACCTAACAGATGGGCACCGATCACCGTTTCATCTTTGGCCAGGATCAATTTACATACACCATTTCCCTGTTCGTTCTCTGCCACAAAACGGCCGGAGAAAGCCATCGGTAATTTCTTCACGACATAAGAGATTCCTTCTGCCTGAAGTTCTTCTTCAGTTTTGCCGACACCAGCAATCTCGGGATTAGTATATACGACACCCGGTATCGCTTTGTAACTCATGCCGGCTCCGGCTTTTCCACAGATATGTTTAACGGCAACTTCTGCTTCACTTACTGCAGTATGGGCAAGTAAAGAAAAGGCTGTGATATCGCCGCAAGCATATACGTTCGGCAGGGAGGTCTGCATATATTCGTTGACTTTTATACCGTTCCGGAAAGACTCAACACCTAACGTCTCCAATCCGAAACCTTTGGTTACCGGGCGGCGGCCTACACTCAGCAACACTTTTTCACCACTGATGACAAAGCTTTCTCCGTCTTTCTCAACGGTCACTTCACCTCCATGAACGGCAGTTACTTTATGGCTCAGATAAAATTTAATACCTCTTTTAGCATATTCAGCCTGGAGCATTTCAGAAAGTTCTTTATCCATCGGCCCCAGTATCTTATCCAGCATTTCCACCACATGAACTTCAGTCCCCATGCTGTTAAAGAAAGAAGCGAATTCCATACCGATCACTCCTCCACCGATAATGACGAGAGAAGCAGGAAGCTCTTTTGTCTGCAAGGCTTCACGGCTAGTCCAATAGTCTGTTTCCGCCAAACCGGGAATAGGAGGGATAACTGTTTCCGATCCCGTACACAGCAATAGGTTAGCAGCCTCATACATTTCTTCTCCACAAGCAATGGAGATCGTACCGTCGGCAGCACGTCCTTTTATCTCTGCTTCACCACTTACAACAACGACACCATGTTCCGTCATCTTCATACGGATACCGGCGGTCAGTTTCTTTACGACCTTATTTTTACGGGCGATAATTTTAGGAAAGTCGAAAGCCGGATTTTCTGCTTTTACCGCATACTTAGACGCGTGTTTGATCGTATCATATACTTTAGCTGAATAAAGTAAAGTTTTCGTTGGAACACAGCCTTCGTTCAGACAAACACCTCCTAAAGCGTTTTTCTCGAAAAGTACGGTAGAAAGTCCACCGGCAGCCGCTCTTTCAGCAGCAGTATAACCGGCAGGTCCTCCACCGATTATAGCAACATCGTATTTCATGTTATCAGATTTAATTAAGTTTGATATTGTGATTCTATTTATCATTCTACAATAGTCCAGCATTACTTTTGATCTCAATATCCGGATTGAATTTCTTCAGTAACTTTACAAACTCTTTCTCGTTTTGCGGAGAAATAAGCATCCACATTTTACCTTCTTTCCAGATCACGATCCTATCTAACGATAAGGAGTAACTGAATACAGGCAGAATAGACGGTTGCAACGCCTCTATATCAGCAATAGCGATTTCCTTTTTAGGAAAGAAACTACAACGAAGCAACAACATACCGTCTGCCGTAACCACATAGTAAGTATTGAAAAACACATGCAACGTCAAAGCACTGGCAACCAAAGAAGTAACAATCGCCGCTACATTCTGATGCAGTACGGATACGACACACAGGATTGCCAACACAATAATCAACAGATGGTACCACCACCCGATCTTAGATTTAAAGACTCTATCCATTTTACGAATTTTCGCGCAAGATAGTCATTTCTTCACTTACTTGTTGTAAAGCATCCACAAATCCTTCCGTATCGACCGGATAGACAGTGTTTCTATATTCTTTATCCTTATAAGGCTTAGTGTAATATACGACTACACTACCCGATTCTTTTATAAACACTTTATCGATCGCCTCAACAGGAATAGCCACAAAATTTCCCTGAGTTAAATACTTTCCGTCAATCTGATAAGGCCCGATCGCCCAAAGAGCCACAATCAAGATGATTATATAAGCATACCAAGGTACCTCATTCAAATACAACAATCCGAAAATAATAAGCAAACAAACAGCGATCGACACATGTTTCGGAGTGATTACCCGTTTTCTAAATGCTTTCTTTTCCATAACTTTATGTATTAAGTTGGTAATAAGCAATATTAAGCATTTTTGTCTACATAATCAAGCAGATTCCATTATTTTTATGGTGTAAACAAAAAGAAAATACGCCGCCACTTCACAGTAACGACGTATCCACTTAAACCGGTCAAACAATTCCAAAAGGAATATCTTTTTTACTTTACTTCTTCAAGTACAGAATATGACTGAAGAACGTTATTATTATTGTATTGTTCAGTACGAACAACCCCAATGTTAGGTGCATACCATTCATAACCGTAACCTTCGATCGTTTCTTTTGGAGAACGTGATTTGATTTTAAATTTTACTTTCGTACAATCGAATGTACCTGCCGGAGTGGTGATCTCTTCTGTTTTAACATATTCACGATCGTAAATAGAAATATTCTTTCTGTCTTTCCGATTCTTCTTTGAATAAATGTTGATTACAGCGTCATCGAAATACACATCATCCGAAGAAGCGCCTTTCGATACGCTCGGATAATTGATAACGGCATCGGTAGCTGCCACTGCGGTATTCGTTGTAGTAACAAAAGACGGATTGGTAAGGACCTCTTTCATATCCATAAAAAATTCGCCATCCTGGCAAAAAGCCTCCAATTCACCTTTGTCGACAACCGTACCGCTGTTGTTTGTGAATACGTAATCAGCTTCGACTTCCAGTCCGCCTTGTTTATTTTCTACCTCATCCACAACATAAGTCATTACACCTGACAGGTTGCCTTTGCCATCATAACTCTTTTTCACCAACTTTGTACCTTTTGTAGTAGGAAAAAAGAATGTACAATCTTGTGCCATAGCCCCGCCTGCCAACATGGAGGCTAAAGCTAACAGTAAAACTTTAGATTTCATTTTTATAACGTTTAAGTATTAATAATAAGCCGGATATCCAATGCGTAGTTAAAACAGGGGAAGCCTTCGAATGTTTATAGCTTTTCTTTTAAAAATAGCAAAAGAATAAGTATTTCGGGAGTTTTTAACCGAAAGGCCGCCGGGAATGGTACAACCATAAAAGTTAATTCCTAACTTTGGCGCTCTAAACAGTAATGTCTTATGGTACAAAGATTCGATTTCTTAGTGATAGGTTCCGGTATTGCAGGAATGAGTTTCGCTCTTAAAGTAGCCAATAAAGGGAAAGTAGCCCTTGTATGCAAAACTAATCTGGAAGAAGCCAACACCTATTTCGCACAGGGCGGTATCGCCTCGGTAACCAACCTGATTGTTGACAATTTCGACAAGCATATTGAAGATACAATGATTGCCGGCGACTGGCTCAGCGACCGCGGCGCAGTAGAAAAAGTTGTGCGTGATGCCCCTCAGCAAATTAAAGAACTGATCAGTTGGGGAGTTGATTTTGATAAAGATGAAAAAGGGAACTTCGACTTACATCGCGAAGGCGGCCACTCCGAATTTCGTATCCTACACCATAAAGACAACACAGGTGCAGAAATACAGGACAGCTTAATTCAAGCCATCCAGAAACACCCCAATATCACCGTATTTGAAAATCATTTCGCCATAGAAATACTGACACAACACCATCTGGGTGTTACCGTCACCCGTCAGACACCGGATATAGAGTGTTATGGTGCCTATATTATGGACCCGAACGGTCGGATCGATACTTTCCTGTCTAAAGTAACCCTTATCGCAACAGGTGGTGTCGGTGCCGTTTATCAGACAACCACCAACCCGTTGGTGGCTACCGGTGACGGAATTGCAATGGTTTACCGTGCCAAAGGGACTGTAAAAGATATGGAATTCGTACAATTTCACCCAACCGCCTTGTTCCATCCGGGCGACCGCCCATCTTTCCTAATCACGGAGGCAATGCGCGGTTATGGTGGTGTGCTCCGTACGAAAGACGGCAAAGAATTCATGCAGAAATACGACAAACGCCTCTCACTGGCTCCGCGTGATATTGTAGCACGTGCCATAAAGAACGAAATGGATACTCGGGGGGATGATCATGTTTATCTGGATGTCACTCACAAAGATCCGGAAGAAACAAAAAAACATTTCCCAAACATTTACGAAAAATGTCTGAGCCTGGGAATTGATATTACTAAAGATTATATTCCGGTCGCTCCTGCTGCCCATTATCTTTGCGGAGGTATTCAGGTCGATCTGAATGCCCGCTCTTCAATCGACCGCCTATATGCTGTTGGAGAATGTTCATGTACAGGCCTGCACGGAGGAAACCGCCTGGCATCCAACTCGCTGATCGAAGCGGTTGTTTATGCAGACGCTGCTGCTAAACACTGTCTCAATATCATCGACTCGTTAAAATATCAGGAGAATATCCCGGAATGGAATGACGAAGGTACCACTTCCCTGGAAGAAATGGTATTGATCACCCAGAGTGTCAAAGAGGTGGGACAGATTATGAGTACTTATGTCGGTATCGTTCGTTCCGACCTGCGCCTGAAACGTGCCTGGGACCGCCTGGATATCATCTATGAAGAAACAGAAAGCCTCTTCAAACGGTCGGTTGCCTCAAAGGATATCTGCGAACTGCGTAATATGATCAATGTGGGGTATCTGATCATGCGACAGGCTATCGAACGAAAGGAAAGCCGAGGGTTACATTATACGCTGGATTATCCGCCTATTAAAAAGGAATAAAGATAAAAAGAAGGCCGCTTTTCAAAAAATAATGGCGGCCTTTCTCTTCCATCACTTCACACGCTCTAATTTGAGTGTCCATGTATAATGGCATGGAAGTTCATCAAAAGCGAATACAGGCATTGTTACCAGAAGATCACGACCTTCCTGTTTCCATTGTATTTCTTTATCACATCCTAACAGAATTTGATTCTACTTTAGCAAAATGTGAAACCAAATGACAGGTTTTGTAGGGGCGGGGTTTGCCCGCCCTTTGC
>OGPA01001381.1_pt1 | contig 20451 bp, 23 predicted proteins | sample 1552841 | NCBI WGS metagenome assembly OGPA01 (sample SAMEA2579916, study PRJEB22360) | human gut metagenome | reverse complement strand
CATCAGAAAGTCCTGTACGATATTTTTTTATGAAAAAGTTGTAAAGTGGTGTAAAATACAATATTCCCGTCCATTAATATATCCAACTGTATCAGATCAATCAATCTACTCAATCAAAATATCATTTTTTATTCAGGATAAGTAAGTGAACTATAGATAAATAATCCAGCATTTTGACACCTTTTACACCTCGTTGCTGTCAAGGTTGCTGTCAAATTTGTAAGAAAAGAAATGTTATAGAATTTTAGACACAAAAAAACCTTGATTTCTCAAGGTTTTCCATGCCGCAGACCGGAATCGAACCGGACAGCACAGCCCAGAAACGTTGAAAGAAAGGGGATTTCAGGTACTTCATCAGCGGCTGTGTTCAAGTGTGTTCAAAGAATTTCTGTTATTTTATCTATATTCTTCAACCTCTTAAGTTTTTCAGGAAATACTGCTCTATTATTCCTTATTTATTTGTACTTTATGCAATACAATCTTGATATGATAGTATCTTTATATTAAATTATAATTACTGCTCCATCGGAGAGGTACTCTGGAAAAAATATTTTTAAATTACCTGTATCCATCTAACTTTAAATATAATTTCTTCAATATTTGCAAATGCTGTCTACCTCCTACAACGGTATCGTGGTACAATTATTTTACCAATATTTACCATCGGAGGATATTGTCTATGAATGAGAATATTAAGACAAGTGTTCACAAGTACTACAATACCAAAGTTCCCATTTTATCTCATTGGTCGACCACCAGAAATAAAGCGGCTACATTGTCACCAGAAGAATATGAATTTCTATACGAGATTGTCACTACTAATCCGGTGTATTCAAAAAAAGCAAAATTATTGCAGGACACCTTACATCATTACCAAGACAGAAAATCTGTTAATTCGCCTCTGCCCTTAATCTTTAAGCAGGCTGTTTACTTATTAGCTTACGACTTATGCAGGGGTGACTATTATGATGTTGCTCAGAAAAAAGCTCTTGAGGATGTAGGACTTGCTCACAACTCATTCAGTAAATGGTGGATGCACCCAAAAGAAGATTATTTATTAGCGCAACACTATAAAAATGAAATGCCTCTTTCGATGCCCATCTATTATCAGGGTAAGAAAAATTATGCGTTAGTCCATCTGGCTGATGAGCTCAGTAAACAAATTCATTATAAGACATTCGTAGATGTCTTTTGTGGTTCTGGTACCGTCACGTTAGGAATTCAAAAATATCAGAAACGAAATTATTACATGAATGACATTGCTGTTTCCCAGACAAACCTTATTAATGTTCTACGTGATAATAGTGAAGAATTTCTTCAGGCTCTCTCGGAATTAGTGGAGAAAATCAGGGAGTTTTCAGATGAAACCAGCCCAGACTTAACTGCTTCGTTTATGACTCTATTCCCTGAAATTTCAAACTGGAAAATTATTGCTTTCAAAATAATAAACCAAACACTTTCGATCCGAAAACATAATGAACGTATAGAGAAAGATGAAGATGAAGATAAAAAGAAAAAACCAGTGCCTAGAAATATTAAAGACATTTATCGAACTCTTCCCGATATATCTATCACTGATATATCTGTTGCAAATATAGAACAGTATATAAGTATCGAACGTATTAAAAAATATATGGAAGACTCCTCTACAAATATACAGCTTGCATTCTCTGAAGGGTTGAATGTTTTCTTTAAAAAAATTTTTAATGTCATTTCAGACAGTCCAATAGCATATGCAGTAGCTACTGTATATAATAGTACTTTTTCATCCCGTAGAAAGCCCCAAGAAGATTATCTTGAAACATTCTTCTCAACCCTGTCCTACTGGAAAAAAGTAATCAAGGAGTTCCAAAGTTTTAAGATCTCTACCCTTAATAAATACGATTATCTGGCTGTAGAGGATTTCAATAGTGAAGATACTCTCCTGTATATGGATTCTCCGTATGCTGCTACTGCCGGTTATAAAAATGCCAGTTACAAGATTGAAAATTTCCAGAAACTATGTGATACCTTAAAAAAGTTTCGCGGAAAATGGATTTTTAGTTGTAGAGCAGGTATCAATTATAAGAGTTGTGAGGAAGACACAGATGACAGTATAGACACAGAAGACACAGTATATACGATTGCAGATAAAGTCCCTTATATACGAAAAGTTCTGGACATGTATAAAGAATTAGCTCCTAATGTTGCATTTATCAGACCATCAAGCGTTACATATGAAGTCTATTTCGCACAGATGGCAGTCCCCAAAGAAGTAATGTTTTTTAATTTTCAAGCTACAGAACCTGACTTTAGCGCATTTTATAAATTTATGCACAAGGATGGAGAAAAACGTTCAATTGGTGCTGCGAAAAAATCTGTTTATCAAATTATCAGTTATGAGGAATTTTATCCATTAGCTCAAGAAGGTTTAGACCGTATGGATGGTACACGTGCTTGATTTCAGCACACCGCACAAGATTACAGTGCGGTGTGTTTTTGTTTGTACAACAAGTACACAATTGATATGAGTGGGGTATCAGATGTACACAAATTCATATAGTTATCTTTGTAAGACTTACATGTTGAACCACTTCCTCCTAAGAGGTATAGTACACACACCAAAAGAGGAGGACACAGTCATGAATGAACTTATGAAACAGTATACTTTCGGAGTAGAAATTGAATTTACGGGTATGTGCCGTAAAAGGGCGGCTACTGTAGCATCGAAATATTTCCAGAATGAGGCAGAGCATATCGGTGGTACTTATGATGCTTACTCAGTAGCAGATCAGCAGGGAAGGACATGGAAGTTTATGTATGATTCCAGTATTCATGCACAGCGTAAGAATGGGAACTGGGTATCAGACAGAACTTATAAAGTAGAGATGGTTACGCCGATCCTGCACTATCCTGATATTGAACTGTTACAAGAACTAGTCAGACAGTTAAGAAAAGCAGGCGGTCTGGTAAATGACAGTACAGGGTTACATATCCATGTTGGCGGAGAAAGCTTCACACCACAGCATCTGCGTAGCCTGATTAATATCTTCACTGCTAAAGAAGATCTTCTGGTACAGGCTCTTAAGATTGAGCCAGCACGCCAGAACTACTGCCAGAAAGTAAACAGGCAGATGGTGGAAGTCATGAATAAGAGAAAGCCCAGTACATTGGAAGAATTCGCCCGTATCTGGTACAAGGAACAGAATGCAGAAGGTACAAGAAATCAGCATTACAGTTCATCCAGATACCATATGCTGAATCTGCACAGCCAGTTCTATCGTGGCACCATCGAATACCGTTTATTCAATTCCACATTACATGCAGGAAAGGTTAAGGCTTACATCCAGATGGTACTTGCTATTACTGCTCAGGCTCAGACAGTAAAATATGCCAGCCCGATTAAGAGAAGTACCGATAATCCTAAATATGCATTCCGATGTTGGATGCTCCGCATGGACTTGATCGGTGATGAGTTCAAGACCTGCAGAAAGCATATGCTTGCATTACTTGATGGTGACAGTGCATGGCGAAACGGAGCCCCAAAATAAAGTACAGGCAGTGGGGAGAAAACTCTCCCCACTATACGAAAGGAGATACTTATGAATTATTATATAGCTTATGGAAGTAATTTGTATTCAGAACAATTTTACCATCGATGCCCTGATGCAGAACTTGTATCCAGTGGGGTATTGAGAGATTATATTCTGGCATTCTGCGGCAGTAATGGGAATGCGTTCCTTACAGTAAAGAAACAGTCAGGATGTGCTGTCCCTGTTGCAGTATACCGTATTAGTCCAAGAGATGAGCGTTCTCTGGACAGATATGAAGGATATCCTAACTTCTATATTAAAACACAGGCAGTAGTGGAAATAGATACAGGTAAAAAGCTAAAAGGAATGATGTATGTTATGAAAGAACAGCCGTATGCTTATCCATCTGAGTCGTATTTTCATACCTGTTCAATGGGGTATCAGGAATTAGGGTTTCCAGTAGATGTTCTGGAAGAAGCAATATCCTATCTGGAAACCAGTTCTGCAGTTGGGCATAACCTGCAGTTTTACCGTAAACGAGTGGGGTATTCACAGTCTAAGTTAGAGAGGTTATGTGGCTTCAGCAAGGGTAAGATCTGTAAACTGGAAACAGGCGAGCGTGACCTCAGAAGGGTATCTGCCGATGTTTACATTACCTTGAAGCGTAACCTGCGGTTTGATGACTCTTATATTTTTCTGGAAAATCCCAGAAATTAACTGCCCTGTTCCAGTAGTGTCCTAACCCTGCTACCGCCCTCATTCAGCAGGTACAGATTCCATTTTCCATAAATAAAAGCATTCATCTGCAAGCACAGCAGTAACTGCCCTACCGTCTGCATATATATAGGAAAGAATACTTTCCCGTTCTCCTGCTTTTGGTAAAAAATGAGAGATATCTTCGCAGAAGGGAAGTTGTGCAGTGCTGTCTGGCAGATGGATGCTTTTTTCTCATTTCAGGAATAAGGCACAGGTTTCAACCTGCCTACTGTCCTGCAGGAAGAGGCATAGCTGCTATCTGCAAAATGTATGATTTGTCTGTTTTAAGATATTGTTTTTCTTTGTCAGTATAAGGATTTCCGTATATATGAGTGGGGTACTGATATTATTATTTTGCTGTTCGATATGCTTTTCTTCTATCCTTATCCATTCTTATGGATTACACTTAGAAAGCAACCCTGTTTAGATTTCATATAAGATTACAGGATGAATAGATAACAGTTATTGCTACATACATAGTTCTTACAACAGTTATTATAAAGACAGTAAATACAACAACAGTCCTATATAAGACATTAGTAATGAATCCTAATACAGAATAGGATTCTTACATGAACAGTCAGTTGCAGAATAATGGATATCAGTAGATAAGAGAACAGCAAAATTAACAGCAAGATTAAAAGTTTACAGATAGAGAGTCAGTAATAAAGGTCAGGGTCAGTCAGGGAGCAAGATTAATATTAGTGAGTTTTATTTTCGAGTGGTGATTTCAGCCATACATAGTATTAAGAAATAGCTGTATTGTTAAGGCAGTGCAGAGATAGTGGTCAGGATATATTTCCAGATAAGTTGTACTGGTTCTGCCTATACTCAAAGTATGTAGGGTAGATAAGATTTCCATAGAGAGAGGAGAGCAGTTATGGTTACAGAGAGAGACAGAAAGCAAAGGGTAAGAGATCAGTCTCAGTAAGGGTAGATGATTCTGCATTTCGAGTATATCCAGTTATGTAGATACTCTCCCGATATGAGAAAACAGATACAGTTAGTAGCTACAGCAAAGGCAGAGAACAGATCAGTTAAGAAAGAAATCCCCAGCAATGCCATACAGAAATCCAGTAGGTATATTCTCCCAAGTATAAAGGTTCCACTGGTAACAGGTGTGATATAGGGTAGCTGATAAGCACAGATTCCCAGAGAGTACAGGCAAAGTCTGAGAAGTACGAATGGGGTATTCAATAGCCAGTCTGATAATAGAGGGTACTGACCAGATAGGTCTGATATCTAATCTCCTGCTTCTACTTACAGGATAGAGAGCAGATCAGAAACACAGGTATGATTCCAAGTAGATACAGGCAGAGCCATATATGAGCAGGGTATTCCAAGGATATGTAGAGAACAGGGGTACTGACCAGATAGGTCTGATATCTAATCTTCTGTTTATACTTACAGGATAGAGAGCAGATCAGAAACACAGAAAACAGTTCGAGTATATCCAGTTATGGTCATGGATGAGTAGGGTATTTTAAGATTATGCAGGGAACAGGGATACTGACCAGATAGGTCTGATATCTAATCTTCTGCTTCTACTTGCAGGATAGATAGCAGGTAAGAAACACAGGTATGATTCCAGATAGATACAGGCAGAGCCGTATATGAGTAGGGTATTCCAATAGCATCCAAGTATCAGGGGTACTGACCAGATAGGTCTTAATATCCTGATTCTGCCTATACTTACAAGAGATGTAGTAGATAAGAAACACAGAAATCATTTCGAGTATATCCAGTTATGGTCATGGATGAGTAGGGTATTCTAAGGCTATGCAAAGAATAGGGGTAGTTGACCAGATAGGTCTACTCTCCCATTTCCATCATGTACTTACAGAATAAAGAGTATCCAAGAAACACAGTTATGAATGATAAGACAGGCATTCAGGATTAAGTAGTAAGAATAAACACAGTCTATATAGGGAGCATACAGTTCCAGAACAGAGAGAAGAATGCCGTATTTCTGCGGTATCCAGATATGAGTGGACACAGTTATTAAATATTAGCCAGTATACTGGGTAGGGTATTGATAGACAATACATTGCAGTGTTACATATCAGGAATACGATAGTTTCTGGTAACAGATCGCAGTAGTCCGGCATTATTCCCTGTTATAAGTACAGATTTCAACATTCAACAATACATAACAAGGTGCAAGTAAACACAGTGATATTTTTATCGGGTATCAGTAGATACAGACATCCTTTACTTGATAAGTGGGGTATTATTCTACAGTATTACATCCAACACAGTTATGTGTTACATTGTCAGAATACTTTTTCAGATATTAGTTGTAGTTTAGTAGTAACTATGATATGCTACAAGAAACGATATGGTAATTTCTATAGAGTGTATTTTCCCATTTACCTGCCTGAGTATTCAGCCCCCACCATAGGGTGTGGGTACTTCATTCTCAGGCAGGTGAATGGGGTATTGTATAGTAATTACAACAGATCAACATATAATGAAGAAGGAGGACAATCATATGTTGAAAAAATCTTTAAAGAAACTCATCGCATTAACACTTGCAACCGTAACGGTAGCCACTGGTAGTACTGCAGTCAGTGCATCCACTCTGACACCTAAAAAGTCCCACAGCGAAGCTCAGATTACTGAGTACGTTGACTACTTCAACGATATTACAGACAGATATGCTTTTCGCCCAGACGGATATGTACCACTTTATATAGATGGTACTCATAATTCTCAGTTATACGATTCATGGCAGATGACAACATTACTTCAGAAAACTCCGGGCATCACATCCGAGCAGAAGGCGGATATGAAGAAAGCAGCAGCCACATGGAAAAAGGCTTACTTATCCGAGCGAATGGTTTATGTTTACTGGGTTAAGTGGTCTAGAATGTATAGGTATATTGATGACAAGGTTTTTCTTTCCCAGTCTACAAGTTGGGCACCTAGATGCAAAGCCTACGCTAAGAAAATGTACAATGAAGCCAACACCTACATTTCAGGTAAGTCCAAGTACAACCCGAAGTTAGCGAATGAGCTGAAGAAGTTCAACAAACAGCGTTTTGATACTTACAACAAAGCCATTAATACATGGTTCTACAAGATGAATAAGAAGCAGCGAGCTAAATATGGTAGTAATATCGTTGGTGGTGGTGCAAATGGTCAATCTTACGCATTAATGACAAGTTATATTGATTCTTGTTTTAAGAAGAAAAAAATGTCGGGTAGCCTTCATGTTTATGGTATGCTTTCTTGTTCTTCTTCAGTTGATGACTATGGGGACAAAGATAATTATCGTTTAGGTACACTTAAACTTCATGGTTATGACTTAAACCCAAACGGAGCGAACCCTACTTGGAACAGACACATCCAGTGGAAAGAGTGGTAACCCACAACCTTATAGGGACAGGCGCAAGCCTGTCCTTTCTTTTTGCGTTCACAGGTCATACAAGTTCTCTTAGTCACCACATAACCCCAGCCCACTCTTCTTGGAACATTCCAAATGTACAGGTAGAAGTAAACACCCTACCTATGATTCAATTCATCCAAGGGTACTTCGTACTAAAATAGTAGTAAAGGTAAAAAAGGAAAGGAGTTGTCAAGAAATGAAGGCAAGGTCATTAAAGGCACTATTACTGGCTTCCAGTTTAATATTAAGTGTGGGTACGACAGCCATGCCAATTATGGCGGTGGACATAGCACCCGACACATCGGATTCTGGAATCAGTATAGATGCAGATGATGGGGGTAATGATCTATTCATTACAGGGAGCAATACTATTAAACCTGTTGGTTGAATGGGGTATTGATGATAGATATAATATATAATTCAAGTCATATTTCAGGGTAGAGATGCCCTGTATTTTTTTGCTGTAGATACAGTTTCATATCTTAGTCTACAACATGAGTGGGGTACTGCATCAAGTATCTACAGTTCACTTCTTTCCCTTTATCAGGGGTACTTTCTCATCTATCCAGTAGTTTCCCTGCAACTACCCTACCATATATTGTTTTTTGGTAGATATCTTTCAGCCTTCCAGTATTTCTGCCAGTATCCTATCTCTCTCCTGCTTTTATTTTCCATGATGATGAGATTCTGTTTCGGGTACATCAGTCGATACTAAATTAAATAACAAGTAGCTTAGAAAAGGTTTTTGAATTTCAGGAAAAGCTTGGTTTCTCTAGGTGTTATCCAGAAAAGGGTATGTGAGTTCTGAAAAGATGACGAATAGAGACACAGGATTCTTGGACATTCCATTGACGATTAAAGATGACGAAGACACAGTTCGGAAAGGAGAAAATGATGGTACTTACTCTGGTTAAGCAGTTGGAAATTGCATGGACTGCACTGTCTGGCAGTGATGACCCAGATGATGAGATCCGTATAGCGGCACTGGATGAGTTGATAGCATTACTCTTTTCGGAAGTGTGGGATGGAAAAAAGGGAGCCGCCTTTGCTGAGACGTATTTCGACATCCCAGATAAGGAAATAAGTCATAAGCTGGGTATTTCTCTTTCCACCGTCAGAAGCAACCGTCAGTTGGCATCCAGAAAGCTCTCTAAGCTGGTTGGTAGCGATATTGTAGAAGTAATATGTAATGCCCCTGCCAGGCAGGTAAGGGACAGACTTGTATTTCTGCAAATGTTAAGATCACCACCCTCATGGGTAGTGGTTCCCAACTCTGTATGGGAGATGAATGGGGTATTGCAGGATAAAAATGCATCTCTCAGAAAGTCTTTTCCATTAAAAGATTGTAAAGCTGAGATTGCCTTTTTACGGCAGTACACGCTCTCCCATATTGAGAAATCACTGGAAGGTTTAAGTAAAGAAAAATTATCGTTCCTACTGCATCTTATGGGTTCAGAAGATGTGACAAGGGACAGGGTACTTTTATTTTACTTATTGCATCACAGGAAAGGAGGTGAATAAAATGAGCCAGCATAAGAGACATAAAAAAGTATATGTGGTATGCAACGTAAAACCTGATTTAAGTTATGACAACGACCATCGCATGTACGATGAGGTTGTCGGTGTAGATGAAATAGTATCTCTACCTGCAAGGCTTCAGACTGGAGATAAAGTAATCGTCGGTGACATCTTTACTACATTTCCAACCTATGACTTCATGCTGACATTCTTAGACTTTGCACTGAGAAACGGGATTACTTTTGAATCCACACGCCAGCGTTACTTATGCTTTTCAGCGGCACGTCCGTTACCTTATAAGGTGACCCACTACCTGCTGGAAATGCAACAGTTAAGAAACCAGTTATGGAATATGCGTGCACGGTTTGGTATACGCAATGATGATTCTGTTCAGGCTGATAGCTTTTACAGAAAATGTGACTGGATTGTTGGTCGTGTAGTTTCGATCACACTGTCTACAGACGGCATTCTGCGAAGATAATATTTAGTCATAGCAACATAATAGCAGTTCTGTCAGGTAGCTTCTGCCGACAGAGCTGCTATTTGGCTGTGCAGGGCATTTTCAGGTGTCCAGTGTAAAGTTCTGCGAATGGGGTATTATCCTGCTCACAGCGGCAGATACGGGGTATAGTCTGGATGTCGCTTTTTCCGCAATATGCGACCAATGGGGGATTCATGGGCATTCCCAGTGTTCCCAGTATAAACTGCGACCTTTAGAGGGTACGAAATGCGACAGGAGGGATTTTATATGTCAAAGAAAACCAGAGCGTTAAATAAAGAAGAGTACAGATTAATTATCGACTGTATCAAAAAGGGGTTTGATATGCCTGAGGGTACTGCAGTCAAAGCAAATCCCAGAATCGCTATGGCACTACAATGCGAAGCGTTACTGGGACTTCGTATCAGTGATATTCTCCGCTTGAGGTTAGATCAGTTTATAGCAGACGGCAGTAATTATTTCGTAGAGGTTAAGGAACAGAAAACAGGTAAGACTAAGAAGTGTTTTGTTCCGTTGGAGTTGTACTGTACCATCCGTCAATATGCAGATGAGTGGGGTATTGGACTGCATCAACCGTTGTTTGATATTACCCCCAGAAGCGTACAGCGGCATCTGGGTAAGGTGTGTTCTTATTTAGGTCTTACCCAAGTTTCTACCCACAGTTTCCGAAAATACTACGCTACTGATATTTACAAGAGGTCAGGAAGTAATATTGATCTTGTGAGACAACTGTTAAACCATTCAGATTGTAAAACAACACAGCGATATATTCGGGTAGATCCGCAGGAACTGTCCAAGGCTGTTGCTGAACACTGTAGAGATGCTTTAAAAAATGATAGCTAGTTTTCCTGCACCGTAGTTATATCAAAAACATTATCCCTTATATCAAAAAGAATAGCATTCCTCTACAGTGCTATTCTTTTTTTGCTTAGTATAGTTTTTTTCTGATCCTACTGCCTGTTTGTAATCGTAGTTTGTTTAAAACATTCTACTTAATACCTTAGATGCTCTATCTCTTATGTCTTTCAAAAGAGACAAAAAAATTATGAAATGCGAGGTAGAGCATTATGAGAAATATTTTGTCACAGTCGTTAATTAATGAATTAGATGAGTTAGATCAGTTGACTTCATCTGTACTTCATGGTAACTTGCACTACGATGAAGTACTTGAACAGTTAAACATGACAAAACGAGAAAAAATTTTAAAGCAACATCCATATGCAATTTATTCAACTGATAACGGTACAGCATGGCGTACTTATTTACCTGCTACTGAGGAACATGGTTATCGCAAGCCAGTCAGAAGAAAGAACAAAGAAGATGTAGAAAGTGCTGTAGTGAAGTTCTACACAGAACTTTGGAAGTCCCAGCGTGATGAAGTATTAACCTTTGAAAAAGGGTATGAGACATGGCTCAGGTATAAAAATGATAGCACCAGTACTAAAGCAAAAACCATTCAGGAATACATTAACGACTGGAAAAGATTCTTTGCTGATTCTAAGTTATCAAAAATGCCAATCAGATCCATTACGCCTGTCGACATTGATGACTTCTATCTAGCAGTCACAAAAGATTTACAGTATACCAAAAAGGCTGTATCTAATGCACGAGGTATATTAAATGGTATCATGAACTATTACGTTAAAAGGGGTATTATTCCTCAGAATCCTGCCAGAGATATTTCTCTCAGAGATTACAAATTTAAGCCTAGGAATAACCAAAATACGAATGTATATCCCGAAGAGGATGTCCAAAAGCTATTAAGATACTTAAAGTATTCTGTAGAGGATGATGCTTATACCCTTGCCATTCAATTATCTTTTTATTTGTACATACGAATTGGGGAAACAAAGGCTCTTAAATGGTCAGATGTAGATTGGAAGGAACAGACAATATCCTTGAATAGACAGATTACTGCTCACCGCCCTCTCAACAGTGATTTAAGCCTTGGAAGTCATACGGAAGTAGAATATGAGCAGATGAAAGGAAATTGTTCTTCTGGGTACAGAACAGAACCATTACTTCCAGAAGCTATCAGAATCTTAAAGAAAGCACAGGAGATTAATCCTGACGGTACATATATCTTTGAGGGAAAGAATGGACGCTGTCTTACCACTGATACATTTAACAGACGTTTGAGAAAGTATTGTGACGAGATAGGCATACAATATTATTCAAGCCACAAGATACGTGCATATAATGCTTCTATAAGCTATGATGGAACAAATTTAGCAGAAATACAACGCCTGATGGGACATAGTTCTTCAGCTACAACTTTTGGATACATCCGTAATGTTCATCATGATAAAATAAAAATTAGCCCTAGGCTAGGACTACAGGGGGATGAAAAATTAAAATAGCTATTTTAGTAGCTCAGATTGTAAAAATTGTGTTCAAGTGTGTTCAAAACCTATAAGCAAAAAAATAAGAGAAACGTTGATTTTACAGCGTTTCTCTCACTTATAATCATGCCGCAGACCGGAATCGAACCGGTACGGGTATCACTACCCACGGGATTTTAAGTCCCGGGCGTCTGCCAGTTCCGCCACTGCAATGGACTCAAGCCTATAACCCCAGATATATTCAGTATTTCACGATTCATAAATTATATACTCGTGGGATTATTTCCTATATAATACGTAGGATTCTACATTTCTACTGTCCTTATTATACTACAAATATTTTTTTCCTATTTCTTTTTTTGTTGAGATGAACAGTCATTTGCGATTAGTACGCCGGAGTTGCTGCAAGCAACGACAAGTATAATCGTAAATGGTGTTCATCTAAACCCATGCAGAGCTTTAATTTCAATGAGCGTCGTTATGCCTGAATGAAATGAGGGCATAATGTACCGAATTGAACATTAAAGCGGCGCTGATCTTCGCCTACATCCTTTTCTTTTCACTTCATACAAATTTCTCAAAATTTCAAAAGTCATTATTACAGATAAACAGATAAAAATTGTCGTTTTATACCTCTTATAATATAGATTATTTTAATTTATAAAGTAATTAAACCGACAAATTTCAGATACTAAATTTTTATCAAAGCATCTATAACTTTCATACGGTTTTGTAAATTAACTGATTCCGCAAACAAATAACCATCTCTATATGCCTTAGTCATATGAGGTTTTGGAGTCCCTATTTTCAATTTCATATGCGATAGTTCCTCTTGAATACTCTGCTGCCATTTTTCATAGTTTTTCTCATATCTTTTCTCTGTCGTCAAAGACAAATGTTCATAAATTCTATGGTTCAATGTTTTCTGATATTCTTCATATTCTTTTTTTGTTATTGAGCGATAAGAACTAGGAACATTGTCTCGGTTGAGTACGACTGTAATAGCTTCGTACAATGTCCTTAACCTTTCCTGACATAGTATTGTTGTAAATAATTTTTCTCTCCCTTTAATGGTTTTTAAATCTAATTTATATTTGTCCACCACATCTCTTTTTAATTCTAAATATTCTTCTACACTATATTGCTTAATGGTAAGATCAGTACTATCTTCATTAAACGGTTGACTAAACAAATATTCCTCAAAAGACATAAAATATTTTTCTTCAAGTTCTTTAATAGCAGAATATCCTTTTTCTTTCCATAGTTCTATTATCTCTTGACCTGTAAGAGGAAGCGCTGCATCACTCTCTTCATCATACTTCATTTCCAATTCTTCAATCTCTTCTTTATTAAATCTGGAAATGCCTATATATTCCCTTGATACTGATGCCAAATTATTTTTCTCAAGATAGTTGAGTGCACTCTGCAAGTAAGACTTTACAGCTGCGCCAGCACTATAGTAATAGAAATCGTTAAGAGTTGGTTTCAGCGTATCACAAGACCTTAATTCTGGAATATCTTTACGGGCTCCATAATTATCATTAGCCAGTCCAACAATCTTTATCCATTTAGTTCCTGCATTTGTTTTCTCCGCAACGCCTGAACATATAGCACGCAATATATTATCTGCAATATCTTTTGTAAAAAGAGAATGATTCCCCTGGGCTCTTCCGTCAACTTTCTCTTTTGGTATATCAAAAATTTCCTCAATAATAAACTTGTGTCCCTGTTTCCTGTATGAAAAATAGAGCTGCCAGTTTCCAAGCTGAATTTGTTTGGCTTCACCTGTTTTCTGTTTTTCATCCAGCAGAGAACAAATCTCCTTATAATTTTTGATCTCCATCCCCGGATGTAACACTGATTTTACTGTTTCGCTATCTATAATTCTCATACCTCCTTATGTTTATTCGAGTCTATCTGCTTAGAATCCTTTAATCTTTTTCGGCAGAGTATTTTATCCCTAACTGGTGCAGAATCCATTCCTGCTCCATATACTCAAATAAGCCAATTATTTTACATGTAACTTTATCCTCTTGTCATCCTTTCCAAAAATTGAAATATACACCTTATTTTTCTTTCTGAATATTTTCCGTCTTTCTTACTTGACTTAAAACTTAGCTCCACATTGTCCACACTGATAAGTCTTACCAAGATCACCAGCTCCAAAAAGACCAAACAGACCTATCTTCATTGCTTTTCTTGTTCCAGTGATTTTCTTAAGATTTGTGCTGCCGCAGATTGGACACTTAGGCCCAGTAGAGAATTTCTGAGCATTCTGTTTGGCGTACCATCTGTCTGTTATCCTGTTTTGCTCTTCTACTCCTTCAGGGGATTCACTGTATTCTCTTTTTTCAACAGCTGCTTTACTGACCTCGGAATCTAGTTTCCCATAGAAATATTTCTCTCGGAGCATTTCATTAGATTCTTCTATGCTAGGATAATCTCCATTATGGGTTTTTTTATACTCTTCTATTACTTCTGCATAGGACTTAGGGTCGTCTATACCTGTACCTATAAATTTTCCAACATTACATGACCAACATCTATCCCCGATTTCATTATTATCGGAACTACTTACATTACCGCATTTATTGCAAAACAAAAGTTCTCGCATAATTTTCACTCTCCTACTACTATACAAATTATACCTTGTATTTTCATTCTCCTCTACTGCTATATCAACGTAACAGTATCATTACAAATCATATTATCAGCAATAATTTTATATATCTGCATATTTTATTCCTTTCATAATATTTTAGGCCATTTTAGCCTAAATAGCAATAGGCTCTATCGGTCTAATCTATAATACCTGTAAGATTATGAAAGGTATTGTTGCTATGGAATACAGTCGGATTCGCAAACTCAGAGAAGATAAAGACCTTACACAAGAATACATGGCTCAACTACTCCATGTAAATCAGCGAACATATTCCAGATACGAAACAGGCGAACACGCTATCCCTCTTGAGCAACTATGCCGAATTGCTGATTTCCATAATGTCAGTGTCGATTATCTACTTGATCGAACAGATACTAGGAAGCCTTATCCTAGAAAATGATTTCGTGGATGGGCTTTTTTCTTCCTTCGCAAAGTTCCATAACTTAAAAGTATTGACACTTGTTGCAACGCAACGTAAAATAGCAGTATACAGAGGTGCCAAAACTTAGTGTCACTAGCAAAAGGGGAAAATGAACATGATTTACGGATATTGTAGAGTATCAACCAAGGGGCAGGCCAAGGACGGAAATTCTCTTGATGCTCAGGAACAGGAAATTCTTTCAAGGTACAGTGATGCTCATATTTATAAAGAAGCATACACAGGAACTACTACTGATAGACCTGTGTTCAATGAAGTTATCCAACAAATGCAGAAAAATGATATGCTTGTGGTAAGTAAGCTGGACAGGCTTGCAAGGAACACAGAAGAAGGAATCAAGATAGTAAAGAATCTGTTCCTGAAAAAGTGTTCTGTCCATGTTCTTAATGTCGGATTACTGGAAGATACAGCTATGGGACAGTTCTTCATAACTACTCTTCTAGCAGTAGCAGAACTTGAAAGGAATCAGATTATTGAACGCTGTCAGACTGGAAAAGCCATTGCACGACAGAATTCGGATTTCACCGAAGGCAGACCAAAAAAGTACTCCCGGCAGCAGGTGCAACACGCTTTAGACCTATTAAAATCTCATTCCTATAAACAAGTCGAACAAATGACAGGAATCAGCAAATCAACGCTTATCAGAGCCAAGAAAGCCCTCAAATGAGAGGGTCTTCTTTTATTTTATGCACACTATTCCACTGATCTACAAGTGTAAAAAATATTTCTTCCCACTCATTCAATGCTCTAAACAGCTCTGTACTTTCTCCTCCAGAAGTGAGTTTTAAATGCAAAGACTTCATAAGTTCACACTGGCATATCTTGTTTTCAAGAAAACTAATGTGTCCCAAATCCTCTAATGCACTTAAATATCCCTCCATATACGATGTACAAAACTGAAAAACTTCCGCTTTCGTGTTTTCCTCTTTCTTAATAACTTCTTCTAGTTTCATGTTCATCTTTGCAATGATAAGTTCTGCAATATTAGTATTCATTGTTATTCCTCCTCTTAAATCTGATAAAATTTTCAAGCATTCAAACGTAAATATATATTATTTTTGTGTATCACCTCTTTCTTCCCGTCAAACCGATAGAACAGTTAAAGATCACCCCTCCATCAATAAGCAATGAAACATTTTCAAACAGCTTTTGACTCCGGCTTTAAAAGCATTTGCTTCTACTACAGAAGAAAGTTCAAAAATTGTATCTTCTGTAGGATTCTGAATAGCTTTTTTCATGGCTTCTATCACCTCCGGCTCATGTCCAGAGTTGCACCAATTATCAAAGAGCAAATAAATAATAGCTTCTTTCATTTCATGATTCCTCCTGTATTATCAAGCTGATTCCAAAGCTGTACTGCTGTCTTGAATCCAACATCAAATGCCTGACGTTCAAGGTTTTCGCAGTAAACCCTGATTTCCTGCTGTTCCTCTGCTGTCAGCTTCTTTATACTTTCAGGCTGTCCAGTTGTACACCTGTTTCCTGTCCATAAGCTGAACAGTACTTGCAACACATCCATAGCCTCACCCCCTTAATATCCAATGGATTATCATTGCCAGCGGCGGCACTGTCAGAATCATAAACATTGATACTCCGTAAAGCACCTGTGCCAGCTTGTGTTTAATATATTTTCTCAGTTGTCGTTTAAACAGCTCCGTTCTTCTTAGCTCTTAAATTTAAAGGGTCATAGTGTTCGATTCTTTCAAATGTTAAATCCTGAAGTTTCATGTTCTCACCTTTCTACGGTCTGACCGCCTACCGCAAGGGATTGAAATTATAAGATTGAGTTAATGGTTGCGAGGTTTTTCAATAACTGCTGTCGTGTGGTTTCATACTGTTCAGCCGCTTTCTGAATATCTCTCTGAATAGCTTTAATATCAGCAGATGTCCGCTTGCCAATGCTCTTACTTTTACGCTTGAAAATATTCAACTGCTAATCCTCCTGTTCTTTGAACTGCTGTTCAATGTTTTTCAATAAAGGAATCCATCTATTTTGAATAGATTTATTCGCCGCCGCTTTTCGTTCGTCTCTTGTTTCCGGGCTGTTAATCTCACTCTGGAAGTCAAAAATAATTGAATTAATAGCCATCTTAATATCAAGTATCTGTCCTCTTTCAAGTTCTAATTTCATAACTTTTCACCTTTCAGCGGTTGACCTCCACCGCAAGGATAAGGAATTTATTTAACATATAATCTTCTGTACTGGCTAATTCTATGATACTCTGCAAGGCTTCCTAAGTCTGCTTCAAGTCTCTTTGTGTCAACTGTTCTTCTTTCACAGGTGGAAAGTTTGATTGTAAAATCATTGCCTGTCTCTGTCAGCTTTTCATTAGCATCCATATAGCCGATAATTTCATATTCAAGGCTTTTAACCTCTGCATCAATCTGTTCTTTCATGGCTTTCATGCTTCTGTAATCTGCTACGACTCTCTCTAATTCTTTCATTGTTCTACACATATCTTTGTCCTCCTGATTTGTTGCAACCCTTTAAGCATCTTCCTGACTATTGTTACTGTACTGTTCACTCACAGGTATATGGCTTGAAGTTTGTGGACGCTTTCAGCTGTTCCGGTTTCTTCTGTGCTTCATTTGATGTCTTAATTATATGTTGGTACCAAGAGTTTTTCAAGATGGAATATCTCACAAATATATTGGTACATTCATACCTATATTTTGTATATTTGTACCAACATATTTTATTAATATTCTTGACCGTATTTTATATTAGTGCTAATATATAATAAGAAAGGAGGGAAAATTCATGGCAGTATCAGAAGCTCAGAAAAAAGCAAGTAAAAAATATTTCGATAACAACTATAAGCAAGTAAAATTATCAATGCCTATTAAGGAAGCAGAAGCTCTTGAGGCATATTGTCAGAAAGAGGGCTACACTAGAGCTGGTTTTATACGGGAAGCAGTTAAAGAAAAAATGGAAAGAGATGGCAACTTAAAAAATAGTAACATAAACAGTAATAGTCTTAGAAATCTTATCAATTCAAGAAATACGGAAAAAGAGAAAATTGAATAATATAAATTTTTAGTACCAATATATATTTTATACAATTTAAATTATCATTTTTTGTAAATAATATGAATTGATTTTATATTAGTACCATTATATAATAGTGAGTATCCTCTAAAGAAAGAAGGTACTCATATGAAGAAACTTACAAACTATCAGAGAACAGCACAGTACTTAAACAAAGTATTCAAACTTATCAATGCGGAATACTTCAACAATGAACTGGAAGTACCAACAATAACTATACAGAGTACTGTAGGTGCTTACGGTCACGTATCAGTCAACAAAGTATGGCACAATGATACAATAGCAACACATGAACTTAATCTATCTGCTGACTATCTCAACAGACCGATTGAAAATATAGTTGCTACACTGATACATGAAGGTTGTCACTTGTACGCATTACAGAATAATATCAAAGATACATCTAACAGAGGTATCTACCACAACAAGAGATTTAAAGCATTAGCCGAAGAAAGAGGTTTACAGATCAGCAGACACGAAACTTATGGCTGGACAATCACAGAACCTACAGAGAGGACATTAGACTTCTGCATTATAAATCAGTTGGAAGATATACAGATTGTCAGGCAGACAGCTTACAGCATAGGAATCTCTGGCGGCAAAGCTGGCTCAGGTTCAGCACCTATAGCAAGACCAAAGAAGCCCAGCAGTACAAGAAAATACATTTGCCCTTGTTGCGGAAACTCTTTCAGAGCTACAAAAACATTAAGGGTACTCTGTATGGATTGCAATGTTCAGTTTGAGGAGGTGCGGTAGTATGTTCCTGACAGCAGTTATCTTTATAATATATTTCAGCCTGTCTGATTTAGCGAAATGGATGAGTCAGAACGGTGCTACAGATAAAGAAAAGTTCTTTGTTGTTGGCGGTATATTTCTTCTTATATTAGTAATCATCAATGTTCTTGCTATTGCATCATAAAGAGAGGTGAACAACCTCTCTTTTTTTGTCAGTGCGGGGGTACTTATGCCCTGAGAGGGTTTATAAATCTGGAAAAACTGTGTATGCTGGTTTATCTCGATACCAAGTTCAAAAATGAATGCACCTATTTTCTAGGAAAAGAGTATACATATTACTCATAATTTTTTATTTTTGTTTAGATAATGTTCCCAGATTAAGGTGTAGTTTTCAAAAAAAAATTGTCGGTTTATATATCTCATAAAATCATTCTCAGAATATCATAAGATAATTAAACCGACAATTTCTTACTTCATTTTGATTACTGCTTTATTAGGATTTATATTATCCAATGGATTATATTTTTCAAAATCCAATTGAAGATCCTGTCCAAACATAGCAACATATTCTTTTGTAACAGTCAAATCACTATGTCCTAATATTTTTTGTAATCTAAATATGTCTCCACCTGCCAAAATCCATTGTTTTGCAAAAGTATGTCGAAACAGATGACACGAAGTTTTATTAACCTTTCGTTTAACGTTATAATTTTGTACTTGCTGTTGATAAGTTCTTTTATCTCCTTTTTCTCCATAATTGTTACAAAAAAGATATTCTTCAGAATTTCCACCGCGTACTTCCAAATATTGTCTTAATACCTCTGCCAGAGACTTAGATAATGGCAAAATTTGCTGCTTCCTATTTTTAGTTTTTCTTATAATTATAATATTATCCTCAAAATTAATATCCTCAATTTTCAAATTTAATGCTGTAGAAATTCTATTTCCGGTTGCCAAAAGATAATTTTCAAAAGCCCATATTTTAAATTCAGAAAATGTACAATGAGATAAATCTGGCATCCGTAGCAAACGCATTAACTCTTCATTTGTATATGTTTCCTTAATTTTCTTTTCTGCTTTTATCAGGCTAATTTTAAATGACTCCATATATCTACATTCCATAGTATAATATAAAAATGCCCTAATTGATCTTAAATAAGAGTTCATTGTAATACTATTGATATTACCTTTATCCATTTTATATATTATGAAATTGTCAACTGTATCTTTATATATTTCCTTTATTAGCGTATTTTCTCCCACATATTCTATAAATTCATGATTTTTTCGTTGATAGCTTTCAATTGAAGAATCTGTAAGATTTTTCACTTTACATTTTCGTATAAACAGCTCAAATGCTTCCTTTACAGTTATTTGTTTGTTGTAATTCATCTGAATTTGTTTCCTATTTTTTTCCATATTTTTCACCTTTCTTATATCATAGGATTAGTAAGAAAATATAGAAAAATCCCACGTGTATTACAAACACAAAAAAGGATTAACACATCCTAAAATGTATTAATCCTCATTCATGCCGCAGACCGGAATCGA